>Ga0102587_1002652_pt1 | contig 10009 bp, 10 predicted proteins | sample AraplaF_Col_mTSA_FD_76853 | JGI IMG/M metagenome (GOLD analysis project Ga0102587, IMG submission 76853) | Arabidopsis root microbial communities from the University of North Carolina, USA - plate scrape MF_Col_mTSA (SPADES assembly) (version 2) | ecosystem: Host-associated > Plants > Roots >... | reverse complement strand
AATATCCTTGATCTTCGGCCGCTCGCTCATGCCCGCATCGCCCGCCCACGGCCGTAGAACAACATCAGGAGCAGCAGCGTCGCGCCAAACACCATCTGGCGGCCGGATTCGTCGATATTGACCGTCGTCAGGATGCCCTGGAGGATGACGAGCAGCAGGGCGCCCGCCATGGTGCCGGTGTAACCGCCCTTGCCGCCGGCAAGCGAGGTGCCGCCGAAGACGACCGCGATGATCGAGGAGAGCATGTATTGCTCGCCGACATTGGCGAAGGACGAGCCGGAATAGCCGAGCAGGCAGAGCCCGGCGATCGCAGCGAACATGCCCGAAATCATGAACAGACCGACGCGCATGAGGCGGACCGGGACGCCGGTCATATAGGCCGCATGTTCGTTCGAGCCGATCGCATAGATGCGGTGGCCGAAGACGGTGCGGTTCAACATGAAGGCCATCAACAGGCCGATCGCGATCCAGAGCCAGATGATGCCGGGAATGCCGAGCGCGAAGGGTTGCGTGACGAAAGCGGAGAGCCCGGGCGCGGCCCGACCCGAAGGGATACCCTGGCGGATGACTACGAGCAGGCCCTGCAGCACGCCGAGCATGCCAAGAGTCATGACCAGCGGCGGTATGCGCAGCAGCGTGACGCCGAGACCGTTCAAGAGGCCGAAGAACGCGCCGGCCGCCAGGCAGGCCAGCACCGACGGCAGGATACCGCCATCGGCGCCGTTCATGACGTTGCCGGCGATGATCGCCGACAAGGAGACGATACCGCCGACGGAGAGGTCGATGCCCTCGCGGCCACCGAGAATGACGACGTTCTGGCCGGCGGCGACGATGCCGAGCAGCGAGGCGACGATCAGGAGACGCAGGATCTGGTCGGCCGAGGCGAAGCCGGGCGAAAGGCTTTGACCGAGATAAAGCAGCGCGACGATGAGGATCAGCGCAACGACCAATGGCTGTTTGAAGAAGGTGGTAACCGCAGTCATACGCGTGCCCTCCGGCCGGCAAGCACGCCGGCCATCAACACCAGGAGAATGGCAAGGCCCTGGACGAAGTTCTGCCATTCCGAAGGCGTGCCCATGAAGAAGACCAGCGAGTTGACGAGGCCGATCGTCAGAGCGCCGAGCAGCGAACCAACCACCGTCGTCCAGCCGCCGGCGAGCGCACTGCCGCCGAGCACGACCGCCGCGACGCTGTAGAGCGTCATCTTGCCGCCGACGAGCGGATCGCCGCTGGCCGTATCGCCGGTCAGGCAGAAGGCCGCGAGCGCCGAGAAGAGGCCGCTGAGCAGGTAGCCCCTAATGCGGACAGCCACGACCGGCAGCCCCGTCTGATAGGCGGCCTGCTGGTCATCGCCGACGGCCAGCAGTTCGGTCACGATACGGGTGCGCGACAGGAGATAGAGCAGCACGGCGAGAGCCGCGAGCACGTAGAAGACGAAAGGCAGGCCGAGCAGACGTCCGCCATAGGTGCGCCAGAAGAGCGCCGGCGCCGGCGTACCGGCGACCGGCATGACGTAGAGCGCCAGGCCGATGAAGAAGATGCTGGTGGCGAAGGTGGCGACGATCGCCTGCAGGCGAAGGGCTGCGACGACGAGGCCGTTGACCAGGCCGCAGGCAAGGCCGATCAAGACGCCGAGCGCAAGCGCGAGCAGCACCGCACCGGCACCGCCGCCCCAGCGCTCCATCAAGACGACGATCGCCACGTTGACCAGCGACAGCGTCGCGCCGGCCGAGAGGTCGATGTCTCCGGCGGACACCACATAGGTTTGGGCGATCGCCAGCATGATCAGCGCCATATAGGTGCTGAGAAGTCCAGTCAGCGATCGAAAACTCAGGCTATTCGGAGAGAAGAGGCCGTTGAGCGCCAGTAGTGCAATAACGATCACAAGCGCCGGCAGGAAGGGGTAGCGCTCCAGCCAGGAACGGAGGCCGCCCGCCCCGGAAGTTCGCATGTCGGTCGTTGTCGATGTCATCACGCGGCCTCGTATGCAGCCTGGTAGAGATTGTAGCGGGTGCGATCGTCGCCGGTCAGTTCACGCGTCACCGAGCCGCCGTTGAAGACGAGGATGCGGTTGGCATTGCCAAGCAGCTCGGCGTCTTCAGACGAATAGAGCAGAATACCGAGGCCGTCGGCCGCAAGCTGCCGGATCAGCGCGAAGAGATCGGCCTTGGCCGAGAGGTCGATGCCCTTGGTCGGATCGTCGAGCAGCAGCACGTCGGGCCGGTCGATCAGCCAACGGGCGATGATCACCTTCTGCTGGTTGCCGCCGGAAAGCGAATTGATCGGATGGAACAGGCTCGCGAATTTCGTGTGCATCGCCTCGAGCGCCGGCATCGCCTTGTTTTTCAGGCTTGAGGGCCGCGCAATCATCAGCCGGTCGCGGAGATAGTGGATCGGCGTGACATTCTCGATGATTGGGCGGCCGCTGATGACCCCGTCACGGCCGCGGTCGCCGGAGACATAGGCGCAGCCGCGCCGGATCGCATCGCGCGGGCTCTTGGCGTCATAGCGTTCGCCGCCGATCGTCACCTCACCTGACGTCACGGCGCTTGCGCCAAAGATCGCTCTCAGCAGCGCCGACTGCCCCTGGCCGTGCAGACCGCCGAGGCCGAGGATCTCTCCCCGTGCCACCTCGAAACTGACATCGCGAAAGCCCTTGCCGGTGAGGTTCCGGACAGAAATTGCCGCCGTCGCCTGCCTTTCCACCACCGCGGGCGCCGAGGATCGCGCCGCCGGCATGTCGCTGGCGCCGCCGACCATCAGCCGGATCACCGTTGCCGGATCGGTATCGGAGAGCCTGAGTGTCTCGATGGTCTCGCCGTCGCGGATGATCGTCACGCGATCGCCGATCGCGGTGATTTCGTCCATGCGGTGCGAGATGAAGATGATGCCGCGCCCTTGCGCCTTGAGGCCGCGCAGGATTTCGAAGAAGCGATCGACCTGGGCGCGATCGAGCGCCGAGGTCGGCTCGTCGAAGATCAGGATCGGCGCTTCGCTGGCGAGCGCCTTCATGATTTCGACCAGTTGCCGCTGGTCGGCCCTAAGATTGCCAACGAGCGCCTCCGCGCGGAAGCCTTCGCCGGCGACCTCGGCGAACAGCGCGATGTAACGCGCCGCCCGCGCCTTCAGCGCCCGCTGGTCGATGAAGAAGCCGGCCTTCACCGGCAGGGCGGAGAGGCAGATGTTCTCTTCGACCGAACGATGGCTGGCCAGGCTGAGTTCCTGATAGAAGATGCCGATGCCGGCAACGCGCGCGGCTTGCGGCCCGGAAATCGTCACGGGCTTGTCATTGATCAGGATCTGGCCGCCGTCGGGGCGCACGCTGCCGGCGATGACCTTGCAGAGCGTGCTCTTGCCGGAGCCGTTGGAGCCCATCAGCACATGCACCTCGCCGGCGGCGACGTCGAGATCGCCGCGGCGTAACGCCAGCGTTGCGCCGTAAGCCTTGCTCACGCCGTTCAGTCTCAGTTTCGACATCGGCTGTCCACCATTTTGGTTGCTTGCTGCACCACCTCAAGTCGCGCCTTGGCGAGCTCCGCTGCAGCTGATTTCATGCCCGATACGATCCTGCCCTGGGAGCCGTCGGCGGCATTGGCCGCCGGGCAACTCAGATGCGAGCTGCCCGGTGGATCAGCGCTTACTTGAACAACGCCGTCGCGTCGTCGATCGAAAGCGCGTTGGTGTAGGAGTAATAACCCGGCTTGCCGTCGAGCTGCTTGGCCGCGTCCGCGAGGTTCTTGGAATCGATGAACGGGATCGGCAGATACATGGCGTTCTTGTACTGCCCCGCCGTTGCCGGCTCCTTCAGTTCCTTGCCCTGCAGCATCAGCACCGCGACGTTGAGCGCGCTCGCCATGACGCCGGGCGGGTTGACGGTTGCGCCGGAGTTCAGCTTGTCCTTCACCCAGAGGTCGATGAAGTCCTTGCGGATTTCGCCGGTGGCGGCGATCTGGCCGGTCTTGCCGGCATCCATGATCGACTTCCAGGCCCCGGCGGCCATGCCGTCCTGCACGACGACGCCGTTGATGTCAGGATAGGTCGCAAGGATGTTCTGCATCGCCTGCTGGCCTTGCGCCTGATCCCAGTTGGCGTTGACTTCGTTGACCACCTGGATATCCGGATAATCCTTGAAGACGCTCTTGTAGCCGGCAACGCGCATCTCGTTTGCCGGATGACCGGCGACGCCGTTGATGGCAACGACCTTGCCCTTGCCGCCGAGCGTATCGGCCAGCCACTTGGCGCCGGCCGCACCCCAGGCCGTCTGATCGATGCCGACATAGATCGCATCCGGCGACGACACTTCGGCGTCCGTCGCGATCACCAGAATGCCGGCTTCCTTCGCCTGAGCGAAGATCGGATCGAAGGCGGTCGGGCTGTTGGGGTTGATGATGATGGCGTTCACGCCCTCGGCAATGAAGTTGCGCACCTGCGCAATCTGCCCGGGCACGTCGACATTGGCACTCTGGACCGAGACTTCGACGTCGACGCCCTTTTCCTTCCACTTCGCCGCGGCCTCCTTGGCCTCGTCGATCATCTGCGTGCGCCATTCGCTGCCGACCCAACCGTTGGACAGGCCGATCTTGAAGGTCTCGGCATTGGCGAAAGAAGCGGAAATGGCAATGGTTGCGACAGCGCCAAGCGCTGCGGCGATAAATTTCTTCATAAGATCCTCCCAAATCTTGCGAAACTTATGAAGCCAGAAAATGTAATCGATTTCAATGGGGGTTTTTCAGGGATTTTTACAGAGGATTCTATTTCGGCCACTCACCTGACCCCCGGAGCAATGGAATGCGGCAACGCGCAGACGCCTGGCCACTTCCGGAGGAGTGCAAAGGAGGGGGCAATAGCGCTTGGCACCCCCTTCCCGCTGTGCAACAGCTGGGGCAGAGGCGACGACGATTCGTCGTGACGCCAGCTGGAATGAAATGCAGGAATGAAGCCATGACATGAAGGCGCTGCGGGACTGATCCCGATTGCCGCCGGGGCGACGGCCGGCCGTTGCTCAAATCGCAACCCTTCGTTGCTTGCCGGCCGGCTAGCCGCAATTTGCCCTCTCCCCCTACTGTGAACGCTGGGCAAAGAACAACAACTGGCTCCCAACCAGAGGAGAACATCATGACCGGAAAAACCGGAGCCGCCTCGGGCGCGCTCTATCTGCACATCCTTGTGCTGGCGATCGTCATCGTCTCCGAGCTGATCGGCATTCAACGCCTTCCGATCGGCATCGGCACCGTCATCTTCCTGCCGATCCTCTACGCCTTTGCGCTCGGCATCCTCGTCAATCCCGCCATTTTCAAGGCCAGCGCCAGGTTCCTGTCGCGCGATGCGGTCAAGCTTTCCGGCGCGATGATCACCGTCGCCATCATGCCGTTCATCGCCAAGTTCGGAACGACCGTCGGCCCGCAGATCTCCAAGATCATCGAGGCCGGCCCGGCGCTGGTGCTCCAGGAGCTCGGCAATCTCGGCACGATTCTCGTCGCCTTCCCGGTCGCGGTATTCCTGCTCAAGATGGGCCGCGAGGCCGTCGGCGCGACCTATTCGATCGACCGTGAACCGAACCTCGCGCTGATCGCCGACAAGTACGGTCTCAACTCGCCGGAAGGTGCGGGCGCCATGGGCGTCTATGCCACTGGCACGCTGATCGGCACCTTCGTCTTCGCCATCATGCCGCCGATCGTCCATGGCCTCGGCATCTTCGACGTGCGTGCGCTCGCCATGTCCTGCGGCGTCGGCTCCGGCTCGATGCTGGCGGCCTGCACCGGCGGCCTCGTGGCTGCCGTGCCCGACCAGAAGGACATCATCCTCGCGCTTGCCGCCGCCAGCAACATCCTGACCTATGCCACCGGGCTCTATGTCGGCATGTTCGTCGCGCTGCCCTTGACCGAGTGGCTCTACAACAAGGCTCGGCCGTCCGAGCGTCGCGCTCAAGCCTGATCGGGAGAGATATCATGGCCAACCAGACCAACACCTCCGCCAACTACGCCGACGATCTCCCGCTTAACGCCGAAGACGAGCGCAAGATCGATGTCGTCGGCCATGCCGGCCTGCTTCTGATCGCTTGCGCCATCGGGCTTATCGCCAATTGGGTCGGCACCGGCACCTCGCCGCTGACGGCGCTCCCGGGCATGGCAACGCTCTACGTCGCCTGCATCGTCGGCCTGGCGCTCGCCCGCTTTGTGCCCTTCTACCTGCCTGGTGTCGCCTGGGTGTCGCTGATCGCGATCCTCATCACCATCCCCGGCGTCCCGGGTGCGGCCTGGGTCAGCGAAAAGGTCGAGCACCTGAACTTCCTCGCGCTGGCAACGCCGGCGCTTGCCTATGGCGGCCTCGCGCTCACCGCGAGCGAATTCACCATCGCCCGCCGCTCGGGCTGGAAGATCGTCATCGTCGCGATCTGCGTGATGGTCGGAACTTACATGGGCTCGGTCGTCGTCGCCGATCTGTTCCTGCGCCTCGGGAAATAGCCGAGACCCTCACACAAGGATTGGCCGGCCCACGCAGGCCGGTCGATCATCCCTCCATCGATAGGATGCACGCCATGACCCGCCACGACATCAGCCCCGAGCGCATTGAGGAAACGATCCGCTGGCGTCATCACCTGCATGCCTATCCGGAACTGGCCTTCGAGGAGCGGCAGACCGCCGCCTTCATCGCTGGCCGGTTGGCCGAATGGGGCATCACGGTGAAGGACGGCTATGGCGGCACCGGCCTCGTCGGCACGCTTACGCGCGGCACGTCGAGCCGCGCCATCGCCATCCGCGCCGACATGGACGCGCTGCCGATCATAGAGACGAGCGGCGTTGCCTATGCCTCGAAAACGCAGGGCAAGATGCATGCCTGCGGTCATGACGGCCATGTCGCAATGCTGCTTGCCGCCGCGCGGCAGGCAAGCGAAATGGATTTCGACGGCACGGTGCACTTCATCTTCCAGCCGGCCGAAGAGGCCGAAGGCGGCGCGCAGGTCATGGTCGCCGACGGGCTCTTCCGCGATTTTCCGGCCGATGCCGTCTATGCGTTGCACAATTGGCCGGCGCTCGACGTCGGCTCGGTGGTCGCGCGCGACGATGCGATGATGGCCGCCTTCGGCGTCTTCGAAATCGCCATCACCGGCCGCGGCGCCCACGGCGCCATGCCGCACGAGGGCGCCGACCCGCTGGTCGCGGTCGCCCAGATTGTCACCGCGTTGCAGACTATCGCCAGCCGCAACGTCTCGCCGCTCGAAGCTGCCGTCGTCTCCGTCACGCAGATCCATGGCGGCGACGCCTGGAACGTCATCCCGGAAAAAGCCGTGATCCGCGGCACCACGCGCTGGTTCGACAAATTGGTCGGCGACACGCTGGAAAACCGCATGCGCGCGCTCGTCACGGCGCTTGCCGAAGGCCTCGGCTGCAAGGCGGAGCTCGATTATCAGCGGCGTTATCCCGCCACAATCAACGACCCGGCTGCTGCCGCCCTGGTGCGCGCCGTTGCCACTGAGGGCCCTGCCTTGACCGTCGTCGACGCACCGCCGAGCATGGCGGCTGAAGATTTTGCCTTCATGCTCGACGAGCGCCCCGGCTGCTATCTCTGGCTCGGCGCCCGGCGCGAGGGCGCCAATCCCGGGCTGCACTCGCCGCAGTACGATTTCAACGACGCGATCATCGGTGAGGGCGTAAACCTCTGGACACGCCTCATCTCCACATCGCTTGGTCGTTGACCCCGAGGGGATTCCGTCGCATCCATGACCGCCATGGATGTACTCGACGCGAAAGCGCTCAGGATCTTTATGGCGGTTGCGCGCATCGGTTCGATCCGGGGTGCTGCGGAGCATATGGGGCTGGCGCCATCGGTCGTCAGCCGGCAGATCGCCGACACCGAACGCGACATCGGCCTTTCCCTCTTCGAACGCACCGCGCGCGGCACGGTCTTGACCGATGCCGGCGAACTGGTGCTCGAACACGGCAAGCGGGTACTCGAAGACAACGGACTGCTCGCTGAACAGCTCGACCAGATCCGCGGCGTGCAGCAGACCCGCATCCGTATTCGCTGCGGCGAGGGCTTCATGGCCGATCTGGTGGAAAACGGGCTTTCCTCGTTCTCCAGGGCGCCCCCCTAGGTGCGCTCCATCGTCGAGCTCGGCAGCACCGAAGACGTGGTCGACGCCATCGCCAACAGCGACGCCGATATCGGCATCGCCTACACCCCCTTCACCGACCCGCGCATCCGGGCGCTGGCAATCGCCCGCCAACCGCTCTGCGTCATCGTGCCGACAGGTCACCCGCTGTCAACACGCCGCGACCTGAAGCTCGCCGATTGCCTGACCTCGTCTTGTGCGCTGCTCGGCAAGGGCAATGGCGTGACGCAACTGGTGGCGCGGGTGGCGGCCGATGCGGGACTGGCGCTGGCGCCGCTGCTCGAAACCCATTCGATCGAGGTGCTGCGCCGCTTCGTTGCCGCCGGCCTCGGCGTCACATTCCTGCCGCGCACGGCCGTTGCCGTCGAAATCGCGCGCGGGGCGATGCAGGCGATCGACCTCGCCGATCCGCTGCTGCGCGAGGCGAGTGCCCACCTCATGGTGCGCGCCCACCGCCGCCTGCCGCTCTCGGTCGAAAAACTCGGCCAACATCTCGCGGAAGAAATGCAATCCTTCCGCGGCTGACGCATCGGCTCCGCGCCACCTCGCCCTTAGTTCTGAACGGCCGTCCACGGTTCTCGGCAGCTAAGCGCGCCCTCTCGGCGCCGCTGGACAACGCCGCAGACGTTGCCACGCCAGCAACGCATTGTACCAGGCGCGCCGTCTACCCGCTCGCCACCCCGCATGCCACCTTCGCCCGATCATCAGAACCAGACGAGGGTAGAGAAGATCATGACGGCGGAACGAACGACAGTGGGCGTGGTGGGATTGGGCGCCATGGGGCTCGGCATGGCGACGACGCTCGCCCGAGAGGGTTTCGCGGTCAAAGGTTTCGACCTTTCGGAAGCCCGGCGCACCCTTGCGGCCGAAGGTGGCGTTTCCCCGGTCGCCTCGCTCGCCGACGTCTTCTTCGATACCGATTTCATCGTCTTCTCTCTGCCGACCGCGAAGGACGTCGCCGCTGTCGTCGAGGCCAATCTCGAGGCGCTGAAATCGGCCAGCCCGCGGGTCGTGATCATCGACACCTCGACATCCGAGCCGGATGTCTCGCGTGATCTCGCCGCAGCCCTTGCCGGCCTCGGCCACGGCTTCATCGACGCGCCCGTGTCCGGCGGGCCGGCCGGTGCCGCAAGCGGCAAGCTGACGATGATGATCGGCGGCAGCGATGCGGACGTCGCCCTTGCCGGCCCCGTCATCGAGGCGATGTCGGCGAAGGCGCTGCATGTGGGTGAAAGCGGCGCCGGCAACGTCGCCAAACTTGTCAACAACCTGCTCGCCGCCGCCCATATGGTGACGACGGGCGAAGGCCTGAAGCTGGCGCTTGCCGCCGGGCTTGACCCGGAAGCGGCGCTGAAAGTGCTGAACGCCGCCTCCGGCAAGTCGATGATCAGCGAGGTGCATTTTCCGACCTGGGTGATGAACGGCCGCTTCGACAGCGGCTTCACCATGGGGCTGATGCGCAAGGACGTGCGGCTTGCGAGCGAACTTGCAGCGCGCACCGGCGCCGAGCTGCCGCTTTCGCGTGCTGTCGCAAGGCTCTGGGCCGAGAGCCCGCTCGACAATGCAGATGACTTCACCCGCATGGGCGCCTTCCGCCCCGCCAACGACAACTGATACCCAAGGGAACGACGATGAACGACATGACCATGCCCGCCAAGGCCGAGCGCATCCGCGCTCTCTTTCACGGTTTCCTTCCTGGCACGGAAATCGGCAGCTATGTGGATGGCGCGCTTGTGCCCGGCTCCGGCGATGAGCAGAAGCTGACGGATCCGGCGACCGGCGAAGTCTTTGCCACCTTCAGGGATGCCGGCAAGGACGTCGTCGACGCGGCGATGCAGGCCGCAGCGCGTGCCCAGCGCGAGTGGATTTCGATGACCGCTTCGGCCCGTGGCCGGG
>Ga0102587_1002649_pt1 | contig 10020 bp, 9 predicted proteins | sample AraplaF_Col_mTSA_FD_76853 | JGI IMG/M metagenome (GOLD analysis project Ga0102587, IMG submission 76853) | Arabidopsis root microbial communities from the University of North Carolina, USA - plate scrape MF_Col_mTSA (SPADES assembly) (version 2) | ecosystem: Host-associated > Plants > Roots >... | reverse complement strand
ACCCTCGCGCGTCCTCGCCCAGGCCTTTGCCGAACGCGTGGCACTGCTGGCAAATAGCTGGCCGACATTGCAGGCGACCCTGGCGGGCTTCGCAGCCTCCCTCGCGATCGCCTTCGTCTTTTCGGTGCTGATCGATTTCGTGCCGCGCCTGCGCTCGGCGCTGATGCCCGTCTTCGTCATCAGCCAGACGCTGCCGCTTGTCGCCATCGCGCCCTTGATCGTCCTCTGGTTCGGCTTCGGCCTGCTGCCGAAAATCCTGCTGGTCGCCCTCGTCACCTTCTTCCCGATGCTGGTGGCGCTCACACGCGGCTATGCCGCAACAGAGCCCGAGATCGAGGAACTGCTGACCACCATGGGCGCCTCGCGATGGAAACGCTTCCTCGCCGCCCGCCTGCCGTCATCGCTGCCCTATTTCTTCGCCGGGCTCAGGATATCCATCACCTATGCCGTCGTCGGCGCCATCTTCGCCGAATATGCCGGTGCCGCCCGCGGGCTCGGTATCTATATCCTCAACGCCAAGAACAATTTCCGCGCCGATCTCGTCCTTGCTGCCGTTCTCGTCAGCGCGCTGCTGACGCTTCTGTTGTTCTCGCTCGCGGTCCTCGCCGAGCGCCTGGCCATGCCCTGGCACCGGGCAAACGGGGATGACCTGGAATGAGCAGCACTCCCCTCCTCGATATCGAAAACCTCAGCTGTCGCCTCGGCAGCGTCGATATATTGGACGGCGTCTCTCTGCACCTGAAGCAGGGCGAATTCATCTCGGTCCTCGGCCCTTCCGGCGCCGGCAAATCGACACTCTTCCGGCTGCTGACCGGCAGCGCCACCGCATCCGGCGGCAGCATCCGCATGAACGGCCAGCCGCTCTCCACCGACGGCGCAGCCGCCAGCGTCGCCGGCCTGCTGGCGTCGAAAATCTTGCGCACTTCCTTCAGGGCCTGCAGATCAAGGCCGATGTCGAGCGAATGTTGTAGATCGTGGCTGCGGCTCTCAAATAGCTGCCTGGCGTTTTCCAGATGTCCCTCGGCCTCGTAGGCTTGCAGGAGGATATGGCGGATGTTTTCGTCATCAGGCGCATCGCGGAAGATCCTGAGCGCAGCCTCCTTGATGAGGCCGATATCGGCTCGCGAGCGCGCTTCCGGCAAGGCTCGCTTCACTGCGTCGACGAGGATTGCCATATGCCGGTTGCGCTCGCTTGATACCCATTCTCTTATGCTGGCGCTTTGATCTGCGAGTTCGGCGAGGAAATCCGTTTGCAACAGGGATACGAGCCTTCGCAGCACATCGAGCGGGCCGGCCGAGGATTGGGTATCAAGTTCGGAGCGATCTGCGACGAAGACCTCCCGTCTGATCCGGACACCGGTCGCGGTAAAGATCAGCAGCTCCGCGCCGATTTCTGCCTGCCTCGCCTGGACGCGCGAGATCATCTTGCGCAAATTCGCCATGATATCGGGATTGTCGGTGCTATCCCACAGGAAGCGGGCGAGTGTGCCGCGCGGACATTCTCTGTCAGGTCTGTCGAGCAGGTAACAAAGCGTCAACAGGCCTTTTTCGGGGAAGAATACAGGCTCTCCCGCCGCGTCCAGCAGTCGTAATGTACCGAATGACTCAAGCCGGAAGGACATGGGACGGTATCGTCTGCTTTCACTCTCTGCGGGTATCCGGCTCGTCAATTCGCGGCGCGTTCAGCGAAATGTCGCTGTTTTCGGACTGCGCCATCGCTTTGACCAGCGAGATGATCGTCTCGCGGATACGCCGGTCCTCGATCTTCATGAACGCCCTGTTGAGGACGAGACCTTCCTTCGACCGCAGAAATTCTGTGACCGGATCGACAGGAGCAGACAAATCGAGGCCGGCAAGGCTCGGCGCTTCCAAATCATCCTGCTCGAAAAAGAAAGCGGGCGAGGTGCGCAGCACTTCGGCGATCCTCTGCAGGCGGCTGGCGCCGATGCGATTGATGCCTTTCTCGTATTTCTGCACCTGTTGGAAGGTAACGCCGATCTGTTCGGCAAGCCGTTCCTGGCTCATGCCGAGAAGCTGCCTGCGCCTGCGCATGCGCATGCCGACATAGGTATCAATCGCGTTCGGTGTCTTGACGTTCATGGCCTACCTTCTGTCTCTTTCGTATTTTAATCCATTGACTTGTAGACGGCATCGCTGCGCTTTTCCACGGTTTGTTTTTGACAGCATATGATGGCCGATCTTAGTCGGCTCTGCTTTCTCCGGCCCTTCGATGATCAAGAGTCCTCCCGGGAGATCAATTTTCATCTAAATCGCTAGAAAATTGGTATTCCATTCCGCGCTTGCCTTATCGGAAACCTTTATCACCTCTCCTGAACAACTCGAATTTCAAATGAGGGAACGCAATGCTTTCGAAATCTTTCGCCGGCCTCTTCGCCGGTGCGATCCTGGCAGCCTTCGTCGGAGCACCGGCACGGGCCGATGCTGTAAAGATTGGCAGCAAGAATTTCACCGAACAGTTCGTCGTCGCCGAGATCTATGCCCAGGCGCTTGAAAAGGCCGGCGTCGAGGTCGAGCGCCACCTCAACCTCGGTGCCACGCTTGTCGCCCACACGGCATTGACGAACGGCGACATCGATCTCTACCCGGAATATACCGGCACGGCGCTTGCCGCGGTCGTGAAGGGTGACCTGTCGGGCTCCGCCGACAAGATCTATTCGGACGTCAAGGATTACTACGAAAAGAACCTCAAACTCACGGTCCTTCAGCCGACGCAGATCAACAACGGCTATGCGATCATCACGCTTCCGGAAACGGCCGAGAAGTACAAGCTGAAGACGCTGAGCGACCTCGGTCCGGTCTCCAAGAACTTGACCTTTGGCGCTGAGGGCGGCTTTGGCGAGCGCAAGGACGGCTTGCCGGGGCTGAAGCAGACCTACGGCATCGAGTTCAAGGAATTCAAGATCTTCGCCAAGCTCGGCATCCGCTACAGCGCGCTGACGAGCAAGGATCTCGACGTCTCCTACGGCTTTGCGACGGATTGGCAGATTTCCGACAACAAGCTGGTGGTGCTTGATGACGACAAGCATCTCTTCCCGCCCTATTACCTCGTCCCGGTCGTGCGACAGGATGCTCTCGCCAAGAACCCGAAGATCGCCGAGGTTCTGAACAAGGTCAGCCCGCTCCTCAACAACGAGACCATGCGCGAACTCAACGCCAAGGTCGATCGCGACAAGGAAGAGCCGGCCGATGTCGCCGCTGAATTCCTGAAGGCCAAGGGCATCTGATCGAGAGCGGTGCCAAAGTTTCGCTTTCCCTGAAGAAAAAATGCGGCGAAGCTTGCAGCTTCGCCGCTTTGTCGTGACCGTGCGGACAGGATTTCTCGCCTTTGAACTGGGCACCCAAGCATATTCCGGAAATCGCGCTTGCCGTCTGGCAGCACCTGGTGCTGTCGATTTCATCCGTGCTGATCGGCCTTGCGATCGCGCTCGTACTCGGCATCGTCTGCGCCCGCCGGCCGAGACTCTATGCCTTTGCGCTGACGGTGACGAATATCATCTTCGTCATTCCGAGCCTGGCGCTCTTTGCGCTTTTGATCCCTTTCGTCGGTCTCGGCATGGAACCAGCGCTGATCGGGCTTTCCTCCTATTGCCTGCTGATCCTCTTGCGCAATGTCGTCACCGGCATCCGCGGCGTCCCGGCTGACATACTCGATGCCGCCGACGGGATGGGCTATGGGCCTTGGCAGCGCCTCTTTCGCATCGAACTGCCGCTTGCCCTGCCGCTTATCGTTTCCGGGGCCCGGATCGCGCTCGTCACTGTCATCGGCATCGCGACGGTCGCTGCCTTCATCGACGGCGGAGGTCTCGGCACCATCATCCTGATAGGCATCGATCAGGAATACGCGGAAAAGATCCTCGTCGGCGGCATTCTGACTGCACTGCTGGCCATCATCTTCGATTTCATTCTCACCCGGGCCGAGCAGGCCCTGGTGCGCTGGCAGTGAGGGCCTGCCGATGCTGAGCACCGCCTTTTTCTGGATCGTCGATCATCAGGACGAATTCTTCCGCGCGCTCGGCCAGCATCTCCTGATGTCCGGCGTGTCGCTTGCGCTTGCGCTTGCCATTGGGCTGCCGCTTTCGATCCTCATCGTCAATTACGGTCGCTTTGCCTTTGGCGTCATCAACATCGTCAACGGCCTCAGAACCATCCCGAGTCTTGCGATCCTGGCGATCATGCTGCCGCTTCTCGGTATCGGCATCCTGCCATCGATCGTGGCGCTGACCGTGCTTGCCCTGCCGCCGATCCTGCTCAATGCCTATGTCGGGTTGCGCGATGCCGATGCCGATGCCGTGGAGGCGGCGATCGGCATGGGCATGAACAGAGGCCAGGTCCTGCGCAAGATCCGCATTCCACTCGCAGCCCCTGCGATGTTTGCCGGCGCGCGCACCGCAGCTGTCCAGGTGCTGGCCGGAGCGACACTCGCCCCTTTCATCGGCGGCGGCGGGCTCGGCGATTTTATCGCCACCGGCATCGGTATGATGGACATGTCGCGGCTCATCGTCGGCGCCGTGCCGATCGCGATCCTGGCACTCGCCACCGAATTCATCCTCGGCCGCGCCGAGAAGCACCTGTTTGCAGAAAGAACCGCCGCATGATCCGCATGGAAAATGTCACCAAGCGTTACGGTGAAAGTGCAGCACCTTCGGTGGATCACCTGACGCTCGATGTGCCCGAGGGCTCGACGGTTGCGCTGATCGGCCCATCTGGCTGCGGCAAGACAACGACGATGCGCATGATCAACCGGCTGATCGAACCGACGGAAGGGCGCATCTTCGTCAATGGCGAAGACGTGACAAAAGCCGATCCCGTCAAACTTCGCCGCCATATCGGTTACGTCATCCAGAATGTCGGCCTCTTTCCGCACATGACGATCGCCGAAAATATCGCTGCGGTGCCGAACCTGCTCGGCTGGGACCAGCCGCGGATCGCCAGGCGCACAGATGAACTTCTCGATCTCGTCGGTCTCGATCCGAAGGAAATGCTGAAGCGCTATCCGCGCCAGCTTTCCGGCGGCCAGCGCCAGCGCATCGGCGTGGCGCGCGCCCTTGCCGCCGATCCCTCGGTCCTGTTGATGGACGAGCCCTTCGGCGCCATCGACCCGATCGCCAGAACACGCCTGCAGGACGAATTCAGGCAAATTTTGAAACGCGTGCGCAAGACGGTGGTGCTGGTCACTCACGATCTCGACGAGGCAATTCGCCTCGGCGACCGGATCGCCATCATGCGTGCCGGCAAGATCGTGCAATATGATGCGCCGGATGCGATCCTTTCCCATCCTGCCGACGATTTTGTTGCGAATTTCGTGGGTATCGATCGCGCCATCAAGCGGCTCAGCCTGTTTTCTGTTGCCGACGCGATGCGCCCTGGTGTTCCCTCTTCACCCGCGGCCAGTGTTGCCGCGAGTGCCAATCTGCGCGATGCGCTGTCGCTGATGGTCGCCGCCAACAGTGACGTGCTGTCGGTGGTCGATGGCGGTGGCATCGTTACCGGGCAACTGACGCGCGACGCGATCTTCTCGATCTGAGTGCAGGAGTTTCTGATGCATCTCGGTTTTTCCCTGACGCCCTTCGGCCATCATCCCGCAGCCTGGCGCGATGCCGGAACGCTCGAACATCTCGGTTTTGATGCGCTGCTTTCCCAGGTTGTCAAAGCGGAGGAGGCCGGTTTCGATTTCGTCCTGCTTCCGGACCGGCTCGGCACCAGGCCAATCGATGACCTCTCGCCGGTCGCCACGCCCTTCGAGCCGACGACACTGGTCGCAGCCCTTGCGACCCGGGCGCGCCGGATCGGCTTCCTGGCAGCTGCCGCAACCAGTCAGCATGAGCCCTATAATCTCGCCCGGCGCTTCGCCTCGCTGGACCAGATCAGCGGCGGACGGACAGGCTGGGTAGCCCTTCCCGTATCCGGCGAACTCGAACGCGACCAGGAATATCTCGGCCTTGTGAACGCGCTTTGGGACAGCTGGGATGACGATGCCTTCATCTACGACAAGGCTGAGGGTCGGTTTTTCGAGCCAGCCAAGATGCATGTGCTCAACCACAGGGGCGAGCATTTTGCGGTGCGCGGTCCCCTCAACGTCAATCGCTCACCGCAGGGCAAACCGATCATCGCCCAGCTTCTGCGTGGAGATAACAAAGCATTGGCCGCGCAAAGTGCCGAAGTCGTCCTGCTTCAAGATCGGACGCCGGAAAGTACAAACGAGACGGCGGTCGACTTTGTGCGCCTGCTTGAAAAGGCGGGCCGCCGACGGCAGGACGTGCGGATACTGGCCAATGTTGTGCCAGTCGTTGCCGAAACTTCCGAAGCGGCGCAGGCGGCAAGCGATGCGCTCCGGTTTGGTGAGGCCGACCGGCTTAGCCAACCGCTTTCCGCGTCGCGTCTGGTGGGTACGCCAGCCGAGATCGCCGAATCCCTACGGGGATGGCTCGCCCTCGGGCAGATCGACGGTTTCACGATACTGCCCCCGACCGTCGCGATAGGGGATTTGTTCCTGACGAAGGTGGTTCCGGAGTTGCGCCACCTCGGATTGATCGAGGCGAATGCGGGTAAAACCTTGCGCGATCGTCTTGGTCTTGCCCGTCCGGCTCATCCGGCGGGAGCATTGGAGCAAGCACAATGAGCAGCGATCGCAAGATGAGACTTGGCGCCTTCCTGATGGCGGGCGGGCATCACATCGCGGCATGGCGACATCCGCAAGCCTATGCTCACGCCGGTGTCGATGTCGATCATTTCATCGAGCTGGCCCGCATCGCCGAGCGGGGCAAATTCGACATGCTCTTTGTCGAGGATGCCGCCGCCATCCGAGAGCGCAATCCGGAAATGGCAAGCCAGGCAGCGCGTTCGACGGCATTCGAGCCGCTGAGCCTGCTTGCAGCTCTTGCCGTCAACACCAGTCGTATCGGCCTCGTGGCAACGGCGTCGACAACCTATAACGAGCCCTACGGTCTTGCCCGCACCTTCGCCTCGCTCGATCAGCTAAGCGGCGGCAGGGCAGGCTGGAACCTCGTCACCTCGGCAAGCGAACTCGAGGCGGAGAATTTTGCGAGCAGTGGCCTTCGCCCGCATTCCGAGCGCTACGAGCGGGCCGAGGAATTTGCCGATGCAGCACTCGCGCTTTGGGATGGCGTCGAGGACGGAGCCTATTTTCCTGGGGGCGGGGCTCAGTTTGCCGATCGTGCGAGGCTTCATCCCTTGCATCGCCGCGGCAAGCATTTCACCGTCGAAGGCCTGCTCGAAAGCCCACGCTCGGCCCAGGGCCGGCCGATCATGGTGCAGGCGGGCGCATCCGATGTCGGCAAGGAACTTGCGGCCCGAACCGCAGATGTCGTGTTTGCCGCCTCGCAGACGCTTGCCGAAGCACAGACCTATTATGCCGATGTGAAGTCGCGGCTCGCCAAATACGGGCGCAAGCCCGACGATATCAAGATCATGCCCGGCATATCGCCGATCGTCGGCACAACCGAAGACGAGGCCAAGGCGAAATACCAGGCCCTGCAGGAACTCATCCCCGACGCCGTTGGTGTCGCCCTTCTTGCAAGCTACCTCAGCATCCAGGATCTATCGGCCTATCCGCTCGATGGGCCGCTGCCCGCCATGCCGCAGACCAACCTCATCCAGAGCCGCCAGCAGCTGATCATTGATCTCGGAAGGCGCGAAAACCTGTCGATCCGCGAACTTGCCCGCCATTTCGCCGGCGCGCGCGGCCATTGGCAGGTCGCAGGAACACCGGCGCAGATCGCCGATGCGATGGAAGAACGCTTCAGCGAAGGCGCCGCCGACGGCTTCAATGTCATGGCCCCGCTCTTCCCCTCGGGGCTTGAGGAATTCGTAGCCCATGTCGTGCCGGAACTGCGTCGCCGCGGCCTTTTCCGCGAAGACTATGAGGGCCGTACGCTTCGCCAGAACCTCGGCCTCGGCGCGCTGATCAAACGATAAACGAGATGACAATGGATCCGATCTATATCGACTATCTGAATGCCTTCGACATCGAGGCGCTCGACCTGTCCAATGATGAAATCCTGGCGGCGATCGAAACTTCGCTCGCCGCCCAGGGCAATGGCCAGACGGTGATCGAGCCGCGCGTCCATCTCGAGCCGGATGCAAGCTTTCACGGCCATTTCAACGTCTTGCGTGGCTATGTGGCGCCGCTCGGCCTTGCCGGAGTGAAAGTGGTCGGTGACTATGTCGACAACTACAAGCTCGGTTATCCCTCCGAATTCGGCGTGCTCAACCTCTTCGACCCGCGCACCGGCGTGCCGAAGGCGATCCTTGATGCAACCGTCATCACCGACATGCGCACCGGCGCCGTCACCGCGCTCGGCGCCCGGCATCTCGCCCGAAAGGATTCGAAGGTTCTCGGTCACATAGGCGCGCGCGGCACGGCTTACTGGAATGTCCGCCTGCTCGATCATCTCTTCGATTTTGACGAGATCCGCGTACATTCGCGTCGGCCCGAAAGTCGTGATGCGTTCGGCGCGAAGCTGGAGGCCGATCTCGGCAAGAAGATCACGGTGGTCGACAACTGGCGCGACTGCGTCGAGGGAGCAGATATTGTCGTCGAGGCATCGCGGCTATCGCAGCCCGAGCCGCTCCTAAAGACGGAGTGGATCAAGAAAGGTGCCTTCGTCGTGCCTTATGGCACGATGAGCGCCGTGGAACTGTCCCTGACCGACATCATGGCCAAGCTCGTCGTCGACGACTGGGGCCAGTGCAAGACCGGCAAATTCGGCTCGCTGCGCGCCCATGTCGAGACCGGCCGGCTTTCCGAGCAGACGTTGCATGCCGAACTGGGGCATGTCGTCGCCGGCCTGAAGCCGGGCCGCGAGAGTGAGGACGAGACTATCCTGCTGTGGCATCGCGGCCTGTCGCTCAGCGACATTGCTCTTGGCCACGCGCTGCTTTCCAAGGCGCGCTCGGCCGGTATCGGTCAGAGACTGCGTTTCGCATGACCGGGATCCTGCTGACCGGTTCCGGCATCACCATTGCCGACATAGAGGCGATCGCCCGTCGCGATGCCACGGTCGAGGTTTCCGGCGCGCTCCGTGAGCGGCTGATTGCGGCGCGGCACATTCTGGAAGGCGCTGCAGCTTCCGGCCAGCAGATCTACGGCATGAACACCGGGCTCGGTGCCAATCTGAAGACAGCTGTGACCGGCGATTTCGAGGCCTTTCAACTGCAGCTGATCCGCGGCCGCGGCATGGCGGTCGGTGAAGCTCTGCCGCGCGATGCGACCCGTGCTGTCATCGCCGCCAGGCTCTCGATGCTGGCAGTCGGAGGATCCGGCATTTCACTGCCCGTGTTCGAGGCGCTGCTTGCCATGCTGAACGCCGGTGTTCATCCGGTCATGCCCTCGATTGGTTCGATCGGTGCGGGTGATCTCGTGTTGCTCTCTGCCATGGCCCGCGCCCTGATCGGCGAAGGGAAAGCCGAGTATCGCGGCATCGTCTACCCGGCGATTGAAGCGCTTGAGCTTGCGGGCCTTGCCCCAGCAAGCCTGCAACCGAAGGACGGGATATCGCTTCTCAATGCTTCAGCCATGTCTGCTGGCCGTGGCGCGCTCGTCCTGTATGATGCCAAAGAACTACTCGATGCCCAGCGCCGGGCGGCTGCCTTGAGTTTTGAGGGCCTTGCCGGCAATCCGCTCATCCTGTCACCGGCGATCCAACGCGCCCGGCCGGCAGCGGGCCAGGCAGACGAGGCCAACCGGCTGCTGCAGATGCTTGAGGGCTCGACGCTTTTCGAGGCGAACGCCGCCATCCAGGATCCGCTGAGCCTGCGTTGCGTTGCACCCATCCACGGCGCACTTGTCGATGCGCTCTTGAGGGCGGTCGAAGCCGTCGAGATCGAGCTCAATGCCGCGGCCGATAATCCCGTCGTTCTCTTGGAAGAGCAACAGGTGCTGTCATCAGGCAATTTCCAGACGCCCGCACTTTCGCTTGCCTTCGAGACACTGGGCCTTGCGATCGCTCAGGCGGCTGCGGCATCGGCTGCGCGCTTCAT
>Ga0102587_1002638_pt1 | contig 10062 bp, 8 predicted proteins | sample AraplaF_Col_mTSA_FD_76853 | JGI IMG/M metagenome (GOLD analysis project Ga0102587, IMG submission 76853) | Arabidopsis root microbial communities from the University of North Carolina, USA - plate scrape MF_Col_mTSA (SPADES assembly) (version 2) | ecosystem: Host-associated > Plants > Roots >... | reverse complement strand
TCTGGGCGCGCGTCATGTTCGACACTTCGACCGCGTAGTCGGCGTCCTGGATGCGCGAGCGCGACGAGGACAGGTTGACGACCGTGGTGCCGAGGTTGGCGATCACCGAGTCGAAACGGTTCTGCACCGCGCCCAGGCTGCCGCGCAGCGTGTCGACCTTGGCCAGGGCTGCGTCGAGAGCGGCCAGCGGGTTGCTCGTCTTGGTGCCCTTGCTGGTCGTGTCCGTGGTCAGCTTGCCGGCGGAGTTGACGTATGCCACCGCGCCCACGTCGGCTGCGTACTTGCCCGTGCCGGTCGTCGAGGCCACGGTCACTTCGCCGTTGACAGCGTTGACGTTGTAGCTCGTGGTGTACGACGCGGTCTTGGTCATCTCCTTGTCGTTGTCCATGTACGTGTCGCTGGACTGGCCACCGGCAGCGGCGAACGTCACGGTCGAGGCGAAGATGCCCGAGCCCAGGTTCACCGTCGAGGCGGCGCCGGCAACGGCGGTCTTCACGTCGTCCTTCGACACGGTCTTCGTGTAGGTGAAGCCCGAGTTTGCGGCGGCGCCGAAGTCATAGCTCGTGCCGTTGAGCTTGATGCTGGATGCGCTGGCGGTCGTGTCGCCGCTGGCGAACAGGCCCGACAGCGTGGCGGCCGGGGGAGCACCGACGTTGTTGGTCGTCAGGTTGCCGCCCGAGAGGTAGGCTGCCTGGCCGCCGATGGTGATCGCGCCGGCGCTGTCGACTTCGAAGTTGGTGGTGCCGCTGACGCCCGTGAAGGTGCCCGAGAACTTGTTGCCGGCGGTCGGCAGCAGCGTGCCGGCGAAAGCCGTGGTGGGAGCACCGGTGGCAACCGCGACGGTGGTCGTGAAGTTGCCGGCGGCTGCGTCGTACTTGTAGGTGGTCGCGCCCACGACAGCCGTGTTGCCGTCCTGCATTGCGTCGACGGCCTGCTCGGCAGTCACCTTGGCGAAGCTGGTGGTCACGACGTAGGGGCCCGTGCCGGTGGCGCCGGCCTTGGTCAGGTCGTTGACGTTGGCCTTGGCGTTGGCGGACACGCCCTTGCCGTTGACGTTGAAGCCGTCCAGGCCCAGGGTCTTGGCGCTGATTTCCTGCAGGTCGATGTCGATGGTTTCGCCATCGTTCGCGCCGACTTGCACGGTCAGCTTGCCGGCGTCTGCCGACAGGACCTTCACGCCGTTGAACTGGGTCTGCTGCGAAACGCGGTTGATTTCGTCCATGCGCTGGCCGATTTCAGCCTGGATCGAGTCCAGGTCGCTGGCCGAGTTCGTGCCCGTGCCGGCTTGCACGGCCAGTTCGCGGATGCGCTGCAGGTTGTTGTTGACTTCGGTCAGGGCGCCTTCCGTCGTCTGGGCGATCGAGATGCCGTCGTTGGCATTGCGGGTGGCTTGCGTCAGGCCCTTGATGTTGGCCGTGAAGCGGTTGGCGATGGCCTGGCCGGCTGCATCGTCCTTGGCGCTGTTGATGCGCATGCCCGAAGACAGGCGCTCGATGGCGCTGTTCAGCGCCGACTGCGACTTGTTCAGGTTGTTCTGCGTGAGCAGGGAGAGGCTGTTCGTATTGATGACTTGCGCCATGTTCGACTCCTGATTGATGAAAAAAGGTTGTGGACTCCGGCTTTCGGCCGTAACGCTGGACCCGCTTCCACTTAGAGACTCAAGCCATCGTTGACTTGGTTATCGGCGGACCCCCGAGAACCTTTAGGGGCATGCGGGAAAAAGTTGCACGCCCCCCGCCACATCACCTTTGCATCGCTCAGGCCTGCAGGTTCATCACTTCCTGGTAGGCGGTCACCAGCCGGTTGCGCACCTGCAGCCCGGTCTGGAACGCAACGTTCGCCTTCTGCAGGTCGACCATCACGTCGTTGAGCGCGACGCCGGGCTTGCCCATCTCGAAGGACTCGGCCTGGGCGTAGGCCTGCTGCTGGGCGCCGCTGATGTTGGCGAGCGAGCGCTTGAGCTCGGCCGCGAAGCCGCCGGCCTCGGCAGGCGCTGCGGCCGCGGGCCCGATGCCCGTCTGGACCGCGGTGGTCCGCATCTGCTGCAGGACCGATTCGATGGCGCTGATGGACATGGTGATCCTCTTCCTCTTGTTTGTCTGAACACTTCCGCGTGACTTGACACGGAGGAGCGAAGTCCTCCGGCTGGCCTGCAGCGTATCAAGGGAAGACCCCGATTCAAGCGCGCAACTGAGGGCGAAAACCCCGGCTGTTCGGCCATTCGAATTCCGGGTGACTGCTGACAATCGTCCGCGAAACGAACAGGCCGTGGACGACATCACCGGCCATCCGGAATGAAATCTCTACATCGAAATTCCTCTCCCAGCATGGCAACGGCCGCGAAGAAGAAGGTGCATCCATGAGCACGGCTGCGCCCGCGGGCGCGCTGCCCGCGGCAGACAACGGCGCCGCCCCGGCCTCGCTCCTCGAACGCATGCGCGCGCAGCCCCGGCTGCCGCTGATCATCGGCGGCGCGGCCCTGGTGGCCGCCGCGGCCGCGTTCGCGCTCTGGAGCCGCGGGCCCGACTACAAGGTGCTCTATACCAATGTGTCGGACCGCGACGGCGGCGCGATCATCGCGTCGCTGCAGCAGATGAACGTGCCCTACAAGTTCGCCGAGGGCGGCGGCGCGATCCTGATCGCGGGCGACAAGGTGGCCGAGACGCGCCTGAAGCTCGCGGCCCAGGGCCTGCCCAAGGCCGGCGGCGTGGGCTTCGAACTGATGGACAACCAGAAGTTCGGCACCAGCCAGTTCGCCGAGCAGATCAACTACCAGCGCGGGCTCGAGGGCGAGCTGGCGCGCTCCATCGAATCCATCGGCGCGATCGAGTCGGCCCGCGTGCACCTGGCGCTGCCCAAGCCGTCGCTGTTCGTGCGCGAGCAGAAGAAGCCCTCGGCCTCGGTGGTGCTCGCGCTGGCGCGCGGGCGCGGCATCGACGAGGGCCAGGTCAGCGCCATCGTGCACATGGTCTCCAGCAGCGTGCCCGACCTCGACGCCAAGAGCGTCACCGTGGTCGACCAGCGCGGCAACCTGCTGTCTTCCGCGCGCGGCACCGACCGCGGGCTGGACGTGAGCCAGCTCAAGTACACGCAGGAGATCGAGCAGGGCTACATCCGCCGCATCGAGGCGATCCTGCAGCCGATCGTGGGCGCGAACAACGTGCGCGCGCAGGTGGCGGCCGACATCGACTTCTCGGTGGTCGAGCACACCGACGAGAAATACAAGCCCAACCAGGACCCGTCGCAGGCCGCCGTGCGCAGCCAGCAGAGCAGCGAGTCGGCGCAGCACGGCGGCGGCCAGCCCGGCGGCGTGCCCGGCGCGCTGTCGAATCAGCCGCCGGTGAACCCGACCGCGCCGATCACCGGCCCGAGGGCGCCCAACGCACCCGGCACGCCGCCGGCCCCGGGAACGCCCGGCGCACCGGGAGCACCGGGCGCCTCCATCGCCTCGACGGCCAGTACCGCCGCAACCGGTCCGAGCAGCACGCGCAAGGACACCACCACCAACTACGAACTCGACCGCACCATCCGCCACGTGCAGCAAGCCGCCGGCGGCGTGAGGCGCCTGTCGGTCGCCGTGGTGGTGAACAACCGCGACGCCCTCGACGCGGGCGGCAAGGCGACGAGCCGCGCTCTCACCCCGGCCGAGCTGGAGCAGATCCGCAACCTCGCGAAGGAAGCCATGGGCTTCAGCCAGGACCGCGGCGACTCGCTCAACGTGGTGAACAGCGCCTTCGCACGCGATGCCGACAGCGGCCCCGCGCCCGAGGTTGCGTTCTGGCGCGACCGCGAGAACATCGAGCTCGCCAAGACGGCCGGCCAGTACCTGCTGTACGCATTGCTCGCGCTCTTCGCCTGGTTCGCCGTGCTGCGGCCGCTGATGCGCAAGCACCTGGCGCCGCCGCCCGCGCCCGTGGTGGCCGCCCCGGTCGCCGACGCCCAGGCTCCCGCCGAGCCCGACCCGAATGCACCGTCGCCCGACGAGAGCCTGCGCGAACGCGAGGCCAACCGCCGCAGGGCCGACATGGAATACGCCCACCAGGCCGCCGACAAGGATCCGAAGATGGTCGCGGCCCTGATCCAGCACTGGATGAACAACGATGAGTAGCGAACAGGGAACCCGCAAGAGCGCCATCCTTCTGATGGCCCTGGGCGAAGACCGTGCCGCCGCCGCGCTGCACCAACTGCCCACCTCCGAGGTGCAGGCACTGGGCCTCGCGATGTCGAAGCTCAGCTCCGTCTCCAAGGACGAGCTGGCCGCGGTGCTCGCCGAATTCCGCCAGGAGACCGAGCAGCTCTCGGCCCTGCACCTGGGCTCGACCAGCTACATCCGCGCCGTGCTCAAGAAGGCGCTGGGCGACGACCGCGCGAGCAACCTGCTGGAAGACATCCTGCAGCCCGACGAGCCGCGCGGCGGCATCGAGCGTCTCAACGAGCTGGAGGCCGGCGAAGTGGCCGAGCTGATCCGCGACGAGCATCCGCAGATCCTCGCGACGCTGGTCGTGCACCTGGACCGCATGAAGGCCTCGGAAGTGCTCGAGAAGCTGCCGCCGCGCCTGCGCCACGACGTGATCATGCGCGTGGCCACCTTCGGCGGGGTGCAGCCCTCGGCGCTCAACGAGCTGACCGACGTGCTCACCGAGATGCTCGCCGGCCAGGGCGTGCGCCGCAGCCGCCTGGGCGGCGTGCGCACCGCGGCCGAGATCGTCAACCTCATGAGCACGAGCGTGGAGGAAGAAGCCATCGCCCACGTGCGCGAGCAGGACGAGGCGCTGGCCCAGCGCATCGTCGACGAGATGTTCGTGTTCGAGAACCTGCTGGGGCTGGAAGACCGCAGCATCCAGCGCCTGCTCAAGGACATCGAGAGCGACTCGCTCATCATCGCGCTCAAGGGCGCGCCGATGGAGTTGCGCGACAAGTTCCTCAACAACATGTCGCAGCGCGCCGCCGAGACGCTGCGCGAGGACATGGAGCTGCGCGGCCCCGTGCGCGTGTCGCAGGTCGAGACCGAGCAGAAGGCCATCCTGCAGGTCGCCCGCCGCCTTGCGGAGGCCGGCGAAATCGTGATCGCAACGCCTGGCACCGATGAGTTCGTCTGACACCACCGCAAGCGCCTTCGGCGATTCGCGCGAGCGCCTCGCCGCCATCCACGCCGCCGCGCGCCATGCGGCCGGCGGCCCGAGGGTCGCGCGCCCTCTGCCCGCCGCAGTGAACCCGCCGGCGCTCTCCGCATGGGAGCGCTGGGAAATGGGCACCATCGACGGCAGCCCGAAGCCATCCGCTGGCCGCAAGGCCGCCGAGCGCAGGAACGCGCCGCTCCAGCCAACCCAGCCGCCCCAGCCGAAGATCGACCTGGCCGACCTCGCGCGCATCCGCATGGAGGCCCGCATCGACGGCGAGGCGGAGGGCCGCGCCGCGGGCCTCGCCACGGGCCTCGCGGAAGGCCGCAGGACGGGCCACACCGAGGGCCTGGCCACCGGCCTCGCCGCCGCCAGCGCGCATGCGGAACGCCTGCGCGCGCTGGCCCGGTCGCTGCCCGACGCGCTGCGCCGAGCGGAGGAAGAGCTTTCCAGCACCGTGCTCGCGCTCGCGCTCGACGTGGCGCGCCAGGTGGTGCACCGCACGCTGAAGGCCGAGCCCGAATGGGTGCTGCCCGTGGTGCGCGACCTGCTCAACACCGAGCCCGCGCTGCGCGGCGAGCCGCGCCTGCTGCTGCATCCCGACGACGTGGCGCTGGTGAGAAGCAGCCTCGGCGAGGAGATCGAGGCCGCCGGCTGGCAGGTGCGCGCCGACGATGGCATCACGCGCGGCGGCTGCCGCGTGCAGTCGGCCACCGGCGAGCTCGACGGCACGCTGGAGACGCGATGGAAGCGCGTCGCCTCCGCGCTCGACGGCGACGCCGACGGACACCCGGCCGAGGCGCCGTGACGAGCATGCAGGCCCCCACCGCAGCCGCCGCGACCGCCGCCCCCAACCCGCACCTTCAGGCGGTGCTCGGCACGCTGGAGAAGGCGCGCGCCAGCATCGCGCGCTGCGAGACCACCATCGCCTCGGGCCGCCTCACGCGCGCCGTGGGGCTGGTGCTGGAGGCCGTGGGCCTGCAGCTGCCCGTGGGCAGCGACTGCCTGATCGAGCTGCCGCCCGGCCATCCGCAACGGCATGCCGAAGCCGAGGTGGTGGGCTTCGCCGGCGACCGGCTCTTTTTGATGTCGCAGACCGAAGTCGCCGGCCTGCTGCCGGGCGCGCGCGTGTACGCACGGCCCGGCGCACCCGAGCCCGACGAGAAGGGATCGACCGGCAACGCCCACACCAAGCGCCTGCCGGTGGGCGAAGGCATGCTCGGCCGCGTCGTCGACGCGGCCGGCCGCCCGCTCGACGGACTGGGCCCGCTGGACGTGGCGCGCAAGGTGCCACTGAGCTCGCCGCCGGTCAACCCGCTGTCGCGCGCGCCCATCGACTCGGTGCTCGACGTGGGCGTGCGCGCCATCAATGCGATGCTCACCGTGGGGCGCGGCCAGCGCATGGGCCTGTTCGCCGGCTCCGGCGTGGGCAAGAGCGTGCTGCTGGGCATGATGGCGCGCTACACCAGCGCAGAGGTCATCGTGGTCGGCCTGATCGGCGAACGCGGCCGCGAAGTTAAGGACTTCATCGAGAACACGCTGGGCGAGGAAGGCCTGGCCCGCGCCGTGGTGGTGGCGGCGCCCGCCGACAACTCGCCGCTGCTGCGCCTGCAGGGCGCGGCCTACGCGACCTGCCTGGCCGAATACTTCCGCGACCGCGGCAAGGACGTGCTGCTCATCATGGACTCGCTCACCCGCTACGCGATGGCGCAGCGCGAGATCGCGCTGGCCGTGGGCGAGCCGCCCGCCACCAAGGGCTATCCGCCATCGGTGTTCGCCAAGCTGCCCGCGCTGGTGGAACGCGCCGGCAACGGCGCGCGCGACGCGAACGGACGCGGCGGCTCCATCACCGCCTTCTACACGGTGCTGTCGGAAGGCGACGACCAGCAGGACCCCATCGCCGACTCGGCGCGCGCCATCCTGGACGGCCACGTGGTGCTCTCGCGCACGCTGGCCGAGGCCGGGCACTACCCCGCCATCGACATCGAGGCCTCCATCAGCCGCGCCATGACCGCGCTGATCCCGTCCTCGCAGTTCGACACCGTGCGCCGCTTCAAGCAGATGCTCTCGCGCTACCAGCGCAACCGCGACCTCATCAGCGTGGGCGCCTACGCGCCCGGCCACGACCTGCAGCTCGACCAGGCGATCGCGATGTACCCGCGCATCGAGGGGCTGCTGCAGCAGTCGATGGACGAGCGCGCGGGCTACGAGGAGTCGATCGCGCACCTCGAGAGCCTGTTCGCGCCCGACGCACGCGCATCTTCAACACAAAAACTCCAGAAGACATGACACGCAAGCTACCCCTCGGCATGCTGATCGACCTGGCGCACACGCAGACCGACGACGCCGCCCGGCGCCTGGGCGCGCTGCAGAACGCGCACCTCGATGCCCGCCAGAAGCTCGAACTGCTGCTGCAGTACCGGCAGGACTATCACGACCAGCTCGACGCCCTGATGCGCGACGGCCTGGCTTCCTCGCAGTGGCGCAACTACCGCAACTTCCTCGGCACGCTGGACGGAGCCATCGAGCAGCAGCGCGCCATCGCCGCCCAGACCGAGAGCCGGCTGGACCACGGCCGTACCGACTGGCAGCAGCAGAAGCGCCGCCTGAGCTCCTTCGACACGCTGGCCGAGCGCGTGCGCATGCAGGAAATGATGGCCGAGGCCAAGCGCGAGCAGCGCGACAGCGACGAGCGCGCCGCGCGCAAGTTCTTCGACCGCGCCTCGCATCCCACGCTTTGAGCCACGCAGACCGAATCTCCACGCAGGACCCGACATGACTTCCATGATCACGCCCCCCGTCATGACGAACGCCGCTGCTGCCCAGCCGGCGGCGCAGGCCGGCACGCGCAGCCGCGCCGCCGACGAAGACCAGGACCGCAGCTTCGGCGCGGCGCTGGAGCGCTCGCGCTCGAACAACACCGGTGAAGCCGCGCAAGGCGGCACCCAGGATGCCGCCACGCTGGACCGCAAGCCGGCGCGCAAGCCCGGCGCGGACGAAGACGCGAAGGACGACGGCACCTTGCCCGCCGACCCGAACCTCGCCTTTCTCGCGCCGCCGAACTCGCCGCTGCATGCGCTGACGCTCGCGGGACGCGCCGCCCGGAAGCAGGGCGGTGACGGCGCGGCGGATGCAACTGCCGCCGCTGCGGCGACCGCCACCACGGCAAAGGACATTCCGCGGGAGCCTGCCCTGCAGGCTCCCGCTGCGAAGACGCTCGCCGGCGATGCGGCCACCACGGCCATCGATGCCAAGGCCGTGCCCGAAGCCGCAGCCGCCGCGAAGGACTCCGCTGCGAAGCCCGCGACATCGGAGGCATCGGCGCTGCCCGGCACCCAGGCAGCCGCCGCGCAGCCCGACGCCGCCCAGGCCACTTCGCTGCACGAACTCGCCCGCGCCGCCATCGCCGCGCAGACCATGAGCACGGGTTTCGCGAAGCCCGCATCCACGCCCGCTGGCGCCCCCGTGGGCACCGCCGCGATCGGCCGCGCCGCCGGCTCCCCCGCCCCCCCCCGGCGGGCCCCCCCCCGGGGCCCCCCCGCGTTTTGTGGGGGGCGGCACGGTAATAGGACACCGAATAGTCGACCATAGCCCGGGCGACGAAGGCGTGGCGCTGGATCTTGAGGAGCGGCGCGCCGACGTCGACATTGAGCAGGCGCGCCGTGGACGGCGAGGCAGCCGTGGCCTCAATCATGTCCTCACCCCACTCCATCACCAGGCCGTACCGCTCACTCAGGACGTTGTAGAGCGACGTCGGCGGGGCCTCATCCAGGAATCCCGGCACGCGGTGCGCCGGGATGAAATTCTCGTCCACGCTCATAGGCTCGTTGTCGGCCAGCAAGAGACGCCTGAACCGCACTACCGGTGTTCCCTCGTCCAGCTGGAGTTCCCGGGCAAGGAAGGCGCTGGCGGCAATCTGTTCGAAGCTCAGTACCTTGGCCGCAGGGACCATGCCTCGACGCTGCATTTCCTCGCTATAGGAGGTCAGCTTCACCTGGAGGTCGAGCTTGGGTTTGCGCACGAACGTTCCAAGGCCCACCACACGTTCGATGATCTCCTCCCCCACCAAGGCGTCAATTGCCTGGCGGACGGTCATTCGGGCCAGGCCGAAGCGTTCAGAAAGGTCCCGTTCCGAGGGCAGCGCAGCTCCGGGCCGGCAGGAATCCGTGATGAACGAGCGGAGGATTTCACGCAGCTGGACGTAGATGGGGACACCGCTTTTGCGGTCGATTTCACCGATGATTTTCGAGGCGTCAACGGACACGGCAAACCCCGGATCCGAAAGCGGGTAATTCCATAGGACAAGCGTAGGCGAATCCCCTGCAGCTGCGCTCCCGCCGGACCTTGGGAGCAGCACTGCTGCGTTAGGCTTTTAAGGATCATTTTCACCGGGCGGCCTGTTCCGCCAGAGCAAAGGAGCCGGTTTGCCCGAGCACAAAGCCACCGTCGCCGCGGAGATCGGCCTTCACGCACGTGCGGCGGCCCTATTTGTCCGGGCGGTGACGGCCACGGGACTGCCGGTCACCATCCGCAAACCGGGACATCCCGCCGTCGACGCCCGCTCGCTCCTGGAGGTCATGACGGAGGACTTTGCGCACGGTTGCGAAGTCCTGCTGAACGTCACTGTCGATGCTCTTCCGGCCGGCAAGACACCCGGCGAGGTGGATGAGGCCCTGGCAGCTCTGGCGGCCCTTCTGGAGACCGCTGAAGCCCGCTGAGCGGGCTTTCCCATCCGGGCGGCGGCCCGGTCGGCCGCATTCCGGGTCGAACGCAGCTTTCCGGTAAACAACGACGGCGGGGCCCCCCCCCCAGGGGGGGGGCCCCCCGCCGGCCGCCCCCCCGCCCCCCCCCCGGCCACCCACCGCCCGGCCCCCGCCGCCATCAGCACGGTAAACGTCGCCACTTCCCGCGATCGGGGAACGTCGCCTTCTTCACGCGCCTG
>Ga0102587_1002635_pt1 | contig 10070 bp, 8 predicted proteins | sample AraplaF_Col_mTSA_FD_76853 | JGI IMG/M metagenome (GOLD analysis project Ga0102587, IMG submission 76853) | Arabidopsis root microbial communities from the University of North Carolina, USA - plate scrape MF_Col_mTSA (SPADES assembly) (version 2) | ecosystem: Host-associated > Plants > Roots >... | reverse complement strand
CATCGCGACGAGATCCTGGCCGATTACGGCCTCGCGCCCGACGAGATCCGGAGGCTCGCCGAGGCCGGCGCCTTCAGCGAGGGTTCTGGGCCGGAGCGCAAAGTCGCCAAGGCCGGATAGCGCGTTTTCCTGCCGCCATTGCGAGCAGCGAAGCAATCCAGGGGACTGCGCGAGACCTCCTGGATTGCTTCGCGGAGCCTGTACTCGGGCTTGCCGAAGGCAAGACCCGGGGCCGGATGATCACGTCAGCCTGCCGCGGGCTGCAACCGGCAGTTCGCCGACCAGCGTGTCGCCGCGCCCCGTCACGAGCCGATCGACCATGTTGACGACGACGCAGACATGGTTCGGCACGACCCGCACGACCTCGCCGACGACCGGGCGCTGGTTGGACCCGGAAAGGTCGAGGAAGCCGTGCTCCTCTGCGAATTGCGCGATCCGAGCCAGCGGATATTCGAGGATGTAGCCGTGGCCGTCGAGGCCGCCCTTGTCGCTGGTCAGCGTCTTCGAGCCGGAATCGAGGATGCCGCGCTCCGGCCCGGCCCTGCTGACGACGGTCGCGTAGACGGTCAGCGCGCAGTCCTCCAGGCTCGCGACCCCAGCGGCGATCTGCATGCGGTCGTTGAAGATCGAGGTGCCGGAGCGGTGCTCGGTCGAGCCCTTGAGCTTGCCGATGTTCGGCAGGTTCGGCGAGCCGCCGGTCGAGACGATGCCGGCTTCAAGCCCTGCCTCGCGCAGGCCGGCATTGGCGGTGTCGAGGAAATCCTGCGTCGCCGGCCAGCCGGTCTCGGGCGGGTACATCAGGAAGCCGGCGAAGCGCAGGCCGGGCGAGGCTGCGACCATCTTCGCGAGCTCGACCGCCTCGCCGGGAGTCTCGACGCCGGCGCGCTTGCGGCCGGTATCGCATTCGACCACGACCGAGAGCGGACGGCCCGACGCGGCGGCAGCCTTGGGCAGACCCGCAACGACGGTCGAATTGTCGGCGGCGACCGTCATGTTAGCTTTCGCCTGCAGCGCTCCGAGCCGCGCCATCTTCTCTTCGCCGAGCAGATTGTAGCTGATCAGGATGTCGTCGATGCCGGCATTGGCCATGATCTCGGCTTCGCCCAGCTTCTGGCAGGTGATGCCCTTGGCGCCGGCTGCGACCTGCATCTTGGCAAGGGTCGGGTTCTTGTGGGTCTTGATGTGCGGGCGGTTGGCGATTCCGGCCTCGTCGCAGGCTTGCTGGATCCGCGCAATGTTGCGCTCGACCCTGTCCATGTCGATGACGGCACAGGGCGTGCCGTATTCGCGGGCGATCTTGGCGGCGAGGGAAGTGGTCATGGGTTAAGCCTGTTCGATCTCTTCACGAAGCATTTCAAGCTCAAGCCACCGCTCTTCGGCGGCGGACAGTTCATCATGCGCCTTGGCAATGGCAGCGGAGGTGTCGTCGAATTTCTTGCGATCCTTCACATAGAGGTTGGGATCGTCCAGCACGCGCTGCAGTTTTGCAATATCGGCTTGCAACGCTTCCATCTTCTTCGGCAGCGTCTCCAGCGCATGCTTGTCGTTGAAGCTCAGCTTGCGCTTCGGCGCGGAGGCGGGGGCAGCGGAGCGCCCCTCTTTCTTCTCGGCAGCCGGCATTGCTTTGGCCGTCTCGCGCTTCAGGTCTGCGCCGCGCTGGGTCAGCATGTCGCTGTAGCCGCCGGCATATTCGGTCCATTTGCCGTTGCCTTCCGGCGCGATCACGGAGGTCACGACGCGGTCGAGGAAGTCGCGGTCGTGGCTGATCAGAATAACAGTGCCCTCGTAATCGCCGAGCATCTCCTCGAGCACGTCGAGCGTTTCGAGATCGAGATCGTTGGTCGGCTCGTCCAGCACCAGCAGGTTCGAGGGCTTTGCCAGCGCGCGCGCCAGCATCAGCCGGCCGCGCTCGCCGCCGGAGAGCACTTCCACCGGCGTGCCGCGCTGCTCCTGCGCGAACAGGAAGTCTTTCATGTAGCCGACGACGTGCTTCGGCTTGCCGCCGACCATGATCTGGTCGCCGCGGCCGCCGGTCAGCGCTTCCGCCAGCGTCGATTTGGGGTCGAGGCTTTCGCGGTGCTGGTCGAGCGTCGCGACCTCCAGATTGGCGCCGAGACGTATCGTGCCGGAATCCGGCTGCATGCCGCCGGTGAGGAGATTGACCAGCGTGGTCTTGCCGGCGCCGTTCGGGCCGATGATGCCGAGCCGGTCGCCGCGCTGGATGCGGGTCGAGAAATTCTCGACAATCATGCGGTCGCCGTAGGCCTTGGTGACGCCCTTGGCCTCGATCACGAGCTTGCCCGATTGTTCCGCCTCTGCCGCAGCGAGGCTGGCGGTGCCGGCCGTGCCGCGATAATTGCGCCGCTGGTCGCGCAGCGCATGTAGATTGCCGAGACGTTTGACGTTGCGCTTGCGGCGGCCAGAGACGCCGTGGCGCAACCAGTGCTCTTCGTCGACGATCTTGCGGTCGAGCTTGTGCTGGTCGCGCTCTTCCTCCGCCAGCACCTCGTCGCGCCAGGTCTCGAACGAGGCAAAGCCGCGGTCGATCTGCTTGATCTTGCCGCGATCGAGCCACGCCGTGGAGCGCGACAGATTGGTCAGGAAACGGCGGTCGTGGCTGATGATCACCAGCGCGCTGCGGCGGCTGTCCAGCTCCTGTTCCAGCCACTCGATGGTGGAGAGATCGAGATGGTTGGTCGGCTCGTCCAGCAGCAGAATATCGGGCGAGGGCGCCAGCACATAAGCCAGCGCCGCGCGGCGCGCCTCGCCGCCGGAGAGATTGTGCGGATTCTCATCGCCCGTGAGGCCGAGCTGCTCCAGCAGATAGCGCGCCTGGTGCTGGTCGTCACCGGGGGCGAGCCCCGACTCGACATAAGCCAGCGTGGTCTTGTGATCGCCGAAATCAGGCTCCTGCGGCAGGTAGCGCACCGTTGCGCCCGGCTGCACGAAGCGCGTGCCGCCGTCGGGCTCGACGAGGCCGGCCGCGATCTTCAGCAGCGTGGACTTGCCGGAGCCGTTGCGGCCGATCAGGCAGACGCGTTCGCCCGGCGCGACGTTGAGCTCGACGCCTGACAGCAGCGGCGTGCCGCCAAAGGTCAGCCTGATGTCTTTCAGTTGGATCAGCGGGGGCGCCATGGTCAGCTCTGGCTGGTTGCGGCTGTATCCGCGCGGCGGCGCTGGATGCGGCGCAGCGTCTGGTCGAGCGCCGAGAGGAAGGTGGAGCGGTCGCGCGGGGAGAACGAACGCGGGCCGCCCGTGACTTCGCCGGCCGAGCGCAAATCCGTCATCAGATTGCGCACCGCCAGCGTCATGCCGATCGATTCCTCCGTGAACGGCTTGCCGTTCGGGGCAATCACGTCGGCGCCGGCCTTCACGCAGCGGCTCGCGAGCGGAATGTCCGATGTCACGACGACGTCGCCAGGCTTGACGCGCTCGACGATCCAGTCGTCGGCCGCGTCCATGCCGGAGCCCGCGGCGATGCGCTCGATCAGCGGATCGTGGGGCACCCGGATGAAATTGCCGGCGACCACGCTGACGGGCACGCCGTGCCGGAGCGCGACGCGGTAGATCTCGTCCTTCACCGGACAGGCGTCGGCGTCGACATAGATGCGGGTGGGGGTGTCGGTCATTGGCCGCGTGGTACCGCATTCAGGCCGCAAAGGCGAGGGGATTGACCGCTGTTCCCGCTGGCCTACGATCGGCCCCGAACAACAAGAATACAGGGAAGATGACCCCATGCCGAACCGGCTCGAAACCTGGCGCGTCGAGGCCTACAACACCGCCAAGCAGTCCGAAAACAAGATGCACGACGACAACGTGGCGCGCCGCTTCGGCTTTTCCGGCGGGCTGGTCCCGGGCGTGGACGTCTTCGCCTACATGATGCACGTGCCGATCGCGCGCTGGGGCCGCGATTTCCTGTCGCGCGGGCTGGTCGAGGCCCGCTTCATCAAGCCGGTCTATGACGGCGAGGCCGCCGATGTCGATGCCACCGAGCACAACGGCTTGCTGACGATCGAAGTCTTCAGCCGCACCGAGCTTTGCGCGACCGGCACCGCTTCGCTGCCGGCCGCCGCGCCCGCGGTGTTGCTGAGCGACTATGTTGCCGCGCCCGTGGTTACCGAGCGGACGCCGGTCAGCCCGGCGACGTTCGAAATGGGCAAATGGCTCGGCACGACGCCACGCCGCTGGGCCGGGCAGGACGCAGCCGACTATCTCGCCGACATCAGGGAGACCGATCCGATCTTTGCAAGCGAGGGGCTCAGCCATCCCGGCCTGATCCAGCGTGTGATGAACCGCGTGCTGGTCGACAACACCATCCTGGGCCCGTGGATCCATGTCGGCAGCCGCATGCAGCTGCTGTCAGCGGCACGCGCTGGCGACGAGATCACCGCGCGGGCCAAGGTCACCGCGAACTACGAGAAGAAGGGCCACCGCTTCGTCGAGCTCGACGCGCTCGTCGTCGCCAACGGCACCACGCCGCTCGCCCATTGCCAGCACACCGCGATCTACCAGCCGCGCGAGCAGGCGGCGGCGTAGGGCAGGGACGAGCCCGTCACCTCAAAGACGGTGTCATTCCCCGCGAAGGCGGGGAATCCAGTACGCCGCCGCTTCTCGGGTCAATCACTAAGGCCTCTGGAATACTGGAGCGCCCGGTCAATCCGGGCGATGACAGTTGTGGGTGGGCGCGATGCAGGTGCGGCCCCGCGGGTGTCTCGCCAGGCCGTCCCTCTAGCCCAGCCGTCGCAGCTCCGCCAACGCGGCGACGTGCTCGTTGAACCATGGCGGGCACGCTGCGGCAGCCGCCTCGAGCGCCTTCCTCGCCGCGGCCTGCTCCCCCTGGAGCAGATGCCACTGTCCGAGATAGAATTGCGCTTCGCCCGCCTCGTCCGGTGTGGTGGTGACCGCGAGCATCGTGTCGACCGCGAGCCGATCCAGGTAGAAGCCAACCGCGGCGGAGGGCCAGTGCCAGGTTTTGATCTTCGCCGCATCCGTCTCCAGCGCCGCGGCCCAACTCTGACCCGCCCTGGCGCGCGCAAGATGCAGAAACAGGAGGGCGTAAGTGTCGTTCGCGCTCTCGAAGGCGCGCTGCAGGTCGGCGATCGCGGCCTTGAAATCTCCACGGCAGAAGAGGGCTATGCCGCGTTGTTTGAGGCAATCGAGGTTCTTTGGCGCCAGATCGATCGCGGCCGTCAGGCTGCGGACGGCGTCATCGAAATCGTGCTTGCAGAAATAGGCGGTCCCAAGCTCGGTATGGGCATCTGCAAGACGCGGGGACAGTGCGATGGCCGCGAGCTGATCCGAAATGGCGCGATCGAAATCTCCGAGGAACTTCCAGGAAATGCCGCGACTACTGTAGGCGGCCGCCATGCGGGGAGCGACGGCGACGGCCCTGTCGAAGTCGGCGAGTGAGCCGCGATAGTCACCCAGTCCCTGCTGCGCCACGCCCCGGTCGTGATGGGCGAAGGGATTGCCGGGCTCGAGCTCCAGCACCTTGCTCAGCCGTTCGGCGGCGCGATCGAACTGATCGCGCCGCATCGCTGCGTCCGCGCGGAGATAATGGAAGAGGATCTTCAGTCGCCGCAGCCTGCCGCCACTGCCAATGGTGTCGTGCCGGACGGGAAGATCTGCTCCTTACGCCGCCTTGGCCTTCGCGTCCTGGATCGCCCGCCACACCCGCTCGGAGGTCAGCGGCATGTCGATGTGCTTGATGCCGTACTCGGACAAGGCATCGAGCACGGCGTTCACCACCGTCGACAGGCTGCCGGCGCAGCCGGCTTCGCCGCAGCCCTTGCTGCCAAGCGGATTGGTGGTGGCGGGCACAGGATGATCGCCGACCGTCATGTTGGGCACGTCCTCGGCGCGGGGCAGGGCGTAGTCCATCAGCGAGCCCGTGATCGGCTGGCCGCTCTCGTCGTAGCGGATGTGCTCCATCAGCGCCTGGCCGATGCCCTGGACGACGCCGCCATGGAGCTGGCCGGCGACCAGCAGCGGGTTGATCACGGTGCCGAAATCGTTGACCGCGCTGTAGCGCACGATCTGCACCACGCCCGTTTCCGGATCGATCTCGACCTCGGCGACGTGACAGCCGTTGGGGAAGGCCGAAGCGATGGGTTCACTGGTGTGATCGACGTCGAGTGAATCAGGCACGCCGTCCGGCGTCTTGCCGTCATGCAAGCGCTTGGCGAGCTCCATAATGTCGATGCTGCGATCGGTGCCGGCGATGGTGAAGTTGCCGCCTTCGAATTCGATGTCGGCTTCGGACGCCTCGAGCATGTGTGCCGCGGCGCGCTTGCCCTTCTCGATGACGAGCTTGGCGGCGCCCACGATGGCCTGGCCGGTTGCGGTGATCGAGCGCGAGCCGCCGGTGCCGTTACCGCTGTGGACGATGTCGCTGTCGCCTTGCACCAGCTTGATGCTGTCGAAGGGAACGCCGAGCTGCGCGCTCAGCACCTGCGCGAACGGGGTGGCATGGCCCTGGCCGTAATCGAGCGTGCCGGTGATGAGCTGCACGGTGCCGTCAGGCTCGAACACGATCTTGCCGAGCTCGGGGCTCGGCGGCGCGGTGACCTCGAGATAGGAGCCGACCGCGATGCCGCGCAGCTTGCCGGCCTTCTTGCTCTCCTTCTTGCGCTTGGCGAAGTTCTCGTGGTCGGAGATTTCCAGCGCCTTGTTGAACACGGCCTGGAAGTCGCCGCTGTCATAGGTGACGCCGGAGGAGGCCGCGAACGGGATCTGGTTCGGCTTGATGAAGTTGCGCTTGCGCAGGGTCAGCCGGTTGATGCCCATCTCGTCGGCGGCGCGGTCGATCAGCCGCTCCATGTAATAGTTCGCCTCGGGCCGGCCGGCGCCGCGATAGGCGCCCATCAGCGTGGTGTTGGTCAGCACCACCTTGATGTCCACGCCCATCAGCGGCGTGCGGTAGACGCTGGAGAAATTCTTGCCGGTGTTGAGCGACAGCGGTCCCGGCGCAACGCCGGTGATGTAGGCGCCCAGATTGCCGTAGCCTTCGAGCTTCGCCGCGAGGAAATGCCCCTCGGCGTCGAGCGCGAGCTCGGCGTGGATCTTTTGCGCGCGGCCATGGCTGTCGGAGAGGAAGGCGGTCGAGCGCTCGTCGAGCCACTTCACCGGCCGTCCCAGCGTCTTCGCCGCATACAGGATGCACATGTATTCGGGGTAGTTGATGTTCTTCATGCCGAAGGAGCCGCCGACATTGGCGGTCAGGATGCGCACCTTCTCGTTCGGTACTTTCAGGTTCTTGGCGAGGTTGGCGCGGTTGCCGGCGACGCCCTGCGTCGGCACCTGCAGCGTGTAGCGCTCGGTCTTCTTGTCGTAGGAGGCAAGGCCGACGCGCGGCTCCATCGAGACCACCGCGACGCGGGTGTTCTCGATGTCGAGCTTGGTGACATGGGCGGCGCTGGCGAAGGCGGCGTTGACCTTGTCCATGTCGCCATAATGGTAGTCGAGCGCGACATTGTTCGGGATGTGGTCGTAAAGCTGCGGCGCGCCGGGCTTGGCGGCTTCCTCCGGGTCGGTCACGGCCGGCAGCGGCTCGATGTCGAGCTCGACCGCTTCAGCGGCATCGCGGGCCTGCGCCAGCGTCTCGGCCACAACGAAGGCGACGGGATCGCCGACGAAGCGGACCTTGTCGGTCGCGAGCGGCTGACGGTTGGTCTGGAGCAGAGGCGAGCCGTCGCGGCTCTTCAGCGGCAGGCCGCAGGTGAACGGGCCGTAGCCGGCGGCATCGAGATCCTTGCCGGTCCACACCCCCAGCACGCCCGGCAATGCCTTGGCGGCATCAATGCCGATGCTGCGGATGATGCCGTGGGCATGGGTGGAACGGACGACCACGGCATAGGCCTGGCCGGGCAGGTTGAAATCGTCGGTATAGCGGCCCTTGCCGCGCACCAGAGTGTCGTCCTCCTTGCGGCGGACGGGCTGCCCGACGCCATATTTTTGCAGTGCAATAGCGTTTTCGAGCGTGGACGATTTGGTGTGTTCTTGCATGGAATTGACCTGAAAAGCCGGCATTTGCGCATTTTCGCGGCAGCGGGGCACCGGACTCCATTGAAATAACCCACGACCCCGTTCACGACAACGCACGAATGGGCATGGTCCCATGTGATGCGTTGTTGCGCATACCCGCCGCGCTGCTAATGTTTCAGGCGAAAAAGCAATTCCAGACCGGCCCGACCGGCCGCGGAAAGACAGTTTGTATGAATGACCACACGCGGCTCCGCGACGGCCATGTAAGCCAACATGGGCCGCACGGTGAGCTGAATGGGTCGATGGCGGCGGTGGCGTTGGCCACCGAACCGGCCGTCGGCGCACAGGCGTCGGGAACCGGCGTCTATGCGGCGCTGGATCTTGGCACCAACAATTGCCGGCTGCTGATCGCCTGTCCGACCCAGGACGGCTTTCGCGTGGTCGATTCCTTCTCGCGCATCATCAGGCTCGGGGAGGGTGTCTCCGCGACCGGCTCGATCAGCGAAGCCGCGATCGAGCGCGCCATCGCCGCGCTCAGCATCTGCCGCGACAAGATCAATTTGCGGAAAGCGCGCCGGCTGCGGCTGATCGCAACCGAAGCCTGCCGCGCGGCCTCCAATGCGGAAGGCTTCCGCAGCCGCGTCGCGGCCGAGACCGGCATCGAGCTGGAGGTGATCGACCGCGAGACCGAGGCCGCCCTCGCGGTGCTCGGCTGCTCGCCCCTGGTCGACCCGAGGGGGCGGGGCGCGATCCTGTTCGACATCGGCGGCGGCTCGACCGAGCTGGTGCGGATCGAGCGCGACCCGGAAAATCCGGAGCCGCGCATCAAGGCCTGGATGTCGATCCCTTATGGCGTCGTCACGCTCGCCGAGCAGTTCGGCGGACGCGACGTGACGCCCGAGATCTACGCTGCGATGGAGCAGGAGGTCGCGAACCACGTCACCCCGTTCGCACAAGAGCACGGCGGCGATCTCGCCGACATGCACCTGCTCGGCACGTCGGGCACCGTGACGACGCTCGCCGGCATCCACCTCAACCTCGCGCGCTACGACCGCCGCCGCATCGACAGCATCTGGATGAACGATTCCGACATCAGCGCGACCATCAACAAGCTGCTCGGCATGAGCTACGAGGAGCGCGCGTCCAACAGCTGCATCAGCGTCGAGCGCGCCGATCTCGTGCTGGCCGGCTGCGCCATCCTCGATGCGATCAGGCGCGCCTTTCCGCTGCCGCGCCTGCGCGTCGCCGACCGGGGCCTGCGCGAGGGCATGCTGGTCGAGATGATGCGTGAGGACGGCGCGCTCAGGAGCTGGTGAGATGGCCAAAGACACCACCGGCCGCTTGCACGTCCAGGTCAAGACCAAGGTCAAGACCGGCGGCAAGCGCAAATTGTCGTCGAAGCTCTGGCTGGAGCGGCAGCTCAACGATCCCTATGTGGTCAAGGCCAAGGCGGCGGGCTATCGCTCGCGCGCGGCATTCAAGCTGCTCGAGATCGACGACAAGTTTCGGTTTCTGAAGCCCGGCATGGCCGTGGTCGACCTCGGCGCGGCACCCGGCGGCTGGAGCCAGATCGCTGCCAAGCGCGTCGGCTCCACGGAGGGCAAGGGCAAGGTCGTCGCGATCGATCTCCTGGAGATGCCCGAGATTCCCGGCGTCGAATTCGCGCAGCTCGATTTCATGGACAACGACGCGCCCGAAAAACTCACCGCGATGCTGGGCGGCGGCGCCGACGTCGTGATGTCCGACATGGCCGCCAACACCACCGGCCATCGCAAGACCGACCAGCTCCGCATCGTCGGCCTGGTCGAGACGGCAGCGGCGTTTGCCTGCGACGTGCTCAAGCCCGGCGGCACGTTCCGGGCAAAAACGTTCCAGAGTGGCGCCGATGCCGAACTGCTCGCCCAGCTCAAGCGCGACTTTGCGACGGTGCGTCCCGTCAAGCCGGCGGCAAGCCGGCAGGATTCGTCGGAGCGTTACGTGCTGGCGACGGGGTTTAGGGGCGGGGCGTAACAGCCACAAACTCCGTCATTGCGAGGAGCGAAGCGACGATGCAATCCAGAATCCTTCCGCGGAAAGATTCTGGATTG
>Ga0102587_1002631_pt1 | contig 10088 bp, 6 predicted proteins | sample AraplaF_Col_mTSA_FD_76853 | JGI IMG/M metagenome (GOLD analysis project Ga0102587, IMG submission 76853) | Arabidopsis root microbial communities from the University of North Carolina, USA - plate scrape MF_Col_mTSA (SPADES assembly) (version 2) | ecosystem: Host-associated > Plants > Roots >... | reverse complement strand
TGACACTGCCCTCGAAGGCGATCGGGCCTTCCCAGTACGGGATGGACGTTGACATCCACGCATGGTCGTTCAGAGGCTGGGTCGTGACGTCAAAGCCGCGACTGGGAATCTGGACGTTCCAGGAAACAGGAATTTGACGCCCTGCGACTTTGGCGGTTCGCACGGGAACGATCTTGAGAGCTGTCGCGTGTAAAGGGTCGGGTCGCCCGTCGGCAGTGATCCAGGTGGCGGAGGTATATCCCTCCCCTTCATCTCTGAGGCGGAAGCCCATGAGCTTCTCCCCTGTATCGAGATGCAGCGAGAACCAATCCCAACCGGTCTGGTCCTCCGCGAGCGGCTGTGACGACCACTCGCGGTCAAGCCAAGCCTTCCCCGTCACCTCTACATTCCCGCTCGGTAGCGAAAGCGAGCCGACCACCGCATAGAACGGTTGCGAATAGTAGTAGCTGGCCTGTCCCTTCGCTGATTTCACCGAATAGCCGTTAATGCCCTGCGGCACCAGCGGGCCGGTAGCCGATAGGCGGAGTTCATAGCCGAATTCCTCGGCCGTCGCAGTCAGGCTGAGATCGGCCAGTTGATCCGCTCCCGGGGCGGCATGTCCCTCCATCTGCCAGTCATCGATCCAGGCCGAGAACGGCGCCGCGACAACACCAGCCTGCCCCACTCCCCCGCGTGAAATACGTTCTGCGACGAAGTGGTCTTCTGAAGTGGTGACGGCTGCGTGACCCATCCAGAGCTGTGGGCTCGACCACGCGTTGGTCTCACCCGGAGCAAGCGCTGAGCGGAAAAGGGTCCACTGCGCCCCGTATTGAGTTCCGTCGGGGGCTTCAAGATTGGCCGTTAGATACCACCACTCTATCCGGAAGTCCGGATGTGGGCCGTGGTCGGCGGGGAAACGGAACAGCAGGCCAGGCTGCGGCACCGAAAACCCTTCGACCGTCGAGCCAAGGCCACCAAAACCCTCGGAGGCCGCTTGGCTCCCGGACAAGCTGGCCATGGTCGTCACCGCAAAAGCGATCGCAATCGATCTAACGCTCATTGGCGAATACCTTCAGAAGTTCCGATGGCGTGACTCGCGCCAGCCGGCGAAGCGGGATGAATACGGAAACGACAGCAGCGCCGAGCGCGACTAGACCGAGGCGAAGCCACTCGTAAGGAAAGATATACATGGGCAGACGCCAGCCGAAGGCTTCGACGTTCACCACCGCGAGAAGCACCCACGCCAACGCCAGGCCGAGGGGCAAAGCGGCAATAAATGTCGCCAGCCAGAGCACGAGCGTCCTTAGAACCTCAAGAAGAGCGAGATCACGTCTCGTGACCCCCAAGGCCCACACGGGCGCAAGCTGCGGGAGGCGCATTTCCGACAGCGTGAGGAGGCTTGAGAACATCGCCAGTGCTGCAACCCCGAGCGTGAATATGTTCAACGCGCCAGTAACCAAGAACGTGCGATCGAAGATCCGCCGTGACTGTTCCTTCAGTGTCGCTTGATCGACGACGTTGTCGGCTGGTAGTCCGAATTCGTCCGTGAGCCTCGATCGTAGATCCGCAACCTGATCAGGCTGGATCCGGAGACCGTAGCGCAGGCGCGAGACCTGCGGGTAACGAGAGGTCAGAGCGTTTATTCCGGCGATGACCTGGCCCTTTGGGTTTCCGTAATCCGAATAGACCCCGACAACCGCCGGCTTCCAGTCACCCGGCAGATCCAGCTGATCGCCGATACGGAGCCGGTCCCGCCTCCAGAACTGTTCGTTGACCAGCACCCCTTGACCGGACGCCACCTGATCCCAAACGTCCGGCATGCCAACGATCAGGGGCCAGTGCATCCTGTAGGTCGGATCGTCAGCGACACCGAAGATCTGCATCGGCTGCCCCCGGATCTCGGCGTCTACGCTCAAGATCGGCAACACCGATTCCACCTTCGTTGCGAGCCATGTCCTGAGCCTGTCTGCCTCGCCCTCGTTCCGGGCAGCGACGTAAAGCTCGGCGGCGAGACGCTGGTCGAGCCAGCCGACGAACGTGAGACGGAAGCTCGAGACCATGGTTCCGACGCCGACGTTTGCCGCCAGCGCAAGAAGCAATGCCATGAGCGCAAGGGAAAGTCCGGGGAGTTGCTGCCGCGCGTCGGCCCAGAACCACGTGACGAGCGCGCGCGAAGACGCCCGCTGCATCACGGTAAAGAATCCAGAAAGTACGGTGGGAAGAAGTAGCGACGCCCCGAGCAGAAGACAGCCAAGAACGCCAAAGCCGGCCTCGAGTCCTTCAGCCCACAGAAGAAGAGCTCCCGAGAGCGCTAGCAAAGCCGCTGCCGCTAGCCCCTGAAACCGCCGCCCCGCTTGCCACGATCGTCCCCAGGTCTGGGGTTGGGCCGCCGCGAGCAAAGGCACCCTCGTCAAGCGCAACAGGCTCTGTACAGACGAAACCAATGTTCCGGCCACCGCGATGGCAAAACCAGAAACCCACCACTCCGGACGCAGGGAAAGCGTGCCAGGCACGCTGGCTCCGTAGAGTCCTTCGAGGGTTGCGGCCACTCCGGGCAGCAGCAGCGACGCGACCAGATATCCGATCGCGACGCCGACCGCCCCGGCGGCGATGGCGAAAAGGACAAGTTCGGCGAGTAGCAGAACCGCAAGCGCACTCAACGAAACTCCAAGGCAGCGAAGCGTTCTGAAGGTCGGCCGCCGTTGCTCGAAGGCGAGACCGATCGTCGCGTACACGATGAACAGCCCCACCGCGAAGGCGAGAAAACCGAAGGCGGTCAAATTGAGATGGAAGCTCTCGGTCAGATGCTCGACGTCGGTTTCTGCATTCGGCTCGCGAACTGAGAGCGTTGGAACAAGCTTTTCAAGCGGCTCCAGACCGGAACGTTGGTTTTCGGCAATCACAATCCGACTGAGTTCGCCCTCTCTTCTTAACAGCTTCTGGGCCAAGCCGATATCGATGAAGGCGGCGCCGTCCAGCATCCGATCCGAAACACGCAGTGCGAGGTCCGTCTGTCCTCGCATTTTTTCCGCTGTTCTGGGAGAGACAAACAGCATGCCCGGAGGCGTGATAAAGGAAAGCACGTCCCCGGCATTTCCCAGGTCGACGGTGTTAGTCTCGGCGGGCATCGTCAGTGGCTCGATGCCGATCACCCTTAATCGGGTCACACCAAACCTATAATCTCCCTCCAAAACTGGTGACACACTCCAGCCCGCCCGTCGGAGCCGCACGAAGGCGGACTGAGGAATTGCGCTGCCGTTTGGAGAAACCAGGTTCGCCAACCCGTTCTGGTCGAGCACAACCGCGGCGCGGGTATAGCTGGCGCGGGCTTCTGCGTTGATCGCCTGCACTCCCGACCACAGGGCGGTCGCCAGCGCCAGGCCGGACAAGAGGGCGCCGAGCTGCAGCGGTCGTCGTCGCCAGTGGGACAGAAGTGCCGTGGCTGCGGTCCACATCTTCATTCGATCTTCCCGGACCGCAAATGCACCTGCCGGTCGAGCCTGTCCGCCAGTCTTTGCGAGTGTGTCACCAGGAGCAGTGTCGATCCGGTTCCCTTCGACAGCGAAAGCATCAGTTCCAGGACAGCGTCTCCGTTGGCCTCGTCCAGGTTTCCTGTGGGTTCGTCCGCCAGGACTAAGCCGGGACGCGCGGCAAGGGTTCGTCCGATCGCCACCCGCTGCTGTTGTCCGATGGAAAGCTGCTCGGGATACCTGGTGAGCAATGTCCCGATTCCGAGGCGCGCCACGAGTTCATTTTCCCACGGAGGATCGTGGCGTCCCGCGAGCTTGGCGTGGAAAGCGATGTTCGCGGCCACGTCTAGTGACGGGACAAGATTGAACTGCTGAAATACGAGACCGACTTTTGTCCGTCTGTAGGCAGCGCGTTCCCGGTCGTTCAGCTTGGAAATGTCTCGCCCCCCGATCGTGATCTCGCCTGAGTCCGTTCGGTCGAGGCCGGCTACGAGATGCAGGAGCGTGCTCTTTCCGCTACCGGACTCCCCCATCAGGGCAACTCTGTCTCCCGCGCCGAGATCGAGATTGACCCCTCTCAGCACTTCAAGCCGCCCTTCGGCAGTCTCATAGGATTTCCTAAGATTGCGGAGAGCGATCACCGTAGCGGCCAAGATTAGGACGATGGTACATATTTAACTCTCCACAGTCGCTTGGAAAGGCCTGCAGTGAGGAGATGCGAATACTGACGTCGAACGTCACAAGGCGGCGCGGGAGCCCGGTGATTGCGAGCGTTGATACAGCGCCCACTGCGTTCGGTGTACGTCCAGATACAAAATGTAAACGTCACCCTCGCCGCCCCTGACCTTGAAGTATCGGTAGTCGGCGCCATGCCACTGATCGAGGTTTTCGACCACTTCGACCTGCCGGCCGTTGAGGTAAAATCGTCGGATCTTTTCGACACCACCGTCGTCCACGAAGGTTTCGACCTGAACTTGCATGACGCGCTCGCTGTTCTTCTCGGCCGAAAGGCGGCGCACCGCGCCTCCTGCCAGTCGGAGCAGGATTGTTCTTGGATAAATAGCTGAGGGTGGACGAGAAGAAAGGGGGCACGGCGCCCCTCGCCGCATGTATGGGACGCCGCACGGCTGCTTGGGACGCCCTCCCCGTGTTTGCACCGGGTTCTGTCGCATGCCGCGATCGACATCAAACGGGGTGCCGACATCTATTGCAGTATTGCCCGTTTCGCCTATCTCGCGAACAGTTCCGATCTGGATTAACGTGTTGCGACGTGATCCCGCGACCCGGCGAGTAAGGCCGGCGCGGCAAGATAGAGGATCACGGCCATCGTCACGACGCCAGTGAACCCGATATGCATTGCAAGCAGTGCGGCGAGGATCGCGCTTAGCACCGACGCACAGCCATTGATCCCCCACGCCCAGGGAAGAAATTCCTCCGAGCGCGCGCCGACGTGGCCGAGGCCGAGGGGGAACGGCATACCCATGAAGACAGCGAGCGGTGCTATGAGGAGGAGCGCGATTGCGATCTTCGCGGCATCCGGGAGTGCCAGCAGCCGTTCGAATATCGAAGGCAGCGCGAGCAGGTAGGTCCCAGCCAGGAATGCGATTACCACGACAGCGAGGGTGATGCCGCGCACCGCGGATCCGCATCCGACCGCCGCCACCCAACGTACAGCCAAGGCGCTACCGAGACCTGCGAAGGCGAGGAAACCCGCAAGCACGACAGCGACGGCGTAGAGCGGATGGCCGAGGAACAGCACGAAGCGCTGGATGAAGGCGATCTCGATGAAGAGGAAGGCCAGGCCCAAGGCAAGGAAATAGAGCCCGAAGCGCAGCCGGGGTATGGCTCTCCCGAGTGCGCGCCGGCGAAGCCAGAGCGGCAGGAGGATCAAGACGGCACTGAGGATCACGGCCTGGACGAGCGTCGTCACCAGGATCAGGTAGCCCCAGTCGAGCATCGCTGCCCCACCTTGGGTGCGTAGCGTCAGGAGCTCGGGCAGCGCACGCCAGCGGAAAAAGTCGAAGAAATATGGTCGATTGTCCGTGGCCGGCGCAATATCGAACTTGTAGCGCTCCGTGAAGTCGGCTCGTTCAGGGCCAAGGAGAGCGAGGGCTCCCTCGTAGAGATATTCGCGGTCGAGTTGATTGTAGCGGTTCACGTCGCTCGCGGAGATGCCCGGCGCCCAGGAGATGTCGAAGAAATTCTCGTCCGCGAAGCCGCCGATGGCTGCGACGTCCTCACCAGTGAACGGCGACTTGGCGACGAGCAGGGTTGCGGTATTCCAGCTCCGGATCAGCGCCAGGTGCCGGCCGGGCTGGGCCACGCCGTCCGCTTCAAGCGCTTCGGTAGCCGTGGCGAACAGCTTAAGGATGTCGCGCGGCGGCACCCGCAGCCATCGCGTGATGGCGACGACGCCATCTGGTTTCAGTACCGCCAGGTAATCCCGCAGTGCCTCCACGGTGTAGGTGTAATTCTCGTGCATGCTTTGCACGCCGGCGGCGGCCGCGCTGAAGGAGTCAAGGAGCGGCATCTGGATCAGGTCGTAACGCTCGCCAGCGGTCGCAGCGAAGGCGCGCGCCTCGGCTAGATGCAGATGCACGTTCGGTCGGCTGAAGATGCCGCCGGCGAAGTCCGCGAAGCGAACCCGAGCCAGGTCGATCATCTGCGGGTTGACCTCTACAGCGTCCACGAGATCGGCTCCAGAGCGCAGCGCCAGCAGCACCTGCTCGCCGCCACCAGCACCGAGGACCAACACCCGCGGCCGTGCAAGAATGCGGTACGGGAGCGCCGCCGTTGTCCGGTCGAGATAAGCGACCGTCGCCGGATCGCCGCTATAGGCAGTCATCGCTGTAACACTATCGCCATCGCTGAAGACGGCGAGTTGCGTGGGCGGCTCTTGGGTGTTGGCGAGGCTGAGGCCCGGCGCGTACCGGAATGGGACGCTCGGGCTCTCCACGACTGTCAGTAGTCCGAGCGGGCTTGATCGCTCCTCGACCACCCGCGCGTTGGGGACGTCGAGAGCCATGCTTAGGCCCTTGTATTGCGACATGTGCGGGCCGGTGGCCGTAAAGGACGGTGGCAGCCACACCGCGATGACCGCGGCTGCAAGCCCGAGGCTGCCCGCGGCGAGCCGCCGATGGCGAGCCATGCCCGTCGTGGCAAGGGCAGCCGCCGCAAATCCCAACGCCGCGACGAAGCGCAGTGCCGCAGCGGGAAAGACCAGGAACAGGAGTCCGACGATGCCCAGTGCACCGACCCCAGCGCCGACCAGGTCGAAGGCATAGACGCGTCCGATCTGGCCGGGATGGCGGCTGAAGGCAAGGCCGATACAGGTGGCACCAAAAAAGAACGGCAGGACCAGGAGAGCATAGCTAGCCGCGAGCCAACCAAGCTGGCCCGGATTCCAGACGACCTCGAGCGCGTTGAACGGCAGGCGTTCGTCACCGGCGAAGCTGGCAACCGCAGTGATGCCGAACAGCGCTGCCGACGCTGTGAAGGCGGCCGGGTACCGTTTCACCAGAGGGCGGCGGGCCAATGCAACGAACGTACCGCTCGCGCCGAAGCCCAGGAGTGCTATGCTTATGATCATATAGGCAAATTGATGCCACTGAATGATCGAAAAGAGCCGCATCAGCAGCACTTCGTGAGCAAGGGTTGCCGCCGATATGAGACCAACCGGCAGCAGGCGCCCCGCTCTCATTGGGCTCTACCTCCCCTCAGCGGCACAAAGGCCACCGGCAGCAGCTGCCGGGTCGTGATGCTTCCGTCCCGTCGCTTCTCGACCAGCATGAGAAACTGGGTCGCAAAGGGGCCTCCAACGGGGACGACCATCCGGCCGCCCTTGGCGAGTTGCTCGACCAGCGGTGGCGGGATGTGACTTGCAGCGGCAGTCACCACGATACCGTCGAAAGGCGCGAGCGCAGGCCAACCATAGTAGCCGTCGCCCACCCTCACCTCGACATTGTCGAAGCGGAGCTCCGCCAATCGGGCGGCCGCCCTTTCGCCCAGCTCCGGTATGATCTCAATCGAGTAAACCTTCGCTGCGAGCGGCGACAAGACGGCTGCTTGATAACCCGAGCCAGTGCCGATCTCAAGGACAGCGTCGCCAGGCCCAACGTTGATCAGGTCCGTCATCAGCGCGACGATGAAGGGTTGCGAGATGGTCTGTCCGTATCCGATCGGCAGTGGCCGATCTTGATAGGCCGCGCCACGTTGCTCCTCGGGCACAAAAAGGTGGCGCGGCACCCTTCCCATCGCCTCCAGCACAGCCGGATCGACGCCCTGGCCCTCGACCGCTGACGGCGCCGAACGGGCGTGCAATTTGATCGTCTCGATCATCGCCGCACGCTCGCCGAGTCGATCCTGAGCGGGCGCGGATGTCGAAACCACGGCGGCCGCACTTGCGAGAACCACCGCCATTAACGCTTGGCACTGGGCTAGAGGACGCATGAACTCTCTCCCGGTTATATCGCCGGAGTATAGTGGCGGCAGCGGGGCAATTTGTTGACCATTGAACGCCCGCTTTATGTCACACAGGACGCTGAGGGCAGTGTTCGCGAAGCTTTCGCACTACATGGGCCTCTGCGTATCGCGCGCGACACTTCCAGAGCCTTTCGCGCCAAAATACTTATGAATTGTCGCGGAGGTCGGGTCGTTTCGGATTGAATGTTATGCTGCGTCCAATTGCTGCCACCCTCAACTTCACCTACATTGACCAAGTGGTAAAAAGACGCGTTCCAAAACGCGCAATCAATCAGAGGGGAAGTTCATGCATAGCAATTCCTTCAATTTCGCCATTTCCAGAAGAAATCTGATCAAAATTGCCGGCGCCTCCGCCGCGGTGGCTGCAGCGGGTATTCCAAGCCGCCTGCTCGCTGCCGACCCGACAAAGGTGGCAGCCGTTTATACCGTCCCGGTCGAGCAGCAGTGGGTTAGTCGTATTCACAAGGCGGCCAATACCGCCAAGGAGCGCGGCGACATCGAATATGTCTATTCGGAAAACACCGCAAACAACGATTACGAGCGCGTCATGCGCGAATATTGCGAGGCTGGCCACAAGCTGATCCTGGGCGAGGTCTTCGGCGTCGAGGATGCCGCCCGCGCCGTCGCCAAGGACTATCCTGACGTCGCCTTCCTAATGGGCTCGAGCTTCAAGCCCGATGCCGCCGTGCCGAACTTCTCGGTGTTCGACAACTATATCCAGGACGCATCCTATCTGTCTGGCATCATCGCCGGCGCGATGACCAAATCCAAGAACATTGGCATGGTGGGAGGCTACCCGATCCCGGAGGTCAACCGGCTGATGAACGCCTTCATGGCCGGCGTGAAAGAAGTTGCCCCGGACACCAAGTTCCAGGTCGCCTTTATCGGCTCGTGGTTCGATCCGCCCAAGGCCAAGGAGACGGCGTTCGCCCAGATCGATGGCGGTGCGGATCTGCTGTATGCCGAGCGTTTCGGCGTATCCGATGCCGCCAAGGAAAAGAAGATCCTGGCGATCGGCAATGTCATCGATACCCAGGCAGACTATCCGGACACCGTTGTCGCCTCCGCGCTGTGGCATTTCGAGCCGACGCTCGACAAGGCGATCGCCGAGGTGAAGGCCGGCAGTTTCAAGGCCGACGACTACGGCGTCTATTCCTTCATGAAGAACGGCGGCTGTTCGCTAGCACCTCTCGGCACCTTCGACAGCAAGGTTCCGGACGACATCAAGGCCAAGGTCGCTGAGAAAGAAAAGATGATCAAGGACGGCGAGTTCACCGTCGAGATCAACGACGCCGAGCCTAAGTCGAGCTAGCCTGTGCTCCCGTTCATGGGAGAGGTGGGCAACCTTGCCGGAGGGGATAACCCTTCGCCGGAAGCGACCACTCTCTCCCTGGACGGGAAAGAAAGCCTTCCCACATCGCCACTTCCGGTCACCGCCGTGTCAAGCAAACCTGCCCTTCGTCTTTCCGGCATCAGCAAGCGCTTCGGCCCACTCAGGGCAAACGAGGCTATTTCCTTCGAGCTGAAGCGGGGCGAAATCATAGCACTTCTCGGGGAGAACGGTGCCGGCAAAACGACGCTGATGAACATTCTCTTCGGCCACTATGTCGCTGACGAGGGAACCGTCGAGGCCTTCGGAAAGCCGCTTCCGCCGGGAGATCCGCGCGCGGCTCTCGATGCCGGCATTGGCATGGTCCACCAGCATTTCACCCTTGCTGACAACATGACGGTGCAGGAAAATATCGCGCTTGGCACGCAGAGCCTCTGGCGCATGCGGCTCGACAGGGCCGCAGCGCGGCGGCGCATCGAGCAACTGTCGGCCGATTTCGGCCTCGCCGTCGAACCCGCCGCCACCGTCTCCACACTCTCGGTCGGCGAACGTCAGCGCGTCGAGATCTTGAAGGCACTCTATCGCGAAGCCCGTCTCCTGATCCTGGACGAGCCGACGGCCGTTCTAACACCCGCAGAGACCGATGCGCTGTTCCGGACACTGAAGCTGCTCGTCGCAAAGGGCCTGTCGATCATCTTCATCTCCCACAAATTGCACGAAGTAATGTCGGTCAGTGATCGGGTGCTGGTTCTGCGCTCCGGCCGGCTCGTTGGCGAGCGTGAAACGGGTTCAACCGACCGCAAAGAACTAGCCGCCCTTATGGTTGG
>Ga0102587_1002630_pt1 | contig 10089 bp, 7 predicted proteins | sample AraplaF_Col_mTSA_FD_76853 | JGI IMG/M metagenome (GOLD analysis project Ga0102587, IMG submission 76853) | Arabidopsis root microbial communities from the University of North Carolina, USA - plate scrape MF_Col_mTSA (SPADES assembly) (version 2) | ecosystem: Host-associated > Plants > Roots >... | reverse complement strand
AAATTCATATCCTGCAGCACCAGGTCGAACTGGCTGCCGGACAGCGCCTGCAAGGCCTGTTGCGGATCATCGCAGCAGCGCGCCCCATAGCCCGCCTGTTTCAGCAGCAGTTGCAGCGAAACCTGGACGGCGCTGTCGTCGTCAACAATCAAAATACGGCGCATGGATTCCTGTCATTCATAGTGCAGTGCCGCCGCCGGTTGCAGCCGGCTGGCGCGCCAGCCGGGATACAGCGAGCACAGCAAGGATAGCAGATAGATAACGCCCATTGAAAGAGCCGTGGCGCCGGCGAACACGCGCCAGTTCAGCGCATCGCCCAAGATTCCGGTCAAGGGCAATTGCAGCAGCAAGACCATGCCGCCCAGCATGGCCAGGGTGCTGAGCAGGACTTGTTCGGCGACGATCTGGCCGTAGATGCTGGTGGCGCTGGCGCCCAAGGCGCGGCGCAGGCCGATTTCCGGAATACGGCGCGTGGTGTTTTGCCACAACACCCCGAACAGGCCGAAAAACACCATGATCAGCAGGAACACGGCGATCACCGCCAGCACTTTCAAGGGCAGCAGCTGTTCGTCGAGCATGGACGAACGCATTTCCTCCAGCGGTGCAATCTCGTAACCCCAGTCGTTGCGGACTTGCTTGAGCTGGCGTTGCAGCTCGGCCTCGAAACCGCGCGTGGTGCCGGGCCGCACTTTGACCAGGATGCGGCGCAGGATATGCCGGCCGGAGACCAGGGAATGGCGGCGCAGCACGTAAGGGTAGGGCGTCATGAATTCGCCCTTGTTGCGGTATTCCTGCAGGATGCCGACAACTTTCAGGCGATTCCCTTCCGCCCCGACTGCGCTGCTATTGATCTGGAAAACCTGGTCCAAGGCTGGTTTGCCGGCAAACACCTGGTCCGCCATGTTCTGCGTGATCACCACCGGCAAGGCGTTGGCTCCCTCGTCTTGTTCCGACGGAAAGCGCCCCTGCGCCAGCTGCATGCCCAGGGTGCTCCAGAATTGGTCGCTCACCTCCATTTGTGCGCCACTGATTTCCTTTTTGTCGCCCGGAAGGTTGAAAGTTGAAGTCCACATCGAATTCGCAAAGGGACTGAAGGTGGCGAAGGCGGCGTGTTCCACCTGCGGCATCGCTTGCAGTGCTTGCAGGAATCGTTGCGGCTGGCCGTCGGCCAGGGACACCTCGCCTTCGCTCGGCATCTGCAGCTGGATCGACCACACGTCCTGGTACTGGAAGCCCAGCGGCATGCGGTACAGCTGCCAATAACGCACGCCGCAGGCGGCAATGGCAAAGACGACTACAAAGGCGAGCAGGATTTCCGCGCTAAGCAGCAGGTTGCGGGTCTTGCGTTTCCAGGTCAGTTTCAGCAAATGGCGCAACATCAAGCGGCTCCCTTCAGGGCATGGACAGGGTCGAGGCGGGACATTTTCCAGGCCGGGATCAGTCCCGACAGCACGCCAAACACCAGGGTAATCAAGAGGCCCCAGCCAAAGACGGCCAGGCTCATTTCAACTTTCAGGTAGCGGATCGGCCCGGCCGCCTCCAGCCACCACAGCACGCAGCGCGCTACCAGCAGGGCGATGGCGCCGCCGGCCAGGCAAAGCAGCACGTTCTCCAGCACCAGCTGCAAAGCCAGTTGGCTGCTGCTGGCGCCGAAGGCCTTGCGCACGCCGATTTCTGTGCTGCGCTCCATGATGCGGCCCACGTTCAGGTTCACCAGGTTCAGCGCGGGCAGCAGCATGAACACCATCATGAAGGTGGCAATGCCTGCGATGATCTTGCCGGAGCCGGGGTCGATTTCGCGGCTGCTGGTGATCGAGCGCGCCACGACGTCGATCTTGCTGTCGGCCCACATGCGGGCGATGGTGTAGTCAGGGTCGTCGCCGAAGGTGATGGTCTTGGCGATGTCCACCACGCGCTGGCGCAGCGCCGGCAATTCGTCCGGCGTGCGTGTCATCAGCATGGCGGTGAAATTACCGGACATCTGGTGGCGGAATTCGCTGCTTGGGTAGGTGGTGACCGGTACCCACATGTCGGAAAAGGCGTTGAAATGCAGCGCATCCTCCACCACGCCGACGACCTCGAACACCTGGCCGCCGATATCGACTTTCTCGCCCAATGCACCCACGCTGCCGAACAGTTTGCGCGCCATGGAAGCGGTCAGCACCGCCACCATGCGGCCTTTGTCGACGTCCTCTGCGTCGAGCACGCGGCCGGCCAGCACTTTGAAGTCCATGATCTGCCAGTAGCCGGCATCGGTATGGCGCAGTTTGATGTCGGTCACGCCGCCGTTGCGGTAGACATGGGCCTCGTCCGGGCCGGCGCTGGCGCCCACCACCTCGACGCCCGGAATGTCTTTCAGGTATTTGTCGATCACTTTGTAGCCAAGCGGGCTGCGGCGCAGGCTATCGCCTTTCTGGTTGGTCGATTCCATCAGGCTGATTTGCAGGAATCGGTCGCTGCGGTGTTCCACCCCGGTAGGGAAGAAGCCTTCCTGCAGCAGGGCGGTGACCACCAGCAGCACCACCAGGGTCAGCACGATGCACAGCAGGTTGATGGCGGTGAACAGCTTGCGGCGCTGGAACACGGCCCATGCCGTGCGTAGATAGTTCATCAGCATGGCCGCTCCTTATACGACCAGCTGGCCGTCGAACACGCGCACGATGCGGTGGGCGCGGCGCGCTTCGTTTTCGTCGTGGCTGACCATGACCACGGTGGTGCCTTCGGCATTCAACTGCAGCAGGATGTCCATTACTTCCGCGCCCATCTTGCTATCGAGGTTGCCGGTCGGTTCGTCCGCCAGCAGCACGTCCGGCTCGCCCACCATGGCGCGGGCGATGGCCACGCGCTGCTGCTGGCCGCCCGACAGCTGGTTGGGGTAGTGCTCCATGCGTGCGCCGAGGCCGACCTTTTCCAGCGCGGCGCGCGCGCGGCGGCGCCGTTCCGTGCCCGACATGGAGCGGTACAGCAGCGGCAATTCCACATTGTCGATGACGCGCAGGTCGTTAATCAGGTGGAAGCTCTGGAAAATGAAGCCGAAGGTGTTGTTGCGCAGTTCCGCCACGTGCTTGTCGCGGTAGGACTGCACCGGCTTGCCGCCGATCTCGATGGCGCCCTTGCCGGGACGGTCCAGCAGGCCGATCATGTTCAGCAGGGTGCTCTTGCCGCAGCCGCTGGGGCCCATGATGCAGACGAATTCCGATTTCTTGATATGCAGGTCGATGCCTTTCAGCGCCAGGGTCTGCACTTTGTCGGTCTGGTAGGTCTTGCTGACATTCTCTAGCTTGATCATTGGATCCTCACGGTGTCGTAGTCTTTGATGCGGGTGATGTCGGAAATGACGATGCGGTCGCCGGCACGGGCGCCGGAGCGGATTTCCACCGCCTTGCCGTCGCTGGCGCCGATGTCCAGGGTGGTTTTGTAAGCAGTGCCGCCGCGTACGACGAAGGCCGTTTGCTGCCCGCGCCCGTTGAAGGCGGGGCCGCGCTGCACCAGCAGCACGTTCTCCTTGCGGCTGGCGACGATATTGGCGTCCACGCGCAGCTTGTTGCGCAGTTGCGGGTGATTCGGCTGGTCCAGGTTGACCAGCAGCTTGACGGTGCCGTTCTGGATCTCGGGCAGGATCGTGTGCACTTTCCCTTGCAGCTGCAGGGCGCCTTGCTCCACCAGCACGGCCTGGCCAGGCTCCACGCTGCGGGCATGGAAGTCGGATAGCGTGGCTTCCACGCGGTAGTTATGCAGGTCCGATACGCGCGCCACCAGTTGCCCCACGGCGACGGCGGCGCCTTCCTCTTGCGCCAGCCAGGTCAGCATGCCGTCGAAGGGGGCGCGTACCTCGGTACGGGCCAGCAGCTCCTCCTGCTGCGCCAGTTGCTTGCGCAGGATGCTCTGCTGCAGTTGGGCGCCTTCAATATTGCTGTTGGTGGCGCGTTTGTTGTCGTCGATCTGTTCCTGCTGCTGGCGCAGCTGGATCTCGTTGCGCTGCACGTTCAGTTCGGAGGTCAGCAGATCCTCGGCCGAGACACCGCCGGCCTTGCGCAAAGTCTGGTTGCGCAGCAGCTTGGCGCGTGCGCTTTGCAGGTCCAGCTGCAGCAGCTCGATGGCGCTGGCCAGCTGCTTGCGTTTCTGCTCCTGTTCCAGGCGCAGGGTCTGGATGCGGTTGTCCTGCTGCGACAGTTGTTCTTTCAGGCGCTCCAGTTCCAGCTTGACCGACTGGTTGTCCAGTTCCAGCAGCAGGGTACCGGCGCTCACTTGCTGGCCGGGGCGGGCGTGGACTTTGACGATGCGGGTCTGGATCGGGCTGGGCACCTGTTCCTCGTGCACCGGTACGACCACGCCGGAAGCGTTGATGCTGTCGGCAATGCTGCCCACGCGTACTTCGGCGATATTCAGCTGGTTTCCGCCGACACTGGGCGACACGGCGCGGTTGACGCCCCACACGGCGGCACAGGCCAGCGCCAGGCCGGCGCCGGTCACGGCCAGCCGCGTGAGCCGGCGGCGCTTGAGGATAGAAGGGTTGATTGCTTGGTCCATGCGCGGTTCATTGCAAGCTCCGTGCCAGGCTGCAAACCCGCATGTTTCCGTGTCATCGCGCGGCGGCGATGCGCGCCGCCGCACGGTACTGTCCGGATTCGGACAGTGCTTAATCCCCCTCAACCTGAAGCATCACGGTTTTGCTTTGCGCGTTCTTGCCGGCCAGCTTGCGTACGATGGTGCGGCCCCAGACGTCGTATCCCGAGCCTGTCCACAAGCGCTCCCACTGGTTGGTGACCGTGTTGAACCATTCCAGCGCTACGGGATTGTTTTTCGCTTCAGGATCGGATATCGAGCCGCGGGCGAACAGCTCGCCATCCTGTTCGAATACCTTGTAATTCGAGTCCAGCGTTAATTTCGAACCGGTGCTGGGCAATGGCGCCCATTTGTCGCCGCGGCTGGAGGATATTTCTAAAGTGAGCTTGTCCTCATATGTGCCCGTGGCTTCTGAACCGCGCCAGCGGTGACCCCAAATGATGACGCGCCCGTCGTGCAGGATGAGCGCATCCTTGCTATCCAATGTCGGGGGACTGGACTGGCTCCAACGCTTCCTGGCCCAGTCGAAGATTTCATAAGTTTTCGGAGTTATCTCTTCGCCGTTCTTGTTGACGATAGGCCCGCCAGCGACCACGATCCGTCCATCGTCCAGTTCGCGCACCTTCATGCCAGGGGCGTTGCGGGGCCGCACCTTGGCTGGCCAGGTATGCTGTTCGATGGCCAAATTCTGGACCTTGGGTGTGAAGGTCAATTGCCGCACCATGCCATCGGCCGTGATGGACAGCAGGCTGCCGTTCTTGAGCTGCGTGAGCGCGGTGTCGGAATCGACCGTCAGGCCATCGACCAGTTGCCAGCCCGGACTGCCCATCGAAGGCAGCCACTCGGCGGCCGGCCGCTGCGACTCGTCATTTTGTTTGGGGCCAACACCGCCGAGCACGAGTACGCCGTCGCCAAGGCGGAAGGCGTGCGCCCGTTCGCGAGGAATGCGCAGAGTCGGCATGGACGAAACGCGCCCATCCAGGGTGACCGCTTCGACGGCGGCGCTAGGTGGATAGTTATTCATGCCTGCATGCTGGACACCCCCGATCAGCATTGCTGGCGCAGCACCGCGTGCGGCCACGGTGGCCGCGCCTTTGCGGAAAATGCTGCGCAAGCTTTCGGAACTTGGACGCGGCGCTTGTGATCCTTGGTACGGAGCGCGCATTAGGCTGAGCTTACTCAACTCCGGCCTTTCGCAGGATTTGGAGGAATAATAGCCTTCGCTGCGGTTCCATAGCCAGGCGTAGGCTGTGCCATCGACGACGAAGGGGTACAGGGCGCAGCCGCCTTCTTCGCTGCCGGAAGGCCAGCTTCCCACGTTGCGCCAGCTATTGGTCGAGGGATCATAAGCGTCGACTGCGCCGGTGGTTCCGACACCAACCAGCAGTGTCTTACCCCAAGGCGCGTTCCACCACATGTGCCGGTGCAGGGCGTGGCCGATCGGCATCGGCGGCAGCGCCTCAAAGCGATTGCTTTGGGGATTCCAGCGTTCGGCCGTGCGCGACGGTCCTTCGCCCCAGCCTGCGGCCTTGGTCCAGCCGCCTGTGACCAGGATGCTGCCGTCCGGCAGGGCGCTGGCAGCCAGTTCTGAACGAGCTTCGAGCATTGGCGGCCCATTGCGCCATTTCTTCGACTGCAGATCTAGAATGTGGGTCTCCGACCGGCATTCATCGCAGCCGCGGTATTTGCTGTTGGAGCCTCCGAGAATCCAGAGCTGGCCCTTGTTCGTGAGCGCGGTCGCGAAGTCACGGCGTGTCGGAATGTCCAGCTGCGGCATGTTCTCCTGCTTCAGTTGGCCACCTTCGCGCCGGATCACGTAGACACGGATATTGCTGCCGCTGTTCTCGCGCGTGACCAGGGCCGCCGCATCTTCGCCCAGTTGCAGGAAGCGCAGGTAGAAGCCATCCATTTCCTCCTTCGTTTCCAGCATCAGGGGTGGGCCGCTGCGCTCGTCGCGAGGTACCCAGATAAAACGCCACTTCTTGAGGTCGGACTGGCAAGTGTCGAGCAACAGCGCGAACGTACCTGCCGCCAAAGGCAATTGCTGATATACGAAGCTGCCGATGGGGAACCCCAGGGGAATCTCGGACGTTTTTCCGTTGGCAGGATTCCAGCTTGCGACGTTCGTTTCCAATGCAGAGCATGCCTTTGGTAGGTCGGACGGAGGCGTCCGAAGAAGGCGGCTGCCGATCCAACGCAAGCTGCCGTCGTCATCGGTTCCCAGTTCCTGCGAATCGCGCAATGGGAGTTGGCTAAATGTGGGTGGTGCCGGGAAAGGAGGTGTTGCAGCGTGAGCCAGGATGGCACAGCTTAAGGAAAAAACGAACAGCAGGCATGCTTGGCGCAAGTTTTTGCTCCTGGACTTGTAGGTCGGGCGAGTATAACCGAGGGCCTTGCACGGGATACGCGGAGGTTTGCCTCAACGCCCGTTCTTGCGACTTTTGCGGAATGCCTGCAGGCGGCGCTCGGCATCAGCAGTAATCCGGTCGTAAATGCCTTCGCCCCATTTGGCGCGGATGGCCTGGTCCATCGCCTTGTCGAACGAATCCATGAATGCGATGTCGTTTGCGTCCGGCGCATCGCCGACAATAATCCACTCGATGCCATACGCTTCATGGGCTGCCACGTCGCTCTCGTAAACGTCCTGCGGTGGCAGGCCAGGCGCCTGCAAGGCCATCAATCCATTCGCAAGACAAAGCTCGGCGGCTTTGCGTCCATCAGGGGATTTTTCAAGCTTTGCGATCAGCTGGCTGCAGGCCGGGCGCGCCTTCTGGTTGGTGGTCGCGGTCAGGGCGAGGCATTTTTCGGGGGAAACCGGATGCGCCAATTCCTGTGCCCAGCACCTGGCTGCGGCTTCGTTGGCGATGATGCCGGGGCGGCCAGCGCGCAAGGCATCCGCAAGCCTGCCTTGGGCCGGCTGATAACCGTTGACGGCAGAAAGGAGCAGCATGCGGTTTGCAATATCCGCACGCAATTCCGGCAACTTGAGTTTTGCCTTGCTGTGGTCAAGCATGTCCGATAGTTCGAACTGAACGTCTGGCTCGTGCTCGTACATGCCAACGGCGTACCACAGGTTGAAGGCCTGCTGGTGCTTGCCAGCTTTGATTTGCTGCTTGCCCATTTCGACAGTGTTTTCCAATGGACGGATGGCATGGGCGGGGAGGGTGAAGCTGAGAAGCAGCAGGAGGAACAGGTGGCGCATGGCAAACGTCAGGAGGGGACACGGCGACATTGTGCCATACCCCTCCGGGTCTATTTCGGTCTATTCGGGGCCACTTGGGTCTAATTCGGTATAAATGCCGAAGGCGGAAGTCTAAAGCAGTCCACAAAAACTGAGGGAAAGTCTAAGCCGATCCAATTTTCGGAAGCCAAAGTCTAAAGGGATCCATTTTTCAGTTCCGCGCTTCAATGTTTAGACCATTTTGGATAGGACTACCGGAATACATGTCGCTTCGTATGGTTGCGCTTGCCGGGAGGCAGGCTTATGGGGGCGAGCAGGCACATGCAGAATACTGCATCGCGTGCGGCAGTCCAGGCAGTCTAAAAGCGAAATCGACGCGTCTAACACGGTCTAGCCGTGAGAGGCCGGCGATCCAGAACGGTCTAAAGGTTTCTTTGCGGAGTCGAATTCGGTCTACAGGCCTACCCGCCCCCTGAATTTCTAGACCTGCTTAGACCAGACTATCACCATTTAGCGCAGATTAGACCGGGCCTTGGAAAAAGATACCGCATCCACCGCGCCCCGGCGCAGCCTAAATCCCGCTTCTGGCTGCGGGGGCAACGGGAACTTGACCTGCCCTAACGTGTCATGGCAGGTCAAGTTCGAGCTGCTACAGCCTAGGCAATCAGCGTATGGCTTCCTCGGTGATTCGAACGTGAGCATCAGTCACGTGGACACCGTGCGCTTCGATGTCGTCCAAGCATTCGTTTGCATCAACGCCTGGCGTCTTTACGTCCCTGAGAAGCGCGATCGTCTTGAACTCAGTCCAAGGCGCGAATTTTTGCGGGAGATTGTCACCAGACTGCTGTGTCGTGAAGCCGAATACCCGGCCAGGTCCTCTGAAGATATGAATTTGCATTTGTTTTACCAGTAGTTGGGAAATTAGGCATTGCTAAAATCCTCCTTTCTCTAATTAGTGGGGTGAATACTAGTCCATGCAGGGAATGTTTTTCGACGCGATCTTGTCGAATTCTTTCGCATGCTTCTTTTCAATTACCTGCAGCTTGGCGTCATCCACGTTTCCAGCCTTGAAGTTCAACGCTGTCACGTCTTTGCACAGTGCAGGCGAAATCGGCTTCACTTTCTTCAAACAGGCCAAGCTTGAAGCGGACCACTTGGCGAGTTCCCGTTCAATTCCTGGTTGATCGGATTGAAAGAGGGGACTCTGGCTGTACCTGTCGTCCTGGGCGATGCACACGAGACCGATCGCACCAGCCCAGGGGAACTCGCGCGCCATGGAGTTGGCGCCGAGAAGTGAGGACAATAGCAAAAATCCGGATATTAGTTTTCGCATTGTGAGTTGATTGAATCCTTGGGCATTACTTATAGAATTTACCTGCAAGCAGAATGTGTGCGGCGCGGCCCCAATGATTGGATGGCTTCGAATAATGCGGAAGCCCTTTTGCGGAACTTTCGCCCCAAGCTGCCGCCGTTTCGAGGAAAGTGCCAATAGAACCGTTTTCCCAGCCTAATGCGCCAGAAGAAAAGGGTGGTTGAGGGCGAAGCGCCTCAATCTCCCGCTCTTCTCGCCAATCCGCGGCAAGAGCGGAAATGAAAACGATGAAGCTTTCTTCATCAACCAACTGATTGGCGAGAGCATGTAGATCAATGGCAATTTCTGTCATGGCTTTGGCTCACAAGTGACGTCAATGGCCACATTGCCTTTCATTGGGCCTGAGTCCATAACACGGGTAGTCACCTTATGCTTCGTTCCCAGGTCGCGGCATCGATCCATCGCAGCTTGCAACTCAGGAATCTTGGCAAGTTCACTGTCCGCGAAAGTCGGAGTCGTTACGGGGGCCGGGACATCGGATCTTGATGCGATTTGCGCGAGTTGAACCGGGTCTTGATTTTTGGGTGAAGGCGTAGCGCACCCAACCAATACAAAGGCAATGGGCGAGACGAAAAGCGAAAAACTGGAAAACTTCATATGGTGTAAGAGTAGGTCAATGTTGGCGATTGGTGCTGCACCAGTTCCTTGACGTACTCGGGCGACTGCACGGCCAGGTCGTAGCGCAGGCCGGAGCCGATCAGGATCTTCTTGATGCCCCTGAGCGCGCGCGCCCGGCGGTAGATCTTGATGAGCGGGTCGTGGTTGGTGTTGAGGTTCTGGCAGATGCCCGGGTACACGCAGCTCGGCTTGCGGCAGGCGGCCTCGATCTCGGGCGACTTGCAGCCGATGCGGTACATGTTGGCCGTGGGGCCGCCGAGGTCGGAGATGGTGCCGGTGAAGCCCTTCACCGAGTCGCGGATGGCCTCGACCTCCTTGATGATCGAGTCTTCCGAGCGGCTCTGGATGATGC
>Ga0102587_1002612_pt1 | contig 10145 bp, 7 predicted proteins | sample AraplaF_Col_mTSA_FD_76853 | JGI IMG/M metagenome (GOLD analysis project Ga0102587, IMG submission 76853) | Arabidopsis root microbial communities from the University of North Carolina, USA - plate scrape MF_Col_mTSA (SPADES assembly) (version 2) | ecosystem: Host-associated > Plants > Roots >... | reverse complement strand
CACCGCCTTCAGCAGCGTGGATTTGCCACAGCCCGACGGGCCCAGCAGCACAAAGCGGTCGGCCTGGTGCACGTCGAAACTCACGCGGTGGGTGGCGCGCACCACGCGCTCGGGCGTGCGGTACTCGAGGCTGACGCCGTCGACCTGCAGCAGCGGCGCCGCGGCCTCGGGCGCGCGCGACTCGTCGCGCGCCAGCTCCGGGAACGAGGACCCGGCCGCGGGCGCCACCCGCTGCCGGTGGACCAGGGCATCGGCCCGCGAATCCAGCACCGCCGCCGTGCTCATCATCAGTTGCCCGAGGCGTTGTGGGCGTCGTCGAAGAAGTAGTCCTTCACCGAGGCCGGCTTGTTCTTGATCGCGCCCACGCGGTGCATGAAGTCGGCCAGCGCGTAGGTGTTCTGCGGCGTGGTCTTGAACTGCACCTCGGGGTTCTTGATGATCTTCAGCAGCAGCTCACGGTCGAGCTTGGCGTTGCTGACCTTGAGGTAGATGTCGGCCGCCTTCTCGGGGTTGGCGCTGACGAACTTCGCGGCCTCGTCGAGCGCGTCGATGAAGGCCTTGTAGGTCTTCGGGTTCTCGTTGCGGAATTTCTCGGTGGCGTAGAGCACCGTGGCCGACGAGGGGCCGCCCAGCACCTGGTAGGAGTTCAGCACGATGTGCGCCGCGGGGTTGCCCGCGAGCTCCTGTTCCTGGAACGGCGGGTTGCCGAAGTGGGCCGTGATCTCGGTGCCGCCCTTGATGATGGCCGCGGCCGCGTCGGGATGCGGCACTGCCACGCTGATCTTGTCGAGCTTGTTGAACTCCATGTCGCCCCAGAGCTTGGCCGAGGCGAACTGCAGCACGCGCGACTGCACCGACACGCCGACCGCGGGCAGCGCGATGCGGTCCTTGTCCGTGAAGTCGGCGATGGTCTTCACGTTCGGGTTGTTGCTCACCAGGTAGTAGGGGAAGTTGCCCAGCGAGGCCACGCCCTTGACGTTTTGCTTGCCCTTGGTGCGGTCCCACAGCGTGAGCAGCGGGCCGACGCCCGCGCCCGCGATCTCGATGTTGCCCGACAACAGCGCGTCGTTGACCGCCGAGCCGCCCGAGAGCTTGACCCATTCGACCTTGGCATCGACGCCCGCGGCCTTCGCGTGCTTCTCGATCAGCTTCTGGTCCTGCGCCACGTTGAGCAGCAGGTAGACGATGCCGAACTGCTCGGCGATGCGGATCTGGCCTTCGGCCTGCGCGGAGAGGCTGCCGGCCAGGAGGCCGAGGCCGGCGACGAGCGCGGCGGCTTTGCGGGTGAAGCGGTTCATTGGATCAGGAAGCGAAAAGGGAAATCAGAAAGGCGTGTCGCCGACGATGGTGGTGCGGTTCAGGCGCCGGCGCAGATGGTCGGGCGTGCCCGCGGCCAGATGCATCAGCGAGCGGTTGTCCCAGAACACCAGGTCGTGCGGCGCCCAGGTGTGCCGATACACGAACTCGGGCTTCACGCTGTGCGCGAACAGTTCGGCGAGCAGCGCGTCGCTCTCTTCCTGCGGCAGCCCGACGATGCGCGTCGTGAAGTGCTCGCTGACGAAGAGAGCCTTGCGCCCCGTCTCCGGATGCGTGCGCACCACCGGCTGAACAGCGGGCGCGACCTGGTCGATCTGCGCCTGCGAAAGCTTCGGCCGCCACGGGTTCTTCGCGCGCAGCTCCTCGTACTTCGCAAGGTAGCTGTGCTCGGCCTTCAGCGGCAGGATGCGCTGCTGCAGCTCGGGGCTCAGCGATTCCCAGGCCAGATGCTGATCGGCGAAGAGCGTGTCACCGCCTTCGCTAGGAAGCTCCTGCGCGTGCAGCAGCGAGCCCAGGCTGGGCTTGGGCTTGTACGAGATGTCGGAGTGCCAGTAGACACCCGCGTCGCCGAGGCCGATGGGCTCGCCGTTCTCCTTGATGTTGGAGACGATCAGGATCTCGGGGTGGTTCTTGAGCTGGAACTGGTGCAGGACGTGGATTTCGAGCGGGCCGAAGCGGCGGCTGAAGTCGATGTGCTCCTGCGGGGTGATCTGCTGGTTGCGGAAGACCAGGACGTGGTGGTCGAGGTGGGCTTTGTGGATGCGGGCGAAGTCTTCGGCGTTGATGGGCTTCGAGATGTCGAGGCCGAGGATTTCGGCGCCTACGGGGGCTGGGAAGGGGCGGACTTCGAAGTGCTGCGAGGGGGCGTCTACCTCGCTGGTTAGGGCGGCAGTCATGCCGGGAATGTAGGAGCGTGTGGTTGGATCGCCAACGAACTCTTTGTTGCTAGCTTATGACTTTGTTTTTGGGGCGTTTTTTGGGGACTGATGGGGTTTGCGTTGGCCTTGCCTCGGTGGGACGCTGTTGGGTGATTGCTTCCCGAGGCCGGGTCTCGGCCCGGCGGCCGACCTACTTTTCTTTGCTTCGCCAAAGAAACGTAGGCAAAAGAAAGGCGACCCTACTGTCTGCGTCCCTTCGCTTCGCTACGGGCAACCTGCGGTGCTCGACGTAGGAGGGGGTCCGCAGAACTCGCTTCGCTCAAACAGCTGCGGCCCTTATCCCTCCTACGCCTGCGCTCCTCGGCGCAGCCAGAAGGGAGCGATCCGCGCCATCGCTTCGCTCGGCTTCTTGAACAGCCTGGACTGGCCTTCGCTTTGCTCGGCTCGGGATGCAGGTTCAGAACCGAAATCGATGGCGCCAACGGCGCACACAAGTCCAACACCCTCGCCGCCCCATTCCAAGCCCAGCAGGCGCGAAGCGCCTGCTGGGCCTTGGGGGCCGAGCAACGCGATGGCCCGCCCGTTCCCCCTCCCCTCTGGCTGCGCCGAGGAGCGCAGCGTTTCGCGGATCAGGGCTCGCAGCTGTTTGAGCGAAGCGAGTTCTGCGAGACCCCGCGAAACGCGAGCACCGCAGGTTGCCCCGGAGCGAAGCGCAGGGGTCGCAGACAGTGGGGTCGCCTTTCTTTTGCCTACGTTTCTTTGGCGAAGCAAAGAAAAGTAGGTCGCCTGCCGGGGCGAGTCCCGGCCTCGGGAAGCAACCGCCCTGAGGAGCCAACAGCATGCTGAGCCCAGGCAAGCCCTATCCCCTTGGCGCAACCGCGTCACAACAAGGCGTCAACTTCGCTCTCGCAGCTCCGACGGCAGAAGCCGTGGACCTGTGCATCTTCGACACCACAGGCAAAAACGAACAACAACGCCTGAGCTTGAAAGAACAAACAGACGGCATCTGGCACGCCCACCTCCCCAGCGGCAAGCCAGGCCTCATCTACGCCTACCGAGTCCACGGCCCCTGGACCCCCAAGGCAGGCCACCGTTTCAACCCCGCAAAGCTGTTGCTCGACCCCTACGCCCGCGAAATCGCAGGCACCTACGACGGCAGCGACCTCTTCCTCGGCCACGACCCCGCGAACCCGGAAAAAAGAGACCCCCGAGACAACGCGGCAGTAGCCCTCAAGGCCCGGGTAGCAACCCCTCCAGCCCCAGCAGCAACAGCAGGCCACGCCCGCATCGCACCAGGCGACCGCGTCCTCTACGAACTCCACGTCAAGGGCCAGACCAAGCTCAACCCCGCGGTCCCCGCACCGCTGCGCGGCACCTACGCCGGCCTTGCCGAGCCCGCCGTGCTCGACCACCTACAGCGCCTGGGCGTCACCACCCTGAGCCTCATGCCCGTGCAGCACCGTGCCGACGAGCCCCGCCTGCTGCGCATGGGCCTGAGCAACTACTGGGGCTACAACACCATCGGCTGGTTCGCGCCCGAGGCGCGCTACTGGAGCGGCCGCCCCGGCACCACGCCCGCGGGCGAGTTCCGCGCGATGGCCGACGCCATTCATGCGCGCGGCATGGAACTGGTGATCGACGTGGTCTACAACCACAGCGCCGAGAGCGACGAGCTCGGCCCGACGCTGTCCATGCGCGGCATCGACAACGCGCTCTACTACCACCTGCGCGAAGACGACCGCTCGCTCTACGAGAACTGGGCCGGCACCGGCAACTGCCTGAACCTCGGCGAGCCGCGCGTGCTGCAGCTGGTGATGGACAGCCTGCGCTTCTGGGCCTGCGAGATGGGCGTCGACGGCTTCCGCTTCGATCTCGCCCCTGTCCTCGGGCGCGCCGACGCGCAGCGCGGTTTCGACCCGCGCGCGCCCTTCTTCGCTGCCATCGCGCAAGACCCGGTGCTGTCGCGCACGCTGCTGATCGCCGAGCCCTGGGACATCGGCCCCGGCGGCTACCGCCTCGGCGGGTTCCCGCCCGGCTGGCTCGAATGGAACGACCGCTATCGCGACACGCAGCGCGGATTCTGGCTGCGGCAGGCGCATGCCGACGACCGCGCCGGCCTGGGCGACTTCGCGCATCGCTTCACGGCCTCCAGCACCGAGTTCGCGCACCATGGCCGCGCGCCGACGGCGAGCGTCAACTTCATCACCGCGCACGACGGCTTCACGCTGCGCGACCTGGTGAGCTACGACGAGCGCCACAACCTCGCCAACGGCGAGAACAACCGCGACGGCCACGGCCACAACCTGAGCAACAACTGCGGCGTCGAGGGCCCGAGCGACGACCCCGCGGTGCTGGCGCTGCGCACCCGCCTGCGGCGCGCGCTGCTCGCCACGCTGATGCTGTCGCAGGGCACGCCGATGCTGCTGGCCGGCGACGAACTCGGCCACAGCCAGCAGGGCAACAACAACGCCTACTGCCAGGACAACGAGACCACCTGGCTCGCGTGGATCGGCACCTCCGCGCCCGGCAGCGACGCCGCGCGCATGAGCGCCTTCATCGCGCGCCTCGCCGCGCTGCGCCGCGAGGCCCCCGCCCTGCGCAGCACGCGCTGGTGGCCGGCCGAGCCGCCGCCCGGAGGCTCGGCCGGCATCCGCTGGCTGCGCCCCGACGGCGAGCTGATGTCGCCCGCCGACTGGAGCACGGGCACGGCCCTTGCAATCCACTTCGGCCATGCAGAAGAAGAAAAAGGCGGCGATGGAAGCTCATGGCTGGTGATGGTGAACGCGGGCCCCGAAGCCGTGTCGTTCACGCTGCCGACGGGCGCGTGGCGCCTTTGCCTGTCCAGCGATCCCGAAAGCGATCCGGACAACGCGGAGGGCCAAGCGCTGGCCGATGCGCTGCAGGTGCCTTTCTCGAGCATCGGGATTGCAAGAACGTAGAAGCCAGCCGCACGGCGCGGTGCTAGTCTCGATGCAGAAACTCTGACGGCGTAAATCTGACGGCGTATCCGACGGCGCATTCCGGCAAGCCAACATACCAACGAACGGAGACTTCAGGATGGACAACCCCACACCGCAAGCGCAGCAACTACCGCAGCCCCCACAACAGCAGGAGCTGCAGGCCCATCAACTGGTGCGCCGCACCATCGCGCTGGTGCTGGCCGGCGGGCGCGGCTCCCGCCTCAAGCAGCTGACCGATCGGCGCGCCAAGCCGGCGGTGTACTTCGGCGGCAAGTTCCGCATCATCGATTTCGCGCTGTCCAACTGCCTGAATTCGGGCATCCGGCGCATGGCGGTGGTCACGCAGTACAAGTCGCACTCGCTCATGCGCCACCTGCAGCGCGGCTGGAGCTTCCTGCGCGCCGAGCTCAACGAGATGGTCGACGTGCTGCCCGCGCAGCAGCGCGTGGGCGACGAGCACTGGTACCGCGGCACGGCCGACGCGGTGTTCCAGAACCTGGACATCATCCAGACCCGATCCACCAAGCACGACTACGTGGTGGTGCTGGCCGGCGACCACATCTACAAGATGGACTACTCGCTGATGGTGAAGGACCACGCCGAGCACGGCCTGGGCTGCACGGTCGGCTGCATCGAGGTGCCGCGCATGGAGGCCACGGCCTTCGGCGTGATGGCCGTGGACGACGGCCGCCAGATCACCGACTTCCTCGAGAAGCCCGCCGACCCGCCCGCCATGCCCGGCAAGCCCGACATCGCACTGGCGAGCATGGGCATCTACGTGTTCGACTCCGAGTATCTCTACCAGCTGCTGGAGGAAGACAACGCCAATCCGAATTCGAGCCACGACTTCGGCAAGGACATCATTCCCCGCGCCGTGGCCCAGGGCCGCGCGCTGGCCCACCCGTTCGGCATGTCGTGCGTCACGCGGGCCTCGCGCGGACCGGAGGCCAAGACCTACTGGCGCGACGTGGGCACGATTGATGCATTCTGGGCAGCCAACCTCGACCTGGCCTCCATCACCCCGGAACTCGACATCTATGACACGGACTGGCCCATCTGGACCTACCAGCGGCAGCTGCCGCCGGCCAAGTTCGTGCTCGACCGCAACGGCCAGCACGGCATGACGGTCAACACCATCGTCTCGGGCGGCTGCATCGTGTCGGGCTCCAAGGTGAGCAGCTCGGTGCTGTTCTCGGGCGTGCGCGTGCATTCCTTCTGCGAGATCAACGAGGCCGTGCTGCTGCCCGATGTGGAAGTCGGCCGCGGCGCGCGGCTGAACCGCGTGGTGATCGACCGCGCCTGCGTCATCCCCGAAGACATGGTCATCGGCGAAGACGCCGAGGCGGATGCCGCGCGCTTCGAACGGACCGAGAACGGCGTCGTCCTGGTCACCCGCGAGATGCTCAAACGGTTGGCTGCAGCCTGATCCCCACACGATGCGAATCCTCCAGGTCAGCGCAGAACTCTTTCCCCTCCTCAAGACCGGCGGACTGGCGGACATCGCCGGCGCCCTGCCCCTGGCGCTCATTGCCGAAGGGCAGGACGCGCGCGTGCTGCTGCCGGGCTTTCCGGCCATCGTGGCCGGCGTTCGCGACCTCGCGCCGGTGGCCGCCTTCACCGCCCCCTGGGGCGAAGGCTTCGGCTTGCGGCTCGGGCATGTCGATATCGACGGCACGCCGGGCATCCCGGCCTACGTGATCGACGCGCCGGCGCTCTACGGCCGGCCCGGAAACCCCTACGAGGACGCCTCGCGCCAGCCCTACGGCGACAACCACCGCCGCTTCGCGCTGCTCGGCTGGGCGGCGGCTCAGCTGGCGCAGGGGCTCGATCCGCAGTGGCAGCCCGAGGTGGTGCATGCGCACGACTGGCACGCCGCGCTCGCGCCGGCCTACCTGCACTTCGCGCGGCAGGCCGGAGGCCCGCGCGTGGGCAGCGTCTTCACCGTGCACAACCTGGCCTACCAGGGCATCTTCGCGCCGTGGCACTTCGCGGAGCTGGGCCTGCCGGGCGCCGCGTTCCAGATGAACGGCCTCGAGTACCACGGCCAGGTCTCGTTCATGAAGGGCGGCCTGTACTTCGCCGACCGGCTCACCACCGTGAGCCCGACCTACGCGCTGGAGATCCAGACGCCCGAGCAGGGCTGCGGGCTCGACGGCCTGCTGCGCCAGCGCAGCGCGGTCTTGAGCGGCATCCTCAACGCGGTCGACGACAAGGTCTGGAACCCCGCCACGGACACGGCGCTGATCCAGGGCTACCACACGCCCGAAGGCCGCCACATGGCCGGCAAGGCACGATGCAAGTCGGTGCTGCAACACCAGCTGGGACTGGCCGAACGGCCGGACGCGCCGCTCTTCATCGTCGTGAGCCGGCTCACCGAGCAGAAGGGCCTGCACCTGGTGCTCGGCGGGCTCGACGCGCTGCTGGCACAGGGCGGCCAGCTCGCGCTGCTGGGCAGCGGCGAGGCCTGGCTGGAGGAAGCCTTCCGCCAGCGCGCGGCGGCCTTGCCGCAGTCGGTGGCCGTGACCATCGGCTACAACGAGACGCTGGCCCACCAGATGTTCGGCGCCGGCGACGTGACGCTGGTGCCCTCGCTCTTCGAGCCCTGCGGCCTCACGCAGATGTACGGCCTCAAGTACGGCGCGCTGCCGCTGGTGCGCCGCGTGGGCGGGCTGGCCGACACGGTGGTCGACAGCTCGCTGGAAGACCTGGCCAGCGGCGAGGCCACCGGCTTCGTGTTCGACCGCTTCGAGGTGGCCGACTACGAACGCGCCGTGCGCCGCGCCTTCGCGCTCCACGAGCGCGCGCCCGACTGGCGCCGCGTGCGCGGCAACGCCATGCGGCGACCCGCCGACTGGGCCACGGCGGCGGCGCAGTACATCGATGTCTACCGCCAGAGCATCCAGTAATAGATGAACAACCCGGGAGCGTTCCCATGACGATCAAAGACTTCGCCTACGACCACCCCGACCGCGACGTCGCGGCCTTCAAGCGCGCCGTGGCCAACAAGCTGATCTACGCGGTCGGCAAGGACCCGGTCGCGGCCAGCCAGGACGACTGGCTCAACGCCACCTCGCAGGCGGTGCGCGACCAGCTGGTCGAGCGCTGGATGATGACCACGCGCGCCAACTACGCGCAGGACTTGAAGCGCGTGTACTACCTGTCGATGGAGTTCCTGATCGGGCGCACCTTCACCAATGCGCTGCTGGCCGTGGACCTGTACGACACCGTGCGCGAGGCGCTGGCCGACTTCGGCGTGGACATGGCGGCCTTGTCCGAACGCGAGCCCGACGCGGCGCTGGGCAACGGCGGCCTGGGGCGGCTGGCCGCCTGCTTCCTCGATTCGATGGCCACGCTGGGCGTGCCGGGCATGGGCTACGGCATCCGCTACGAGTACGGCATGTTCCGCCAGCGCATCGTCGACGGCCAGCAGGTGGAGACGCCCGACTACTGGCTCACGCGCGGCAACCCGTGGGAGTTCCAGCGGCCCGAGGTGAACTACCGCGTGCGCTTCGGCGGCCACGTGCAGAAGCGCGAGGGCGCCAACGTGCCGAGCGGCGCGGCCGACTGGGTCGACACGCACGACGTGCTGGCGGTGGCCTACGACACCATCATCCCGGGCTACGGCACGCAGGCCACCAACACGCTGCGGCTGTGGTCGGCGCGCGCCACCGAGGAAATCGACCTCTCGGCCTTCAACCGCGGCAACTACATGCAGGCGGTGGAGAGCAAGAACCACTCGGAGAACGTCTCGCGCGTGCTCTACCCCGACGACTCCACGCCCTCGGGCCGCGAGTTGCGGCTGCACCAGGAGTACTTCTTCTGCAGCGCCAGCGTGCAGGACCTGCTGCGCCGCTACCTGCGCAACCACAAGACCTTCGACCAGCTCTCCGAGAAGGTCAGCATCCACCTGAACGACACGCACCCCGTGCTGGCGGTGCCCGAGCTCATGCGCCTGCTGCTCGACGAGCACGGCCTCGCGTGGGACGTGGCCTGGGCGCACACGCAGAAGGTGTTCAGCTACACCAACCACACGCTGATGCACGAGGCGCTGGAGACCTGGCCGGCTTTCCGCACCATGCGCTGGATACTTACCTGCATAAGCTGGTAAAGGCCGGCTACCGGGTAGCGGTATGTGATCAGCTGGAAGATCCCAAATCTGTAAAAGGGATTGTAAAACGGGGCGTTACAGAGATGGTAACACCCGGTGTGGCCGTAAATGATAAGCTGCTGGAAAACGCCAGCAACAACTTCCTGGCCGCCGTGCACTTTGGCAACAATAATACGGGCGTGGCTTTCCTGGATATCTCTACCGGCGAGTTCTTCGTAGCACAAGGTAATACTGAATATATCGATAAGCTGCTGCAAAGCTTCAAACCTGCAGAAGTGATCTTTGCCAAACAACAGCAGAAACATTTCCGTCAAACCTTCGGCACCCGCTTTTATACCTACACACTGGAAGAGTGGATCTTTACCACCCAGTATGCCGAAGAGACCCTGCTGAAACAGTTCGGCACCCATTCATTAAAAGGCTTTGGAGTAGATGAGCTGCAAACCGCCCATTTTGCCGTCAAGCGAATGGATGCCGGTGGAGATGCCGGACAGACCCCCGTCGCGCTCCTTGGCGACGGCTGCCATGTCGATCGCAAGCGCCACGGCATCGTTGAAGGACTGGAAGCCGCCATCGTAGCGGCCGTTCTCGGCGAGTTCGAACAGGCGACGTTCCGTATCTTCGATCTGTGTCTGCGGCGGCATGTCGAGCGGGGCGTCATAGGCGATGTTGACGACGTCTTCGCCGATGGTGATCAGCGCGCGACGCAGCGCCAGATCGTAGATCGCGCGACCATAGTCCTCGGCATTGATGATGGTGACGGCTTCGCGGGCAAGACGCGCCAGATATTCGGAGACCGTCATGTCACCGACCTTTTCCACAGCCTTGAGGAAGGTCTTGATCGTCACCGGATTGGCGATCTTGCCCATGCGAATGATGTCG
>Ga0102587_1002610_pt1 | contig 10148 bp, 8 predicted proteins | sample AraplaF_Col_mTSA_FD_76853 | JGI IMG/M metagenome (GOLD analysis project Ga0102587, IMG submission 76853) | Arabidopsis root microbial communities from the University of North Carolina, USA - plate scrape MF_Col_mTSA (SPADES assembly) (version 2) | ecosystem: Host-associated > Plants > Roots >... | reverse complement strand
GGCCGTGGGCTTTTGCCACGGCGTGATGAACACCGACAACATGAGCATCCTGGGCCTGACCATAGACTACGGCCCCTTCCAGTTCCTGGACGCCTTCGACCCCAACCACATCTGCAACCATTCGGACACCCAGGGCCGCTACGCCTACAACCGCCAGCCCAATATGGCCTACTGGAACCTGTTCTGCCTGGGGCAGGCCCTGCTGCCGCTGATTGGCGAGCAGGAACTCGCGCTGGCGGCGCTGGAGCCCTACAAAACCATCTTTCCTGAAGCCCTCTACGCCCGCATGCGCGCCAAGCTGGGCCTGGCAGATGAGCAGCCCGAGGACAAGGCCCTGGTGGATGACGGTTTCAAGCTGCTGGCCGCCAACAAGGTGGACTACAGCATCTTCTGGCGGCGCCTGAACGGCTTTACCCCGCAAAGCGGCCATGAGCCGGTGCGCGACCTTTTCTTTGACCGCGAGTCTTTTAATGCCTGGGCACAGGACTATTCACACCGGCTCGTGGGCGTGGATCCGCAGCGGCGCGCCGCGCTCATGCAACAGAACAACCCGAAATTCGTGCTGCGCAACCATCTGGGCGAAGAAGCCATACGCGCCGCGAAACTAAAAGACTTTTCGGGTGTCGATACCTTGCTTGCCTTGCTGCAATCCCCATATGAGGAACACCCCGGCCACGACAGTTTTGCCGGTTTCCCGCCCGATTGGGCTTCGTCGATTGAAATCAGTTGCAGTTCGTAACATCAACGTCCGACCACGCCAGGAACAACATGAGCGCCAAAATCCAGAAAACCGATGCCGAATGGAAAGCCCTGCTAGCCGAAAAAGGGGCCGAGCCGGCCGCCTTTGAGGTCACCCGCCATGCCGCCACCGAGCGCCCTTACACCGGTAAATACGAAGCCGTCTGGGCCGACGGCACTTACCACTGCATCTGCTGCGGCGCCAAGCTGTTCAACTCCGAGACCAAATTCGACGCGGGCTGCGGCTGGCCGAGCTTCTCCGAGGAGGCGGTGCCGGGCGCCATTGAGGAGATTGTGGATCGCTCGCATGGCATGGTGCGGACCGAAACCGTGTGCGCGAATTGCGGGGCCCACCTGGGCCATGTGTTTCCTGATGGGCCGACGCCCACGGGCCTTCGTTATTGCATGAATTCCGCATCATTGGACTTCAAGCAGAAGTAGAGGCTCTTCAATCCGTTCGCACTGAGCCTGTCGAAGGGCCGTTCGCACAATGGCAAGGCTTCGACAAGCTCAGCCCGAACGGTGTGGAGTATCTCCCGCTCTCCAGTACTCGCGATAATCACCTCATGAAAATTCTTTTCGACTTTTTGCCGATTGCCCTATTTTTCGGCATGTTCAAGTACGCCGAAGGCCACAAGGACTGGGCGGCCGCGACGGCCACGGAGTGGCTGGGTTTCATGGTGTCGGGCGGCGTGGTCGGCCCTTCCGAGGCGCCCGTGCTGCTGGCGACCGTGGTGGTGATCATCGCCACGCTGGCGCAAATCCTCTGGCTCAAGGCACGCGGCAAGAAAGTCGACGCCATGCTCTGGGTGAGCCTGGCGCTGGTCACCGTGCTGGGCGGCGCCACGATCTACTTCCACAGCGAGAACTTCATCAAATGGAAGCCCACGGTGCTTTACTGGGTCATGGGCAGCGCGCTGCTGATCGGCCAGCTGGTTTTCAAGAAAAACGGCATCAAGTCGCTGATGGGTACGCAAATGGCCCTGCCGGATCCTATCTGGCGTGTCCTGAATCTGAGCTGGGTCGGCTTTTTTGCCGTCATGGGGATGCTCAACCTGTGGGTGGCCTTCACTTTTTCCACCGATACCTGGGTCAATTTCAAGCTGTTCGGCGGCATGGGCCTGATGGTGGTGTTTGTGCTGGCACAGGCGTTCTACCTGAACAAGCACATCAAAACCGACGCCGCACCATGATCGCCGGCGTTTCCAGCGCCCCGCCCGTGCGCACCCAGGACATAGAGCGGCAGCTGCAGTCGCGGCTGCAGCCCACCCGCCTGGAGGTGCTGGATGAAAGCGCCGCCCACGCCGGGCATTCAGGCGCCAATGCCGAGGGCTACGGCACCCACTTTCGCGTTCGCATCGCCAGCCCGCTCTTTACAGGCAAAAGCCGCGTGGCGCGCCACCAGCTTGTGTATGATGCACTGCAAAATTTCTTCGATCAGGGCCTGCATGCCCTGGCGATTGAGATCACCGAGTCGCCCTGAAACCGGGCAATTCCCATTCAGAAACTCCGGCCGTAAGGCCAGCCTTTCATACCAGACACTAACAAACATTCATCAAAGGACAGCAACATCATGAAAAAACAACTTTTACTGGCTACCGTGGTTGCCGGCCTGCTGGCCGTGGGTGCCCCGGCCATGGCACAAAACGTCGCCATCGTTAACGGCAAGGCCGTGCCCAAGTCCCGCCTCGATTCCCTGGCCCAGCAAGTCGTCAAGTCGGGCCGGCCCGTGACGCCGGACATGGAGTCCCAATTGCGCGAGGAAGTGATCGCGCGCGAAGTCTTCATGCAGGAAGCCGAGAAACTGGGCCTGTCGACCAGTGAAGACTTCAAAGTGCAGATGGAACTGGCACGCCAGACCATCATGATCCGCGAGCTGTTCGCCGACTACCAGAAAAAGAATCCTGTCACTGAAGCCGAAATGAAGGCTGAGTACGACAAGTTTGCCGAAGCCAACGGCGGCAAGGAATACAAGGCCCGCCACATCCTGGTCGAAAAGGAAAGTGAAGCCAAGGAAATCATCGCCAGCCTGAAAAAGGGCGGCAAATTCGATGACATCGCCAAGAAGAAATCCAAGGATCCCGGATCCGGCGCCAAGGGCGGCGACCTCGACTGGGCCAATCCTTCCAGCTACGTGCCGGAGTTCACCGAGGCACTGGTCAAGCTGAACAAGGGCCAGACCACCGAGACGCCGGTGAAGACCCAGTTCGGCTATCACGTCATTCGCGTGGACGACATTCGCACGGCGCAACTGCCTTCGTACGACGAAGTCAAGCCGCAGATCGCCCAGCAGATGCAGCAGCAAAAACTGGCCGCCTTCCAGAACGACTTGCGCAAAAAAGCCAAGGTCGAGTAAACACCACGGTGGTGCGGGCGCACTGCCGCCTGGCCCTCCTGAAAAAGCAGCCTTTGGGCTGCTTTTTTCTTGGCTTCGCAGGATGGAAGAATTGCCGATTGACGAAGATGGCGCGGGCCGTTCCAATGGCACACCCCCTTCTGGAGCTTCCATGACTGATCCCGCCCCCAGCCTTCCCCAGCCGGTGCAAGACGCCTTGCAGCGCGGCAACCTGGTCGAAGCCATCAAGCTGATGCGCGCGGACACCGGCCTGGACCTGAAGGAAACCAAGGACGCGCTGGAAGCCTATATGCGCGGTGAAGCACCCGCCACCGGTTTCGCACCCAAGCCATTGCCCACCGGCGCGCCCCTGCCCGCGCAGGTGCAACAAGCCCTGGACCAGGGCAACAAGATTGAAGCGGTACGGCGCTTGCGGGGCCTGACCGGCATGGGCCTGAAGGAGGCCAAGGATGCGGTGGACGCCGCAGGCATGGATTCGGCAACGACCCTGCGCGAGGGCTTGTCTCCGGGCGAGGTGCGCGGCCCCAACGGCATCTGGTGGTGGCTTGTGGCGCTGGCCGTGCTGGCCGCGGCCGCTTTTGCGCTGCTGGGCTGCGCCTCCGCGCCGCAGGCGCCCGTCGCCGAACTGGCGCCCTCCGGCAAACTCAAGGCCGCCATCAACTTCGGCAACCCCATACTGGCAGTGAAGGATGCCGCCACTGGCGAACCGCGCGGCGTGTCGGTGGATCTCTCGCGCGAACTGGGCAGGCGACTGGGTATGCCGGTGGAACTGGTGACCTTCGCTTCGGCCGGCAAGGTGGTGGAAGCCGTCAGGGATGCGCAGGTCGACATCGCCTTTGTCGCGATAGACCCGGTGCGCGGCACGGACATGCTGCAGACGCCGCCCTACGTCATCATCGAGGGCGCCTACCTGGTGCGCAAGGATTCGCCGATACAGCGCAATGAGGAAGTGGACCAGGCGGCCAACCGTATTGTGGTCGGCAACGGCAGCGCCTACGACCTCTACCTCACCCGTGAGCTGAAGGCGGCGAAGCTGGTCAAGGCGTCGACATCACCGGCGGTGACGGATGTCATGGTCGCGCAGAACGTCGAGGTGGCAGCCGGCGTCAAGCAGCAGATGGAAGCCGATGCGAAGCGCGTACCGGGCCTGCGCCTGCTGCCGGGGCGCTTTATGGTGATCAACCAGGCCATGGGCCTGCCCAAGGGACGCGAGGCCGGCGCGCGCTACCTGGCGGCCTTTGTCGAGGAGATGAAGGCCTCGGGCTTTGTGGCCGCGGCGCTTGCGCGCCACGGCATTCAGGGCGCAGCGGTCGCACCGCCCGCGGCCAGGTAATCATCAGCGCGCATTCCTCTGCAAAAGCCACGCGCGGCTCCATCCAGAAGCCCGTAAAGCGTCAAGCCGACACCGATGGCAGGGAGTAAATAGAGCAGCCTCTGTTTGCGCGGCAACTCGCTCGCGAGGCTCTGGAGCTCTCCGAGCGACAAATTCAGCCTGTTGGCCAGATAGAACGCCCCAGCCAGACACAAGACCCCAGCGCCAGCCAAGGCTAAGCCGTAATCGACCTTGAGCAGGTTTCTGTCGCCCCAGAGCCAATCCCATGCAAAAACAAAACCGCCGGCCAGCATAGCCACCGCCCACCAGGATAGGTTGCCCAGCCATGCGAGCAGCACAACCAGCGCGCATGGAACGGCGTAGGAAATCCGCCGTATCCAGTCAACACTCAAGGATCAACCCACCCACTTGCGCGCGTTATGCCATAGGCTCATCCACGGGCTGTGCTCGCTGGCGTCGCCCGAAGTCCAGCTCTTCTGGATGTTGCGGAACACGCGCTCGGGGTGCGGCATCATGGCCGTGAAGCGGCCGTCGGCCGTGGTCACGCCCGTCAGGCCGCCGGCGCTGCCGTTGGGGTTGGCAGGGTAGGCCTCCGTGGGCTGGCCGTGGTTGTCGGTGAAACGCATGGCGGCAATGGCCTTGGACGCGTCGCCGCGGAAGGCGAAATTGGCATAACCCTCACCATGCGCCACCGCGATCGGCAGGCGGCTGCCGGCCATGCCGCGCAGGAAGATGCTGGGTGAGTCGAGCACTTCCACCATGCTCAGGCGAGCCTCGAAACGCTCGCTGCGATTGGTGGTGAAGCGCGGCCAGGCCTCGGCACCTGGAATGATGTCGGCCAGCTCGGCGAACATCTGGCAGCCGTTGCACACGCCCAGGCCAAAGGTGTCCTGGCGCGCAAAGAAGGCCTTGAACTCCCCGGAGAGCACCGGATTGAAGGTGACGGAGCGCGCCCAGCCTATGCCTGCCCCCAGGGTATCGCCGTAGCTGAAGCCGCCACAGGCCACGATGCCCTTAAAGTCAGCCAGCTTGGCGCGGCCGGTCTGCAGGTCGGTCATGTGTACATCACAGGCTTCAAAGCCGGCCTGCGTAAAGACGTAGGCCATTTCGATATGCGAGTTGACGCCCTGCTCACGCAGCACCGCCACGCGGGGGCGCGCCGACAGGTTGAGCGCGGGAGCGACCGGTGTCTTGGCCGGCTCAAAGGTCAGTTGTACATGCAAACCGGGGTCGGCAGGATTGCCGGCAGCCGCATGCTCGGCGTTGGCGCAATCGGGATTGTCGCGCTGCTGGCAGATCTTCCAGCTGACCGAATCCCAGACCTGGTGCAGGTCCTGCAGCTTGGCTGAGAACACGGCCTTGGTGTCGCGCCAGACCTGGATCTCGCCTTTGCCGACTTCGAGCGAAGCGTGCTGCGGCCGGGTCTTGCCAATGAAGTGGCTGAACTTGGAGAGGCCGTGGTCGCGCAGGGTCTGCATGACCTCATTGCGTTTAGATGTCTCCACCTGGATGACGGCGCCCAGCTCTTCGTTGAACAGCGCCTTGAGCGTGAGCTCTTCTCGGCGCGCGCCGACCTGGCTTGCCCAGTTCTTGCTGTCACCGCTGTCCATACGGCTGTCGGAAATGCCGTCGCCTTCCACCAGCAGCATGTCGATGTTGAGCGACACGCCCACGTTGCCGGCAAAAGCCATCTCGCAGACCGCGGCGAACAGGCCGCCATCGCTGCGGTCGTGGTAGGCCATGAGCTGACCCTGCTTGCGCAGCGCGTTGACGGCATTGACCAGGTTGACCAGATCCTGCGGGTCGTCGAGGTCAGGCACCTCGCCCTCTTCCTTGTCCAGTGTCTGGGCGAGGATGGAGCCGCCCATGCGGTTCTTGCCCTTGCCCAGATCGACAAGGATCAGCGTGCTGTCGGCCTCGGCGGCGTCCAGTTGTGGCGTCAGCGTGCCGCGCACGTCGGGCAGCGTGGCGAAGGCGCTCACGATCAGCGAGACTGGTGAAGTGACTTTCTTGCCGGCTCCGCCGTCATTCCACACGGTACGCATAGACAGGGAATCCTTGCCGACGGGAATCGACACGCCCAGTGCCGGGCACAGCTCCATGCCCACGGCCTTGACGGTTTCGTACAGCGCGGCGTCCTGGCCTGGCTCACCGCAGGCGGCCATCCAGTTGGCCGACAGCTTGACGCGCGGCAGCTCAATCGGGGCGGCCAACAGGTTGGTGATGGCCTCGGCAACCGCCATCCGGCCCGAGGCGGCCGCGTTGACGGCGGCCAGCGGCGTGCGCTCGCCCATGCTCATGGCCTCGCCGGCGAAGCCGCTGTAATCAGCCAGCGTGACGGCGCAATCGGCCACTGGCACCTGCCAGGGGCCGACCATCTGGTCGCGGTGCGTGAGGCCGCTCACGGTGCGGTCGCCAATGGTGATCAAAAAGCGCTTGGAGGCGACCGTGGGATGGCTCAGCACGGCAATCGCGCTTTGCTGAAGGTCGACGCCGGTCAGGTCTATCGGCTTGACCATGTGCTTGACGGACTTCACGTCGCGGTGCATCTTGGGCGGTTTGCCGAGCAGCACATTCATGGGCATGTCGACCGGCCGCGCGGCGTCCTTGTCGGACAGCACGAGCTGCTTTTCTTCGGTGGCGACGCCGATGACCGCAAAGGGGCAGCGCTCGCGTTCGCAGAAAGCCTGGAACTGCGGCAGCGACTCGGGCGCGACCGCCATCACGTAGCGCTCCTGGCTTTCGTTGCTCCAGATTTCCTTGGGCGAAAGGCCGCTTTCCTCCAGCGGCACGGCGCGCAGGTCGAACTTCGCGCCGCGCCCGGCGTCGTTCACGAGCTCGGGAAAGGCATTGGACAAGCCGCCGGCACCCACGTCGTGGATGGCCAGGATGGGGTTGGCCGCGCCCAGCTGGGCACACTGGTTGATGACTTCCTGGGCCCGGCGTTCGATTTCGGGGTTACCGCGCTGCACCGAGTCGAAGTCAAGTTGGGCCGCATTGGCGCCCGAAGCCATGGAACTGGCCGCGCTGCCGCCCATGCCGATGCGCATGCCGGGGCCGCCCAGCTGGATCAGCAAGGTGCCGGCCGGGAAAGGGATCTTCTTGGTCAGCGTGGCATCGATCGTGCCGACACCGCCCGCGATCATGATGGGCTTGTGGTAACCCCAGCGCTGGCCAGCCACGGTCTGCTCGTATTCGCGGAAATAGCCGGCCAGGTTGGGTCGGCCGAATTCGTTGTTGAAGGCAGCGCCGCCCAGCGGGCCCTCGATCATGATCTGCAGCGGGCTGGCGATGTGTTCAGGCTTGCCGTAGCTGCCGTCAAACAGCCTGGACACGGTGAAGCCGGTCAGGCCCGCCTTGGGCTTGGAGCCGCGGCCGGTCGCGCCTTCGTCGCGGATTTCGCCGCCCGCGCCGGTGGAGGCGCCCGGGAAAGGCGAAATTGCCGTGGGGTGGTTGTGCGTTTCCACCTTCATGAGCACGTGCATCTGCACGTCGTCGGTGGCGCCGTAGGTCTGGCGGCCGGTAGCGGCCGGGCTGGCGTAAAAGCGCTGGGTCTTGTAGCCCTCCATGACGGAAGCGTTGTCCGAATAGGCGACCACCGTGTACTGGGGATGCAGCTTTTCGGTGTTGCGAATCATGCCGAACAGGCTTTTCTCCTGCGGCACGCCGTCAATCGTGAAGTCGGCGTTGAAGATCTTGTGGCGGCAGTGCTCGCTGTTGGCCTGGGCGAACATCATGAGTTCCACGTCGGTCGGGTTGCGCTGGAGCTGCGTGAAGGCATTGACCAGGTAGTCGATCTCGTCGGCAGCCAGCGCCAGGCCGAACTCCGCGTTGGCCTTTTCAAGCGCGGCCTTGCCGCCGGCCGGCACGTCAATGGTCTGCAGCGGCGCGCCCTGCAATTCGGTGAACAGGCCCGCGGCCTCGGCGCGGTCGAACATCACGCTTTCGGTCATGCGGTCGTGCAACAGGCCGGCGACCTGCTCGCGCTGGGCGGCGCTCAGGGCCGTCTTGCTGAAAAACCCGCTTTTCAGCGTCACACGGTACTCGGTGATGCGCTCTATGCGCTTGACGGCCAGGCCGCAGTTGTGGGCGATGTCCGTGGCCTTGGAGGCCCAGGGCGAAACGGTACCGAAACGCGGCGAGACGATAAAGGCCAGCGCGTCATCAGCCTTGCCGGCGGCCGGTGCGCAAGGCTCGCCGTAGGTGAGCAATGCCGCGAGCTGGGTTTTCACCGCGTCCGAAGGCGGCGCTTCGGTCGCCACCAGGTGCACAAAGCGGGCGCTGATCCCGACGATCTTGTCGTGGATGGCTTGCAGGCGGGGAAGGAGTTGCTGGACGCGGAAATCGCTGAGGGCGCTGATCCCGTGGGGTTCGCCCTCAAAAGTCGTCAGGTGCAGGGTCACGGTAGCGGTGGCCTTGTAGTGGGGAGTGGGCAGCTCATGGCTGTTGGGGTTACCGCCTCCAAGCGCCTGGCCAAGCCGGGCTTTATGGGTACGCGTTAACCCCTAAATTTTATCAGTGACTGGAGGGCCGACGGACGGGTCGCCGCCGGATTCGGGCACTTCAGCCGCGCATTCGGGCCAAAGCCCGCGATTTCGCGGAACCGCCGGCCCCCAAAGGCCCTTGCCCCCATGCTGAAAATGCATGCGCAAAGGAGCAGTGGGATAATCGGGGCCATGAGTATTACTTACAAAGATGCGGCCGGGATTGAAGGCATGCGCCTGGCCGGCCGGCTGGCTTCCGAGGTGCTGGATTACCTGACTCCCTTCGTGAAACCGGGCGTGACGACCAATGAGATCGACAGGCTGGCCCATGACTACATGACCCAGGTCCAGGGCACCATTCCCGCAACCCTGGGCTACGGCCCCCCCGGCTATGTGCCCTACCCCAAATCGCTGTGCACCTCGGTTAATCACCAGGTCTGCCACGGCATCCCCAACGACAAACCGCTCAAAAAAGGCGACATCGTCAACATCGACGTGACCGTCATCACCAAGGACGGCTGGCACGGCGACAACAGCCGCATGTACCTGGTCGGTGAAGCCTCCATCGCCGCCAAGCGGCTGTGCAACATCACCTACGAAGCCATGTGGCAGGGCATCATGCGCGTCAAGCCCGGCGTGCGCCTAGGCGATATCGGCTTTGCCATCCAGACTTTTGCCGAGAAACAGGGCTTTTCGGTGGTGCGCGAATTCTGCGGCCATGGCATAGGCAAAAGCTTCCATGAAGAGCCACAGGTGCTGCACTACGGCCGCCCCGGTACGCTCGAAGAGCTGGTTCCGGGCATGACCTTCACCATCGAGCCCATGATCAACGCCGGCAAGCGCGACATCAAGGACGGCCCCGAGAAAGACGGCTGGAGCATCGTGACGCGCGACCATTCGCTGTCCGCCCAATGGGAGCACACCATCCTCGTGACCGAAACCGGCTACGAAGTGCTGACCCTGTCGGCCGGCAGCCCGCCGATCCCGGCCTTTGTGCCGCAGCAAAGCCCGGTCCAGGCCACGGTCAGCGCCTGAGCGGGCGCCCCCATGCCCGTGCCGCGCGCGTCCCCTGACACGGCCTCTACGGCAATGACAGCCCTGCCCCAGCTGCGCGAGCAGTACAAGGCCGGCAAAGCCGCCTTGCTGGCCTCGCTGGCCGCCAGCGGCGCCTCTTCGCGCGGCATCCACAGCCTGCTGCAGAAATTCGCCCGCCACACCGACGCCACGCTGCAGGCGC
>Ga0102587_1002602_pt1 | contig 10170 bp, 6 predicted proteins | sample AraplaF_Col_mTSA_FD_76853 | JGI IMG/M metagenome (GOLD analysis project Ga0102587, IMG submission 76853) | Arabidopsis root microbial communities from the University of North Carolina, USA - plate scrape MF_Col_mTSA (SPADES assembly) (version 2) | ecosystem: Host-associated > Plants > Roots >... | reverse complement strand
CTGCTGGGCGTACCGGCACGGCAACGAGTACCGGTCCAGCGACGACGGGGAACCGGCCGGCACCGCCGGCCGCCCGATCCTGGCGGCGATCGACGGCCAGGGCTTTGATCGCGTGATGGTGGTGGTGATCCGCTGGTACGGCGGCATCAAGCTGGGCGCGGGCGGGCTGGTACGGGCCTATGGCGGCACTGCCGCCGAGTGCCTGCGCACCGCGCCACGGCTGCCGCTGGTGGCGCTGGCCGGGTTGACCGTGCAGGCCGCGTTCGAGGACCTGGGCGCGCTGCATGCCGCCCTGGCAGCGCACATGGCCGAAAAACTGGACGAAACGTTCACCGCCTCGGGCGTGGAACTGCACATCCGCCTTCCCGCCGATCAGGCCGACCCGTTGAAAACCCGCCTGCGCGACGCCACCCGTGATCGTATCCGCGTGCATCCGCGCACCGAACCAGGCCTTGTCCATGACTGAACCCTCTTCCGCACCGGAACCGGCGCTGCGCCGCCTTGGCAGCCTGGGCACGCTGTGGCCGTTCGTGCGCCGACACGGCGGGCTGTTCTCGGCCTGGCTGGTGGCGCTGGCCGTCTCCTCGACCGCCACGCTGAGCCTGCCCCCGGCGGTGAAGCTGATGATCGACCACGGGTTCAGCGGCAACGGGCAGATCAACCGCGCGTTCGCCCTGCTGTTGCTGGTGGCGGTGGTGCTGGGGCTGGCCACGGCCGCGCGCTTCTTCTTCGTTTCGCTGCTGGGCGAGAAGGTGGTGGCCGACCTGCGCAGCCGCCTGTATGCGCACTTGATATCACTGGGCGCCGGCTTCCACGACCGCAGCCGCAGCGGCGAGCTGGTCTCGCGGCTGACCGCCGACAGCGAGCTGCTGCGCAGCGTGATTGGTTCCACCATGTCGGTCGCGCTGCGCAGCAGCGTCACCGTGGTCGGCAGCCTGGTGATGCTGTTCGTGACCAGCCCACGCCTGGCCGCATGGTCGCTGGTCGGCATTCCGCTGGCGGTGCTGCCGATCGTCATCGGGGCGCGGCGCGTGCGCGGCATTTCGCGCGCCAGCCAGGACCGCATCGCCGATGCCAACAGCCTGGCCGCCGAAACACTGGGCGCGGTGCGCACGGTGCAGGCGCACGCGCGCGAACCGTATGAACGCAACCGCTTCAATGAAGCACTGGCCGAATCGATCCGCGCCGCCCGGCGCCGCATAGGCGCGCAGTCGCTGGTGACGGCCACCGCCATCGTGCTGGTGTTCGGTGCCATCGTGGGCGTGCTGTGGCTGGGTGCGCATGACGTCAACGACGGGCGGATGACGGCCGGCACCCTGGGCCAGTTCGTGCTGTACGCCCTGATCGGCGGCGGCTCGATCGGCGCATTGGCCGAAGTCTGGAACGACCTGCAGCGCGCGGCCGGCGGCATGGGCCGGATCAGCGAACTGCTCAACGAAGACAACGCGGTGCAGGCGCCGGACCACAGCACCAGGGTGATCGCGCCGAACACCAGGGTGATCGCGGTCGCGGTGACCAGGGCCTGGGCGGTGATGCGCTTGCGCGCGGTCTGCACCGCGATCCGCAGCGATTCGCTGAAACGGCCTTGTTCGTAGGGTTCGCGCGCGTGCGCCTGGACCGTGCGCACCGCGCCGAGGGTTTCCGCGGCCAGGGTGTTGGCGTCGGCGATGCGGTCCTGGGTGGAGCGCGAGATCTTTTGCAGCTTGCGTCCGCCGAGGATGATCGGCAGCACCGCCAGCGGAATGCCGACCAGGGCGTAGGCGGCCAGGCGCGGGCTGGTATAGAACAGCATGCCCAGGCTGCCGATCACCGTGACCGAGCTGCGCAGGGCCACCGACATGCTCGAACCGACCACGCTGCGCAGCAGTTCGGCGTCGGCGGTCAGGCGCGAGACCAGTTCGCCGCTGCGGGTGCGGTCGTGGAAGCCCGCGTCCAGCGCGATCACGTGGCGGTACAGGGTTTCGCGCAGGTCGGCGACCACCTTTTCGCCGAGCAGCGAAACCAGGTAGAAGCGCAGCGCGGTGGCCAGGGCCAGCGCGATCGCGACCAGGAACAGGATCAGGAAGGCCTGGTCGATCGCGCCGCTGCCGCCGCCGGTGGCGCTCTGGGCGAAGCCCTGGTCGATCATTTTCTTGAACGCCAGCGGCATGCTCAGGGTCGCGGCGCTGGACGCGGCCAGGGCGAACAGCCAGGCGATGAACAAGCCGCGGTACTTGCGAACGAACGGCCACAGGGTGCGCAGGCTGCCGATCGGGGCTTTCTGCAGGTCGCGGCGGGTGTCGGCTCGGTAGCCGGCGCTGGAGTCTGTCATCGGGTGGCGTTCATCGGCTTGGGCTCCGTTCGCCGGGATCGTCCAGGCGCACGCGATTACGAGTGGCGTCGCGCAGCTGCGCTTTCAAGGCGGGCAATTGCGACGTAGGCAGGCGAATCCGCACGCGCACCCCGTCGGCATCGAAGCGTTCGTGGTCCTTGTGCGCGCCGAAGGCGTTCAACGCGGCATGGACCGCGCCGATGTCTTCGAACGGATAGGCCAGGTCGAGTTCGTGGTAACGGACCAGTTCGCGGCGTTCGGCGCGGCGCAGGCATTCGGCCGCGCTGCCGCCGTACGCGCGGACCAGGCCGCCGGCGCCGAGCTTGATGCCACCGTACCAGCGCGTCACCACGGCCACCACCTGGTCCAGGCCCTGGCCGTCGATCGCGGCCAGGATCGGGCGGCCGGCGGTGCCGGAGGGTTCGCCGTCGTCGTTGAAGCGGTATTCGCCGCCGATCCGGTAGGCCCAGCAGTTGTGGGTGGCGTCGGGATCGGCGACCTCCTGCACGAAGGCCAATGCGTCGGCGGGGGTGGTCACCGGCGCGGCCAGGGCCAGGAAGCGGCTGTGCTTGACCTCGAGCTGGTGGCTGGCGCGCGCGGCGAGGGTCGCGGTCGGGGCGCCGTCGCTCATCGGTGCGGGCTCATCGGAGCATGCTCATTGGAGCGGGCTCATCGGAGCGTGCTCATGACAGCGTGCTCATGCACGCGCACCGACGCCGGCACGCGGCATGCGTCGGACCGGGCCGCCGCCGGCCGCGCCGAGGCGGCCGCGTTCATTTCAGCAGCGCGCGTAGATCGTCCGGCACCCGCGTGTGCGGGTGGGCGCGGCGGAAGCGTTGCAGGCTATCGCGGGCGCGCACGGTCTCGCCGGCATCGCGGTAGCCGCGGATGCGATCGAGCCATTCGCCCGTGGCCAGGCGGCTTTCGTCGCTGGCGTCGTTGCCGATGCGGCTGCCGGTCACTTCGACCCGATCGAGGGCCGGCGAGGCATCGCGCTGGCTGGACGGCTCGGGCGCGGTCTGGACGTCGGCGCGCTCGCTGTAGGCTTCGGCCTTGCCCAAGGTCGCCGCGTCCGCGGCGACGGCCGCGGCCTTCGCGGCGCGCTTGCTGCTCAGGTTGTCGGCAGGCGAGGCCCATCCGGCGTTGGCGGCCGGCGCGGCTTCGACCGGCGCGGGCGCCGACATCACGCCCATCGGTGCCGGCGGCGGCGGGGGCGGCGCCATCGCCGGGGCAGCCTTGAGTTCGCGTTCGGCCGGCGGCGGCTTGATGCGACGCTGGGGTTCGATCGCGCGTGCCTCGGTTGCGGCGGCGGCCTGCTCGCTGGCCGGGGCGGCTTCGGCGCGGCTGCGCTTGGCGGTTTCGTTGGCGACGTCCGCCTTGGGGGCCGGCGTCGGCGCGGCCACGGGCGCGGGCACGGGTTTCATCGCCGCCGGCGCGGCGGCATCGGCCGCGCGGTCGGCGGCCGTGCCGGCGCCGGGCGCCACCTCGGCCGGCATCGTCGGCGCGGCGACCGAATCGGCGGCGGACGCCGCTGCCGGCGCCGCCGCGGCCGCTTCGGCCTGGATGTCGGCGGATTGGGCGCCGCCGCTGTCGCTGACCGGTTCGACCTGGGCGCGCGCGACCACGGCCGCGTCCTGTTCCTGCTGGACCGCTTCCATCTTCGTGTCGGCCGGGCGCAGTTGCCAGGCGATGCCGACCGCCAGGCTCAGCGAGGCGGCCACGCCGATCCACATCGGCCAGCGTTGCCTGGGCTGCGCGCGCAGGCGCGGTTGCTCGGTCGCCACCGCGGCGTGCGCGGCGGCGAGGATGCGCGCGTCCAGCGCCGGCGAGGGGCCGTCGCTCGGGCCCAGCCGCAGCAGTCGCTGGGCCAGCTCGCGTTCTTCGGGCGACAGGGGATCGGGGGCGTCGGGACGGCGGTTCATTCGGTCAACCTCGCGCGCAACTTGTCCATCGCGTAGCGCAGCCTGGATTTGACCGTCTCGCGGCCGGCCCCCGTGATCTCGCCGATCTCCTCCAGACTCAGTTCCTGTTCCAGGCGCAGCAACACCACTTCGCGCTGCTCCTCGGGCAATTCCTCGATCGCGCGCTGCAGGCGGCGGCGCTGTTCGAATTCGGACAGTTCGCGCTCGGGCGTGGTCGGGTCGGGCACGCGCGCGGCGCGCTCGTCGCCGTCGTCGGGCGCCGGCGGGCGGTGCTTGAGGCCGCGCCAGTGATCGTTCAGGCGGTTGTGGGCGATCCGGAACAGCCAGGTGCTGAACTGCGCATCGGGCTTCCAGCCATGGCGCGCGCCGATCACGCGCTGCCAGATGTCCTGGAAGAATTCGTCGGCGAGCGCCGAATCACGGATCTGCCGCAGCAGGAAGCGGTACAAAGGGCCGCGATGGCGCGCGTACAGAACCTCGAACGCGGCGACGTCGCCGCCCGTCCAGGCCAGCATGAGTACGTCGTCGCTCGCATCCGCAGCGGAATTCATCCGCGGCAGGGTACGGCCTGACGGCGCCGACGGGAAGCGCTTGCGCGAGCAAAGCGGGTCGTATAGCGAGGGTTGCAGGGCCAGTTGCATGCAGGTAACAACGGCCCGGGGGCGGCGATGGGGTTGCCGGCCAGGCCCGGGCCTGCGGCGCCGGCGTGAAGCTCGCGTTATCCTGCGTCCTGCGTAGAAGGCGGCGAACCGGTGCGGAACGAAGTAATGCAAGGGGCAACGGTCAGCGAGATCTCCACCGAGGAGGCCTTGGCCTGCGCGCTGCAGGAAGCGCTGCCGGCCGGGACCCAGGTGGTGGTGTGCTGGCGCGCCGCGCCGCACGGCCGCGTTTGCGAATCCTGCACCCCCGGCAGCGAGCACGCGCTGCGCGACGCCGCGCGGGTCCTGCTCGAACGCGATCCGCCCGCGATCGGCGCCTCCGACGACCGCTACGGCGACCGCATCGAGGCGGCGTGGTGGCTGGAGGACCGCAGCCGCGCCAGCATCGTCGCGCACCTGCCGCAGGCCCTGCCGACCGCGTTGCGCGCGGCCTGGCTGGCGATGGCGCGGCGGATCGTCGCCGCCGATCTGTCGGCGGTGCGCGCGCATGCCCGCGCCGAGGCGCTGGAGAAATCCGAGCGCCTGCAGCAGGCCTTGTACGGCATCGCCGACCTGGCCGGTTCCGGGCTGGAGATGACCGACCTGCTCAGCCGCATTCACGGCGTGGTCTGCGGGCTGATGTACGCCGAGAATTTCTACATCGTGCTGTACGACGACGTGCTCGACACGATGCGCTTTCTGTACTTCGCCGATTGCAACGACCCCTACGTGGCCGACCCGGCCAAGGCGATCCGCGGCGACGAGATGCCCAGCAGCCTGACTTTGGCGCTGCTGCGCCACGGCGAAGCGCTGCAGGGCAGCTCGGCCGATCTGCGCCAGCGCCTGGGCGTGGCCGACGACGACTACCACGGCCCCGACAGCGCCGACTGGCTCGGCGTGCCGATGCGCCGCGACGAACGTGTGTGCGGCGCGATCGTGGTCCAGCATTACGACAGCGCCGGCAGCTACGGCGACGAGGACCGCGCGCTGCTGTCGTTCGTCGCCCAGCACATCCTGACCGCGCTCGACCGCTTCCGCGCCCGCGAGGAACTCGAACGCCGGGTCACCGAGCGCACCTACGCGCTGCAGCTGAGCAATCGCGACCTGCAGGCCGAGATCATCGAACGCCAGCGTTCGGAGCGGCTGCAACGCGCGCTGTTCCGGATCGCCGAGCTGACCATCACCTCCGACACCCTGGAACGCTTCTATTCCCAGGTCCACGACGTGGTCAGCGAGCTGCTGTACGCGCGCAATTTCTATATCGCGCTGCTGTCGGACGACGGCGAGCGCCTGCAATTCCCGTATTCGATCGACGAACGCGACGTGATCCGCGAAACCCGCCGGCTCGCCGACGGCCTGACCGAATACGTGATCCGCCAGGGCCGGCCGTTGCTGGCCGACCGCCACCGCATCGCCGAGCTCAACAGCCGCGGCGAAGTGCGCAGCCACGGCTCGGCCGCGCATTGCTGGCTCGGCGTGCCGCTGTTCCGCGACGACACCGTGGTCGGGGTGATCGCGATCCAGAGCTATTCGCGCGCGATCAGCTTCAACGCCCGCGATCAGGAACTGCTGACCTTCGTCGCCCACCACATCAGCATCGGCCTGGCGCGCAAGCAGGCGCAGGACCGACTGGTCACCGCGCACGGCGAACTCGAGCAACGCGTCGCCACCCGCACCCGCGAACTCGCCCACACCAACGCCGAACTGCTCGCCCAGATCGGCGAACGCGTGCGCGCCGAGCAGAAGCTGACCCATCAGGCGCTGCACGACGCGCTGACCGGGCTGCCCAATCGCGGCCAGTTGCTGGAACGCCTGGACTACGCGATCGCCCATGCCGAACGCGACAACCGCCCGTTCGCGGTGCTGTTCCTGGATCTGGACCGGTTCAAGCTGGTCAACGACAGCGTCGGTCATTCGGCCGGCGACGAACTGTTGATCGAAAGCAGCCGGCGCATCATCGCCACGGTGCGCAGCGCCGACATGGTCGCGCGCCTGGGCGGCGACGAATTCGCGATCCTGATCGAGAGCATCGACGGCCTGATCGTCGCCGAAGACCTTGCCCAACGCGTGCTGCGCGCGCTCGGCGAGCCGTGCTGGGTGGCCGGGCGCGAGGTGTTCCCGTCGGCCAGCGTCGGCATCGCCATGTGGCATCCGCGCTACCGCAGCGGCACCGAGCTGCTGCGCGACGCGGACGCGGCGATGTACCGCGCCAAGGGCGCCGGCCGCGGCCGTTTCGCCGTGTTCGACGAGGAGATGCGCGAGCAGGCGCTGCGCATCCTCGACCTGGAAGCCGACCTGCGCCGCGCCATCAACGGCGACGCCTTCATCGCCCATTACCAGCCGATCGTGCGGCTCGACGACCAGACCGTGATCGGCCACGAGGCGTTGCTGCGCTGGCGTCACGAAAAACGCGGGCTGTTGCTGCCGCGCGAATTCATCGGCCTGGGCGAGGACAGCGGGCTGATCGAGGAAGCCGACTGGATCCTGTACGCGCGGGTGATCGCGCAGCTCGCGCGCGGCGGCCATGGCTATATCTCGGTCAACGTGTCGCCGCGGCATTTCCGCGCTCACGATTTCGCCGACCGCCTGCTGCGCATGATCGACGAGGCCGGCGCCGATCCGCGCCGGCTGCGCATCGAAATCACCGAGGTGGCGCTGCTCGACGACGTGCCGCGCGCGCTGCGGATGTTGCAGACCTTGCGCAAGCATGGGGTGTTGGCGCAGTTGGACGATTTCGGCACGGGGTTTTCGGCGTTGTCGTATCTGCACCGATTCCCTATCGAGTGTCTGAAGATCGATCAGAGTTTCGTCGCGGGGTTGGTCGGCGAATCGCGGCCCGAAAGCATCGCGGTGGTGCGCGCGATCCAGGCGCTGGCCGGCACGCTCGGCATCCACACCATCGGCGAAGGGGTCGAGACCCACGCGCAACGCCTGGTTCTGCGCGAACTGGGCTGCACCTACGCCCAGGGCTATCTGTTCGGGCGTCCGGCCGAAGTGATCCGCGATGAATTGCGGATCTTCGACGGCGAAGACGTGCTGGACGGTTCGGCCGATGCGTCGAGCGATACATCGGGCGAGGCATCGGCCGCCGCCGCGCCGCTCGATGGCGGACAAAAAGAGGGTGCCGTCCGCGCGCGGTTCGACGAGCCTGACATCGCCGAACCCGCCACGGACGACACCCGCAGCCTTACTCGCTGATCGCCACGCCGCTGCTCGGCTTGAGTTCGCCGATCTGGGCCTTGGCGCGTTCGACCAGACGCACGAACTCGGCGCGCTGACCGGAAGGATCGGCCTGCTTGAGACCGCGCGCGGTGGCGGCGATCTGGTCCCAGCCCCAACCGTCGTATTGGCTGGCGCCGCGCAGCGCATCGGCGAAGGCGGCGACCGAGGCGGCCATGCGCATCGGTTCGCTGGCGACCACGCGCAGGCTGGAGCGCTGCACCGGGGTCTCGATCAACACGCTGCGGTCCTCGCCCGGGCGCTTGTAGCGCAGCTTGAGGTTGGCGATTTCGTTGCCGCCGCCGCTGCTCGCGGCTTCGTTGGCGTAGCGCAGCGCCGGTAGCCGGTTCGCGCCGGAGCCGACCGGGGTCAGCTCGTACAAGGCGGTGACTTCGTGGCCCGCGCCGATATCGCCGGCGTCGACCTTGTCGTTGGCGAAATCCTCGCGCTTGAGCAGGCGATTTTCGTAGCCGATCAGGCGGTACTCGGCGACCTGCGCCGGGTTGAACTCGATCTGGATCTTGACGTCGCGGGCGATGGTCATCAGGGTCGAACCCATTTCCTCGACCAGCACCTTGCGCGCTTCCTGCACGGTGTCGATGTAGGCGTGATTGCCGTCGCCGACATCGGCCAGCTTCTCGGACAACTCGTCGTTGTAGTTGCCGCTGCCGAAGCCGAGCGTGGTCAGGGCGACGCCGCTCTTGCGCTGATCGGCGACCATGGTTTCCAGCGCGTTGTTGTCGACCGTGCCGACGTTGAAATCGCCGTCGGTGGCGAGGATCACCCGGTTGACGCCGTTCTTGACGTAGGCCTGCTTGGCCATCGCATAGGCCAGGCGGATGCCGTCGCCGCCGTTGGTGCTGCCGCCGGCCTGCAGGCGATCGAGCGCAGCGAGAATCTCTTCCTGACGATCGCCCGGGGTCGGCGGCAACACCAGGCCAGCGGAGCCGGCGTAGACCACGATCGAGATCCGGTCTTGCGGGCGCAACTGCTTCGCGAGCAGCGAGAACGCGCTCTTGAGCAGCGGCAACTTGTCGGGCGAATTCATCGAGCCCGAGGTATCTATCAGGAACACCAGATTGGCCGGCGGCAGATTCTTTTTCGGCACGTCATAGCCCTTGATGCCGATCATCAGCAACTGGCGCTGCGCATTCCACGGCGCCGGCGCCAGTTCGGTGCTGACCTTGAACGGCGTCGCCAGCGAAGTCGGCGCGGCGTGGCCGTAGTCGAAGTAATTGATGAATTCCTCGGCGCGCACCGCGTCGGCCGGCGGACGCAGGCCGTCGTTGAGCATGCGCCGCACGTTGGTGTAGCTGCCGGTGTCGACGTCGATCGAGAACGTCGACAGCGGTTGTTCGCGGGTGCGCTGGACCGGGTTGTCTTCGCGCTGCGCGTATTTCTCGGTGTTGGCCGGCTGCGAGTAGGGCGGCGCGGGCGGCGGCGGGGGCGGGGCGAGGAAGCCCGGCGCGGCGGCGGCGACGGCGGCGGGCATCGCCATGCGCTTGGCGTGGGTCGGGCCGATGCGCGAGCCGCTGACCTGGACGCGGTCGAGCGATTGTTCGCGCGGGGCGGCGTGGCTGGCGGGCGAGGCGGCGGCGGATTTCGCTTCGACCCGGCCGGCGGGTTTCGCCAGGGTCGCGGCGCCGAGGTTGGCGCGGTCGGCTTCGCGTCGGGCTTCGGCCTTGGCGGGCTCGGCCGCGGCGACCGGATCGGCCGGCGCGTCGCGGCGCGAGCGCGCGTCGGCGCTGGCGTCGGTGCCGACGGCTTCGTTCTTGGCCGGCGCCTGCGCCGTCTGCGACGGGGCCAGATCGCCGGTCGCCTGGCAGGCCGCCAGCGACAGGGTAAGCGCGGCGGCCAGCGCCGCGCCGAGGTGATTGCGGATCAGGCGCGGTGAGGCGGCGGGCGAGGTGCGAGCGTGCATGGCGGCTTCCCTGGTGTGTGGACCTGGGAAGACGAACGGGCCGTTGCGGCGAGTGGGGTTAAAGACATCGCGGTCGCTTGCGCAGCGGCCTGACTGGGCCGCCGTGGGGCTGGGGCTTGCGTCGTGGGCGAGGTGGCGCGGTCGCGGCTTGCGCCGCTC
>Ga0102587_1002600_pt1 | contig 10171 bp, 9 predicted proteins | sample AraplaF_Col_mTSA_FD_76853 | JGI IMG/M metagenome (GOLD analysis project Ga0102587, IMG submission 76853) | Arabidopsis root microbial communities from the University of North Carolina, USA - plate scrape MF_Col_mTSA (SPADES assembly) (version 2) | ecosystem: Host-associated > Plants > Roots >... | reverse complement strand
CGTCGCATCATATCCGGGGAAGAAGGCGAGCACCGCATCGCCCATGAACTTCAGCACTTCGCCGCCTTCGTGCGTAATCGCCGGAATGACCCGGTCGAAATAGGCGTTCAGCAACCCGAGCACCGTTTCGCCCGGCAGGCGGTTGGAGAGTTCGGTAAAACCTCTGAGGTCGCAGAGCAGGAGGGCCGCCTGCATGGATTCGATTTCGCCCTGGCGGATGCGGCCGGCCAGGATGCGGCTCGCCGTCAACGGGCCGATATAGGTGTCGAGCAGGCTGAGTTCGACCTGGCGCAGGATACGGAGTTCACTGGTATTGCGCAGCGCCGGGATTATGCGTTCGATCACCTGCATTTCCGATGATGTGAAACCGCCCGGCCGCTTGGTGCCGAAGATCGCGGCGCTGACCGGGCCATCGGCATTGCAGAGCGGAGCGATCATCAGCTGCACCAGAGCGCGTCCGGCAAAGACATCGATATGCTGCCAGCGGCCATGTGGGCTCTGGCCCGGACCGACGACGAGCATTTCGCGGCTTTCGAAAACCCTCTGAAGCGGCGTGTTGGCAATGGCTAGCCGCGTTCCGTGCTCGCGGTCATGGATCTCCACCGGTTCGCTTGGCGCCCAGGCGATGGTGCGGCCGATATATTCCGGATGCAGCGTCATGAGATGCAATGTCAGCCGGTCGACCGGAACGCCGAGCGCACGCAGGCGGCGGCCAAGGCCGGAGACAAGGCCGACCTCGTCGAGGGCATGGCATTCGTCGCCGGTCAGCCATTCGATGAGGCCGAGCACCGCCGTCGTGTTGAGACTGCCGGCGGGCGCCCTGGTTTCAACGGCGTAGTCGATGTCGAGCAGATTGTTCATGGGTGTTCTCCTCCTTGGGATGGGCGCGCTCAGTGAGCGCCACCGCCGGAGACTTGGCCGGGTTTCTTGAGGAGCAGGGTGGCAAGCAGGGCCACCACAAGGGCGACGCCGAGCAGGAAGAAGGTGTCGCTGAAAGCCATGATATTGGCCTGCTTGCGCAGCTTCAGCGCGATGGCAACGACTGCCTTGTGAGTGGCAAGCGCCTGATCGGTGGCGCCATGGTTCATGAAGTAAGCGGTCATCCTGGCGACACGGTCGCGGGTGGCTTCCTCGAAGACCGAGACCGAGTTGGTCAGGATATTCGAATGGAACTGCTCACGCTTCGACAGGAAGGTCTGCAGCGAGGCAATGCCGACGGCACCGCCGAGATTGCGCATCATGTTGAAGAGCGCGGAAGCCGAGCCGGCATTCTCCGGCTCTATGCCTGCTGTGGCGATCGCCGAGAGCGGCGTGAAGACCAGTGCCTGACCAACGGCACGCACGACATTCGGCCAGAAGAGCTGATCGCTCGCGTAGTCGCCTGTCATATGCACGTTCATGAAGTTCGAGACGGCAAAGAGCGCAAAGCCGACGATGATCAGCAGGCGAATATCGAACCGCTTCATCAGGCGCGGCACCAGCGGAATCAGCAGGAGCTGCGGGATGCCGGTCCAGGCAAGCACAAAGCCGATCTGCTCGGAGTTGTAGCCCTGGATGCGGGCCAGGTAGATCGGCAACACGAAGACCGAGCCATAGAGCGCGATACCGAGCAGGAAATTCGCAAGGATGCCGAAGCCGAAATTACGGCGGGCAAACAGCCGCAGGTTCAGGAGCGGATGGGCGACCTTCAGTTCGATGATGAGAAAGAGCGTCAGCGAGACGGCCGCGATGATCGAGAGGCGGACGATGAACTCCGAGCCGAACCAGTCCTCCTTGTTGCCTTCTTCGAGCACGGTCTGAAGTGCGGCAAGACCGATCGCCATGGTGATGATGCCGGGCCAGTCACCCTTGGCGAGCAGGCCGAGGTTCATCGGCGCACGGTCGAGCGAAGCCCAGAGCATGCCGACCATCAGGGCGCCGGGAACGAGGTTGATATAGAAGATATATTCCCAGCCCCAGTTTTCGGTGAAATAGCCGCCGATGGTCGGGCCGATCGCCGGCGCAAACGTCGCCGAGAGCGCAAAGAGCGCGAGGCCGATGGGCTGCTTGGGCTTGGGCAGCAGCGTGATGATGATGGTGAAGGCCATCGGGATCAGCACGCCGCCGGTAAAGCCCTGGATGGCGCGCAGGATGATCATCTGCTGCAGGTTGACAGCGAAGGCGCAGGCGACCGAGAAGACCAGGAAGAGGATGGCGTTGACCAGCAGATAGTTGCGGACCGAAAAGACCCGGGCAAGCCATGCGCTGAGCGGAATGACGACGATCTCGGCAATCAGATAGGAGGTCGAGATCCAGCCGCCATCGTCGGTGCCGGCGCCGATAGCGCCCTGGATATCGGCCAGCGAAGCATTGACGATCTGGATGTTGAGGATCGCCATGAAGGCGCCGAGCGTGGAGCCGACGACCGCGGTCCACATGCGAAGCGGGCTCATGACGGGTTTGGCAGCAGGGACGATCGCAGCGGCAGGGCGCGCGACCGAATTGCTGTTTGCGGCGATCTGAAGCGTAGCCATGACTTATCTCCTTCCGGCTCTGCGGAAAACTGTCTCATGACGCTGTTCGGGTGATAATTGAGAAAGGAATGGAAGGATCATCCAGCAGGGGTGGATAATCCTTCCGCCGCGGCCGCGGAGGTCTGGGCGGCCTTGGTATCGATGTCGGGGATCACGGACATGCCCGAGCGCAGCAGGCCGGCAAGGCGTTCGTCGTCGATGACGATCTTGACCGGGATGCGCTGGACGATCTTGGTGAAGTTGCCGGTGGCGTTGTCCGGTGGCAGCAGCGAGAATTCGAGGCCGCTGGCCGGCGAAACGCTGTCGACATGGCCCTTGATCGCAACATCGGGGAAGCTGTCGACCTTGATCTCGACCATCTGGCCGGGGCGCACAAAGGTCAGCTGCGTTTCCTTGAAGTTAGCGATCACATAGACCGCATGCAGCGGCACGACCGCCATCAGCTGCGTGCCCGAGGTGACATACTGGCCGACGCGGATCGAGCGGGCACCGACCGTGCCGTCAACAGCGGCGACGATTTCCGTGTAGGAAAGATTAAGCTCCGCCTGACTGGCGGCAGCAACGGCGCGGTCGCGCTGGGCAAGCAGCTGTTCACGCTGGGTCTGCAGCACCGGCACCTTGTTCTCGGCGGCGACGACAGCGGCCTGATCGCGCTCGACCGCAGCGGCGGCCTGATCCTTCAGCGACTGGCTCTGTTCGGCGCGGGATTGCGTTCCGGCACCATTGGTAATCAGCCGGCCGGCACGGGCCGCATCGGATTGGGCGAAGACAAGCGAAGCCTGCGAGGCATCGAGTGTCGCGTGGGCCTGTTCGATGATCGACTGCTGCAGCGAGATCTGCGCGTCGAGATTGGTAACGGCAGCCTCGGCTGCTTTCACATCGGCCTTGGCCTGGGAGAGCGCTGCCTGAAAATCACGGTCGTCGATGCGGGCGAGAACCTGTCCGGCCTTGACCGTGTCATTGTCGTTGACGAGCACCTGCTTGATATAGCCGGCGACCTTCGGGGCGACCGTCGTATAATCGGCCTTCACATAGGCATCGTCGGTGGATTCGATGAAGCGGCCGACGGTCCAGTAATGGTGACCGAAATCACCGGCGAAGGCGGCGCCGGCGAGCAGGGCTGCGGCGATCACGGCGCGCTTGAAGAACTTGCGGCCATTCTTCTTCGGGGTCTCCACGGCCGCTGCCGCTGCAGCCATCGCTTCGGCGGCGGGGGCGCTTTCGGCCGGCTGGACGGTCTTGAAAGCTTCGTTGCGGGGCAGTTCAACCATTGTCCTTCTCCATTCGTCTTTGCTTCGTTCGTGCGAAGCCCTGTTCGATGAGTGGAAGATGGACCCAGCAGTGCTTTCTGATAATCTGCTGTTTTCGGGAAGGATCATCAACTCTCAGCGGATAATCGAGGAGCGATATGGATCGGCTGACCAGCCTCACAGTCTTCGGTCGGGTGGTGGAGTGTGGCGGCTTTTCCGCTGCCGCGCGGCGCCTCAACATGTCCGTCACCATGGTGGGCAACCATGTGCAATCATTGGAAGATCGCCTCGGCGTACGGCTCCTGAACCGCACCACGCGCAAGGTAAGCCTGACCGAGACCGGCAAATATTATTACGAGCGCTCGTCGCAGATCCTGGCCGATCTCGAAGAGGCGGATCGCGCTGCGGGTGCCCTGAGTTCGACGCCGCGCGGCACGCTGAGATTCTACACCAGCAGCGCCATCGTCCGTTTCCTGCTGCCCGTCATCAACGAGTTCATGACGCTCTATCCTGCCGTCCAGATCGATTTCAACATCGGCGAGCGCGCGGTGGACATGATCGAGGACGGATATGATCTGGTGATCCGCACGACGCCATCGCCGGATTCGAGCCTCGTTGCGCGCAAGCTGACGCCCTGGCGGCATTTCCTCGTCTGCTCACCCGATTATCTGAAGACCCACGCCATGCCGACGACGCCGGCCGAGGTCGCCGAGCACAATTGCCTGCAATATGCATACTATCCCTTTGGCGAGGAATGGCGTTTCGAGGATGCCGAGGGGCGGCAGGAAAGCGTCAAGGTGGGCGGAAGCATCATTTCCAACAGCGCCGAGACGCTGCGCTATCTGGTGCTGAACGGGCAGGGCATCTTCCTCGCGCCGAGCTTCGTCGTCTTCGAGGATCTGGAGGCAGGTCGCCTCGTGCGGATGATGCCGGACTATCGCGGCGTCGAGATCCATATCAACGCCGTCTATCCGAACCGCAGCCATCTGCCGACCAAGGTGCGGCTGTTACTGGATATGCTGGTGGAGCGGTTCGCCGAACACCGCAAATGGATGGCGTGATAAAGCGTCCGTTGGGACTGTTTATCCCATCGAACGCTGTCTGGGATCATCTCAGGCGACTTGCAAGACGATCTTGCCCTTTGCATGCGGGCGTTTGCCCTCCAGCATCTCATGCGCCGTGATTGCCGCATCGAGTGGCAGCACATCGCCGACATTCGTTTCGAGTTCGCCGGCATCGACCATCGCAGCGATGTCACGGAGCTCCTTGGTCGTGACATTGACGAGGAAGAAGAGCGCTTCGACGCCTTTGGCCTTGGCAAGCTCCTGATCCGGCTGCGAGACGGCCGAAATCAACCTGCCACCCTGCTTCAACACCGCGAAGGAACGCGTCTGCGTCTCGCCGCCGACAAGATCGATGACGGCATCGACATCGCCAGCGAAATCCTCGAAGCGCTGGCTGCGGAAGTCGACAACCACGTCGGCGCCGAGCCGCTTGACGGTGTCGATATCGCCTCCGCTGGCCGTCGCGATCACTTTCAGCCCGGCCTTGTGGGCGAATTGCACGGCATAGGCGCCGACATTGCCGGCCGCGCCATGGATGAGGACGGTTTGGCCGGCGGTAAGCTTGGCATGGTCGAACAGCGCCTGCTTTGCCGTAACAGCGATAACGGGGATCGAGGCAGCTTCGACATGGCCGATGCTTTTGGGCTTTGCAGCAATCATCCCGGCGACTGCAATCGCATATTGCGCATAGGCGCCGATAAAACGGGGATTGGTAACGCCATAGACGGCATCGCCGCGGGCCACGTGCGTAACACCTTCGCCGACCGCTTCGATCGTGCCCGAGAGATCGGAACCGAGTGTCAGCGGCAAGGGCTGGGGCAGGGCGCTGTTGCCGGATCGGATCCAGCCATCCCAGGGGCCGACACCGGCCGCGTGCACCTTGATCAGAACCTCTTCCTTGCCGGGCGCGGGGATATCGACCTGCTCCTGAATGATAGCTTCCGGCGGTCCGAACGCGTGGACCCTGCAGGCTTTCATGGTTTTATCTGTCTTCGCGACATTCTCCGCTGAGGTGGTCATTGTTCGCTCCTTTGTGTGACCGGGCTCCCGGTTTCGATGGAGTGAAGATGCCGCCATCGAAGGCTTTCGATAATCCATGCTGTTCGGGAAGGATTATCAACCATCAAAGGATAATCCGGTCCGGCGGCGCTTCCTGCCGGACCGGCATTCTATCACGGCCGGACCGGAGAGCCGACATATCCGGCGGACTGGATATAGGCGATGGGCGCAAAGAAATTGCCGCCGGCATCGAAGGCCATAAGCCCTTCCTCGCTCAATGCCGCCTGTACGGCCGGGCGGGCAGCGACGCGCTTCATGAAGGCGGGAATAGCTGGAAAAAGATCGAGATCGATCGCAATCCAGGGCGACCAGTTGAGGCAGACGAAGAGATAGGCATCCGCGACCGTGAAATTCTCGCCGGTGAGATAAGGACCGGCAAGCCTTCCGTTGATCCAGCCGAGGCGCTTCTGAACGACCGCACGCAACGCCTCATGCACGATAGCGTAATCAGCATTGAAGAGCATCACCATCGGCTTGTGCAGCTCCGATGTGATGAAGTTCAGCAGGGATTGCACCTGATTTCGGCCGAAGCTGCCGATCTCGGGCAGCATGCGTCTTCCATCAGGAGCGCTGTCTGCAAGAAACTGCACGATCGCCGGCCCCTCCGTCAGTACCTTGCCATCATCGAGCATAAGCGCCGGCACATAGCCGTTGCCATTGATGGCGAGATAGTCCTCGCCGTTGCTGGTGCGATGTGTCTTTCGATCGACCGTGATGAGCTCGATATCGATACCGAGCTCCCGGCAGACGATATGCGGCGAGAGCGAGCAGGCGGCCGCGTGCATGTAGAGCTTCATGTTTTTCTCCTCCTGCGACGGTGCGAGGCCGTCCGCATCAATCCGTTGGACATTTGTACTATTTCGCATAAAATTCTCTTGGTCAATTATTTTATGCGAAATGGTACAAAATGAGTGAGAAAAAGCGTGGGCGTCCAAGGGCCTTCGATGCGAAGGTGACCTTGCAGAAGGCAAGGGAAGTCTTCTGGGATCGGGGCTTTGCCGGTACGTCGCTGGATACGTTGAGTGCCGCTACTCAGCTCAATCGCCCGAGCCTCTATGGCGCCTTTGGAGACAAGGAAGACCTCTATCTCGATGCACTCGAGGGCTATCGCGCCGAGAGTATGGATGTGCTTGCCGATGCGCTCGATCCATTGCTGCCGCTGCGCGAAAACCTCGCACGTGTCTATCAACGGGCTCTGGAGATCTATCTTCACGGCGAAACAGCCGCGCGCGGCTGTTTTCTCATCGGAACCGCAACAGCCGAGGCGATCCAGCATGAACGGGTTCGGGAAGTATTGAGCCGAAGCCTGGACGATTTCGACGGCGAGATCGAAAAGCGCCTGAAGCTCGCGATAGAGCGGCGCGAGTTGCCGGATGGAGGCGACCCTCACACTCTTGCAAGGCTCGCCTCCGCCGTCATGCATTCGCTGGCCGTCCGCGCTCGCGCCGGCGACAGTCGCGAGACGCTGGAAGCCCTGGCACAGTCCGGCGTCGACATGATTTGCGGTAAAGCCTGAACCTCAGGCTTCCTCGCTCTTCGTGCGCACCAGCCATGTGAAGGCCGCACCCGCAAGAAGCAGGACGCAGGTGCCGAGAAAGACTGCCGGCATGCCGATATGCCCGCCGACAAAGCCGCCGAGAACGGGCCCGGCGACCTGTCCCACATATTGCGAAGAGATGGACAGGCCCAGAATACTGCCGGCGGCACTATCAGGCACACTATGCCGGATGACCGCGGTGATGCAGGGCAACAGCCCGCCAAGCGCCAGTCCCATCAGGAAGCGCAGGCCGATCAGTTGCCATGAGGCGTTCACGAAGGCCTGCGGAATGAGCAGCAGTCCCGCGATCGCGAGCGCGCCGGCAATGACCGGCCAATGGCCGATCCGGTCGGCAAGCTTCCCGAGCCGCGAGGCAGACAGAATGCTGCCCAGCGCTGCCGCCGACATGACGATGCCGGAAATCATCGTTACCTGGCCCTGGTCGGGCACGATTTGCGCCACATAGACGGTGATGATCGGCTCGATCGACATATTGGCGAGCATCAGCAGCAGCCCGGTCGCCAGCATTGCGACGACCGGCCGCTTGTCGGGAATGGATTTCCAGCCGCCGGATGCCTTGGCTGCCTGTTTGCGGGCCGCCGACTTCTCTTCCTTGATCAGGAAGGTCGTCGCCAGGAAGGCGAAGAAGATCATGCCGCCGGCCGCCAGAAACGTGCCCCGGATGCCGATGATAGGCGGCAGCGCCCCGCCGATCAGAGGACCGACGAGATTGCCGGCCATGATGCCTGACGAGAGCACGCCGAGCGCCCAGGCGGACCGGTCTTTCGGCGTCTGTGTCGCCACCAGCACCATCGAGCCGGATGCATAACCGCCGGCCAGGCCGACGAAAAGGCGCAGCGCCACGAGTTGCCAGACGCTGCCGGCCATGCCCATCAGCGATATGGCGATCGTCATGCCGAGGCTGGCGCGCACCAGCATGAGCTTGCGTCCGTAGATGTCGCCGAGCCGGCCCCAGATCGGCGCCACGCAGGCGGCAGCAAGGAAGGTCGCGCCATAGGCGATGCCCGACCACTGCACGATCGCCGCATGATCGCTCACGCCGAGCTCCTCCACATAAAGCGGAAGGAACGGAAGCAGCAGCGTCATCGCCACAATGGTCGTGAACGAGCCAAGCAGCGAGATGACGAGGTTGCGTTTCCAGTAGGCGGAGCCGGCCGCCACCTTCGCGGCGTCCCATTGCGTATCGGTCATTGCGGATCTTCTTCGGTACAGTCTGGCTAGCGCCAAGATGAAGCTATCCTCACTTTACGCACCGCCCCGCGGCCTGCCAAGGACGGATTCCGCCCGATCAGACCTGCCCCCGGCACAAAAGGCGGCTTGAAAGTCAGGATCGGGCCTCTAACTGATTGCAAATTGAAATCAGATTATCGAAGGAGGAAGCGATTATGACCAGCAGGAACGAGGCCCGGGCACGGATGCTGCGCGATCTCTACGCAGCCTATATCGATCAGCGGAAGGATATCGTCGATGCGATGCTGACGGAGGACTTTACCTTTTCCAGCCCGCAGGACGACCATATCGACCGTGCGACCTATTTCGAGCGCTGCTGGCCGAACGAGCCGGCACTGACAGGCTTCGACATCGAGTTCCTGGCGGTCGACGGCGAAGAGGCTGTCGTGCGCTACCGGGCCGAGATGACCAGCGGCAAAGCCTTCCGCAATATGGAAAGCTTTCGCTTCGACGGCGAGAAGATCTCCGGCGTCGATGTCTATTTCGGCCGGAACACTGGCTAGAAAAACCGTATCGCCGATGTCGCGATAATGATGATTGAAACTGCGACCATCAGCGGTTTCACCCGCAGCCGCTTGACGAGGATCGCCCCGAAGGGCGCCGCGATCACCCCGCCGATGATCAGGCCCGCTGCGGAGCCGAGCTCCGACCAGCCGAGTGTCAGCAGGAAGGTGATCGAGATCGTCAGCGTCACCGCGAACTCGGTGAAATTGGTCGATCCGATAACCCGCTTCGGATCATGGCCGCGGCCGACGAGCGAGCTGGTGACGATCGGTCCCCATCCGCCGCCGCCGATCGCATCCAGCACGCCGCCGCAAACCCCAACCGGCGGCACCATCCAGTCGCGGACATCACGCTTCGGAGCCGGGTGGAAAGCCTTCCAGAAAATGAGGAGGCCGATCACGATCAGATAGGCCGAGACGAAGGGCTCGATCAGCTTGCCATCGACACTGGCAAGCAGGAAGGCGCCGACGGCCCCGCCGATCATGCCGGCCGGCGCCAGCCGCGCCACGAGCTTCCAGTCGACATTGCGGTGCCAGGCATGGGAAATGCCCGATGCTGCCGTCGTGAACAGCTCCGTCACGTGCGTCATGGCGCTGGCATTGGCGGCTGGCACGCCGAGCGTCAGCAGGCTGGTCGTGGACAGCACGCCGAAGGCCATGCCGAGCGCGCCATCGATGATCTGTGCGCAGAAGCCGATGACGATGAAGAGGAAGAAATCCGTGCTCATGAAAATCCTTGACGAGCAAAGGGCTGACCGAAGGCATACTGCAAACACGCTGAGGGCGAAAAAAGTTCCGGCTCAAACGTTCGGCGAGTGCCGTTTGAGGCGGATGACCTTGAAGAACCCGTTCGGGAAAACCGGCAAGATCTCAATGGCATCGAAGCCGCTCGCGCGCGCCCAGTCGGTGATCCGGCTGATCCGGAAAGACGAGCTCCAGCCGATCCGCCGGGCAAGCGGCGCCACCGCGTCCTCGATTGCTCCCTGCAGCCCTG
>Ga0102587_1002598_pt1 | contig 10179 bp, 10 predicted proteins | sample AraplaF_Col_mTSA_FD_76853 | JGI IMG/M metagenome (GOLD analysis project Ga0102587, IMG submission 76853) | Arabidopsis root microbial communities from the University of North Carolina, USA - plate scrape MF_Col_mTSA (SPADES assembly) (version 2) | ecosystem: Host-associated > Plants > Roots >... | reverse complement strand
ACAAACCTAACCCCCGATTAAATCAGGGTGGTCGTCAGCAAGCCCGATCAAGCCGGGACGTCAGGCGGTTTTCACAATCTCCAACATAGAAGATGAGCTACTGGATTCGCGAGCGATGGTCAATTACATACGGTACCACGACGCTCGCGAGCTATAAACACGGCAACGTCGGACCAGGGAGGTGGCGAGACGCTGCGATATGTTGCGGCGCTCGCGATATTGATATTCCAACCCCGCCGATTTCTATCCTGCGATAGCCGTGTTCCCTGCCCCGCCGAACAGGGCTTCCCTCCTCCCCAATGGAATTGCGTCAATTTCCGTGAAGCAGCGTGAGCCGCCGGAAACCGGCAAGCCCAGCGGTTATACTGAGGTGACAGTGCCACTCAAATGAAGAACCTCGCGCTCATCTATCACCCCATGACTGCTACGCTGCGCCCAAGCGCGGCCTGTGTCTTCGGCAACGCAAAGCTTGTCCGATAGCGCGCCCCTTTTTGGTGGCCGAAGCAGCTTGGCGGGAAGCGCTGGCACGCGTGACCATCGCCGAGATGAATGCGGCTGCGGCAACGCAAGCATTTGATGAGGCGCGGCTTGGGCAGTTTCGGGCGTGGATGACCGACGCCGCGCGATGACCTATTCGTCTGAAGAAGGCGCCCGCAGATCGTCAATCGCCTTGATGGCGGCCGAAGCGGCGAGCTTCGTATAGTGGCTGACGATCACAAGCTCATCGTCACTGAATTGCTCTTCCACCTTCGCCATATGTGTCGCGATATGACAAAAAAGGGGACCGATCTCCTGCGCCGCCCTGGCCTCAACGTGAACGATCACCACGCGGCGGTCCTCTGCGGACCTGTCCCTGCGAACAAAACCCGCCTTTTCAAGGCGGTCCAGAATTGAGGTCATCGTAGCCGTCCGCAAACCCGCCTTCGCCGCCAGTTGACCCGTCGGCAGCGGTCCGTGAATTTGCAGGAGGTCGAGGCATTCGAGATCGATGGCATTGATCCCGACGCTCGACGCGATGTGGCTCGCATGCACAGCCGAGTAAGCGCCCTGCAGCCGTTGCGCCTCGTGAAGCTCCTGCTGGACTTGGGAGCGCTCTTGCTGTGTCATTGAAGGCGCTCTTGCGCCATGTTTGCGTTCCAATCGATCTGGTAGGAATAATGCTCTTTGGTTGCCGAGCGTCCCAAGCGCAGGAAAAAGGCCAAGGTGAGGTCGCGGAACCAGCTTCCCGCCGTCGATGCGACCTTCCGGTCGCCGATCTGCCGCCCGAACTCCACGATGCTTTCGGCGCGCGCTTTTCGCACATCGAGATATCGCTCGAACGCTGTCTGAGGCTCCGCGTTATCACGCAAGCACATAGCGAGAACTGCCGCGTCTTCGATGGCGAGGCTCGCGCCCTGTCCGGTCGAGGGGCTGACGGCATGGGCTGCGTCGCCGATCAGGCAGACGCGCCGGGTGTGCCAAGTCGGCAGGGGCGGCATGTTATAAAGCGGCCATGCGCCTATGGCGGAATCCGCCATTGCGAGAATATGCCGGACCGGCTCGACCGCATCTCGATTGAGTTCGCGTACCTTGGTCAGCCAGACCTCTGGCGCGATTTTTTCCAATTCGCCCGGTTCCGGCGCAATCGCTTCGGGTATGTTGGTAAACCAGTATGCGGTCTTGTCCTTCACCGTATAGCCGAAGAAAGCCCTTCGCCCGAAATGCATCTGCTGGCGCGTGGTGTCGGGTAGATCGACCTCTGCCCATCCCCCGCAATCGACAATACCGGTGTAGAGTGGATTGGGCGCCTGAGGCCAAGTCGCGCGCCGGACCCGCGACCAGATACCATCCGCACCGATGACGATATCCGCCTGTTCGCTCGATCCATCGTCGAAAGCGACCTTCACGCTATCGCCGGTTTCACTGACCGACTTGACCTGCCGACCATACTCAATCGGGATTTCCGCCTTCAGCGCCGCTGCTTCAAGCATCTCCTGTAAGCGGGCGCGTCGCATCACCACGCCGCACGCACCATAGACGCTCAAATCATTCTCACCCTTGATAGCCGCTATTTTCCGACCATTGGCGTTGAAGAATTCGAGACCGGACTGCTCGAAACCGCCTGCACCCTCGAGCATGCTTTCGAGGCCCAGCGAGCGGAGCGCCTTGATGCCGTTCGGAGCTAGGGTGAGAAAGGCACCGCCCGCCGTCGTCGGCGCGGGCTTCTGATCCACAAGCTTGCAGGCAATCCCCGCCTTCGACAGCGCAAGCCCCAAGGCACAACCGGCAATGCCAGCCCCAATCACCAGGATTTTCATGTCGCGTTCTCAAGTTATCACGACATTCATATATTACGAGATTCGTGATAAATCAACCTGACGATTTCCAACATGTCGGAAGGTGAATCGACCGGATTGCGGAGGCGGGGAAGATGTTCAGTGTAAGCCCACACGCTACGAATGACGCTGTTCGTGGCGTGAGCAAAGCTCCCGTTACCTACCCGCCGATTTCTATCCTTCACTAGCCGTTCTTCCTACGCCAATTGAATAGGGCTTCCCTTCCAGCGCGCCCGTAGTGCATCCATTTCCGTGCAGCAGCGTGAGCCGCCGGAGACCGGCAAGCCCAGCGGTGATACTGAGTGACAGTGCCGCTCAGATGAAGAACCTCGCGCTCAACTATCATCCCATGATCGACTGCGCTGCGCCGAAGCGCGTCGGGTGCAGGAGGCAGCATTGTCAGAGACAAAATTTCTCACCCCGGAAGAAGTCACAGACCGCTATCGCGGGGGTGTATCTGTGGGAACTCTTCGTAATTGGCGCGCCATGAAAATTGGACCGTCGTTCGTTAAGATCGGCAAGGCCGTCCTCTATCCGATCGATGAGCTTGAAGCGTGGGACGAAAGGAATAGAGTGCAGTGCCGTGCTTCAAAGCGACTCGATGAGCCTGTCGGTGATCCGGCGTGACGATCACGAGCAATCATTGTGGACCTGCCCCACTCCCCGGCACCAGTTCCCGATGAAATCTAAAAAAAATTAAGCGATTTCATTATGTTATGAGATCAGCTAGAGTGGTCCACAACCACCCCTCGGGCGATCCCTCCCCCAGCCGCGCCGACATCGAGATCACCAGGCAAGTCGCAGAGGCCGGCAAACGCCTCGGCATCGCGGTGCACGATCACATCATCCTGGGCGCGGAAGGCCATACCAGCCTGCGCGCGCGGGGGCTGATCTAGTCGTAGTTCAGCGATAGCGTGGCCGTCTGGCACGCCCCTCCCTGTAAGGGAGGAGAATGAAGAATGACTGCACCCGACACGAAACCCCCACATGCCAAACGGCCGCCGGATATCCGGCGACCGCTCGGGAGGTGCGCCATGCGTGCGGCGCGGTGAGCTTAGGGCTTCGGCGTCAGGAACTTCGCGAGCTCGGCCTTGTCGACCGACTTGCTCTGGTCGGTGTCGGCCTGCGCGAAGGCCTGGCCGAGCCAGACGCCGGCCTCGGGCGAACCCGGCACGAAGGCAGGCTCCGACGCCTTGCGCAGCGTGCTCATCCACGCACCGAATTCGACATCGCTCAGCGAGCCGTTCGAATCCTTGTCATAGGTGCCGAAATCGCGGCCGACTGCCTGGCCAACCTGATCCGGCGTCGCTGCGGGCTGCGCGGTGCCGGCGCCACTGGTGCCGCTCGGCGTCGTGGCGCCCGGCTGCGCGGGCGTGGCGGGCGTCGCCGGCTGGGCCGGCGCGGTGCCCGGTTGTGCCGGAGTCGCAGGCTCTGCGGGCGTTGCCGGCTGGGTCGGCGTAGGCTGCGCGGCTTCGGTGGCCGGCGGAGTCGTAGCGGGCGGAGCTTCCTCCACCGTGCCCGAACCCTGCGTTCCCGGCGCGGCGTCGTCGGTCGTCGCCGGGGTCTCAGGCTTGGACTGAGTCGCGGCCGGCGTTTGCTGCTGCGGATGCGTAGTCTTGGTCGCAGGCTTGTCCTGCGCAAAGGCGGGCACAGCAACAAGCATAGACGTGGCCAGAATAACTGTCTTCAACATCGGGCGAATCTCCTGTGATTTGCTTCATCAGATCTGAGTCGACGAAGCATGAAACTGTCTCTATTCGCAGCCATGAACATCTAAACTGGCACTGTAGTTCCCAATTTCCGCCGTTGCGGTCACGGCTCACCCCTGCTAGGTGGCGCCTCGTCGCATTTCGATTGCCGTGTTGCGTTCGCGCAACGCCCGTCCACGGAGTATAAGCATGGTCCCCCGTTATTCGCGGCCCGAGATGACCGCGATCTGGTCCCCCGAAACCCGCTTCGCGATCTGGTTCGAGATCGAGGCGCATGCGACCGAGGCGCTCGCCGAACTGGGCGTGGTGCCCAAGGCGGCGGCCAAGGCTTTGTGGGACTGGTGGGCGACCAAGCCGGCGATCGACGTCGCCGCGATCGACGCCATCGAGGCAGTGACCAAGCACGACGTGATCGCCTTCCTCACCTGGGTCGCCGAGCAGGTCGGCGAGGAAGCGCGCTTCATGCACCAGGGCATGACCAGCTCGGACGTGCTCGACACGTGCCTCGCCGTCCAGCTCGCCCGCGCGTCGGACATCCTGCTCGCCGATCTCGACAAGCTCCTCGAAGTGCTCGAGCGCCGCGCCAAGGAGCACAAGTTCACGCCGACGATCGGCCGCAGCCACGGCATCCATGCCGAGCCGGTGACCTTCGGCCTCAAGCTCGCCGAGGCCTATGCCGAGTTCAAGCGCAACCGCGCCCGCCTGCTCGCCGCCCGCGAAGACATCGCCACTTGCGCGATCTCCGGCGCGGTCGGCACCTTCGCCAATATCGATCCGCGCGTCGAAGCGCATGTCGCCGCGAAGCTCGGCCTCGCGGTCGAGCCGGTCTCGACGCAGGTCATCCCGCGCGATCGCCACGCGATGTTCTTCGCGACCCTCGGCGTGATCGCCTCTTCGATCGAGCGCCTCGCGGTCGAGGTCCGCCACTTGCAGCGCACCGAAGTGCTCGAAGCCGAGGAATATTTCTCACCCGGCCAGAAAGGCAGCTCGGCGATGCCGCACAAGCGCAACCCGGTGCTGACCGAGAACCTCACCGGCCTCGCCCGCATGGTCCGCAGTGCCACCATCCCCGCGATGGAGAATGTCGCCCTCTGGCACGAGCGCGACATCTCGCACTCTTCGGTCGAGCGCTATATCGGCCCCGACGCGACGATCACGCTCGATTTCGCACTCGCCCGCCTCACCGGCGTCGTCGACAAGCTCCTCGTCTACCCCGCGCGGATGCAGAAGAATCTCGATCGCATGGGCGGCCTCGTCCATTCGCAGCGCGTGCTGCTCGCGCTCACCCAGGCCGGGGTCAGCCGCGAGGACAGCTATCGCCTCGTTCAGCGCAACGCGATGAAAGTGTGGGAATCGGACGGCGAGCTTTCGCTGCTCGAACTGCTCAAGGCCGATCCCGAAGTCACCGCGGCGCTTTCGGTCGAGGAACTCGAGGACAAATTCGACCTCGGCTATCACTTCCGCCAAGTCGACACGATCTTCGCTCGCGTCTTCGCCTGATTGCTCCCCTCCCTGCAAGGGAGGGGTTGGGGGTGGGTGCGAGCGTAGCGAGCCCATCGGGCCGCTCGGAAAAGAAGGAAAGGCCGGGCATCGAGCCCGGCTTTCCTTACCCACCCCTAACCCCTCACTAAAAGGGAGGGGGAAGTAGCGCCGCGGCGCTTTCCACTGCACGCGATCGGGCGTATCCTCCGCCAGGGCAAAGGGGAAATGCCATGGCGATCGGCGCATCGGTGGGCAAAGGCGGAGTCAACGAACTCGCCGACGTGATCGTCGTCCAGCACCTGCTGAACGGCTGGCTCACCGCCACCAGGCAGGAGCTGATCCCCACCACCGGGATCTGCGGCCCGCTCACGATCGACGCGATCAAAACCTTCCAGTCGCGCATGCTCGGCGCCGCGAACCCCGACGGGCGCATCGATCCCGGCGGCAGGACGTGGCAAGCGCTCACCGCCGGAACCTCCGCACCCGCACCCGCGCCCGCGCCGACCCCGACCGCGCTCAGCGGCGCCGTCTGGTGGCGCGCCAATCAGGCCCAATTCCCCAACAGCGCCGCGATCACCGATCTCGTGCCGCCGTTCCGCGACAATGTCACTGCGTTCGTCAAGGCGCTCCGCGATGCCGGCGCCGACGTGAAGGTCTCGGCCACGCGCCGCAATCGCAGCCGGGCGCAGCTGATGCATTTCTGCTTCCGCGTCGCCAACGGTTCGATCGCGCCGCGCGACGTCCCCGCCATCGCCGGCTGCACGATCCAATGGGATCACGGCGATCTCGCCAAATCGAAAAAGGGCGCGCAGGAGATGGTCGATCTGTTCGGCATCGCCTTCCAGCCCTCGCTCACGTCGCTCCATATCGAGGGCCGCGCGATCGACATGACGATCAGCTGGACCGGCACGATCAAGGTCCGCGACAAGTCCGGCAATGCGCGCACGGTCTCGACCCCGCGCTCGGGCAACACCAACAAGGACCTCCACGCGATCGGCGCGAGCTACGGCGTGATCAAGCTCGCATCGGATCCGCCGCACTGGAGCGACAACGGCCATTGATCATCGGCCGGCCAGGCGCTCCAGCGTTTCCTCGTCGGCGGGAAAGAATGCCTCGATCGCCAGTTCATCGAGCGTCACGTCGCGCGGCGTTCCGAACACGGTGGTGGTGCTGAAGAACCGCAATTCGCCCAGCGGCGAATCCAGCCGCAGCGGCACGACTACCTCGCCGAAGCCATCGGCCTCGCCAGTCCCTTCCGCCGACGGATAGCCGCAAAGCTCGTCGAGCAATGCCGCCAGCGCCGGATCGCTGGTCAGCCACGCCTGCCGCCGCAGCCGCTCGAGCAGATGTCCGCGCCATTCGCCGAGATTGCGGATGCGCGGCGCCAGCCCTTCGGGATGCAGGCTCAGCCGCAGCACGTTGACGCGGCCTTCGAGCAGATGGCCCGCCACCCCCTCGAGCAGCGGCGCCACCGCCGCGTTCGCCGCGACCATGTGCCAGTGCCGATCGACGGCGAGCGCCGGAAACGGCTCGTGCCCTTTGAGCACCAGATCGACAGCGCGCCGCGCCGGCGCCAGCTGTGGGTCGTCGAGCGGCCGCTCCGAATAGACCGGCGCATAGCCGGCGCCGAGCAGCATCGCGTTGCGTTCGCGCAAGGGGACTTCGAGCTGCTCGGCGAGCAGCAGCACCATCTCGCGGCTCGGCTGCGCGCGCCCGGTCTCGATGAAGCTCAGATGCCGCGTCGAGATCTCGGCATCGAGCGCGAGGTCCATCTGGCTCAGCCGGCGCTGCTGGCGCCAATGCTTGATCTGCTCGCCCAGCGGCCGAACCTGGTTGTCCATCGCATGTCTCCCTCCCGCCGCTGGTATCGCGGCGCGCGCACACATTCCATTACGTCTCGGGTAATCGACCTGCGTCCGGCGATCGCCATGCTTGGGGCACCTCAAGCAAGGGAGATACGATCATGACTCGCAACCAGTTGCTCCGCCCGGTGATGCTGTTCGACGCCGCCACCTGCTTCGCAATGGGCGGCCTTCTCGTCGCCGTGGCCGGCCCGATCGCCGGCTTGACCGAACTGCCCGTGCCATTGCTCCGCGAGGCCGGCCTTATCCTGTTCCCCTTCGCGTTGTTCGTGCTCTGGGCAGCGCGGCGCGGCGGAGGGTGGCCTGTTCAGGCAGTGATCGCCGCGAACGTCGCCTGGGTGGCGGCCAGCCTGGCGCTGATCGCGAGTCCGTGGAGCGGCAGCGCGCTGGGCATTGCCTTTGTCGGTGCGCAGGCCGCCGCCGTGGCGCTCCTCACCGCGCTCCAGTGGCGCATGCTCGGACGCGCAGTCGCGACGACTGTCTGAGAGCCAGCCAAGCCCTTCCCTTCAGGGGAGGGGCTTTATCCGCCTCACGACTCGGGCGTCGGCATTTCCATCTTGGCGTCCCCGATCGCGCCTGGAGTCCCGCCGACGATCCTCCTGCCCGCCAGGTTGGGAAGCGCGAAGGCCGGGCCGCTGCCGCCATAGGCATAGCCGATGAGCGAGAAGAGCGGCTGGAACTGCGCCACCGGAAGCATCGCGCCGTCGCACGCCATCCACCCCTTGGGCAGCGCCGACCCGGCATAGGCCAGCACCTGGCCGAGGACGGGATCGTCGTCGGGGAAGGCGCCGCGGCCGTCCGACGAAGGGTAGATGCCGGAGCCGGCGCAGATCGCATAATTGAGTCCCAGGCCCGGCACCGTCCCGGCGACCTTCTGGCCGAGCGCCACGCCCGCGCCGGTGCCCACCGCCGCGGCGCCGTCGAGGTTGGGCAATGCGAAGTCTTTCTCGCCGTCGCCGCCGAAGGTCGTGCCGATCGCGTCGAACAGCGCGGGACAGGCGCCGGGCGAGACGAGCGCGCCGTCGGCCGCCAGCCATCCGCTCGGAATCACGGTGCCGCCAAAAGCGACGACCGCGCCGACGAAAGGCGCCACCTCTCGGCTTCGTGTCGCGATCAGATAGGTCATCGTCAGGCTGCCGGGCCCGTCCATGCCCCGCTGCTGCCCGCCGACGATGCTGCGCCGGTCGAGGTCGGGCAGTGCGAAGGTCACCCGGCCATCGCCGCCGAAAGCCGTGCTGATGATCGGATAGAGCATGGAAAATCGCGAGATCGGCAGCAACTGGCCCCGGGCGGGCGGCGCACCGAAGATGGCGACTCCCCCGGCATAGCTCTGGATCATTCCGGCGGTGAAGGCGGCAGACCAATCGCCGGGGCTGGGATAAAGACCGCTGATCGCGACGAGCTGCGACATCGAAAGCGTCGACATGAAATTCCCCCGGGGAGCGCGGGATCGCCCCGGGGGATGCTAAGCTTTCCTGGATGTTCCAGCAATCGCGCAGGGCCGACTACCCGGCCCCGCGCGCCGTCACCCCAAAGCCGATTTGATCTTGGCAAAGAACCCGCTCGTCTGCGGGCATTCGTCGCCCGTTTCGGTGCAGCGGAATTCCTCGAGCAACTCGCGCTGCTTCGCGGTCAGCCTTGTCGGCATCTCGACTTCGAGCCGCACGACGAGGTCACCGCGTCCGCGGCCCTGCAGCACCGGCATGCCGGCGCCGCGATGGCGGACTTCACGGCCCGGCTGGGTGCCCGGCGCGATCTTGATGACGTGCTTCTCGCCGTCGAGCCCGGGCAAAGTGATCTCGCCGCCCAGCGCCGCAGTGGTGAAGCTGATCGGCGCATTGGCGAACAAGGTCGTGCCCTGCCGCTCGAAGATCGAGTGTCTGGCGACGTGGATGAAGATGTAGAGGTCTCCCGCCGGTGCGCCGCGCGCGCCGGCCTCGCCTTCGCCGCTCAGCCGGATCCGCGTGCCTTCGTCGACGCCCGGCGGCACGTTGATCTTGAGCGTCTTGGTCTTGTCGGTGCGGCCCTCGCCGCGGCAGTCGCGGCAGGGATCGGCGATCACTTCGCCGGCGCCGTGGCAGACCGGGCAGGTCCGCTCGACCATGAAGAAGCCCTGCTGCGCGCGCACCTTGCCGTGGCCGTTGCACTGCTTGCATGCATGCGCCTGCGTTCCCGGCTTCGCGCCGGTTCCCGAGCACGTATCGCACATGCCGGATACATCGACGGTGATCTCGCTCGTCCGCCCGTGCCAGGCATCCTCGAGGCTGATCTCCATGTCGTAGCGCAAGTCCGCGCCACGCAGGTTCGGGCGCCCGCCGCGGCCGCCCATGAACTCGCCGAACACGCTTTCGAAGATGTCGCTGAACGCCCCGAAATCCTGCGCGCCATGCCCCGGGCCGCCGCCCATTCCGTTCTTGAACGCGGCATGGCCGAAGCGGTCATAGGCCGCGCGCTTCTGCGGATCCTTCAGGACGTCATAGGCTTCACTGACGGCCTTGAACTTGGCCTCGTGATCCTTGCATCCGCCATTCTTGTCCGGGTGATATTTGATCGCGAGCTTGCGATACGCCGATTTCAGCGTCGCCTCGTCCGCATTGCGCTCGCATTCGAGCAGCTCGTAATAATCGACTTCGGTGGTCATTCAAAAAAGCCCTCTCCCCGCTCGCGGGGAGAGGGTTGGGAGAGGGGCAGTCCGTCAGCAATCACCGACATCGCTCGCCTCTCTTCCAGGACCCCCCCCCCCCCCCCCCCCCCCCCCCCCCCGCGGGGGGGGGGGGGGAGGGGAGGACGCCCGGCGTTGGTTTGCCCCTT
>Ga0102587_1002587_pt1 | contig 10211 bp, 13 predicted proteins | sample AraplaF_Col_mTSA_FD_76853 | JGI IMG/M metagenome (GOLD analysis project Ga0102587, IMG submission 76853) | Arabidopsis root microbial communities from the University of North Carolina, USA - plate scrape MF_Col_mTSA (SPADES assembly) (version 2) | ecosystem: Host-associated > Plants > Roots >... | reverse complement strand
GGCGCGCGCTGGTGCACCACCCGCGGCTGCTGCTGCTCGACGAGCCGCTGGGCGCGCTCGACGCGTTGACGCGCATCGAGATGCACCGCCTCATCGAGAACCTGTGGCAGCGCCACCGCTTCACCGCGCTGCTGGTGACGCACGACGTGCAGGAAGCCGTTGCGCTGGCCGACCGCGTGATCCTGATCGAGGACGGGCGCATCGCGCTCGACGAGAACATCGCGCTGGCCCGTCCGCGCTCGCAGGGCGACCCGGCCTTCGCCGCGATCGAAAAACGAATCCTCGACAGGGTGCTGCAGAAGTCCGGAGAGACCGAAGCCGAGAGCACCGACGCCAGCTGGCTCGCCACGCCCGCGCACGCATTGCGCTGGGCGATTTGATGTCCACCCCCAGGCTTGCCCACTTCGTGTGGCCGCCAACCCCCTCGCCGGGGGCAATACCAGCGGCCCGGCAGAGCCGGTTCCGCGGTATTCCTGGATGAACCCGTCAGCCCGTTCTTTCCTTCAACCCTGAAAGGTATTCCGCATGTCGCAGAACTGGAAATTCGAAACCCTGTCGGTCCACGCCGGCTACTCGCCCGATCCGACCACCCGCGCCGTGGCGCCGCCCATCTACCAGACGGTGGCCTACGCCTTCGACAGCGCGCAGCATGGCGCAGACCTGTTCGACCTGAAGGTGCCGGGCAACATCTACACCCGCATCAACAACCCGACGCAGGACGTGCTGGAGCAGCGCGTGGCGGCGCTCGAAGGGGGCATCGCCGCGCTCGCGCTGGCCTCGGGGCAGGCTGCCGTGACCTACGCGATCCAGACCATCGCGGAGGCCGGCGACAACATCGTCAGCAGCACCGCGCTGTATGGCGGCACCTACAACCTGTTCGCCCACACGCTGCCGCAGTTCGGCATCACCACGCGCTTCGCGGACCATCGCGATCCTTCGAGCTTCGAGAAGCTCTTCGACGAGCGAACCAAGGCCGTGTTCGTCGAATCGCTGGGCAACCCGGCGGGCAACGTGACGGACATCGCGGCCATCGCCGAGATCGCGCACCGCAACGGCGTGCCGCTGATCGTCGACAACACGGTGCCCTCGCCGTACCTGAGCCGGCCCATCGAGCACGGCGCCGACATCGTGGTGCACTCGCTCACCAAGTACCTGGGCGGCCACGGCACCAGCATCGGCGGCGCCATCGTCGACTCGGGCAAGTTCCCGTGGGCGGAGCACAAGCAGCGCTTCAAGCGCCTGAACGAACCCGACGTGAGCTACCACGGCGTGGTCTACACCGACGCGCTGGGACCGGCCGCCTACATCGGCCGCGCGCGCGTGGTGCCGCTGCGCAACACGGGCGCGGCCATCTCGCCGTTCAACGCCTTCCTGATCCTGCAGGGCATCGAGACGCTGGCGCTGCGCGTCGACCGCATCAGCGACAACGCTCTGCGCGTTGCGCAGCACCTGAAGACCCACAAGGCGGTGAAGTGGGTCAACTACGCGGCGCTCGAAGACCACCCCGACCATGCGCTGGCGAAGAAGTACCTCGGCGGCAAGGCCAGCGGCGTGCTGACCTTCGGCATCGGCTCGGGGCGCGAGGGCGGCGCCAGGTTCCTCGACGCGCTGAAGCTCTTCACGCGCCTGGTCAACATCGGCGACGTGCGCTCGCTGGCCACGCACCCCGCATCGACCACGCACCGGCAGCTGTCGCCCGAGGAGCTGGCCAGGGCCGGCGTGACCGAGGATACGGTGCGCCTGTCGGTCGGCATCGAGCACATCGACGACCTGATCGCCGACCTCGACCAGGCACTCGCCGCGGCGTCGAACTGAAGAACATTTCATTTGAAGCAATGACCACTCTGCAAGCCATCCCCGAAGCCGCGCTGGACCAGCTGTTCCGCAAGGCCCGCACTGTGCACGCGTTCAAGCCCGTGGCCGTGACCGACGAGCTCATCCACAAGCTGTACGACCTCCTCAAGTGGGGCCCGACCGCCTTCAACGCCCAACCGGCACGCTACGTGTTCGTGCGAAGCGAGGAGGCCAAGGCGAAGCTGAAGCCGGCCGTGTCGGCGGGCAATACCGCCCAGACGCTGGCCGCCGGCGTGACGGTGATCGTGGCGCAGGACACGCGCTTCTACGAGCACCTGCCCAGCCAGTTCCCGGCCTACGACGCCAAGCCGCTCTTCGAGAAGAGCGCCGAGGCCGCGCAGGCCACGGCCTTCCGCAACAGCAGCCTGCAGGGCGCCTACCTGATCCTGGCTGCACGTGCGCTCGGGCTCGACGCGGGGCCGCAGTCGGGTTTCAACGCCGACCTGGTCGACAAGGCCTTCTTTCCCGATGGCCGCTATCGCGCGAACTTCCTCGTCAACCTCGGCGTGGCCGACCACGCCGGCACCTTCGAGCGCGGGCCGAGGCTGACGTTCGACGACGTGGCCGAGATCGTCTGAGCGCCGCCAGTCCGCCGTGCTTTTCCTCAACGAATTCCCTCATCAACCTGAAAGAGAACCCATCATGTCCATCCAAGCCATCAACGTCCGCAACCAGTTCAAGGGCAAGGTCCGCGAAATCATCCGCGGCGACGTCGTCTCCGAAGTCGACGTCGAAACCGCCTGGGGCATCGTCACCTCGGTCATCACCACGCGCTCGGTCGACGAGCTGCAGCTGAAGGTGGGCTCCGACGTGGTTGCCCTCGTGAAGTCCACCGAGGTTTCGATCGCGAAGCTCTGACGGACCCTCGGGCATCTGCGACGACCCGGCGCTGTGATGGCGCCGGGTTTTTTCGTTTGTGACGTGTGAGTTTTCAGCGGTTTACAGGCTGCGAGCTCATCGACTGTGCTTAATTCCGGAAATCGTTCGAATCTTTCAAAGACCTGAATCTTCCTTGAAGTCGTCGCCATAGCATGCGCCGCGAAGTCGTGATCCGCACATCGATGCGTCGATCACGGCTTCGTGAATGCATTCAAACAGACACTTCAGGGAGGAACCGCATGCTCGTTGAGATTGACGAACATGGAATGATCAGCCACGCGCGAGTGAGACATGCTCGCAGTCCACATATCGAACGAGGGAAGAGGGCGGGGGCGATCACCGGCATCGTCGTGCACCAGACGGACGCCGATACTTCGGCGTCTTCGTTGAACAGCTACAAGCGGCCGAAGGCGAACGGGGCGCACTTTCTCATCGACAAGGATGGGACGATTTATCAGACGGCGGCCATTTATCAGCGGACGAATCATGTGGGGCCGTTGCAGGCGAGGTGCCTGGCTATCCAAAAGTGCAAGCCGCGAGATTTCCCTGCGAAGGTGGGCGCAGCCGAGATGCATCGCATTGAGATGCTCAAGGCGCCTGCCGATCGATATCCGAGCAATATGGAGGCGATAGGAATCGAGCTGGTCGGAAGAGCCAAGCTGCCAGCCGGGTTCAAAGCCATCGGCGAGGAGGCTAAATGGTCGCTCGACAAGATACGAGGCAAGTACGGCATATTCGAAACGCCGACCGCGGCTCAGAATCAATCCCTCTCGTGGCTTGTCAACGCACTTCAAGAGTCTATGCAGATCGCTCAGGATGAAGTGTTCCGCCATCCTGAGGTCAGCAGGAAGAATCTCACGGAGGCGCAAGGCGCGAATTGGTCTCTACCCACCGCCAAACCATGATCAAGACAAAGTACTCAATAGCCGTCTCTGCGTTGGCCGCGGCGGCAGCCGCATCGTCCGCATATGCCGCCGACGCGCGCTATCCAGTCACTTATGTGCAAAAAGTGGAAATCACGCACCCTTCGCATCGAAGCGCGTGGGAGAACAAGGACTTTTTGGACTGCGACGACGTTGTCCTTACAGAAGAGGATGTTTTCTACGCATTGCGGTACATGCGCAGAATTTCGTGGAAATCCTACGACCCGGAAAACACGGACACCACAGGGTGTGAAGGAAAAGCACTCGTCACGTTCAAGAACGGAAAAATCCTCGCGATGGGCATCGAGCCGACAGGCCGAATCAGCACCGGCGAATTCGATGCCGGGATGAAGCCAACAACGAGTCCACCGAGTTTCTACGAGTGCGACCCGTGCAGGCGACGCAAGATGGCGCTTCTGAAGGATGCGCTGAACCGTGCAGACGAGCGAAGGCTCAAGAGGCTGGTTGTGGAGGGACGGATATCCGAAGTCGAAGCGGAGCGTCGCTTGAATTGGGTGCGAGACCAGCGCGACAAGCCCTGACATACCGACCAGTCGCCTACCTCGAAAACCCGCTACGGCGGGTTTTCTTTTGCCGACTCCTCATTGACGCCCCTTAGTCACCTCACGAATTAGAAACTGCAAACACCTTCCTTCCACCCCCAACAGGCGCCTCGCAGAATCTTCCGGATCCCCCGAAAAAAGGACCTCCGATGAGCGCCATTCTTTCTTCCACGATTCCCGCGCAAGCCGCGCATCGCCACGAACTCGACGTCGTCCGCCAGGCCGGCCACATCGGCGCCGAGGTGCGCGGCGTGCGGCTGTCGGGTTCGCTGCAGCCCGAGGTGTTCGGCGCCATCAAGGCCGCACTGCTGAAGCACAAGGTGCTCTTCTTCCGTGGCCAGCAGCATCTGGACGACGCGCAGCAGGAGGCCTTCGGCCGCCTGTGGGGCGAACTGGTGCCGCATCCCACCGTGCCTTCCCGGGACGGTACACGGCTGCTGGAGCTCGACTCGCGCCACGGCGGCCGCGCCAATTCGTGGCACACGGACGTGACCTTCGAGGTCGCCTATCCGCAGGTGTCGATCCTGCGGGCGGTGGTGATCCCGGCCCATGGCGGCGACACGGTCTGGGCCAACACGGTGGCGGCCTACGAGAGCCTGCCCGACGATCTGAAGGCGCTGGCCGACCGGCTGCGCGCCATCCACGGCAACGACTACGACTACGCCGCCACGCGCTCACCGGCCGATCTGGACGAGGAGGGCACGAAGCGCTACCGCGATGTCTTCACTCGCCGCCTGCTCGAGGCCGAGCATCCGGTTGTGCGCGTGCACCCCGAGACCGGCGAACGCAGCCTCGTGCTCGGCCACTTCGTGAAGCGGCTGGCCGGGCATTCCACGCACGATTCCGGCCATCTGCTGAACGTGCTCCAGAGCCATGTGCACCGGCTGGAGAACACGGTGCGCTGGCGCTGGACCCAGGGCGACGTCGCCATCTGGGACAACCGTGCCACGCAGCACTACGCGATCAACGACTACGGCGACCAGCACCGCGTGGTGCGCCGCGTGACCATCGCGGGCGACGTGCCGTATGGCGTGGACGGTGCGAAGAGCGTGGACCTGACGGCCCCGGCCGTGCGCGCGGCCGAAGCTGCACGAGCCGTCGCCTGATCGCGCCTGAATCGATCCTTTACAACGGCTGGTTGTTAGAAATCGACTTTTCGGTTGTTTGAGCTTCGGTGCCCGGCTCCTACAGTGGTGGTCATCGCCACCAAGGCCTATCCAACGCACAACAGGAGCCTCACAGCATGTCAGCGGAAGTTGAAGAAGAAGTCATCGCCTTGCCCGAAGCACTCGAACAGGCGCGCGCCAGGGCCGCCGGGAGCAATCTGCCCTATGCGGGCGGCGTCGCGCCGCAGAAGGCCTGGGAACTGGTACAGAACGGCCAGGCCGTACTGGTCGACGTGCGCTCCGGAGAGGAGCGCAAGTTCGTCGGCCATGTGCCCGGCAGCCAGCACGTGGCCTGGGCCACGGGCACGGCGCTCACGCGCAATCCGCGCTTCGTGCGCGAGCTCGAAGCCAGGCTCGCGAAGGACGGCGGCAAGGAAGCCGTCGTGCTGCTGCTGTGCCGCAGCGGCAAGCGTTCCGCGCTGGCGGCCGAGGCTGCGGCAAAGGCCGGCTTCACGAACGTCTTCAACGTGCTCGAAGGCTTCGAGGGCGAGATCGATGCGCAGCAGCACCGCGGCGGCTCCGACGGCTGGCGCTTCCACAAGCTGCCGTGGGTGCAGGACTGAGACCGCACCCCACACGACATTTCTCCGGGAGGAACTACAGATGGCCCATTTCGAGGTGAGCGACATCGTGCGCGCACTGCATGGTGTGCGCGACGAGTGGCGCGATTCGCAGCGGCGTTCGCGCGAGCCCGGCGCGCGCGAGTTTCCGTCGCGCGATGCGCTCGCGCAGATCGTCGAGTCGCTCAAGGGCGCGCTCTTTCCGATGCGGCTCGGCCCGCCGGACCTGCGCCACGAGAGCGAGGACTTCTACGTCGGCCACACACTCGACTCGGCGCTGCAGGCGCTGCTGGTTCAGGCGCGGCTGGAGCTGAACTTCAATGCGCGCCACGAGCCACGCCCTGCCAGCGAAATCGACGATATCGCCACCGAGGCCGTGCGCCGCTTCGCGAATGCACTGCCGGGCCTGCGCAGCCTGCTCGACAGCGACGTGCTCGCCGCCTACCAGGGCGATCCGGCCGCGCGCAGCGTCGACGAGGTGCTCCTGTGCTATCCCGGCGTGCTCGCGATGATCCACCACCGCCTCGCGCATGAGCTCTACAAGCTCGGGCTGCCGCTGCTGGCGCGCATCGTGGCCGAGCTGGCGCATGCGCAGACGGGCATCGACATCCATCCGGGCGCGAAGATCGACGCGGGCTTCTTCATCGACCACGGCACGGGTGTCGTGATTGGCGAGACGGCCGTCATCGGCAAGCGCGTGCGGCTCTACCAGGCGGTTACGCTCGGCGCCAAGCGCTTCCCGACAGATACCGAAGGCAACCTGCAGAAGGGCCTGCCGCGCCATCCGGTGGTGGAGGACGACGTGGTCATCTACGCCGGCGCGACCATCCTCGGGCGCGTGACGCTCGGCAAGGGCGCCGTCATCGGCGGCAACGTGTGGATCACCGACGACGTGCCGCCGGGCGCGAGCGTCACGCAGGCCAGCCTGCAGAACGCACCGAAGGCAGGTGGCGTATGAAGGCGTTCGTCGAAGACTTCGGCGTGACCATCCGCCAGCTGCGCGAGGACAGGGGCTGGTCGCAGGAGGAACTGGCTGAGCGTTCCGATCTGAACCGCTCCTACGTTGGGGAGATCGAGCGCGGCCGCGTCATTCCATCGATCGTCACCGCGCAGAAGCTGGCTACCGCGCTGGGTATCAACATGGTCGGCCTGCTCATGCGCTGCGAGCAGTTGGAGCAGTCGCGTCTCGCGCGAAGGATCAACTTGGCGGCTATAGCCTGTTGAGGGAAAACCCGTGGCCGCCGGACACTGGCGGCCACTTTTTTCTCAACCACGAAAGCCTGATCCATGAGCGCAACAGTTGGTGGTACCACCGCCCTTGGCGACAACGCCGCAAGACAGCTGGCCAATGCCACCAAGACAGTCCCCCAACTCGAGACCATCAGCCCGCGCTGGCTGACGCACCTGCTGCAGTGGGTGCCGGTGGAAGCGGGCATCTACCGCGTCAACAAGGTCAAGAACCCGGAGGCGATCTTGGTGCCGATATGTTCCTTGGTGACGTCGGCCAGAATGGTGAGGTCCAGCGCCACCACTTCCAGGTCGCGCTTTTCGTGCTGCGCGATGAAGTCGATCAGTTCCTGGTAACTCTTCCTGCGCGAGGCCGGCGTGTCGTATTCCGTTTCGAACGAGACCAGGGTCGACATGGCCTCCGCCAGGTGGCGCGCCTCGGTGTTGATGGAGCGCCGCGCGAGATCGCGCATCTCGCCTATGGTGAATACACCGGCAACGCCGATCACGGCGAATACCGTTGCAATGACGGTGGTAAGCTTGGTCGAAATGCGCATGGCGTCCTTTCTAAAAGCCGAAGCTCTAGATTAGCCGATTTTCCCTTGCGAAAAACGATCAAGTTTGTATCAAGCCATGGCTCGACATGCCTGACGGCAACTTATGTGCCGGACGCCCCGCCCTTTTCAACCTCCGCCAGTGCCAGCGAAGCCATGGCGCGGATGCCTTCGTACGACTTGGCCGCTGCGATGAACAGGCCGTTGTGGCAGAAGCCGGCGTCCGGCACGCCGGTGACGGCCGCCAGTTCGGCATCGCGCAGGCCGCCCCACGCCGCCGGCAAATCGGCGCGCGCGTCGAAACTTTCGGCGCTGACCGGCACCGTGTGCAGGACATGACGCTGCTCGCCGATGCTGTAGCTGATGACGAACAGCACCTTCGGCATTTCCTTGCGCACCACATGGCTCCACGGCAGCGCACCGTTTTTCAGGAACAGCAGCTTGCCGCCTTCCAGCACCTCCGCCTGGCGCACCTGCTCCAGCGCCAGTAAGGCACCGACGCGGTAGCGCACTGCATTGACCATGACGTCGGCCATCAGCGCCATGGCACGGCGGAACTGCGCCAGGCGGAATTCCTCCGCTGCCGCGCCATAACCCAGCCTGTCCTCATCGAGCCAGTTGGTATTGAAGCCGGAAACCACCGCCGACAGGCCGTAGCCGCCGGGCGCGCTCTTGGCCATGCCGACGTCCGACATGTCGAGGTACTGCACCACATCGGCATCGATGCCGTAGGCGATCTCGCGCGCCTTGGCTTCTTCCAGCGCTTGCCCGGCATGGGCCAGCGCCAGCGCGGCCACGCAGCGTGCGCCGTATTCGCGCCACACCAGGCCCGCGCTCGCATAGGGCACGCCGGACTGCCGCGCCACGTCGAAGCCCTTTTGATGGTGGTCGAAGCGGCCGGCGGCCGGGTCATAGACGCCGCCGACGTCGACCGCAAAGTCGGCCGTGTCGATGATCGCCTGGTCGCGCGTGCGAATGATCCCGGCGTCGGGAAATAAGATGTTCAGGACAGCGACCGCCCACGCATCGTCTGCGTGGAACTTGCCGCTGTGGGTCACGATGAGCATACGGAAGTCCAATCATTCAAACTTCCGCCATGATATACCGGTCAGACAGCGGAGAAGTTCTCCGGGTGCGCGTCGAACAGGCGTTTATGGTCTTTGCAGCAGAAGTAGTAGGTGCGCTCGCGGTAAACGGATGATGGGTCGCCCTGGGCCACGTCCATATCGCATATCGGGCACAGCGGGTGCTCGGCGGTCGAGACGCGCCGCTTGGCGTAAATGCTGTTGGACGATGGGTCAAGCCAGCCCTGGCCCTGGTATTCCAGCGTATAGGCCGTGGCGCTGGCAATATTGCGGCCGAAGTAGCGCTCCACCACGCGCAGGGCCAGGTCGATGCCGGAGGAGAGGCCGCCGGCGGTGGCGATATTGCCCTCCTCGACAAAACGCGCTCCGCGCTTGAGATTGACCTTGGGGTAGCTCATGGCGAAGTCCTGGAACGCGCCGTGGTAGGTAGCGGCGGATTTGCCGTCCAGCAGGCCGGCATGGGCCAGGATGAAGGCGCCGGTGCAGACCGACATCGTCAGGTCCGCGCTGCGGGACGCCTGGCGCAGCCACTCCAGCACTGCCGGGTCGTTCACCGTCTGGGCCGGGACCACGATCACTTTGGGCGGCGGCGCGTTCCTGATGGTGTAGTTCGGCAGGATCTTCATGCCGCCGGTCGTCGTGATCGGCGCCTCCGTGGCGGCCACCGTGTACAGCTGGAACGCCGGTCCATCGCCGCGTCCCGGCAGGCTGACATTGGAGAACACTTCCCACGGGCCGCCAAAGTCGATGACGACGGCATTATCGGACAGCAGGAAAGCCACTGGGATGCTGCCCTGCGCCGGCGGCTTCAATGGGGCAGCGGGTGCGCCCGCGCTGGCTGCCGGCGTCGCGGCCAGGCCCAGTGCCGGCAGCGCGGCGCCCAGGCCCATGGCGGTGGAAATGCGGAACAGCTCTCTTCTTTTCATGATTCTGGCCTCCAGGATTGGGTAAGGCCTGTAGTCTCCCATCGCGCCCCAGGACTGGGCGATGCAGCTCGCTGCAAGCGGCTGTGGTTTCGCTGCAAACCCATCGCCTCAACAAGTGGATATCACCTATCATTGCGGCCATGACCGCAATCGCTCCCTACCTCGCCTGGCTGGCACTGGCCTTGTTCGATGCAACCCAGACCGTGGTGTCGATGCAAGCCATGGGCATGCAGCACTACTGGTGGACGCTGTTCTTCGTGACCATGGCCGGCTGGAGCATCTGGGCCGCAGCCACCCCCATCGCGCTATGGCTGCTGCAGCGCTATCCCCTGCCCGCGCGCGCGCCGCGCAACTGGGCCATGCACGCCTTGGCCTGCCTGGCCATCGGCGCCATATGGACCGCCTGGGCCGCCATGCTCGAACACACGACCAACCCTTTCGCCTATCCCAAAGGCCCGGATCCCTTTGGCGCGC
>Ga0102587_1002581_pt1 | contig 10238 bp, 8 predicted proteins | sample AraplaF_Col_mTSA_FD_76853 | JGI IMG/M metagenome (GOLD analysis project Ga0102587, IMG submission 76853) | Arabidopsis root microbial communities from the University of North Carolina, USA - plate scrape MF_Col_mTSA (SPADES assembly) (version 2) | ecosystem: Host-associated > Plants > Roots >... | reverse complement strand
CCTGCGCCGCGATCATCGTGACCTCGGCGCGCACCTCGCGCTTGAACTCCTGGCGCGTGAGCAGCAGCTGCAGCGTGCCCTCGGTGGCGCTGCGCAGCATCGAGCCGATGCGCTCCATCAGGCCCGGCGTGAGCATCTCGGGCGGCTGGTGCGTGCTCGCGAGGCCGCGCAGGAAGGCGGCGAGCAATTCGTCGTCGCTGGCCATGCGCTCCGGTGCGGGTGCGGTGGGGCGTGGAACCGGCGCCGGCGCCGGAGGCCGCAGCGGCTCCAGCGGCCTGCCCGAGCCTTCCGGCCCGCTGATGCGGATCGGCTGGCCGGTCATGTCGTCGAACTGTGCCGGCGACGGTGCAGGCACGGGCACCGGTGCGGGCGGCTTTGGCGGCTCGACGGCCTTGGGCGGAGTGAAGCCGAACTGGTCGATCGGCAGATGGTCCGGCCGCGGCACGGGCGTGGCCGGCGCCGCCTGCTGCAGGGCCGCCAGCGGATCGGCGTTCGATGCGGTGTTCGGCTGCAGCAGCGGATCGGCCAGCGGCGACAGCGCGAGCGGATCGCCGCCGATGCCGCCGCCACCGCCCACACCGCCGAAAAGCTCGTCGATGTTCGCCGCCTTGCCATGCGCGGGCGGCGCACCGAGGTCGGAGAAATCATCGAGCGCCCCGAGGCCGGCCGCCGGCGTCGACGAAGGCGTGGGCCCGAGCAGATTCGCGAAAGGATCGACCTGCGCGGCCTGCACGTTGCGCGAGCCGCTTTCCATCGGGTCGGGAAAGAGCAGCGAATCGGGCAGCGCGGCCGCGGGAGCCGCCACTGCAGGCGCAGCCGGTGCCGGCGCAGGAGCGAGGCCCGCGAGCAGGTCGGCGAAGGGATCGTCGCTCGACGACGCGGCAGCGGCAGGCGCGCCCGCGGGCGCCCCGATCACCGTGTTGGGAATGGCCAGCGAAGGCGGCGGCGCGGCGGCGGCCGTCGCGCGCACCGTGAGCTCGAAGCTCCCGACCACCAGCCGCGCGCCATCGGTCAGCGCCGCCTCCTTGCCCGAGCCCAGCGACACGCCGTTGCACTGCATCGGGTTGCTGCCCCGGTCGATGACGAAATACTGCCCGTCGCGGCACAGCACCTGCGCATGCACGCGCGAGACCGTGCGGTCGGGATCGTCGAGCACCAGCGTGTTGGTATCGGCCCGGCCGATGGTGCCGCCATTGGGGCCGAAGTCCGCAGAGATGGACTGCCCCGCCGGAGCGCCTTGCCGGGTGATGACAGCGATATGGATCATGAATCGGCCCCCGAAGGCTCTGTGCCTGAATGCACCCGAACAAACTCGCAAGGAGTATTCATTCCGTGGGACATGTTGGCAATCTCGCCTTAAGAGGTATGCCATTGCAGCCAGGCTGCTACGGCGGTGAAGACCAGGGCGACGAGGAGCCAGGTGCGGGTGGCGGGATCGGAGTGCCCGGCGTTGCGCGTCCAGCGCAGGGCTGCCGCGACAGCGAACACGAAGGCCAGGAGCGCGAGGATGTACGGGGTACGCATGAACGCTCAGGCCTCGGGTCCGGCAAGCCAGCGCTGCTGGCGCCACGCAGGAGCTCCGGTCGGAAACAGCGCCGTGCCGGGCCGAAGCAGGCACAGGTATTCCGAGGCCGCCCCGCGTTGCCGCTGGCAACCCCGGGCGCGCACCTGGACGGCGTGGTCCCACGACGGTGGCGCTCCCATGAAGTGGCGAACGCCCTCCGGAAAGCCCGGCGCGCGAACGGCCCACGCGTCGGCGACCTTGCCCGCGTCGGGCCAGGGCAGGCCGTCGTCTTCGTCCATCGCAACGTCGTCGTCCGCCGGATCGTCCATCGGACCGGTCTCGGCGCCATCGGGTGGCTTGCGCTCCAGATCGTGCGCCGCGAGATCGAGGCCGGTGATCAGCGTGAAGGCTTCGCCGGCCAGGCGCGACAGGGAAGCATCGTCCATCCTGTCGATCAGCCAAGGCACCCAGCGCGGATCGCCGTTCGTGCCAAGGCCGCGGATCAGTTCTCGCGCATCCGCCTGCGACTCGAACAGAGACTTCAGGATCGGCACCGCCTGCTCGGGCGAGGCGAGCTTGAGCAGCAGCCCGATGGCTTGCGCCCGGTGCGGCCTGCCTGCGCCCGTCTCCTCGTGCAGTACCCGTATCGCTGCATGCCGGTCGCCGAGCAGCACCGCCGAACGCGCAGCCTGAAAACGGCAAGCGGCGTCCTCATCGGCCAAGGCGCGCACGCAAGCGCCCTGCAGGTCCAGCCTGCCGCACTCCCCTGCGATGCGAAGCGCGTGCTCGCGCAACAAGCTGTCCGGATCGCCCAGCGCCGCCACCAGCGGCGCGCCCGGATCGACGCGATGCGCACCGCAGGCCAGGATGCCCACCATGCGATGGAATGCCGATGGAGAAGCCAGCAGCCCGCCGGTGATGCCGCGCAACGAAGGCGCTGAAACCCATTCGAAGGCGGCCAGCACGCCGGGGCGGCACTCCGGCAAGGCATGCGCGAGCGCCAGCACCTTGTCGAGGCAAGGGCCGTCGTGCGTGTCGAGCGCCAGCGCGGTGGTTGCGAAGAGTTCGCCCGGGCCGGGCATGGCCAGCGCCGTCGCGCACAGATGTGCGCCGTACGCACCCGCCACGGCAAGACCGTCCAGATGTGCCGCCAGCCGGTCGTCCAGGCGGCGCAGATGATGCAGCCTGACATGAGGCGCATCGACCATCCGCGCCCGCACATGGAAGAGCACCGCGCTTTCCTCCGCATGCTGCGCGACGACGGCCGGCACGGGCCTGTTCAGGGCCATGCCTTCCGTGTTGTTCGCCGCGACGATGCTCATGGCCTCGCCCTCACTCCCAGCGGCGCCAGGCGGCGCCATCGAACGAGCAGATGTTCTGCTGCCCGACCGACCACAGCACACCCTCCGCATCGGTGAGCTTGTAGCAGCTGTCGGGAGCGTCGCGGCCGAAGTCGACCGGCACGAGCGCATCGCCCTGCAGCTCGTACAGTGCGCTCATGCTCGCCACGTACAGGCGGCCCATGAACCAGCGCAGGTCCCAGAAGTCGTCCATGAGCCCCTCGGTCTCGAGCACCTCCCAGTCCTGCCCGCGGCCTCGCAGCAGCGTGCCTGCCTGGCCGCAGGCGTAGACATTCCCCTCGCCGGCGCAGCACACGCCGCTGAGCACCACGTTGACCGGACTCGGCCCCTGGGTCCAGGCGCCGGCTTGCCAATGCCACAACTCGCCTTCCCAGCCCACGGCATAGATGTCGTCCGCGCCGAAGCCGTCGATGGCTTCGAAGCCGGCGACCTCGTCGTCGCCCTGCGCAGCCGGCGCGTGCATGGCGGTCCACTTTCCTTCTCCTGCGCGCCTGAACACCTCGCGGTTCATGCCGCAGGCATAGGCGTATCCGTCTATGGCGGCACAGGCGCGCAGGTCGAAGGCGTCGCGGATCTTCTCGCTGCCCTCCTGTCCACCCACGTAGGTGAATACCTGGCCGTCGCCGGAGACGGCGACGAGCTTCTCGGCGGGTTTGCGCACAACGCAGATGCCGGCCGCACGCCATGCCAGATCCTTGACATTGGCGATCTCACCTTCGTCCACGCTGCCCAATCGAGTGTGGGCGATGCCTTTCTTCTGGAGCTTCTTGTCCTGAAGCGCAAGATAGACGAGGTCCTTGAAGCGCGCTGCGCCTCGCGATATCAGGTTGTCCTTCGACAGTCCCAGCCGTTGTGCCATGTACGCTCTCCTTTCAGCGGGATCTCTTGTTGCCCAGCGCCTTGAGCGGATCCAGAGCCGCCTCGCTCGCGACGTCGGACCCCGAAGGCGAATGCTTCACCTCGGCGTCCTTCAGGTCCTTCGAGCACATGTCCTTGTGCCCCTCGGTGAGCTGCGCCTTCAGGCACTTGTTGCTGCAGTTGGACGACTTGAACACCTTCTGCGCGCTCTTCACGCAGAGGTTCATCTCCTTGGCGAAGGACTGCGTCGTTCCCGCGCCCACCTTCTTGCCCATGAACTTGTGGGCCGCATGGCGCAGCCCGTGGCTGCCCTCGGTGTTGCTCGGCCCCTCCGCACACATGCAGGGCGCGGCGCTCATCTTGTAGTTCTTCCAGCCGGGCAGCTTCTTGCCCTTGGAGACCGCCGCCGTGTAGAAGGAGCTCTTGGGTATCACGTGATCGGGCGTCTGGCTCGGGCAGCAGCCCTTCACGCCGTCCTTCTGCGCGTTGTAGGGCACGAGCCTGCACTTGCGCGCGCGCAGGCACTTGTCGGCCGCCTCCTTGCCCTTGATGGCGTCGAGCGACATCTTGTTCCAGTCCGCCCCGCGCCCCCGCTGCTTCTTGATGCCGATGTTCATACCGGCGGCGGCGCACACGTTCTTCGTGCCCTGCTTCTTGAAATCCTTGCAGGCGGCCTTCTCGCGCTTGACTTCCTTGTCGCACGCCGCCTTGGCCGCGCCGGGCGCCATCGATTCCAGATGCGGCCACGGAATCGACTCGTTGCCCGGATACGAGCTGTGGTTGTGCGTGGTGATGTCGAGGTGGCGCACCACGTTCTCGCCCTCCACCAGCACGTCCATCGACCAGCGCGAGAAATAGATCTTTCCCATGTTGGTGCTCGTGACCAGACCCTTCTTGGGCGCGCAGCCGGCTTCGTCGCCGCTGCTTCGCTTGAAGTAGCTCTTGTTCTTGAGCATCACCTGCTGGCCCGAGATCTCGACGCTGGTCGAGCCGTCGGTCGTATCCGACGAGAAGCCCGTGTTCGGATACGGAAGCGGCACGCCCGGCGGCGTGGCCGGCGTCTGCGGCGGAGTGAAGCAGACGTCCGGAAAGGCGCACATGGTCTTTCCGCTCGCGGCCTTGCACGAGATCTCCAGGGCGTTGGCGAAGACCTTGTTGCTCATCGCGCGCTCCTCAGGCCGCGGCCTCTTCGAAGCGCATCACGGCGCAGGCCCGCTGCCCCGCATCGTTCGCCATGTGCACCAGCACGGCCGGCCCCGGCGCATACCCGCGGCGGCCCGCCGCATCCGCCACGGCCAGCGCGGCGACTCCGGCCACGGCCCCCGCCTCGCCGATGCATTCGGCCGGATGCCAGATGTCGAAGCTCTCCTTGCGCTGGCGCAGCGTACGCGCAAGCGCGAGCGTCGCCTCCTTGAAGTAGTACTGCTCGCCCGACAGGTCGGTGACGCGGTAGTCGATGTCGTGCATGCCGCAGCCGGCCTGCGCCAGCCCCGCCTCGATGGCTGCGCTCAGGCCGTCGCCGCGCAACGGCTCCTCGGTGTCGATGTGCGCTTTCTCGATGCCGAAGCCGATGCCCGCGCACACCAGCCCTCCCTCGCCGCCCGGGCCGCCCGGGCCGCCGGGGACGCCCACGAGCAGCGCCCCCGCACCCTCGCCGGGAATGAAGCCGTTCGAGTTCCCCGCCGTCAGCACGCGATTGCCGCGTTCGTATGCGCCGAGCGTCGGCCACTCGAGCAGACTGTCGACGGCGGCCACGAGCACCAGCGGCACGCCGCCGCCGATCAATCGCTGCGCCTGCGCGAGCGCCACCACCACGCTCACGCGGCCATGCGCGACCACGAGCGAATCCGCCGAGAAGCGGGCCCCGAGCAGATCCTGCAGCTCTTCGAAGAGCAGATCGTCGAGCCCCTGCAGGCGCCCCGGCCTTTCGTGTTCGGCCACGCACAGCAGCAGGGGGATCTCGTCCCATCGCTCGCGCGCCACGCCGGCCAGGCATTCCTGCACCGCCAGCGCGGCCATGCGGACCAGCTTGGCTCGTCCGCGCCATGGCTTCTCCAGCGGCACGGCGTGCGCCATGATCCGCTCGCCCTCAGAATCGATGAAGCGCGTCTCGCTCGGGTTGGTGACCTTGGCGCGGATCGCCGCGCAGGATGCCGCCGCGTTCAGCCCCACGCTGGTGACCAGACCCGTGCGCCGGATGCAGATGGCTGAGGTCGGCATGCTCATGCGACCTCGTCCATCTCTTCGTCGTCCGGCACCATCGGCACCATGATCACGGGAATGGGGAAAGGCGTGGCATCGCGCTGCTGCCACCATTCGCGCCCTTTCTTGCCGACCATGACCTGCGCGACCTCGAAGACGTCCTTTTTCAATGGCCGCGTCATGCGCCAGGTGAGGCTGAAGCGCCCCTCGTCGGGTTCGATGACCACCGTGTCGAGCGTGGCCGTGTGGTCCTCGCGCTCGCCATCGCGAGTGAATACGTGCACCGGCGCCACCAGGTGGGGAATGGTGAAGCGCGTCAGTCCACCGGGCGTCAGGTTGGCCATCAGCACCTCGACGGGGCCGTTGCGGAAGTGGTCGAGCGGCACCTGCTGGTCGAGCGGTGCCGCCTGGAAATACTGCTCGTCGAAATCGGGCGGCAGGAAGGGAAAGTGCTTCTGGCGCCACGCGTCGTCGTAGGTGCCGGCAAAGCGATGGCGCGGATCCCACCCGCGCCCCACGGGTCCGAGGGCCATGGGCCGGTAGTTACCGTCGGGCGCGCGCACGGCGTGATCGATTTCTTCCGTGGCCGGCAGCGGCCAGCCCTCGACCCATTCCACCCGCATGTGCCTGTGGAAACCGCGCCCGACCGGGTTGGCCATGAAGGCGGCGTGCTGGGCAGGGTCCTCATGCAGGAGGTCGACGCCGCCGAAGGCCACGTCGTACGAGATCGGCTGCCGCACGAACACGCCAGGCGGTGTCGAGCCGACGCCGGCCATTCCGCATTCCCACTGGCGCGGCCCGACCACCGCGAAGGTCTTGCTCCAGCTGCCGACCCGCAATCCCACCTCGACGCGCGACGCGGGCCGGCCGTCCGGCGCGTACGCGCTACCCAGCAAGAGAATGTCGCAGCGCGGCTTGCGCGGCGCGAAGTCCACTTCGTAGACCGGCGCCGAGAGCCCCGGTGCGCCGGTGAAGGTATCTGCCATTACCAGCGGCAGCTGCGCCTCGTGCAGCACGATGCCGTCCGGCGCGTCGGGCGGCGGAATGCGGAAGGTTCCCTTGGCGACCACCACGAGCAATTCCCGTCCGCTTGGCTCGACGCCCAGGTTGAACCCCGCGACCATGCGGGTGGCATTGAGGAGTTCCACGTACCCTCTTCCCGCTCAGTTCAGCTGCACCGAGCCACCCTTGACGCGGTTCACGCCCGTCGAGCGGCTCGACACATAGCTACCCTGGATCAGCACCTTGCCGGCCCGCGTGAGCGTGATGCTGGCCTTGCCGCAGCGCAGCACCAGCTCGTCCCTGGCGCTCACCAGCATGCGCTCGCCATCCGCATCGACTTCCACTTGCGCCGGCGCATCCGGCAGCGGCCATCCGTGCGCGCCACGCAGCACGCCGATCACGATCGGGCGCGCCGGATCGGCGTTCTCGAACATCAGCACCACCTGCCGGCCTATATGGGCGCCGTGCAGGTCCACCACGCTGCGCGCACGCACCGCGGTCGTGCCGGGACGCCCCCCGAGCACGACGAGCGGCGTCTGTCCCTCGTCCGCGATGGCGACCAGCTCCGCGGTCGTCACGGAATTCCAGAGCGCGATGGCCGCCGGCTCCTCCATTTCCGTCCTGAGTTCTTGCTCGATCGAGTCCCTGCCGCTCATGGTTCTCTCCTTGAATTTCTTCGCCCGCGCTCAGTTCTGAAGGATCTTCGAACCCTTCATGAGAATGTTCCCGCCGGCCTTCTGGTTGATCTTCCCGGAGGCATCGATCGTGATGTCCTTCCCCTTGATCACGATGGTCCCGTCCTTCTTCATCGTGATGCTTGCGCTGCCCGTGGTGATGGAGATGGAATCGCCCGCGTCGATCACCAGGTTCTTGCCCACCGAGAGCGAATCGTCCTTGCCCACGCTGGTGGTCCGTCCCGAACTCACGCTTCGCGATTCATCTGCGCCCACGTTGGTCGACAGGTTCGCCCCAACATCCACCGACCGATTGGCTCCGATGCTGCTCGACTGGTTCGCCCCCACGCTGATCGTCTGGCTCGCCCCCACCGTCACCGCCTGCATCGCCCCTACCGTGATCTCCTGCGCTGCCCCCACGGTGATGGTCTCGTTGATGCCCACCGTGTGCGTGCGCTGCAGCGCCACCGTGGCGCTCTCGCTCGCGCCCACCGTGATGGTGCGGTTCTGGCCGATGGAGATCGTCTCGTTCAGGTCCACCGTCTCGGTGCGGTTCTGGTGGATGGTGATGGTCTCGTTCTTGTCCACCGTCTCGGTGCGCTGGCCGTGCACGGTGATGGTCTCGTTGTTGTCGACCGTCTCGGTGCGGTCGTGCTTCACGTGCGTGGTCTCGTCGTGGTCGATGGTCTTGGCGCGGTCGTGGCCGACCCAGTGCGTCTCGTCGTTCTCGACCTCGATGTCCTGGTTCTTCTCCGCGTGGATCCACAGCTGCTCGTCGCCCTGCTTGTCCTCGAAGCGGATCGCGTTGGCGTTGCCGTAGCTCCCGCCCTTGGTCGAGCGCGTCAGGAAGCCGCTCTGCGTCGCGTTGGCCGGCAGGTCCCACGGCGGCAGGTTCTCGCCGTTGTAGGTGCGGCCCATGATGATCGGCGCATCGGGGTCGCCCTCGATGAACCCGACGATCACCTCCTGCCCGATCCGCGGAATGTGGATGCCGCCGAAGTTCGAGCCCGCCCACGGATGCGCCACGCTCACCCAGCACGAGCTGCGCTCGTCGCGCTTGCCGCGGCGGTCCCAGTGGAACTGCACCTTCACGCGCCCGAACTTGTCGGTGTGGATCTCCTCGCCCGCCGGACCCGTCACGATCGCCGTCTGCGGCCCCGCCACCAGCGGCTTGGGCGTCTTGCGCGGCGGCCGGTACTGCTGCGCCGCCGGAATGCAGTTGAAGCTGCAACGCAGCCCCGTCTCGCCCGAGCCCGCCTCGTTGGCCGCCTGGCGCAGGCTGATCTGCGTGCCGGTGATCAGGTACTGGGCGTTCTCGGTATCGCGCGGATGACGCGTCAGCGCCAGCAGATGGCCCGTCTGGACGCCCTGCGCGTTCGTCGTGCCGTCATAGGTGTTGAAGGCCGTCTGCAGCTCGTCGAGCCGATCCTCGACGTACTGCGACCCGTCGCCCGTCTGGATGTAGCCGCCCGGGTAATCGAAGATCTCGCCGTCGGACAGGTCGTAGTTGCGCGCCACGCTCTGATCGGTCTCCAGCGACGTCGACGGCCGCTGGAAGTCGTAATCGGTGATCACGACCTTGCCCGGCTTCACGCATTCCGCGCTGGCCCAGCTCTGCACGTATTCCAGCTGCGGCGCGGCCTGCGCCTCCGAGCCGTAGAACGGCAGCGACTCGCAGCCCGCCTTCGCGTCATGGCCGCTCGCGGAGTCGCACAGCACCACCTTGTGGCCGCTCTCGTCGTGCTCGACGTACCAGTAGATGCCCTCGTGCTCGAGCAGCCGAGCGACGAAATTGAAATCGGTCTCGCGGTACTGGACGCAGTAGTTCCAGGTCCGGTACGGGCGCAGCAGCTTGAACTCGTAGCGCGCGATCGGGTGGTCCTCGAAGACCTGCTTGACGATGTCCGGCACCGACATCTCCTGGAAGATGCGGCAGTCCGAGGTGCGCGACAGCAGCCACAGCCAGGGCTTGAGCTGCATCTCGTAGACGCAGTGCTTGCCCTCGAAGCCACGCTGCGCGAAGCGCGTCACATAGCCGCTGAGGTAGCGCGGTGCATCGTCGCGCAACGCGATCGTGAGCGTCGCGGACTTGCCCAGCAGCTCGGAGGCCTGGATGTCCTTGCGCTCGCTGAGCAGCGTCAGCACGGTGTCTCCGGCATCGCTCAAGCCCTCGCGCGACACACACGAGTGCACGCGCAAGGCATCTTCAGGCAATGCGGTCTTGAGGCGGAACGGTGAGGCCATAGGTCTTGCTGGATCTCCCTGACCCGCACGGTAGGGGGCGCCTATCGCGCGGGAAAGAGGCGAAAGTCACTTTGGGCCGCGCAGTCCGCCCGCTAACGTCCGTCCACTCCTCCCGCGCCAGGGGCAGGGCTTGCCCTGGGCGAAACATCCGGTTGCAGACCGGGGCGTCCATCGCGCGTCGGAGGGTCATGTAGGAGTCCGCCATGCCCGCAGCCCGCATTCCCGGCCCCCAGGGCGCCGGGGCCAACACCTTCGCCATCGACGACGGCACGATGATCCGCGCGGCCTCGCCGCTGGTCGCGCCGGTGGGCACCGCCGCGCGCGCCGACAAGCCCGCCGCCGCGATGGCCGATTGCGACGTGCTGGTTCCCACCGTCACCGATCGGATCGACG
>Ga0102587_1002576_pt1 | contig 10254 bp, 9 predicted proteins | sample AraplaF_Col_mTSA_FD_76853 | JGI IMG/M metagenome (GOLD analysis project Ga0102587, IMG submission 76853) | Arabidopsis root microbial communities from the University of North Carolina, USA - plate scrape MF_Col_mTSA (SPADES assembly) (version 2) | ecosystem: Host-associated > Plants > Roots >... | reverse complement strand
ATCTTGAAGCGTTGCGGCGCGATGCCTGCTGACGGGAAGTAAAGGAGGAGGTTCATGTCCGCAAGGCGGACCTGAACCGGGGGACATGAGCGGCAGCAGGCATCGCGCCGCAACGCCCGCGACCAACCATCCCCGTGCGAGCCAACGAAGGCCAACCAACCCACAGCCAGCGAACAACCAAAAGCCCAGCGGCCGCAGGCCGCAACCCCTCCCATCCCGCCCGCCAGCCAAGCCCAACAAAAAAGCCCGCCATGCGGCGGGCCCTATCAAGCGCACACGCCTGGCCTGGGTTATTCCTCGTCCTCGGCCGTCCCCTCCGCCTTCCAGTACCCCGTCGCGCGGATCCAATCGCCCGGCACCCCGAGCTGGCCTTCGATGAACTTGCGCATCACCCGCGCGCGGCGCGACTCGGTGGCGATCCAGAAGAACGTGTCGCCATCGTCCAGCTCGTAGTCGCGCAGCATTTCCTCCAGCAACCGGCTGTCCCCGGCCGGCACGCCGTTGCGCTCCAGCCAGTGCACGCGCACGTCGGCGTCGCTGGCCAGTTCCTGGCGCTCGGCCTCCTCGGCGATCTCGACGAACACCTCGGCCACCTGGTCCTCGTCCATCTCCTCCAGCCAGCGACCGATCGCCGGCAGCGCGGTTTCGTCGCCGAACAGCACGTAGCGGTCGTAGTTGTCGGCAATCACGAACGAGCCGCGCGGCCCGCCCACCACCAGCGCATCGCCCACCTGCACGCGCTCGGCCCAGGATGAAGCCGGGCCGTCGCCGTGCAGCACGAAGTCGATCGCCAGCTCGCCGGCCTCGGCGTCATGCCAGCGCGGGGTGTAGTCGCGGGTGGGCGAGTGCGGCCGGTCCTGCGGCCACTTCGGGCCTTCGGCGGTGAACTCGGGGGTCACGAATTCGCCTTCCACGTTGGGGAAGAACAGCTTGACGTGGTCGTCCGGCGAGGCGCTGTGGAAGTCGGCCAGTTCGGCACCGCCGAGCACCACGCGGCGCATCCGGGGGCTTACTTCCTCCACGCGCCGCACCTGCAGCGTCCGCAGGCGGACGGGGTGGCGCAGGCGCTGGTGGACATGTTCGGTCATGGGGAATCCTTGCGGGGGAAGGGCAGATCGGGAATGTGCACGGCGGCCGCGAAGGCCGCCGTGATGTGGCGCCAGCTCAGTCGGCGTCGCCGGTGCCGGTACCGGCCTCGATACCGTCCGCGGCCTCATTCAGCAGCGCCGCGAAACGGGCGATCTCCGCCTCGCTCCACTGGCCGTGGCGCGACAGCACCGCATGCTTGATGCGGCCGAAAGCCTCGCGCACCGGCGGCGGGATCTGCGCCTTGGCGATGTCGCGCGCGCTGCGGTGGGTGCGCTGGCGGGCCGCCTCGATGCGCTCGTGTTCGGCCTGGACATGCGCGCGGCCTTCGTCGGTGATGGCGTAGCGCTTGCGGCCTTCCTCGGCGGTGGCGGCGATCAGGCCCATGTCCTCCAGCTGCGAGAGGGTCGGGTAGATCGCGCCCGGGCTCGGGCTGTAGGCGCCATGGAACAGGTCCTCGATCAGCCGGATCAGCTCGTAGCCGTGGCGCGGCTGTTCGGCGATCAGGTGCAGCATCAGCAGGCGCAGGTCGCCATGGCCGAGCGGACGCGGGCCACCGCGGCCACGGCCGCCGCGCAGGTCGTCGAAACCGCCGCCGCCGCGCCCGCCGCGCGGGCCGTCGAAGCCGCCGCGGCCCGGCCCGCGCCCGCCCCGGTCGCCGCCGCGCGGGTCATGGCAATGGATCCGTCCGCCGTGGCGCGTGTCGAACCCGGCATCGAAACCGGCCTCGAAGCCGAACGGGGAGCCGCGATGGGGGCCGTGCTCGTGGGCGTGCCCGTGGTGCGGGCCATGGTGATGTCCGCGGGCCTGGTGCAGGTCGAAGGCCTCGCGCCCGCCGTGCTCGTGGCGGCCCGGGCCGGCGAGGGGGGGGCGGGGATGGCCGTGGCGGCCATGGTCGCCGCCGTCGTGGCGGCTGAAGCGATGGAAGAACGGATGCATGATTTTAGATATATCGTTTTGAGGTGCGGAAAAGATATATCGAAATAGTCGGAACGGGCAAGCGGCCGCCCCGGCCAGACAGCCGACGGACAGCTTCGGCGGCCTTCAACCCTTTGCCTGCTGGCCGCATCCAACCCCGGTGCATCGCCTTGCCGGCCAGCCCGCGCCCCGCCCACCAAGGCGGGAGCGGCGCCACCGGCGCCCGTCCAAGGACCGACCATGCCCGTACCCGCCCGCCAGTTGCCGCTGCTGCTGTCCCTGCTCGGCGCCGGCTGCAAGCCCGGCGCCCCGGCCTCCTGGTCGATCGCCGCCTGCGACCGCGACGGCAGCTGCGGCGTCGCCGTGGAGGCGACCCCGAGGGTGCCGCACAAGAAGGCCGCCCTGGCCAAGCTGGCCCTGCTGTCGGCGCCCGCCGCGGCATGAGCCCCGTGGGGTTGCTAGCTCCGGCGCCGGTTCCCGGTGGTACGGTACACATCGAAGACGCCGTCGATCCTGCGGACCGCGCTGAGCACGTGGTGCAGGTACTTCGGGTCGCCCATTTCGAAGGCGAACCGGGAGATCGCCACCCGGTCGCTGGAGGTGTGCACGGAGGCGGCCAGGATGTTGACGTGGTTGTCAGAGAGCACGCGCGTCACGTCGGACAGCAGCGACTTCCGGTCGAGGGCTTCCACCTGGATTTCCACGAGGAACACGCTGGACTGGGTCGGCGCCCACTCCACTTCCACAATCCGGTCCGGCTCGTCCCGGAGTCCGGCCACGTTGGTGCAGTCGGTGCGGTGCACGGAGACACCCGAGCCGCGTGTGACGAAGCCCAGGATGGGATCAGGCGGCACCGGGGTGCAGCAGCGCGCCAGTTTCACCCAGACGTCGCCCACGCCGCGGACGATGACGCCGGAATCGGAGTAGCGGGTCTTGGCCACCTGGGTGGGGACGCTGACCTCGTCCAGTTCCTCGTCCGGGGATTCCTGCCCGCCAAGGTGCTCCATGAGCTTTTCCATGACTGACTGGGCCGAGGTGTGACCGTCGCCCACCCCGGCATAGAGGCCGGAGATGTCCACGTAATGGAAGTCCTCCGCTACGGTGGACAGGGCGTCGTGGGTCATGAGTCGCTGCAGCGGCAGGTTCTGCTTGCGCATCGCCCGGGTCAGGAGGTCCTTGCCGCGCTCGATCGCTTCCTCGCGGCGTTCCTTGCTGAACCACTGCCGGATCTTGTTGCGGGCCCGGGCGCTCTTGACGAAGTGCTGCCAGTCCTGGCTGGGGCCGGCGCCTTCGGCCTTGGAGGTGAAGATCTCCACCCAGTCGCCGTGGTTGAGTTCGCTGTTGAGCGGAACGAGCTTGCCGTTCACCCGGGCGCCGATGGTCCGGTGGCCCACTTCAGTGTGGACTGCGTAGGCGAAGTCCACCGGAGTGGAGCCGGCCGGCAGGGCCATGACCTCGCCCTTGGGGGTGAACACGAAGACTTCGCGGGCGTTGATTTCGAAACGCAGGGAGTCGAGGAACTCGCCCGGGTCGGAGGTTTCCTGCTGCCAGTCCACCAGGGAACGCAGCCATCCCATGTCGCCGTCGCGGGGGCTGCCGGGTCCGACGGCGGTCCGGTTGGGCTGGTCTTTGTACTTCCAGTGTGCGGCCACACCGTATTCGGCGCGGCGGTGCATCTCGTGCGTGCGGATCTGGATTTCCACGGGCTTGCCGCCGGGCCCGATCACCGTGGTGTGCAACGACTGGTACATGTTGAACTTCGGCATCGCGATGTAGTCCTTGAACCGGCCGGGCAGCGGGTTCCAGCGCGCATGCAGGGTGCCGAGTGCGGCGTAACAGTCCCGGACGGTGTCGACCAGGACGCGGACGCCCATCAGGTCGTTGATGTCGTCGAAGTCTTTATCGCGGACCACCATCTTCTGGTAGATGGAGTAGTAGTGCTTGGGCCGGCCGGTGATGGTGGCCTTGATCTTCGCCAGGCGCAGGTCGTCGGCAATCTGGTTTCGGATGACGCTGAGGCTCTTCTCGCGTTCCGGGGTCCGGTCCCCCACCATGCGGACGATTTCCTCGTACACCTTGGGGTACAGGGCGGCGAAGGAAAGGTCCTCGAGTTCCCACTTGATGGTGTTCATGCCGAGGCGGTGGGCCAGCGGCGCGAAGATTTCCAGGGTCTCGCGGGCCTTGCGGGAGGAGGATTCGGCGGAGACGAAGCGCCAGGTGCGCGCGTTATGCAGGCGGTCGGCGAGTTTGATCATCAGGACGCGGATGTCCTTGGCCATCGCGACAACCATCTTGCGGACGGTCTCGGACTGGGCGGCGTCACCGAACTGGACCTTGTCCAGCTTGGTCACGCCGTCCACCAGCATGGCTACTTCGGGTCCGAAATCCCGGGTGAGGTCGCCCAGGGTGTAGGGGGTGTCTTCGACCGTGTCATGGAGCAGGGCCGCAGCGAGGGTGGTCCCGGTCATGCCGAGCTCGGCCAGGATGGTGGCGACGGCGACGGGATGGGTGATGTAGGGGTCGCCGCTCTTGCGTTTCTGGCCCTGGTGGCTGCGCTCGGCGACGGCGAAGGCCCGCTGGATGAGGTCGAAGTCCTCTTTGGGGTTGTTCGCGCGGACGGTGCGCAGGAGAGGTTCGAGGATCGGCGAGTAGCTGGCGACGCCGCGGCCGGTCAGCCGCGCAAGCCTGGAGCGCGTCCGTTCGCGCCGGCCGGGGAAGGTCGGGCGGATGCCGAAGCTGTCCACAGGAACGCTGCCTGCGGTGCCTGCCGACAGCGCAGGGGCAGTTCCGGAGGCAGGGCCCAAGCCGCTCTCTCCGCCTGCCGGTGGCGCCGACGTCGTACGTTCCTCCACAGAAATCCCCTCACGAACCGGATTAATTATCCCAGTCTATTCCTGCGTGGGCATTCGTCGGGAACAGCCGGCAACATGACGGAAACGCCGAGGGCCGGCCACCGCGGCATGCGGTGGCCGGCCCTCATCGAAGCGGAGGCTCAGGTGGTGGCGGGTTCGCTTTCGGACGCTGCTGCGTCCGCGCGGCGGGACGCGACCTTCTTGGCTTGCTTGACCAGTTCCGGCTCGCCTTGACGCAGCCAGGCGTACAGCGGCGCGGCGATGAAGATCGTGGCCGCGGTGCCGATCAGGATGCCGACGAACAAGGCCAGCGACAGGTCACGCAGGGTGCCCGCCCCGAGCAGGCCGGCACCGATGAAGAGGATCGCAGCAACCGGGAGGACGGCGACCATCATGGTGTTGATGGACCGGACCAGGGTCTGGTTCACGGCGAGGTTCACCTCACCGGCGAAGGTCCGGCGGGTGGAACTGGCGATGTCCGAGGTGTTCTCGCGGATCTTGTCAAAGACCACCACGGTGTCGTACAGCGAGTAGCTCAGCACTGTCAGGAAGCCGATGATCGCCGAGGGCGTCACTTCGAAGTCGCTGGCAGAGTACACGCCGGCGGTGATGACCATGGTCACCACCATGCCCGCGAGGGCCGATACGGACATCTTCCAGGTGCGGAAGTACAGGGCCATCAGTACGGCGGCGAGGCCGACGAACACGGCGAGGCCGATCAGCGCCTGCTTGGTGACGTCCTGGCCCCAGGTGGGGCCGATGAAGGTCGAGGTGACCTCGTTATCGGTGACGCCGTAAGCGGAGGTGAGGCCCTCCTTGATCCGCAGGGTCTCGTCGTCGCTGAGCTTGTCGGTCTGGATCCGCATCGTGTTGCCCGCAACGTTGGCCACACGCGGCACTGCGCCGGCTACGACGTCGTGCACGGCCTTTTCGCCCAGCGTCGAGTCCGTGGTCTTGACGTTCGAGACGGTGAATTCGGAGCCGCCGCGGAATTCGATGCCCAGGTTGAAGCCGCCCTTGACCGCGGGCAGGAGGATGGACACGGCAATCGCGACGGCGGCGATCAGGAACCAGATCTTCTTGGCACCGACGAAGTCGTAGGAGCGCTTTCCGGTGTAGAGCTCGTTGCCGAAGCGTGCAAAGCTGCTGGTCATTACTTGCCTTCCTTGGTTCCGCTGCTCGAGCGGCTGCCCTTAGAGGATCCGGACAGTTCGCCCTGCTTCTCGGCGAGGCGGCGTTCGGCAATGGTCATGCGGCGTTCGGCTTCGGCGGCCGCCCCGGTGTTGCGCGGACGCACGACGGCGGGCTTCTCGGTGGGCGTGCGGAGCCGGCCTGCGCCGCGGTACAGCGGGACAGCACCGAGCCGTGCGGGGTCCAGCCCGGAGAAGCGGTGTCCTTCGCCGAAGAACTTCGTGCGGGCCAGCACCTGCAGGGTGGGGTGCGTGAACATGAAGACCACGAGCAAGTCGGCCAGGGCGGTCAGGCCGAGAGTGAATGCGAAGCCGCGGACGTTGCCCACAGCCACGAAGTACAGCACGAGGGCGGCGAGGAGGTTGACGGCCTTGGAGGCCAGGACGGTGCGCTTGGCGCGCTTCCAGCCGTTCTCGACGGCAGAGACCAGTCCCTTGCCTTCGCGCAGTTCGTCGCGGATGCGTTCGAAGTAGACGATGAACGAGTCGGCCGTCTGGCCGATGGCCACGATGAGGCCGGCGACACCGGCGAGGGAAAGCCGGTAGTTCTCGGTCCAGCCCAGGATGGCGATGGCGAGGTAGGTCAGGCCGCCTGCCACGACGAGGGAGGCGATGGTGACGAAGCCGAGCGCCCGGTACTGGAACAGGGAGTACACCACCACGAGCAGCAGGCCGATGATGCCGGCCAGCAGGCCCAGGCGAAGCTGCTCGCCACCGAGGGTTGCCGAAATCTGCTCTTCGGACTGGATGTCGAAGCTGATGGGCAGGGCACCGTAGCGAAGCTGGTCGGACAGGGCCTTGGCGGTCTGCTCGGTGAAGTTGCCGGTGATCTGCGGGCGGCCGTCGGTGATGACGGCGAGCGAACGGGGCGCGGAAATGACCTGGTCGTCCAGGACGATGGCGAACTGCGATTTGGGGTCGTTGCCGCCCTGGGCCTGGGACGCGACGTAGTACTGGTTGAGGCGCTCGGTGACCGCTTTGAAGGTCTTGGTGGCGGAGTCGTTGAAGGTGATGTTCACGCCCCAGTCATTCGTCACGGAACCCTGGGCGCCCTGGACCGGGCTGAAGGTCGAGGACGTGATGTCCTGGCCCTTCACCTCCACCGGGCCGAGGATGTACTTGACGGCCGGGGACTGGGCGGTGGCCGGTTCACAAGTGACCAGCGGTTTGGCCGGGTCGGAGCGTTCCTGCTTGTCCTGGGACGGGTTGACGCAGTCCAGGGCTTCGAAGGCCTTGTAGACGTCGGCCGTGACCCAGTTGTTGTCGCTGGCGTTGGTGGGCTTCGCCGTCGGCTTGGGCAGGTCCTTGTCCTTGGTGCGGGAGGCCACCGGCACGGCGGCACCGTCCCCGGCCGCGATGACCGGGCGGAAGTTCATGTCGGCGGAGGCCTGGATCAGGGCACGGGTTTCCTTCGAGGGGGTGCCCGGAAGGCTGACCACCACGTTGCGCCCGGACTGGGTGCTGATTTCGGCTTCGGCGACGCCGGAGCCGTCCACGCGCTGGCGGATGATCGCCACGGCCTGGTTCAGTTGGTCCTCGTTGATTTCCGAGGAGCCCTCGACCTTGGGCGCCAGGATCATCTGGGTACCGCCCTCGAGGTCCAGCGCGAGCTTCGGAGCCCAGCTTGCGTGGCCGGCGATGACACCGCCGCCAAGGACGGCGGTCAGTGCAGCGAAAATTGCGACAAGCCAGATCAGTACCCTGCGGGCTGGGTTCTTGCGGCCGGTTCGTGCCATGTTCGATCTTCCTGTTGTGACGGATCTACCGCCGGCCGTCACTTGTAAGCGCCGGCCGGCGGCAGGTCATTGCCGTGGGAACGTGTCTGCCCTGAAACAGGCGCAGGACTAGTTGTCCTTCTTGTCCTCACCGTTGAGGCGCTTGATGGACTCTTCCGGGGTCTCCGCGGGATCCACTACGGGACCGGCGTGGGCCTGCTCGCCAAGGGAAGAAGCGTCGTCCGGGACCTCGATGGCGGCGGCCTCAGGGGCTTCGACGACCTTGGTCACGGCCTGGCGGTGCACGGTGGCGAGGTTTCCGGGGGACAGCTCGAGGACCACCTTGTTCTCGGCGTCATCCATCGACACGATGCGGCCGAACAGCCCGAAGCTGGTCATCACGTCCACGCCCGGGGCGAACTGGGACTGCAGCTTGGTCTGCTGCTCCCGGGCCTTCTTGTTGCGGCGGAACATCATGAAGATGAAGACGCCAAGAAGGACAAACAGCAGAATGTTCATTACATCCACGGGGAAGTTCCATTTCTTTGCATACGTTGAGGTTCACGGCATCGCTCCCCTGGTGGATCCGGAGGCGGGGAAATCCCCCGACTGGCCGGACAGTGCGCCGCCGTACGGCGGGCATGGCTCCATGGGCTCGAACGTGCCGAGCGTCATACCAGTCTAGGGGGAAAAGCTGGGAGCAGGGTTACAAACCGGATTCGATGGGCTGTTCCGTGTTGTCGCCCTCAGCGAAAAGTTCCAGCGGGTCCTGCCCGAACACACCGGCCGGCACGGCGTAGCCGAGATGCGTCCAGGCCGGCGCCAGGGCGATCCTCCCCCGTGGCGTGCGCCCCAGCAGACCCTCCCGTACCAGGAAAGGTTCGGCAACGGTTTCGACGGTTTCGGGCTCTTCGCCGACGGCGATCGCCAGGGTGGAGAGTCCCACCGGGCCGCCGTTGAACTTGGTGATGAGGGCGTCGAGGACCGAGCGGTCCAGGCGGTCCAGCCCGCGCTGGTCCACCTCGTACATGTCGAGCGCGGCCGACGCGGAGCGGGCGTCGATCTGTTCGACGCCGTGAACCAGCGCCCAGTCGCGGACGCGGCGGAGCAGCCGGTTGGCGATACGGGGCGTTCCGCGTGAACGGCCGGCGATTTCGCGGAAGCCCGCCGAATTCACCTTGAGGTCGAGGAGGCCCGCCGAGCGCCGGAGGACGAGCTCGAGTTCCTCCACGGAGTAGAACTCCAGGTGCCCGGTGAAGCCGAAGCGGTCACGCAGCGGCCCCGGGAGCAGGCCGGCGCGGGTGGTGGCACCCACCAAGGTGAAGGGAGGCAGTTCCAGAGGGATGGCCGTCGCACCGGCGCCCTTGCCCACCACGATGTCCACCCGGAAGTCCTCCATGGCCATGTAGAGCATCTCCTCCGCCGGCCGGGACATGCGGTGGATTTCGTCGAGGAAGAGCACCTCGCCCTCGGACAGGGAGGACAGGATTGCGGCGAGGTCACCGGCATGCTGGATGGCCGGGCCGCTGCTGATGCGGAGCGGAACATTCATCTCGGCGGCGATGATCATCGAAAGGGTGGTTTTGCCGAGGCCCGGCGGGCCGGAGAGCAGCACGTGGTCGGCGCTGCGGCCGCGGATGCGTGAGGCTTCCAGGACCAGGGCGAGCTGCTTGCGCACGCGGTGCTGCCCGACAAAGTCGTGCAGGTTCTTCGGGCGGAGGGCCGCCTCGATGATGCGCTCTTCCGGTTCCTCGCCGCCGGAGACGAGGGAAGGTTCAGCCACGGCTGCCTACCCTGTTGCCGGCACGCGCGCCGTCCTGGCCGAGCCAGCGCAGCGTGGCGCGAAGGATCTGGGCGACGTCGCCGGCCTGGGCGAGGTCCGGGGAATCGGCCATGGCCTTGTCGATGCTGCCGCCTGCGTCCTTTTCGGACCAGCCGAGGCTGGTCATCGCGGCCACCACCTGCGGCTTCCAGTCGGCCTGCGCCACTGCAGCCTGGACAGGTGCCGGACCAGTGCCGTGCGGCACGAGCTTGCCGGACAGTTCCAGCACGATCCGCCCGGCGACCTTCGGGCCGATGCCGGGAACCTTCGTGAACGCCTTGCCGTCCCCGCCGTGTGCTGCCACCCGGATCGTCTCGGGATCGTGGACGGCCAGGACCGCCAGGGCAAGCCGTGGCCCGACCCCGCTGACACTGAGCAGGACCTCGAACACCTCGCGTTCGTCGTCGTCGGCGAAGGCGAACAGCGTCATGGAGTCTTCCCGGACGATCAGGGACGTGAACAGCTTCGCTTCCTCGCCGACGTGCAGGCGGCTGAGCGTCTGCGGCGTGGCGAACACGGCCATGCCGGCGCCGTTGAGGTCGATGACCGCCGTGGACAGACCCACGTGCGCCACCGTTCCGCGAACAAAACTGATCAAAGCCGGCTCCTGAACTGAACTGCGTCGACTGACGTCGAACTGATTATCCGAACATATCTACGAATACCCTAGC
>Ga0102587_1002575_pt1 | contig 10255 bp, 10 predicted proteins | sample AraplaF_Col_mTSA_FD_76853 | JGI IMG/M metagenome (GOLD analysis project Ga0102587, IMG submission 76853) | Arabidopsis root microbial communities from the University of North Carolina, USA - plate scrape MF_Col_mTSA (SPADES assembly) (version 2) | ecosystem: Host-associated > Plants > Roots >... | reverse complement strand
AATAGGGCGCGGCACGCTGCTCGGCGAAATGCACGATCGCATCAGGGCGATGCTCGGCGAGCCAATTCTTGAGGAGTTCGTAATCGCGGGCAAGATCGATGAGATTGAAATGGATGCGCCGGCCGGTTTCTGCATGCCAGATGCGGGTACGTTCCTGGATCGAATCCATCGGCGTCAGCGATTGTACGCCGAGTTCCGTATCGATCCAGCGGCGGGAGAGATTGTCGAGGATATGGACGTCGTGGCCCGTATCGGACAGGTGAAGAGCCGTAGGCCAGCCGACGAAACCGTCGCCACCGAGAATCGCAATCTTCATGCACGTTCTCCTGATCGAGGGAAGGAAGTCCGTCACGTGATAGGATAGGATTGTGACAACGCTGCAATGCTTGCAAATGGCTTTTTGTTCCTGCACAGGAAACGGGATGTACTTGCGGAGAAAAGCATGTCCCTGATTTCGCTTGCAGGCGAACTGACCGAAAACGGCCATCGGCTGATCCAGCGCGTCTATTACGAAGACACCGATTTTTCCGGCGTCGTCTATCACGCCCGCTACCTGCACTTCATGGAGCGCGCCCGCACCGATTTCCTGCGCCTGCTCGGCGTCGAACAGGCGACGCTCGCGATCGAAGGTGACAGCGAAGGTCTGGTCTTCGTCGTCCACCGCATGGAAATCGACTTCAAGCTGCCTGCGCGTATGGACGATATCCTGACGATCACCACGGTCACGGAGAAGGCCGGCGGCGCCAAGATGGTGCTGCTGCAGGAAATCCGTCGCGGCGAGCAACTGCTGATCGCCTCCAAGGTGATCATCGCCGTCATCAACGGCCAGGGCCGGCCGCGGCGGCTGCCGGAGGCGCTAGCCTACAAGTTCCATCACGCCAAGGAGAGCGCCGGCCAGCCCGGCACGTCCTCGACAAACACGGTTTAGTCGACGTCCTCGACTCCGAGCTTGTCCAGGATCTTCCTGGTCAGGGATTGCCTGACCTTCCCCAGGTCCCGCCAGGGATCTATGCCGCTTTCAATCCGTTCGAGAATGTCGGGGATCCGGAAGCCGTTGGCGGCTTCAAGCGCGGAAAGCTCGTCCCAGCTGATGGGTGTTGCCACCGGTCCGCCGGATCGTGCTCTCGTGGAATAGGGGGCGATCGCGGTCGCGCCGCGCTCGTTCCTCAGCCAGTCGATGAAGATGCGGCCCTTGCGCTTCTCCTTCGACATGGTGGCGACGAAATTGTCCGGTTCGCGCTCGGCAAAACCCTGGGCAAAGGTCTTGGCGAAGCCCTTGGCTTCTGGCCAGGTGGCCCGCGCTACCAATGGCACGATGACATGGACGCCCTTGCCGCCCGTGACCATCGGTATCGATTTCAGCCCGATCTCGTCGAGCGCGTCGTGCAGCGCCACGGCCGCCGTCTTGACCACCGCGAAGTCGAGGCCTTCATCGGGGTCGAGGTCGAAGATCAGCCGATCGGGGGTCTCAAGCTTGTCGAAGCGCGAGCCCCAGATGTGGAACTCCAGCGTGCCCATCTGCACGGCAGCGACCACTCCTTTGGCGTCGCGCACATACATGTAGTTCTCGGTCTCGCCGGAGCTCTCCGTGACGGGAACTTCCTTGATCTCGTCCGGGAAGCCTTCACTCGCATGCTTCTGGTAAAAACGTGGTCCCTTGACGCCTTGCGGGGCGCGGACAAGCGACAGCAGATGCTCGACGGCGTATGGCAACATCCGATCCGCGACGACGGCATAGTAGCGGGCGAGATCGAGTTTGCTGATGCTCTGACCTTCGAACAGGATCCGCTCCGGATGGGTGATCCGCACGCCGAGGACCGTTTCCTCTGCTGCGCTCGAGCTATCTTTCGTGCTCGACGCCTTCGCGGCTTTCACCTGGGATTTGCCCCGGGACTTCGTTGCCGGTTTCGGCGTTTCGGGTGTCACGGCACTTGCCTCCTTGCGCTTCCGTTGCCCCTCGGAAATCGTCCTGGTCGAGAGTGTGGGCGATTTGCTCTGTTTCGTCGACGGCGGATCGACTGCGCCGGCCCTGAGGTTCTCTGATGTGCTCCTGTTGGAAGCCCAGACATGTTTCTTCCGTTCGCCTTCTCCCGCGGCGATCTCGTCCATGGTCCGGCCGGTGGTGACGCTCGTCTGATGATCCTCCAAGAGAATTTCGCCATCTTCGGTGGCGATGTCGTCACCCTCCTTGATGAGCAGCCAGTTTTCGCGCTTCTCGCCCGGACGTGGCCGCATGCGGACCAGCGCCCAACTACCTTGCAGGCGCTCACCGTGCAGATGAAACGTCAGCTTGCCTTCGCGCAATCCTTCATCCGGATCGTTTTCCGGCTCCCACCAGCCGGTGTCCCACAACATGACGGTGCCGCCGCCGTATTGCTTCTCGGGGATCGTTCCTTCGAAGTCGCCGTAGGCAAGCGGATGGTCTTCAGTTCGAACGGCGAGACGTTTGTCCTGCGGGTTGAGGCTGGGCCCGCGGGTGACGGCCCAGCTTTTCAGCACGCCGTCCCATTCCAGGCGGAAATCGTAATGCAGGCGCGTCGCGTCATGTTCCTGCACCAGGAAGCGCTTGCGGTTCGACCGGCTGCGGCTGCGGCTGCCTTTGGGCTCGCGGGTCTCCTTGAAATCGCGGCGCTTGTTGTATTCGGCGAGCGGATCACGGCGTGCAGCCATTACCCGCCTCCACTCAATCGTCGGAGGGTTGGCGTCCCATCAGGGGATTCAGCCGGTCGGGTCTCGTGGGCGAGGGCCCGTTCGATGTGGGCGATATCCTCGCTTGTGACAACCGGAACTGGATCGGAGATGATTGCCTGAAGGACATCGGACGACAGAACGCCGTGGGCAAGCGCGTCCTCCAACGCCGCGCGGGTTTCGCGCTCGGCCTTGAGTTGGGCGTAAAGCGCCAGGATCAGCCGGTCCCGCGGATCAAAATGCGGTGAGGAGGGCCGTTTGTCGCGCTGTCGTGTCGTCTGCTGAGCCATGGCGAAGAAACGTGCCCGGCGAACGTAAGTTCCGGCGGCCAGGTGATACTGCAAAGACACAGTTCGGTAACGGTTGCTTAACCATAATGGTGTCTTAATCACTGCATCAGGATTTGTGCAGTGCACGTCATCCTTTGACCAAAATTGACGGCAAGAAGGCAACCTAAGGCTAATAAAGGTCGCGATGGTGCGATCTACGGCGGTGCCGGGCATTCTTGCAAACAGGACGTTTGGGCTACCCGGTCACGAGCATGAGCAGCTCTTGCCGGGTGTTTGGATTCGGGGACTGAAGACGATGGAACAGGTTGGATTGGCCGCTGCGACGCACGATGTGACCCTCTGGTCGCTGTTCATGCAGGCGGGCTTTGTCGTGAAGCTGGTCATGCTGGGGCTGATTGCCGCCTCGGTCTGGACCTGGGCGATCGTCGTCGACAAGACGCTGAACTACGGCCGTGTGCGCCGTCAGCTCGATAGCTTCGAGCAGGTGTTCTGGTCCGGACAGTCGCTGGAAGAGCTCTACCGCACGCTTGCCGACCGGCAGACCGCCGGCATGGGGGCGATCTTCGTTTCCGCCATGCGCGAATGGAAGAAGAGCTTCGAACGCGGCGCCCGCTCGCCGATCGGCCTGCAGATGCGTATCGACCGCGCCATGGACGTGACGCTTTCACGGGAATCGGAATCGCTCGAAGCCCGCCTCGGCTCGCTCGCGACGATCGGTTCGGCCGCACCCTTCATCGGCCTCTTCGGTACGGTCGTCGGTATCATGACCTCGTTCCAGGCGATCGCCGGTTCGAAGTCGACCAACCTCGCGGTCGTAGCACCGGGTATTGCGGAAGCGCTTCTCGCAACCGCCATCGGCCTCGTCGCCGCTATTCCGGCGGTTATCGCCTACAACAAGTTCTCCGCCGACGCCGGCAAGCTCTCGGGTCGCATGGAAGGCTTTGCGGATGAATTCTCCGCCATCCTTTCGCGCCAAATCGACGAGAAGCTGCAGCCGCGCCAGGCTGCGCAGTAACGGACGGAGCGACGACCATGGGTATGGCTGTAGGCGGCAATAGCGGAGGGGGCGGCGGACGCCGCCGCCGCGGTGGCCGCAACAAGGGAGTGATCTCCGAAATCAACGTGACGCCGCTCGTCGACGTCATGCTCGTGCTGCTCATCATCTTCATGGTGGCGGCTCCGATGATGACCGTCGGCGTTCCGATCGACCTGCCGGAAACACAGGCCAAGGCGCTGAATTCCGAAACGCAGCCGATCACGATTTCGGTCAAGAACAGCGGCGAAGTCTATCTGCAGGAAACGCCGATCCCGGCGGAAGAAATTGCTGCAAAGCTCGAGGCAATCGCGACCACCGGTTACAATGAACGCATCTTCGTGCGGGGCGACGCAACGGCGCCCTACGGCGTGATTGCCGATGTCATGGCCCGTATCCAGGGCGCAGGCTTCAAGAATATCGGCCTCGTGACGCAGCAGAAGAAGGACCAGTAACGCTCAAGATGAAGACCAGCGTCGTCACATCTGCGGTTCTGCACGGGCTGGTGCTTACCTGGGCGCTGGTGTCGCTAAGCGCTCCGGAATCCTTCAAGGTGGAGGATTTCGAGGCGATGCCGGTCGACCTTGTGCCGGTCGAATCCATCACGCAGTTGCAGCAAGGCGACAAGAAGGCTCCGAAGAAGGAGACTTCTGCACCGGTGCCGACGACACGGCCGCCGATCCCTCAACCGGCTGAAAACGCCGGCGACAACAATGTCGACCTGAAGACGCCGCCGGTACCAAACGCCAAGCCGAGCAACAGCGAGGCTGCCGCCGCCAATTCGAGCGAAAAGCCTCTGCCGCAGGTTGATCCCAAGCCGAACGATGTCAAGGAAGTCAACAAGGAAGAGACCGAGGTCGAGCAGCCGAAGGAAGTTGCCTCCATTCCGCCGCCGAAGCCGGTCGAGGTGACGCCGCCGAAGCCCGAGGAAAAGCCGCCGGAAGAACAGGCTAAGCCTGAAGAGCCGCCGAAGCCGGATGCCGAGGCGTTGCCGGACAAGGTGCCGACCCCTGTCGTCAAGCCGCAGGTAAAGCCGCCGGAACAGAAGCCTGCCGAAAAACCGCCGGAGAAGCCTCAGGATCAGCCAAAGGCTGCCGAAAAGCCGACCGACAAGAAGAAGGACGACAAGAAGCAGGAGGTGGCGAAATCGGCTTCTTCAATGAAGAGTGACTTCAATGCCGACGAGATTTCGGCGTTGCTGAACAAGACCGACCCTTCCGCCGGCGGTGCCAAGCGTTCGGTGCAGGAGGCATCGCTCGGTGCAAAGAAGAGCAATAGCGGCTCGAAGCTCAGTCAAAGTGAAGAAGATGCGCTAAAGGGTTTGATCGAGGGCAACTGGCTTGTCACTCCGGGAATGGAAGGCGTTTCCGGCATGGTCATCAAGGTGCATTTCAAGCTCGACAAAGATGGAAACATTATCGGCCAGCCCGAGATCGAGTCTTCCGGCGGAAGCAGCACCGATTCAACGCGTCGTGCGCTGGAAAGTGGTGCTTACCGTGCCGTGATGAAATCTGCTCCGTCGTTCCGCACGACACTTCCGATGGACAAGTATGACGTGTGGAATGAGGTCGTCCTGAACTTTAATCCCAGCGATATGGGGATTTAAATGCTGAGGGATTCGATCCATTTCGCGAAGTCTTTCGGGATATACGCGGTGCTGACAGGGTTGATCCTTGGCCTCGCATTTCCCTTCGATGCAAATGCGGAGACGGCTGATCGCCGAAACAGCGATGCAAATTCGCCGGTTCTCAGCGTGGCTGAAATTGATGCGATGCGAAACGCGATCGAACGTCAATTCATCGTCGACAGTCGCCTGAAAGACATGGGCAGCGTGCGTTTGACGATCCACATAAAGCTAGCCAGAGACGGGCAGATCGTAGGCAACCCTGATGTGCAGGTCACCGGTGGCAGTGAGCGTACGCAGAAAAGTCTTACCGATTCCGGCCTTCGCGCAGTTCGTCGCGCAGCTCCTTTTACGATGCTCCCGAAAGATAAATACAATGTCTGGAAGGAAGTTGTTTTCAATTTCGACACCAGCGCTCTTACCCAATAAGATGCTGAAAGGCTTGTTTGATATGGTCAAGTGTTCCCTCATCCGCGCTCTGATGGTCATTGCAGGCCTGATTGGGGTTGCAGCCTTTACGACGCCGGCGAACGCGTTGGTCACCCTCGATCTCCGAAAAGGCAATGTCCAGCCGATGCCGATTGCGGTGACGGACTTCCTGCAGGGCGATATGGGCGCGCAGGTTTCGCAGGTTATCGCCGCCGACCTGCAGCGATCCGGCTTGTTCGCGCCGATCAACAAGACGGCCTTCATCGAGAAAATTTCCAATCCTGACGCCTCGCCGCGCTTCGAGGATTGGAAGGTCATTAATGCCCAGGCTCTGGTGACCGGCCGTGTCACGCAGGAGGCGGATGGTCGCCTTCGTGCTGAATTCCGCCTTTGGGATCCGTTTGCCGGCCAGCAGATGACCGGTCAGCAGTTCTACACGCAGCCTGAGAACTGGCGCCGCGTCGCTCATATCATCGCTGACGCGATCTACAAGCAGATCACCGGCGAAGAAGGCTATTTCGACACCCGCGTCGTCTTCGTGTCCGAATCCGGCACCAAACAGCAGCGCAAGCGCCAGCTGGCTATCATGGACCAGGATGGCTTCAACGTGCGCATGCTGACGGATGGCAGCGACCTCGTTCTGACGCCGCGCTTCTCGCCGAACCGGCAGGAAGTGACTTACATGTCCTTCGCCAACCAGCAGCCGCGCGTTTATCTACTCCAGCTCGAAACCGGGCAGCGCGAAGTCGTCGGTAATTTCCCAGGCATGACCTTTTCGCCGCGTTTCTCTCCCGATGGTCAGAAGGTCATCATGAGCCTGCAGCAGGAAGGCAACTCGAACATCTATACGATGGACCTGCGTTCGCGCACGACGACTCGCCTCACATCGACGGCCGCAATCGACACGTCGCCTTCCTATTCGCCCGACGGCAACCGTATCGCCTTCGAAAGTGACCGCGGCGGACAGTCGCAGATCTACGTCATGAATGCCGATGGTTCGGGCCAGACTCGCGTCTCCTTCGGTGACGGGCGCTACTCCACGCCGGTCTGGTCGCCGCGCGGCGATCTGATCGCCTTCACCAAGCAGTCGGGTGGCAAGTTCTCGATCGGCGTCATGAAGCCGGACGGCTCGGGCGAACGTATTTTGACGACCGGTTTCCACAATGAAGGCCCGACCTGGGCGCCGAACGGCCGCGTCATCATGTTCTTCCGTCAGGCAGCAGGTGCCGGTGGTCCGCAGCTCTATTCGATCGACCTGACAGGCTACAATGAACAGGCGATCAAGACGCCGGCCTACGGCTCGGATCCGGCCTGGTCGCCGCTTCTGGAGTAGTGGACGGGAAGAATATCGCCTTCATGTCGCCGCAAAGTCCTGAAAATGGGCGATGCAGGGACAAATCAACGAATCGTTAACCATAATCTTTGATGGCCGGTTAACCGAGTGCGGTTACTGTCCGGAAACCCTGATTGAAGTCGCAAGGAGACCCGGCCATGAGCCGAATTCACACCCCGGCAATGAGCCGCATGCAGAATTTCGCCCGCAACCCCGTCATGATCGCGCTGGTCGCCGGTCTCGCTCTTGCGAGCTGCGCCAACAAGAAGAACGTGCCGAACAGCGCCGGTGATCTCGGCCTCGGTGCCGGTGCGGCAACGCCTGGTTCCGCTCAGGACTTCACGGTCAATGTCGGCGACCGCATCTTCTTCGACACCGACTCTACGTCGATTCGCGCCGATGCCGCCCAGACGCTCGACCGTCAGGCACAGTGGCTCGGCCGCTATCCGAACTATGCAATCACCGTCGAAGGCCATGCCGACGAACGCGGCACGCGCGAATACAACCTTGCTCTTGGTGCCCGTCGCGCGGCAGCGGCCAAGGATTATCTCGCTTCGCGCGGCGTCCCGGCCCAGCGCATGAAGACGATCTCCTACGGCAAGGAACGTCCGGTCGCCGTCTGCGATGACATTTCGTGCTGGTCGCAGAACCGCCGCGCAGTCACCGTTCTCGGCGGCGCAGGCATGTAATTTCCGGCAAAACCCGGAATTTGAGAAGGCGGTCCTTTGCGGGCCGCCTTTCTTTTTGACCACACTTTGGCCAGACTCCGTTGCTTTTTGAGAGCAATTGGAAAAATCTCCTGTCGTGCCATCGGGGCGCGAAGAATCACTGGGACAGGACGATACAAAAATGAAGAAACTAGTCGTGGCAGGCATGCTGTGCCTTGCTGCCGTGACCGGGAGCGAGCGAGCGGCGTATTCCGCTTCGTTCTTCGGCTTGCACATTGGCGGCCAATCCGCGCAACAGAGCCAGCCGGCAGCGCCCGTCGTCAACGTACAGAGCAGCGGAGCGGAAGTCCGCATCCAGCAGATGGAAGACCAGATGCGGCAATTGAACGGTCGTATCGAGGAAATGAGCTATCAGCTCCTCCAGATGCAGGAGACGATCCGTAAGCAGCAGGAAGACAATGAATTCCGCTTCCAGCAACTCGAAAAGACGGGCGGCGGCGCAAGTGGTGGTGGCGGTACGAAGGCACCGGTGAAGAAGAGCGAGGCCGATGTCGCTCCGCCGGCATCCGGTGGTGGCGACGATATCGCCAAGGTCATCCAAGCCCCGCAGGGAGCCGAAACGGCTCCCTCCACCAACGTACCGGCCAATGAGGGCCTCGGCCAGCCGCCGCGCGAACTGGGCTCCATGGATTTCGACCAGAACGGTAATCAGATCGGCGGTTCGGTGAATCAAGGTGCAACGGTCGGTTCCGCGCCGCTTCCGGATGCTGCGCCGAAGGGCAATAGTCTTCCAGGCGTAACCGCACCGCAGCAGACAGCTTCGCTCGGCAGCGAATCCGATCAATACAAGGCTGCCTATGGTCACGTGCTTTCCGGCGATTACAACGTTGCCGAGCAGGAATTCACGCAGTATATCGGCCGCTACCCGAACAGCGCACGGGCTCCGGACGCGAATTTCTGGCTTGGTGAAGCACTTTACTCCCAGGGCAAATTCAATGATGCGGCGAAGACTTTCCTGAACGCCCATCAGAAATATGGCACCTCCGAAAAGGCGCCGGAGATGTTGCTGAAGCTGGGCATGTCGCTTGCTGCGCTCGACAATACCGAGACTGCCTGTGCGACGCTGCGCGAAGTTTCGAAGCGCTATCCGAAGGCTTCCCGCGCCGTCATAAATAAGGTCGCGAGCGAACAGAAGCGTCTCGCCTGCTGAGGTCTTCCGGTTTGTTTCCGGAGGATCCCATTTCCCCTGAGGCGGCAGTCGACCGTTTCATTACCTCGCTGAAGACGCCTGCGCGCATTCTGGTCGCGATCTCGGGCGGAAGCGATTCCACCGGCCTGCTTCTCCTGCTTTCCGAAGCGTTGAAAGCCGCTCCCAATCTTTCCATTTCTCTTTGCGCCGCGACCATCGATCACGCGCTGCGCTCCGAATCCGCAGACGAGGCGCGTCAGGTCGCAGCCCTCTGCGCATCGCTTAGCATTCCGCACCGAACGATGGTCTGGCAGAGCGCGAAGCCGAAAACCGGTATCATGGCTGTCGCGCGTGAGGCGCGTTACGGTCTTCTCGCCGAAGCGGCGGAAGCGTTTGAAGCCAACCTTATCGTTACCGGGCATACGGCCGACGATCAGCGTGAGACGTTACGGATGCGGGGGATGCGGGCGGAGCAGATTTCGACCGGCATTGCCGATGCGGTGCTCTTCGATCGGCGTTTCTGGATCCTGCGGCCGCTGCTTTTTTCCACCCGTGCCGATATCCGCGCTTTCCTGAGCGCACGAGACGTGTCGTGGATCGATGATCCCAGCAACGAGGATATGAAATACGAACGCGTGCGGACGCGCCGGCAGCTATCGGCCGAAGCTGGTGCCGAGAGAGATATGCGTGGGGCCTGGCAGGAGCGGCTGGCTCTTGCGTCCGAGGGAGCCGAATGGCTGGATCGATATTTCAGGCTTCATGGCGGCCTGCTCGGGCAAGTGATGCCTGACGGCCTGAAGCAGGATCACGCCGTCCTCGATTATGCGCTCGGCCGCCTGGATGCCGTTTTCGGCGGGCAGCCGTTTGTGCCGGGGAGGGTGCAGATGGAGCGGCTTCTTGCGTTCGCTATTGGTGGCAAGCCGGGACGAATGACTGTCGGCCGTGTGGTATTCGATCTGCGGCGTGACGGGCTTTATCTGGCACGTGAGAGCCGCGGAATC
>Ga0102587_1002573_pt1 | contig 10261 bp, 6 predicted proteins | sample AraplaF_Col_mTSA_FD_76853 | JGI IMG/M metagenome (GOLD analysis project Ga0102587, IMG submission 76853) | Arabidopsis root microbial communities from the University of North Carolina, USA - plate scrape MF_Col_mTSA (SPADES assembly) (version 2) | ecosystem: Host-associated > Plants > Roots >... | reverse complement strand
CGGAGAAGGTAGAGCCGGAAAGCCGGGGCAGGTGGGGTAGGCATATGGCGGGATCCCGGAAATGGACCGACGGCAACCGCGTCGATCGCTCGGCTTCAGACGAACTTTGTCCGCTGGCCTTGCGCAAAGATCAAGCCACGGCGATTTGTTTTTCAACAGGCCGGGTGTCAGTTGTGTGCTGACTTGTCGGTTTTAGAACAGTGATGCCCGATATGGGCGCGTCTTCAGCAGACGGGATTGGGAAATATGCGCCCGTTTTTTGTGCGTCTGCTGTCTCGAAATCGGGCTGTTGCGGATTTTTCTGATCCTGCGCCCGCAACTTTCGGCATGTAGGGCTGCTATCGGTTGCAAGACAATTTCGCGAAAAATTTCGAACCTGTAAATTTGATGAAATATTAGCCCGTTAGCCTCGGGACTAAGCAAAGCTTAAAAAACGGTGTGCTATTTTTCAGAGACTTGAAACGGCGCCTGCATGGGTCTATACACCGCCGCAATGAGATGTTCTTCAGGAGAATCGCGTTGAGTGAGAAGATCGATCTTAGTTCCTTTGTCCTTTCCGAGACCGAGGAATTCATGAATACCAACCAGCGTGCATATTTTAGAGCAAAGTTGAACGCTTGGAAAAACGACATCCTGCGTGAGGCGCGTGAGACGCTCGGGCACCTCGCCGAGGAAAGTGCAAACCACCCCGATCTTGCAGACAGGGCATCTTCGGAAACCGACCGAGCGATCGAGCTTCGGGCCCGTGACCGGCAGCGCAAGCTGATCTCCAAGATCGATGCAGCCCTGCAGCGGCTGGATGAGGGAACCTACGGCTACTGTGAGGAGACGGGCGAGCCGATTGGATTGAAGCGTCTCGACGCACGGCCGATCGCCACGCTCTCGATCGAAGCACAGGAACGCCACGAGCGACGCGAAAAAGTCTATCGTGACGAATAACCTTCCGGTCCCGAACCATTAAAACAAACGGCGCGAAAACCTCGCGCCGTTTTTTGTCTTCCAGACTGTTGTGGGCAACCCGTCAGTTCTTCCGGTTGACGGCGATCTCGTTCAGCATCCGGTTCATCTCGTCTTCCAGCGTCGGTTCCGTCCTGCCGCCCGCAACGCCGCCCAGCCGTGGTTCCTGGCGGATCACGGCGCTCTGCGAAGCCGCGTTCGCGCGCTGGTCATGGTCGACGCGAACGTCATCGGCCGTCAGCTTGCCGAGGTCCCCGGTGATCTGGGCGTCGAGAATGCGTTCGAATTCGGCGACGGAACTGTCTCTCTGGCTCTGCGCGGGTTGGGCGGTTTGCGCGGCTGCTGCGACCGGCACCGGGGTTGTTTGCGTCAGGGGTCGCTGCGCGGAAACCGATGGTGTTGCGGCCAGCACACGCGTCCGCGCCGCATCCAAAATGTCCTCCGGCGACCCAGCCCGCTCAAGCGCGACCGTCGGTATGGTATTCGAGGTCACGGGTTGAAGGCGCGGCTGGGCAACCATACGCTCGGGCACTGCCTGGCGAACCTCCGGCTGCGGCCGTAGCTGGGCGTCGCTGGCCGTCGGTGCCGGGACCTGGTCAATGCTTTCGCCATAAAGCACCTGGCCCATCGCGGAGACCGGCGCGGCCCGGGTTTCCGCCGCCGGTGCCGCACGACGTTCCGCGACCGGGCGCGCGGCTATGGCTTCGGGAAGAGGCGAGGCGGCGGCGGCCTGCGGGGCTGGCTGGGCACCGATGCGGCTTTCGATGACGATGTCCGTCGGGCCGCCGATCATGATCAGGTGCTCGACGTCGTCGCGGCGCACCAGCACCAGCCGGCGGCGGGCATCGACGGCAGCGGCATCCAGCACCTGCAGGCGGGGCTGGCGGTTGCGGCCGCCGCGCACGAAAGGCGAGGGCGCCCGGCTGCGGATCACCCAGAGCACGAGGATGAGCAGGAGAAGCGCCAGACCGACGCCACCGGCTGCAAGCAGGAAACGACTGCCATACGCTCCGACAACATCATCCAACATAGTCACTTACTCCATTTCGCATTTCGGCACATATTGACGACTTTTCCGTTCCTTAGGCAAGGGCCGCCCATGCTGTCCAGTCACGGGAGAACGCGATTTCGTGTTCAGCTGCCTGGCGCCCAGCGACCTTGCGCAGGGGCGGCCGCTTTGGGCTTCAGGGGCAGATGGCGCTGTTGCCTGTGAATTCAAGCAGTCTTGCCGGTTGCCGGTGTTTTTGCCGACGCGGCAAATTGCTAAGAAGGAAAGAGTGCCTGATTCCCGCTTTGTGTTCGTGCTACGAAGCGGGAGGGGCTTATGTGAGGAATACATGACGAAACCGCGTCAGGCCGACGATTATAACGCACCGCTTGTGGATCGTGGGGGGCGTTCTGGCACGGTTTTGCGCATTCTGCTGCTGGCGCTCGTGCTGATTGCTGCCGCCGGGGGCTTCGTCTTCTTCAAAAAGTCGCTCGACAACGAGATCGTGCTCGGTGGTCTCGGCGTGCTCGCCATGGTCGGCATCTTCTTCCTGGTGTCTTCGGTCATCGGCTTCATCGAGGTGATGCCGCAGCGCCAGTCCGACAGCCTGGCGCGCGCCTTCCTCAACAGCCATCCCGACGGGACGCTGATTACCGACGAAAAGGGCCGGATCATCTATGCCAATGCCGCCTATGGCGCGCTGACCGGCGCGCGCAAGGCGACCGAGGTGCAGACGCTGGAAACGCTGCTGTCGCGTCACCGCGAATCCAATGAAGCGCTCTACAGACTGGTCAACGGGCTGCGCGAGGGCAAGGAAGGCCGGGAGGAATTTCGGCTGCTGCGCGCCGTCGGGCCAGGCAGCAATAGCTCCGGCGCGCATTGGTACCGGCTGAAGGCGCGGCTGCTGCAGCCGGAGGAGAATGGCGGCAGGCCGCTGCAGATCTGGCAGATCACCGACATCACCACCGAGCGCGACGACCAGGAGCGCTTCTTCAAGGAATTGCAGAACGCGATCGATTATCTCGACCATGCGCCGGCCGGCTTCTTTTCCGCCGGCAGGAAGGGCGAGATCTTCTACCTGAATGCGACGCTTGCCGAGTGGCTGAGCCTCGACCTCACCAAGTTCGTGCCGGGCTCGATGACGATCGGCGACGTCGTGGCGGGCGAGGGGCTGGCGCTGATCCAGTCGGTGCAGGCCGAACCGGGTCTGAAGAAGACCGTGACGCTCGACCTCGACCTGCGCAAGACCAACGGCCAGAGCCTGCCGGTGCAGATCATCCACAGCGTCACCTCGATGCGCGATGGCGCGCCCGGCGAAAGCCGGACGATCGTGCTGGCGCGTGAAAAAAGCGATGCCGGCGGCCAGTCGGCTTCGGCCGCCGCCATGCGCTTCACCCGTTTCTTCAACAACACGCCGATGGCGATCGCCTCGGTCGACGGCGACGGCCGCATTCTGCGGACCAACGCACCGTTCCTGAAGTTGTTCTCCGGCGTCGTCTCGCGCGACGATCTCGAAAAGGCGCCGCATCTCGAAACCATCGTGCAGGAGAGCGACCGGCCGCAGCTTGCCGAGGCGCTGGCGGCGGCCAAGGATCGGCAGGGCGATATCGCGCCCATCGATACCCGGACGCCGACCGACGAGGCGCGCTATTTCCGCTTCTATGTCAACGCGGTCATCGACCAGAGCGACGAGGCGCCCGAGGAGGCAGCGATCGTCTATGCCGTCGAGGTGACCGAGCAGAAGGCGCTCGAAGCGCAGATGGCGCAGACGCAGAAGATGAATGCTGTGGGCACACTCGCCGGCGGCATCGCGCATGATTTCAACAACGTGCTGACGGCGATCCTGCTGTCCTCCGACCATCTGTTGCTGCAGGCGCGGCCGGCCGATGCCAGCTTCGCCGACCTGATGGAGATCAAGCGCAACGCCAACCGCGCCGCGGTGCTGGTGCGCCAGCTGCTCGCCTTCTCGCGCAAGCAGACGATGCGGCCCTCGGTGCTGAACCTCACCGATGTCGTCGGCGACCTGCGCATGCTGGTTGACCGGCTGCTCTCCGGCACCAACGTCAAGCTCGACGTGCAATATGGCCGCGACCTGTGGCCTGTCAAAACAGACCTTTCGCAGTTCGAGCAGGTGCTGATCAATCTCTGCGTCAATGCCCGCGACGCGATGCCCGAGGGCGGTACGCTGACGCTGCGCACCAAAAACCTGACCGCCGCCGAGGTCTCCGCCTTCAACTATTCCTACATGCCGGCCGAGGATATGGTGCTGATCGAGGTCGCCGATAACGGCACCGGTATCGCGCCTGAGATCATGGACAAGATCTTCGAACCCTTCTTCACCACCAAGGATGTCGGCAAGGGCACCGGTCTTGGCCTCGCCATGGTCTACGGCATCGTCAAGCAGTCGGGCGGTTACATCCAGCCGGAATCCGAAGTCGGCAAGGGCACGACCTTCCGGGTGTTCCTGCCGCGCCACATCCCTGAGCCGGCGGTCGCCGCCGAAGCAGGCTCGATCGACAGCGCCATCGCCGAGATCGGCGTGCGGCCCGAGGCGCCGGCGTCGCAGCAGCCGGAGGATCTGACGGGATCGGCGGTCATCCTGCTCGTCGAGGACGAGGAGGCGGTGCGCCGCGGCGGCAAGCGCATGCTGGAAACGCGCGGCTACACCGTACACGAGGCGGGCTCGGGCGTCGAGGCGCTCAGCATCATGGAAGAACTCGACGGCAAGGTCGATATCGTCGTCTCCGACGTCGTCATGCCCGAAATGGATGGGCCGACGCTGCTGCGCGAGCTGCGCAAGACCTATCCCGACATGAAATTCATCTTCGTCTCCGGCTATGCCGAAGATGCCTTTGCCCGCAACCTGCCGCCGGATGCGAAATTCGGCTTCCTGCCGAAGCCCTTCTCGCTCAAGCAGCTCGCTGTTGTGGTGAAGGAAACGTTGGACGGGTGAGTGGGGTGCGCCCGAGAGAGGGCGTGCCACACATCGCCTCTATCACGGTTGTGCCGTGCCAACCCCTCTGCCCGGCAGGCAGAGAGGCTTTTTCGACACCATCTATCTGTCACGGCCATACCGACCTACCCGTCAATCCTCATTCCGCAGCGCCACCGCAATCTCGGCCGCAAGCCGCGCATTGTTCTCCACCAACGCAATATTGGTCTTCAGGCTCTGGCCGTCCGTCAGGTCGAAGATGGTCGAGAGCAGATAGGGCGTCACAGCCTTGCCGGTGATTTCGTCGCGCTCGGCGCTATCCAGCGCCCGCTCGATATAGATTTCCATCTCCTCGCGTGGGATTTCGTCGACTTCCGGCACTGGGTTGGCGACGAGCATGCCGCCGTCGACACCGAGCTGTTCGCGCACCGTCTGGAAATTGGCGATGGCGGCCGGGCTGTTCAGCGACAGCGGGCTTGATATGCCCGAGGAGCGTGACCAGAAGGCGGGGAATTCCTCGCTCTCATAGGTGACGACAGGCACGCCGCGGGTTTCCAGCACTTCCAGCGTCTTCGGAATGTCGAGAATCGCCTTGGCGCCGGCGCAGACGACGATGACGCCGGTTCGGGCGAGCTCCTCGAGGTCGGCTGATATATCGAAGCTTTCCTCGGCGCCGCGATGTACGCCGCCGATGCCGCCTGTGGCAAAGACGCGGATGCCGGCGCGCGCTGCCGCAATCATCGTCGCCGCGACCGTGGTGGCGCCGGTGCGGCGCTCGGCGATCGCGAAGGCGAGATCGGCGCGCGACACCTTCATCACCTCGGTTGCCTTGGCGAGCTGTTCCAATTCCGCGGCTTCAAGACCGATATGCAACGTGCCATGAATGACGGCGATCGTTGCCGGCACCGCTCCCTGTTCACGGATGATCGTCTCGACGCTGCGGGCCATCTCGATATTGCCAGGATAGGGCATGCCGTGGGTGATGATCGTCGATTCCAGCGCCACCAGCGGCGCGCCGCGCTGCTTGGCGCTGGCAACCTCCTTCGAATAGGCGATCGGCAGAAGAGGGGAGATGGGCTTGGTCATGGTCTTGTCCTGTGATCGACAGAACATAATGCCGAAAAGTGTGGGCGGTTTTCGGACGGCATCATGCTCAACTCTTTAATTAGTCGCTTCAATGCAGAATTCTGATCTTGGGAACAAGGGCAAGCGCCTCATTCAAAAGATCCGGCGTCAGATTTTCGTTGACGGCGTGCCGCGACTGCACGGTCAGCGTGGCGGCCGCGGTGCCGTGGCGGACGGCTTCCTCGAGCGGCAGGCCGAGCATCAAGGCGGCGAGCGTGCCGGCCGCAAGAGAATCGCCGGCACCCGTGACATCGGCGACGGTGTCGGCGATCGGCGGCTGCAGCGTCACGGCGCGGTCCCCGCAAAGCGCGACGAGTTCGCGCCGGCCGCGAGTGACGACGGCATTCCTGATGCCGATCTCGTTCAGCAATGGCGGCCAGCCGGCGGCGTCTTCCGGCTGCTCACCGGTCAGGGCGGCGGCCTCGGCCTCGTTCAGGAACAGGTAGTCGATATCCCCGATGCAGGGTTTCAGCCTGATGACCTTGGCCGGCGAGATGGCGATTGCCGCAACGGGCTTGGCGAGCGAATGCGCCTTTGCGACGATCGCCGCGATCGTCTCTTCCGGCAGGTTGGCGTCAAAGAGGATGAAATCATGGGCGGCGAAGGCCTCCCGCACCCAGCGGATGGAGAGACGCCGCGGCACGAAGAAGCGGTAGAGATCCATGTCGGCCAGGGCGATCACCAGATTGCCGTCCTTCTCGATGATCGCCGTGTAGCTCGGCGTCTTGCGGTCGAGGAAGACGAAAGGCCGGTCGTCGATGCCGGCGAAATCGGCGGCTTCGCCGACCAGTTCGCCGTTGGGATCGCCGCCGCGCGGCGAGATCATCGTCACCTGAAAACCGAGCCTTGCGAGATTGCGCGCCGCATTGAAGCCGCCGCCGCCGGGCTCCTCGAACCAGGTGCCGGGATTGCTGGCGCCAGGCGCTGTCTCGCCGGAGATGCGGCCGCGCCGATCGATATGGGCACCGCCGAGAACGAGAATCTTTCTTTTCATTTCAGGCACTCTCCTGATGCCCGACGTGCGAATCGATGGGATGGGTTTTTGTGCGCGGGTGCCGGCACTTTACATCTAAGTCGTTGCTTTTCATCGATAAAACAAATACAGAACACGGGCCGTTTTACCTTTTTCTTTCAATTGTTTGATCGCCTATTGCGAGAGTGGAACAAATAGGGTACAAACTCGACATTGCTTGGGCGGCTTCAATAACCTAAAGGTGGATCGGATGTCTCAGAATTCATTGCGGCTGGTAGAGGACAAATCGGTGGACAAAAGCAAGGCGCTTGAAGCGGCACTCTCACAGATAGAGCGGTCGTTCGGCAAGGGCTCGATTATGAAACTCGGCTCCAACGAGAATGTTGTCGAGATCGAGACGATCTCGACCGGCTCGCTTGGCCTCGATATCGCACTTGGTGTCGGCGGCCTGCCGAGGGGCCGCATCATCGAAATTTACGGACCGGAAAGCTCCGGTAAAACGACGCTTGCGCTGCAGACCATTGCCGAGGCGCAGAAAAAGGGCGGTATCTGCGCCTTCGTCGATGCCGAACATGCGCTCGATCCTGTCTATGCCCGCAAGCTTGGCGTCGATCTGCAGAACCTTCTGATCTCGCAGCCCGATACCGGCGAGCAGGCGCTTGAAATCACCGATACGCTGGTGCGCTCCGGCGCCGTCGACGTCCTCGTCGTCGACTCGGTCGCCGCACTGACGCCACGCGCCGAAATCGAAGGCGAGATGGGCGACAGCCTTCCCGGCCTGCAGGCGCGCCTGATGAGCCAGGCGCTGCGCAAACTCACCGCCTCGATCTCGAAGTCGAACACCATGGTGATCTTCATCAACCAGATCCGCATGAAGATCGGCGTCATGTTCGGTTCGCCGGAAACGACGACGGGCGGCAATGCGCTGAAATTTTATGCCTCCGTACGCCTCGACATCCGCCGCATCGGCGCGGTCAAGGAGCGCGAAGAGGTGATCGGCAACCAGACCCGCGTCAAGGTCGTCAAGAACAAGATGGCGCCACCCTTCAAGCAGGTCGAGTTCGACATCATGTATGGCGAGGGTGTTTCCAAGACCGGCGAGTTGGTTGATCTCGGCGTCAAGGCCGGCATCGTCGAGAAATCGGGCGCCTGGTTCTCCTATAACAGCCAGCGTCTCGGCCAAGGTCGTGAAAACGCCAAGACCTTCCTGCGCGACAATCCGGATCTCGCCCGCGAGATCGAGTTGTCGCTGCGCCAGAATGCCGGCCTGATCGCCGACCGCTTCCTGCAGAACGGCGGACCGGATCCCGATGACGGCGATGGCGATGCCACTGCGGAAATGTAATTTTCGCGCTTGAACTCATCAGTCAGTTCCAGCCGGCCGCATTCCTGATGAGAATGCGGCCGGTTTTGTTTGTCTGCTGGACAGTGGCGGAGGCGAACGTTAAAAGCCGATGGATTTGTATTTACCTGCCTCCGGCAGCATTGAAGGGCATAGCATGAGCGGCGTGAACGATATCCGGTCGACCTTCCTCGACTATTTCAAGAAGAACGGCCATGAGATTGTTCCGTCGAGCCCGCTCGTCCCGCGCAACGACCCGACGTTGATGTTCACCAATGCCGGCATGGTGCAGTTCAAGAATGTCTTCACCGGCCTGGAAAAGCGTCCTTATTCGACGGCGACGACCTCGCAGAAGTGCGTGCGCGCCGGCGGCAAGCACAACGACCTCGACAATGTCGGCTATACCGCGCGTCACCTGACCTTCTTCGAAATGCTCGGCAACTTCTCCTTCGGCGACTATTTCAAGGAGAATGCGATCGAGCTTGCCTGGAAGCTCGTGACCGAAGGTTTTGATCTGCCGAAGCATCGCCTGCTGGTAACCGTCTATTCCGAAGACGAAGAGGCAGCGACGCTGTGGAAGAAGATCGCCGGTTTCTCCGACGACAAGATCATCCGCATTCCGACCTCCGACAATTTCTGGCAGATGGGCGATACCGGCCCCTGCGGTCCGTGCTCGGAAATCTTCATCGACCAGGGCGAGAACGTCTGGGGCGGCCCTCCGGGCTCGCCGGAGGAAGATGGCGACCGGTTCCTGGAATTCTGGAACCTGGTCTTCATGCAGTTCGAACAGACGGAGCCCGGCGTTCGCAACCCGCTGCCGCGTCCGTCGATCGACACCGGCATGGGTCTGGAGCGCATGGCCTGCATTCTGCAGGGCGTTCAGAGCGTGTTCGACACCGATCTCTTCCGGACACTGATCGGCGCCATCGAGGATACGATGGGCGTCAAGGCGGAAGGCAGCGCCAGCCACCGCGTCATCGCCGACCACCTGCGCTCCTCGGCCTTCCTGATCGCCGACGGTGTGTTGCCGTCGAATGAGGGCCGCGGTTATGTCCTGCGCCGCATCATGCGCCGCGCCATGCGCCATGCGCAGTTGCTCGGCGCCAAGGAGCCGCTGATGTACAAGCTGCTGCCGACGCTGGTGCAGCAGATGGGCCGCGCCTATCCGGAGCTGGTGCGCGCCGAGGCGCTGATCTCGGAAACGCTGAAGCTCGAGGAAAACCGCTTCCGCAAGACGCTCGAACGTGGCCTGTCGCTTCTGTCGGACGCAACGACGGATCTTTCCAAGGGCGATATGCTGGATGGCGAGACCGCCTTCAAGCTCTACGACACCTACGGCTTCCCGCTCGATCTGACGCAGGATGCATTGCGTGCCCGAGAGATCGGCGTCGACATCTCCGGCTTCACCGATGCGATGCAGCGCCAGAAGGCCGAAGCCCGCTCGCACTGGGCCGGTTCCGGCGAAAAGGCGACCGAAACCGTGTGGTTCGAGCTCAAGGAAAAACACGGCGCGACCGAATTCCTGGGCTACGACACCGAAACGGCTGAAGGCGTCGTGCAGGCGATCGTCAAGGATGGCGCGGTTTCGACCGAGGCCAGGGCCGGCGACAAGGTGCAGATCGTCGTCAGCCAGACGCCGTTCTACGGCGAATCCGGCGGCCAGATGGGCGATACCGGCGTGATCTCGTCCGACCACGCCAAGATCGAGATTTCAGATACGCAGAAGAGAGGCGAAGGCCTGTTCGTGCATCAGGGTATTGTCATCGACGGCGTGGTCAAGGACGGCGATGCGGTCGTGCTGACGGTCGATCATGCCCGCCGTTCGCGGCTGCGCGCCAACCACTCTGCGACCCACCTGTTGCACGAGGCTTTGCGCGAGGTGCTCGGCACCCATGTGGCGCAGAAGGGTTCGCTGGTCGCGCCCGAGCGCCTGCGTTTCGACGA
>Ga0102587_1002571_pt1 | contig 10264 bp, 8 predicted proteins | sample AraplaF_Col_mTSA_FD_76853 | JGI IMG/M metagenome (GOLD analysis project Ga0102587, IMG submission 76853) | Arabidopsis root microbial communities from the University of North Carolina, USA - plate scrape MF_Col_mTSA (SPADES assembly) (version 2) | ecosystem: Host-associated > Plants > Roots >... | reverse complement strand
CTTCCATTCGCTGAACTACGGCATGTTCAATCTGGCGCACGGGTATGCGTGGCGGCAGATGGCGGCCTATTCGGAGCTGCAGGAGGCGGAGTTCGCAGCGGAGATCAACGGCTACACCGCGACCAAGCACCAGCGCGAAGTGGGCACTGGCTATTTCGACGCCGTGTCCGTTGCCATCTCCGGCGGAAAATCGTCGACCACTGCGATGAAGGAATCGACCGAGCACGACCAGTTCCGCCCGGCCGCAGAGTGAAAGCCCGGCGGGAGCGCGGCAATCCCTGCCCGCTGCGCTCCTGCCGATCCTCATAAATCAGAGCGGGACACGGACGGAAACCGCAGACACGCCTCCGCATCCCACTCTAGCCTCGAACCTCAAGGAGAAGTCCAATGACAGTCCAGACACGCGTCAAGGAACGGGCCGAGGAACAGTCTTCGGCGATGACCCCGGACCAGCAGGCAGCGATCCGCATGGTCGCCAACGACCTGCACCGCCTCAACCAGTCCGTTATGAAGGCCGTGGATGCCGGCGTTTCGGTCGAGCTCGTTCGCTCGGCCCGCCACCACGGCGGTGAAGGCAACTGGGGCGACCTCCTGATCCCGGTCATCGTGACCCAGGGCAGGCCATGACACTCGTGGCGATGACGCTTGCGATGGCCTTGCTTTCATCCGTCTCGCTTCGTCCGCTCGCTGCATCTTTCGTCCGAAGCACAATTTATCGTTGAATATCATTGAAACTGCAGCGCGAGATCTCGGCGCACAAGATCAGAAAGGCCGGCAGCGATGCCGGCCTTTCCGTGCTCGCGGTGATCGTTCACGATGCAACGATCACCGGCAACCCACTATTTCAGGTTGATCGAACCGCCCGCTCCTGCCTATATTAGCCGAACCTACCTTAGGCAGAGGTGCGCATGCATCGATCGACGAAAGCTGCAGATACGGCCGAACTGACGGAGTTGATCTACGGCGCCGCATTTGGTGACTGCAGCTGGCAGGACTTTCTTGACCGGCTGACCACGACGATGCCCGGCGGGCGCTCGGCGCTCCATTACCACGATCTCACATCGCCAGCGGCATGCGTGCCCTATGTCTCCGGCTTTACTCCGGAGGCGATCGATCAGTTCAACAGCCATTTCGCGGCGATCAATCCCTGGATACCGAAGTCGGTCCTCGTGCCCGTCGGCCGCGGTCTCGCCGGCGAGCATATCGTCTCGCGCGCGGATTTGCTGAAATCGGAATTCTACAACGACTGGCTGAAGGGCCAGACCGGCTGCGAGACCACGGTGGGCGTCACCATCGTGCGCAGCGCGACGCGCACATTGCTCGTATCGACCTGTACATCGTCCACGGACGAGGAACTCAACCGGCAGGCGGCCGATCAATATACCCTTCTTGCCCCTCATCTGAAACGCGCCTTCGATTTCCTGCGCCGACGGGACCTGATGATGGCCGAGCAGCATGAGGGCCAGACGCTTCTCGATACGATCGGCGTCGGCGTCATTTATGTCGGCGACAATCTTCGCATCCGCTCGATGAACGTCAACGCCGAACGCATGGCGGCGAAGGGTTCTCCGTTTCGCGTCACGATCGGCGGACGCTTGTTCATGGACGAACCGGAAGCCAACGCGGCACTGGAGCTTCTGGCCTCACCGGTCGGCACTCCCGCACAGCCGCAGGTTCGCATCGTCAGGACCGCGGAGAATGGCGCCTTTCGGATCACGCTCGTCCGGCGAAGCGCCAGTATCTTCACCGAACTCCTCGATGGCCCCACCGTCGCGGTGCTGGTCGAGCCGGCGTCCTCGCTGGTTTTTGACCAACGCCTCACCCACCTGAAAGACAGCTACGGCCTCACGCCGGCCGAAATCCGCATCGCGTCAGGCGTCGTTGCCGGCCTGACGCTGAAGGAAATGTCGCATGCCAACGGCGTCAGCTACGAGACGACCCGTACGCAGCTTAAAAGCATCTATTCCAAGACCCGGGTCAATTCTCAGGCCGCCCTGGTCAAGCTCCTGATGCGCTGACCGAAGGCGCCAGAACCCACGACCCGTCGTTCTGGATGCGGGCCGGTCGCGCGCATGCTCAGCCGCGACGCGGCCGTTTTCCGGCAAAGACGTCAGCATGGCTACGCAACAGCTTCGTCATGCGATCGACCACCGTGCGGATTTCCTTTCGGTGCCGATCCTCGTTGTTCATCACGATCCATTGCCGATGCCTGAGCGCCGGGATTTCGTCACCCGCCCGCTCCAGCATCGGATCGAGATCGCCGACGAAACAGGGAAGCACGGCGCACCCGGCGCCGGCACGGGCGAGATCCAGGAGCGAACGCGGCCGTGTGATCGTCGCGACGATCCTGCCCTCTGCCTGCTGGTGAGGCCAGCGAAGATAGGCCGAGATCGCCTCCTCTTCGCCCACGGCCACCCACCGACTGTTGGCAGCTGACGCTGCGTTCTTCTGGCGATAGGCGGCGTAGGCGACGTCACCGATCAGGCTCGCCGCCAGATAGCTTTCCTCGGGCTCGAAAGCACGGATGCCGATATCGGTCTCACGATAGGCGAGGCTTGCGCGTGTCTCGCCAACCGTTATCGCCAGGCTGAAACCATCCCTCTCGCTGCAAAGTGCCGGGAAATTCTCGGCAAGAAGCCAGGCATTCCAGGTGCCGACGGTGATGCGGACTGTCGCGCCTTCACCCTCGCGCCGCCAGCTTTCGACCAGGCGCGCCGCCGTCTCCATCTCCTGAAGCTGCTCGAAAAGAAGCTCACCGTCGCCAGTGAGCTGATAGCCGGTCTGGCTGCGCAGGAATAGGGCGCGGCCCGTCCGCTCCTCGAGCTCCAGCATCCGCCGCCCGACCGTGGCCGGGCTCGAACCGAGCGCCTGTGCCGCGCCGGTCAGGCCCCCGGTGCGCGCCACGCTCATGAAACAGCGGTAGATATCCCAATCCAGGTTTTTCATTACTGAAAAATATAGCGCGATATCCGGTGTATGTAAAACTGCTTTGGATGCATAAAAGACGTGATGCCCACCAAGTGAGGAGCATCACCATGGAAATGATGGCAATGGTCTATATCGCCGACATGGCCTTGAAGAACCGGCGTTGGGACGAAGACTTCGATCCGAAGCCGCCGGGATATCTTCGGCGCCTCTTTAACGCCCTGTCCGTCAGGATTGCCCAGCGGCGCATGAGGCGCCTTGACGCTGAAGAAAAGAGCACCGCGGAGCCCTGCGGCCACGCGGTGCAATGTTAGCCCCTGCCCTTGTTATGTCGCACGGCGATACCGGTTTGCCGTGCCTTCGCCTGAAGGCGGAACGTCCGCCGTCAGCGAATTCGATTGCCGGCCGCCTCAGGCGGCCCGGTAATTGTAGTCGTCTGCCTGCGGCTCCAGCCGGAACTGCTCGACAAGCATCATCAACGTGTCGGCCTGGTGCGCGAGCGACCGGCTCGTCGCCGTGGCTTCCTCGACCATGGAAGCGTTCTGCTGTGTCATCTGGTCCATCTGGTTGACCGAGCCGTTGACCTCGTTGAGCGCAACGGCCTGATCGCGGCTAGCGGTCGCGATCATCTCCACATGCTGGCTGACGGTGACGATCTGCGCGCTGATCGATGCCAGCACTTCGCCCGTTTCCTTGACCAGGTGCGAACCGGCATTGACCTCGTTCGTCGACTTGTTGATGAGCCCCTTGATCTCGCGCGCGGCCTCTGCCGAACGCTGCGCCAGTTCACGCACTTCCTGGGCGACAACGGCAAAGCCCTTGCCTGCTTCACCCGCACGCGCCGCCTCGATGCCGGCGTTCAGCGCCAACAGGTTCGTCTGGAAGGCGATGTCGTCGATCACCTCGATGATCTGCTCGATCTGGCGCGAGGCCTCCTCGATGCGTCCCATGGCGGCGATCGCGTTGGTGACGACGGTCGCTGAGCTGTCGGCGCTGCGCTTCGTCTGGATCACGGCATGGTTGGCTTCGCCGGCACGCTCGGCCGAAGAGCGAACGGTCACGGTGATCTGGTCGACCGCAGCGGCGGTTTCTTCAAGCGATGCCGCCTGGGCTTCCGTTCGCTTCGACAGCGAGTCGGCGGCATGATGCATGCTTGAACCGCTTTCCTGGATCGCCTGCGCATTGGCACGGATCTGGGAGAGCGTGTCCTGCAGCCGGATCAGCGAGCCGTTGAAGTCCTCGCGCAACTGTTCGAGACGACCGTGGAACGGAACCTCGATCTGGCGCGAGAGGTCGCCCTGCGCGAGACGGCCGAGACCGGCTGCAAGCTCGCTGACGGCCAGATCGATCTGACGATCGAGCTCCCGCTTTTCCCGATCGTTGCGGCTGCGCTCCATCTCGGCGCGAGTACGCTGCTCTTCGCTCTCGGCCTCGATGCGCACCTTGGAAAGCGCGTTCTCCTTGAAGACGCCGAGCGCGCGCGCCATGTCGCCGATTTCGTCACGACGGGCGTCGCCGTCGATCGCCGTGTCGAGGCGGCCATCGGCGAGGCGCCGCATGGCAGCGGTGATCTGACCGATCGGCTTCTTCAGCGTCAGCGTCAAAGCAATGCCGGCAAGCAGCGCGATGACGACGCCGCCGACGGTTGCGGCCACCGAGATCTGGTTTGCTTCCTGGCGTTCTGTTCCGGCGGCCACCTTCTGCTGCTCGGCAAAGCCGGTGAGATCGCCCCAGATCTGGTCGATCGATTGGCCGGCAGCGTCGAAGTCGGCGGTCCGCTTGACGGTGATTTCGACGAGCGCTGCGGCATCCTTCTTCATCGCCGTCAGGATCGGCATCAGCGTATCGGCGATCTTGTCGAAGGAAGCGCCGTCACTGGCAACACCACGCAGCGTCGCCATGTTCTGTTGAACGGCAAGCGACTTGTCGAGCAGCTTCTGGCGGCTCTCTTCGTTCGTCTGCCCCATGAAAGTCGCAGCGGAAATCTGAATGTCCGTGATCGACGCGGCGAGCCGGCGGGTTGCGGTCAGTACCGATTCCGTCGTGACGATCTGCTCGTCGAGTTCGGCGAAGATCCGCGTCGCGTCACGCATCTTGCCGACCGATGCCGCCTCCAGGCGGAAGCTCGCAGTGCGGAAACGGTCGACATATTTGGAGATGCCGGCAAGCGTCTCCGGGCCGGCCGGCGCCTTCAGCAGCGAACCGATCTCGCTCGAAGCCGACGTGATCGTTTCGGCAAGCGATTTCTCGTCCTTCGGCAGCAGACGGAAGATGTCGCGCTCGGTGCGGCCGATCATCGGGAAGCGTTCCTTGACGGCCTTGAGCTTGTCGTCGACGGTGATCGCCTTGCTGACCTCGGTGCCGAATTCGTTGAAGAAGCGGCTGGCGCGCATCAGCTTTTCGGCTTCGCGCAACATGGTCTTGGCAGCGTTTTCGTTCTTCCGCACGGCGTATTGCAGCCGGTTCGATTCCTCATTGATCTTGGAGCGCTCGATCAGCAGCGCGTCGAGGTTTGCCGCCATCGCTGCGCGCAGCTCCTGCTCGCCGACATGCAGCTTCCAGAGGCCATCAATGCGTGCCTCGATGTCGTTTGTCGCGGCGATTGCGGCCGTCAACTCGTCCTGACCGCTCTGGCCGGCGACCTGCGCGGCCGTCGCCGCAAGCACGTCCTTCTGAGCCGAAATCTTCGACTGGACGGCTTGCCTGGTTTCCTCGGTCGTCGAATGCAGGAAGGCGTTCATGCCCGCATAGACATCCTTGAAGCCGCTCAATGTCTGCAGCACGCTGTTGGAAATCTCCATGCGGCCCTGAAGCAGGCCGGATGCATAGAGACCGGTGATACCGACGGCACAGATGCTGACGACGAAGGGCAGGATGAAAAAGAGCACCTTCGTCTGGATCTTGAAACGGGCAAGAATTCTATCAATGAACATTGAAAACACCTTGGCTCGCAGCTCGCATTCGCCTCCCCCGGCAGCTCGAGACGTCTCCGCCTTCAACGACAGGGCGTGAAGGTGCGAGCGATCGAGAGCCACCCGATGCGCAAACAGGCTGATGTTTTTCGGAAAATCATACGGCGCACGCCGCAAGTCCGTCGGCAATCATTGCGGATCCGCGTCACCACTCCTAGGCAACGTGGACCTGACGAACTCACATCGTCGCACTATCCAATTTGAACGATTAAAATTTATATAAGCGCGTTTCACCTGCGGCAGAAAATCCGAAGGTGCGCGGGGCGCTTCAACGGCGCCCGAGGAACCGGCCGTCTAGGGCCGGTTGCCTGAGATCAGAACCAAAGGGCCGGAAGGGCTGCAAGCGCGGCTACGGCGAAGAAAGCGATGAGGGCGAGGCGCGTGATCGCGGCCTTCTGCTGACGGCTTTCATCGGTGCGGGCGACCGCGATGGCGCGGGGACGGCGGCGTGGTTGGTTCATGGCATCCTGTCCTTGTCACATTCACCGGCAACCATCGGCCCGGATGAACCGGCTTGCCAGTCACACATATATTGCAGCCATGCCGTGGCGGAGGAAAGTCAAAAAATAGGAAACAGTGTTATTTCCGTTTACGCGACAATCCGATCACACCAACCGCCGGCTGTGCCGACGAGAATAAAGGTTCGATCAGAGCCGTTAACAATCGCTGAAGCACGACCCACCAAAAGCGGGGAGATCAGGCGTCCTGCCCGGCAGCAAAGCCCGATGCCCAGGCCCATTGGAAATTGTAGCCGCCGAGCCAGCCGGTCACATCGACGCATTCGCCGATGAAGTAGAGCCCCGGTACCGCCTTCGCCTGCATCGTCTTGGAATCGAGCCCTTTGGTATCGACGCCGCCGAGCGTGACCTCGGCCGTGCGATAGCCTTCCGATCCGGCGGGCTTGATCGTCCAGGCCTGGATCGAAGACGAAAGCTGGTTGATCGTCTTGTCCGAGAGGTCGGCAAGCTGACGGCCGGTCAGCTTCGCGCCGTCGGCGAAAAACTGTGCGAGCCGGCGCGGCAGGATATCGCCAAGCGCCGTCTGCACCGCCTGCTTACCGTGGGTGCGGCGGATCTCCTTGAGGATCGCGGCGATGTCGATATCGGGCATCAGCCGCAACTCGATCTCCTGTCCCTCGCGCCAATAGGAAGAGATCTGCAGGATCGCCGGGCCGCTCAGGCCACGATGGGTGATCAGCACCGCCTCGCGAAAGGCCGCCTTGCCGAACCGGTCTTCGGCGTCGACTGCGACACCCGCCAGTTCGCCGATCGTTTCGAGTTGCGCCGGATCGAGGGTCAGCGGCACGAGGCCCGGCCGCGTTTCGACGATGCCAAGGCCGAACTGCTCGGCGATCCGGTAGGCGAGCCCGGTCGCACCCATCTTCGGAATCGACTTGCCGCCGCTGGCTATGACGAGCGATTGGGCATCGATAGGCCCCTCATCCGTCATGACGCGGAAGCCCGCCCCGTGGCGTTCGACGCTTTCGATCGTTGTCTCCAGCCGCAACTCGGCGTGCACATCGCGCATTTCCGCGAGCAGCATCCTGATGATGTCCTTGGCCGAGTGGTCGCAGAAGAGCTGGCCGAGTGTCTTTTCGTGCCAGGCGATGCCGTGCTTTTCGACAAGGCCAAGGAAATCGCGCGGCGTAAAGCGCGCCAGCGCCGACTTGCAGAAATGTGGGTTGGCCGAAAGGAAATTCTTCGGCCCCGCATGGATATTGGTGAAGTTGCAGCGACCACCGCCGGAGATGCGGATCTTCTCGCCGGGTGCCTTGGCATGGTCGAGCACAGCCGCCCGGCGGCCGCGCTTGCCCGCTTCGATGGCGCACATCATGCCCGCGGCACCGGCACCGATGATGACCACATCCTTCTTCTCAGCCACGAAACACCCCAGCTCTTTTGTCTTTCCTTCCCGGTGGCAAAGAAGAAAGTCAATGACCAAGCCCATCTAGCCAATTGCCAATCTGTGGTTATGATGCGTCATCCGAAGCCAAAACCGGTGATTTATGCCCTCCAAGAGAAGTGCTGCCCAACAAACAACGAAAATCAGCAAAACTTCGAAAATACCCCCCGCCTTGCACTCCCTCCGCGGTGTGAAGACCTGGAAGGAAGCCACGGACTGGCTCAAGATCCGCGGTATCGAAGACGTCGAATGCATCACGCCCGACCTTGCCGGCGTGCCTCGCGGCAAGATGATGCCGACCTCGAAATTCACGTCCAACACCTCGCTGGCGCTCCCCTCGGCCGTCTACCGGCACACGATCTCGGGCGAATATCCTGACGAAACCGGGCAGTTCCGCTACGATTCGCGCGACAGCGATATCAAGCTCGTGCCTGATCTCTCCACCCTTTCGGTCGTGCCCTGGGAGACCGACCCGACGGCGCAGGTGATCTGCGACATCGTCGGTTCGCAGGGTGAGCAGATCAGCTACACGCCGCGCAACGTCCTGAAGCGCGTGGTCGACCTTTACAAGAAGAAGGGCTGGAAACCGGTCGTCGCACCGGAAATCGAATTCTACCTCGTCGCCACCAATGACGACCCTGACTATCCCCTGCATCCACCGAAGGGTCGCTCCGGTCGCTCGATCCTTGGCGGTCAGGGCTATTCGATTGCCGGCATCAACGAGTTCGACGAGCTGATCGACGACATCTACCACTTCTCCGAGAAGCAGGGTCTCGAAATCGACACGCTGATCCATGAAGAGGGACCGGCGCAGCTCGAGATCAACCTTCGCCACGGCGACCCGATCGAGCTGGCCGACCAGGTCTTCCTGTTCAAGCGCACGATCCGCGAGGCGGCGCTGAAACACGGCATCTATGCCACCTTTATGGCCAAGCCGATGCAGGGCCAGCCGGGTTCGGCGATGCACATCCACCAGTCGGTGGTCGAAATCAACACCGGCCGGAACCTGTTTTCGAACCCGGATGGATCGGCATCGAAGGAATTCTTCCACTTCATCGGCGGCATGCAGCACTACGTGCCGCGCACGCTGGTCATGATGGCGCCCTATGTGAACTCCTTCCGCCGGCTGACGCCCGACATGTCGGCGCCGGTTAATACCGCCTGGGGCTACGACAACCGCACGACCGCCTTCCGCATCCCGGTGTCGGAACCGGTCGCCCGGCGCATCGAGAACCGGCTGCCGAGCTCGGATGCCAACCCCTACCTGGCGCTCGCGGCCTCGCTTGCCTGCGGCTATCTCGGCATCGTCGAACAGCGGGAGCCGACGGCACCGACCGAGGACACGGCCAACGAGGGCGAGATCGACCTGCCGCGCGGCCTGCTCGAAGCTGTCGCTCTGCTCGAATCGGCACCATCGCTTGCGGAGGTGCTGAGCCCTGAGTTCATCGCCATCTATGCCGGCGTCAAACGTGGCGAGTTCGAAACCTTCATGCAGGTCATCAGTCCCTGGGAACGCGAATTCCTGCTTCTCAACGTCTGACCTCAGAGGTTCTCCATGCCCTGGCAAAGCCCGATCTCGCCCGGTTACTCCTGGTATGAGGCGACCGTTCCGGATCGACCGGAGTATCCCGCCATGCCCGGATCGCGGAAAGCCAACGTCGCGATCGTCGGCGGTGGCTATACCGGGCTGCAGGCCGCCTGGAACCTGGCGCGGCAGGGCGTCGACGTCACCTTGATCGACGCCTGCCGCTTCGGCGACGGTGCCTCTGGCCGCAATGGCGGCCAGTTCGGCACCGGGCAGCGCGCCTGGGCGGACGAGACCGAGACAAGCCTTGGTCATGAGCGGGCACAGGCGCTCTTCGACATGGCGGAGAATGCCAAGCGCTATGTGCTCGACTTCGCAAGCGCCCACGAAATCGACATCGAGTTCGTGCCCGGCCAGCTCTCGGTCGGCCACAAGAAGAGCTTCGAAAAAGACTATCGCGACCATGCGGAAGCGATGGCAACACGCTTCGGCTATCCGCATCTCTCCTTCATGGATCGGGAGGAAACCGCAAGCCGGCTCGGATCGAGCCACTACCACTTCGGCATCCGCGATGCCGGCACCGGCCATATCCACCCGATGAAGCTGCTGGTCGGCCTTGCGAAACAGGCCGCCCTTGCCGGTGCCAATCTCTTCGAGCAGACGAAGGCAACCAAGATCGAGCGCCAAAGCGGCACGATCGTCATCACCACCGACCGCGGCACGATCACCGCCGACCGCGCGCTCGTCGCCTGCAACGCCTATATCGGCAATCTCGAGCCGGTGAGCGCCAGCCACGTCATGCCGATCCGCTCCTTCATCGGCGCAACGACGGTGCTTTGCGACCACCCAAAGGTCATTCCCGGCGAGGCGACCGTTTCGATCGCGATCGGGTGGCCCGCCATGATCGCGAGTTGGCCAAGCAGGGTCGCGGTGGCAGACA
>Ga0102587_1002569_pt1 | contig 10267 bp, 9 predicted proteins | sample AraplaF_Col_mTSA_FD_76853 | JGI IMG/M metagenome (GOLD analysis project Ga0102587, IMG submission 76853) | Arabidopsis root microbial communities from the University of North Carolina, USA - plate scrape MF_Col_mTSA (SPADES assembly) (version 2) | ecosystem: Host-associated > Plants > Roots >... | reverse complement strand
GTGGCCGACGGCGCCGCCGTGCTGCGTGCCAAGATCGACATGGCCTCGCCCAACATCAATATGCGCGACCCGGCCATCTACCGCATACGCCGCGCCCACCACCACAACACCGGCGACAAATGGTGCATCTACCCCATGTACACCTTCGCCCACCCGGTCGAAGACGCGCTCGAGCAGATCACCCACAGCATCTGCACCCTGGAGTTTGAAGACCAGCGCCCCTTTTACGACTGGCTGCTGGACCGCCTGGCCGAAGGCAAGCTCATCGCCACGCCGCACCCGCGCCAGTATGAATTCGCGCGCCTCAACCTCACCTATGTGCTCACCAGCAAACGCAAGCTGGCCCAGCTCGTCAATGAAAAGCGCGTCAGCGGCTGGGACGACCCGCGCATGCCCACCATCGTCGGCCTGCGCCGCCGCGGCTACACGCCCGAAGCCTTGCAACTCTTTGCCGAACGCATAGGCGTCACCAAAAGCGACAGCTGGATCGACTACAGCACGCTCGAAGGCGCGCTGCGCGACACCCTGGACCCGATCGCCCCGCGCGCCATGGCTGTGCTCGACCCCGTCAAGCTGGTGCTCACCAACTGGGATGAGGTGATGGGTGCGGGCAAGCTGGACGACTGCAGCGCCCCCGTGCACCCGCACCATGAAGAGATGGGCAAACGCAACTTCAAGATCGGCAAGGAAGTCTGGATTGAACGCAGCGACTACGAAGAGACGCCGCCAAAAGGCTTCTTCCGCCTGTTCCCGCCCCACGTCAATGCCAGCAAGCAGGCGATTGCCGGCAGCAAGGTGCGCCTCAAATACGGCCACGTCATCGAATGCACCGGCGCAGTGAAAGACGCCAATGGCAAGGTCACCGAAGTCCACGCCACCCTGATCCCCGACACCAAGAGCGGCACGCCAGGCTCAGACGCCATCAAGGTCAAGGGCGTGATTACCTGGGTGGGCGTGAGTGATGCCGTGGAGGCTGAAGTGCGCCTGTATGACCGCCTGTTCAGCGTGGAGCACCCCGGCACCGGCGACAAGGATTTTCTGGATGAACTCAATGCCGACAGCCTCAAGACCGTGAGGGCCTATGTCGAGCCTTCACTGGCCAAGGTGCCCGCCGGCACGCGCTTTCAGTTTGAGCGGCATGGGTACTTTGTCACAGACATTGTTGACCAAAAGGATGGCAAGGTCGTGTTCAATCGGGTGACGGGGATGAAGGACAGTTGGGCCAAGTGAAGCCCGGCTATCTCCAAGAACGAAGAAAAAGGCGGCGCCAGAGCACGCCAGGCAGAACAATATCAAGGAGGGAAGAAGCATGAAAGCCATCATCAAGACGCTGTTCATAACGTTGGTGATTGCCGCACTGAGCGCGTGCGCATCCATCAAAGACCCAAAAATATATTCAGAAAAGAAAGAAGACTTTTCTCCCGAGCCAGTGAAGAAGGTACTGGTCGTCATCGATATGGGCCTCGAATTTGACACATTGCCCAGCGGATTGGCATTCTCAAAGACGGACAACGCAAAAAGAATGTATGACCCCTTGGGTCAGGCAATGATCGCCGAGCTAAAAAAATCGGGTATCGAGGCCGACTATCAACTGCACCTGACAAAAGCGACCCTTGTGATCCCCCCAGGTTATTCGCACGTCTGGATTCAGAAGCTCGACAGATTGGTCCACACGACGAGCTCCGTCGGCTCATACGTCTCAGGCCGCATATGGAAAGCCACCATCGTGCAATGGCAGCCACCGGCACCGCGAAAACTGACGATAGCCTTCAGGTCGGAATATGAAGCAGATGGGCCGCAGTGCTTCATGCCCAATACGCTTGCCAACAAGGACGAATGCCAAAAGAACTACCTTGGCACTGTTGTTGGCCAATGGCAAAAGTCCGGTCTGAAGTGATCGCTGGGAGATTGCAAATGCCAATGACCGACAAACAACTGGCTAGCCGTGACGCAAAGCGCAACCTGGGCGCAGAACTGCTGCAGTCCGCGCGCGAAATGAAAGCGGGCAAAGGCAAGGTGGCAGCGCGGGTTGCGCCATTGACCGGTAGCTACTTTGTGACCGACGCCAAGGATCATCCGATTGGAGGAGAGGGTAAGCCCGTGTTCAATCGGGTGACGGGTATGAAAGACTCGTTCAGCAGATAACAAAGCCACCCCGATACATGCACCAGAACTTCCATCCCAAAGGATTCAACAAAGTTCTGGTGACATGGGGATTTACGAGTGCCCTGCTCGCGCCAGCCGCCAGCCACGCACAATTCGGCCGCATCGAGTTCAGCGATGCGGGCGACTTTTCTGAATCGGCCATCATGCGCGGCGTCAAGGCCACACAGGCCCAGTGCGCAGCCGCCGCCAACACCGTCTGGGCGGCCACCGTGCACTCGGGCGCCGAGTGCATCAAATACTGGAAGGCCGGCTTCGGCGACCAGCCCGTCAAACGCGCCATCGTGTTTTTTCACGGCGATATTTTTGTCGGCGTCGGCCAGACCAGTCAAACCTACCTGGACCTGAGCAATGCCCGGCTGCAAAAGAATGCCGAAGACTGGGCCCGATGGCTGGGCTGGCCCTACATCTTCATCGGCCGCCCCGGCACCCACGGCTCATCAGGCAACCACATGCAGCGCAGGCGCATTGACGAGTCGGTCATCATCTCTGCAGCACTGGACGAACTCAAGAAGCGTTACGGCATTGAAGAATGGGTCGTCGCCGGCCAAAGCGGCGGCGGCCATGTGACTGCCTCGCTGATCACCGAACGCGCCGACATCGTCTGCGCCGTGCCCACCTCGGCCCCCTCCTCGCCCCGCATACGCTGGGAAATGATGGGCCGGACCAAGGACACCACCAACTACGCCGACTCCTACGAGCCCTGGAAATTTGTCGCCAAGGACAAGGTCAACCCCCAGCTGCGCGTTTTTGTGCTCGGCAACCCGAACGACAAAAACGTCTTCTGGGCCTCACAAACCGTGATGGCCGATGCGCTGCAAAAAGCGCAGATTCCGGTTCAGGTTCTGGAGGGCGAAGGCACCGGCCCCGACGCGCATGGCTTGTCGAATTCGTCGCGCATTGTGGCCGGGTGGTGCGCGCGGGATATGCGGACGGAGGAGATGGTGGCGCGGGCGGGTAAGGGGCTTAAGGGCTGACCATAGGTGTGACCATCGACGGACAGGCTACGCTGGTGTCCTTCAACTGGGGGATGCGCGACCTCGACGTTAACTTCTCAGCGCACCCCCTCCGCAGTTTTAAGATCCTCCCATCGAAAGGTGTGCCCGCCGGGACACGCTACCCGTTTGAGCGGCTTTGTGATCGACGCCAAAAATCATCACATTGGAGGAGAGGGTAAATCCGCCTTTAATCGGGTGACAGGAATGGAAGACTCTTAGGGTAAATAGATCATAGAAAGACTTCATGGCGACCCTATCTAAAGAACTTACGGACTTACTGGGGCGCCCCCCGATATACCACTTGATGGCAACTGCCGATCCTTTTGGCGGAGAGGACCAGCATTCAAATCCGGCATGGCGTGGGCTTGTCAGCTTTCCCTTGTCGACTGACCCGAGTATCCCGATGGCCATTAAATATCTTGGTCAGAGTTCGGTGAAGATTGCAGTTGAACTGGCTTGTGGGTTTGCCGCTCTCGCTTTGAAACTACCAGTTCCTAAGCCGGCATTGGTCTATTGCAATCGAAGGGATTTACCAGCTTTGCCACAATCAGTGAAAGGGGATGTGCTGCTACTATTTGGCAGCAGCTTCACCCCCGAAGACACAATTTGGGCGAGAGCCAAGTTGAACAGCTCGTTTGCAGAGGAACTCATTTGGCAACGTGTATGTGAGGACATTGTCGGCTCCAAAGGAGCTGCATGGGATGAGCTTATTGCCAATCCCGATAGACATCACAACAATCTAATATTTGATGGTCTGAAATGGTGGCTGTTCGATCATGACAAGGCAATCCCGCCAGTCGCTCAAATTACTGACCTGCAAATATCTTCGGTTCTACTCAAAGAGTTCCCAGACTTTGTGTCTCGCGCAAATATTCTTGCGCAAGAGATGTTGAAACGCCGGCCAAATGATCATGCAATCGAAAAACAGCCAGCTCAATTCGATAAGCAGCGGGATCAGCTAAAAGCCGTAGCCGCTCTTCTCTCTGCATGGAAGACAGAGGATCCAAGATTACAAGGGATACTGACAGATACGGCGTTACTGGCAGGACTTATTGCCAGTCGCTTGCCAAGCTTAGCGTTGCATTTAAGTAGGCGCCTTGGGGAGAAAGATGGAGAGTCCCTATGGACATGACGCATTCAAACTTAGCACTACCAACAATCATCGTCGACTTCGTTCCAGTGTTTTGGGAGCCGTTTCATGGCACCGGCGAACGCGTAGTTGCATTGATTGCAGTGAAACCGAATCAAGAAAGCAAGTTTCTTGCTAGATCAGTGGCGTATGTAACGCTATCTCAAAAAAGACTTATCGCGATGTTGGGGCAGCACAGAGGCTCTTCGGCCTTCGGAATCCTGCAACAATCGGCATCACTGCTCACCTATAGATTGGATGCAGGACTGAATCTTGAAGACGCTATTCCTCCGTTCGAAGGTTTCTCCGTTGGAAAGATTAGACGTAGTTCTGGCTGGCATATGGACCAAGTACTTCATGCCGCAGTTAATAGCGTGTCCGCGTTCTCCAGCACAGAGGACATATTTGCAGACGAACCTGAAGACGCAAGACACATAGCAACGACTAGAAACTTCCTGACTGCACTACGAAACCGCATAGTTTCAGAAGATAAATCATTGAAAGATCGATTCAATCGACGCCTCTCATTGGGCAATGTTCCCGATATAACCATTGACTACTGTCACAAGGATCTACTTGTTCAGGTAACAAGTTTGCCAGCATCTCGGCAGCAAGAACTCCAGTTGCAGCGAGAGGCAGAAAGTAAATTAGCGGAACTTAACGTTGCTGTACGACGCATGGATCAAAACAAATCGACGCCAAAGCTATTGGTGAACGCGGAGGTTCTGGATTGGCAAATTTCCGACGAATCACGAAAACTCGCAGGTGATCTTTTGAATCGATTTAGGTACTTTGCGGCTCAGTTCGACGCAGAACTAGTTACGGCAAACTCCGCCAACCAAGCGGCAAAATTACTGAGAGGCTTCGAACATACTTGATTGGGAGTGCCTAGGTCATTGGCATCTACCAGCCCACCCTGACAACCGCAACCCTCAAGTCATTGTCGACGAGCTTGGTTCCAGACTTGGGGCCACTATCAGAGTTGGTGGCCATAAGTGAGGTAAAGCGGTGCTCAATCATGTATCGAGAATGACACGCAGTCGATGGAAAATAAATTTCAGTATCTCAGCAAAAAAATAAACAATGATCAAACTGTTGGGGGAACACTATGGCACTCGAAATACTTCCAAAACAGTCAGCAGCTCGAGCTGAAGCAGGCATTCGGGAACTACTCCAGCACTTGGAGGACACCCAAGAAGAACTGCGGCTGACCGAAGCGCTGGCTTTCTATAACTTCCCCCTTTTTAGAGAGGACGATCAACTACTCGTCGCACAGGTCGTTCTGATATCACCACTGCATGGAGTAGTTTTGATCTCCGCCTCAGACTCGGCTCCTGGAGAGAGCGATGAGAGCTCACAAGTTTTAGATCAGCTTGAGGGGGCATTTAGCCAGGTCTTTTCTAGACTTGTTAAATATCACCGCCTACGGCAAGGTCGAGCTCAACTCGCTTTTCCGCTTGACGCTATTTTGTGGATTCCCGAGAGCAATGCAGCTGCAACGGAGCCAGTCATAACTGGACTATCTGGGCTGACAGATTACTTTCGCAGCAAGGTATTAGGCGAGCCAATATCGGCCGATGTGTTCGCCGAATTGACATCAGTTTTAGACGGCTCTAAAGCACTTATTCGCCCAAAAGACAGAAATGGCACTGGATTTTCTGCGACCTCGAAAGTGGCACTGATTAATCGACTTGAGGATGAAATCCGACGATTTGATCGAGATCAGCGGGTAGCGTACATGACAGATGTATTCGGGACGCAGCGTATTCGTGGCTTGGCAGGCTCAGGTAAGACTGTGGTGCTAGCTCTTAAAGCGGCATTAACTGCGATACGAGAACCGGAAGCACGCATCGCAGTTACCTTCTACACGAAGAGTCTCTACCAACATATAAAACAGCTGATCACTAGGTTTTACCGGTTACATGAAGACAAGGATCCTGACTGGAACAAGCTTCAAGTACTTCATGCTTGGGGTGGGGCCACTGCAAATGGACTCTATTACACAGCAGCCAAAAGTTTCGGCCACCCTCCGCTCACCTTCGCAGCGGCAGCTTCTCGATCAAGATCCCAGCCATTCGGATTCGCGTGCGAAGAACTCATTGCCAATCCTGCTGTCGCAAACCTATTTGACTATGTGTTTGTTGATGAGGCTCAAGATTTCCCTCAGAGCTTTATGCGCTTGGCACTACGCTTGGCAAAAGAGGAAAGGCTCGTCATTGCATATGATGCATTTCAGACAATTTTCGATGTTGAAACACCAACCGCCGGCTCCTTATTTGGTACCGACGATGAGAATGAGCCTAGTATTTCGTTTGATGAAGACATCATTCTGCATAAGTGTTATAGAAATCCACGCGAAGTCATCGTCAGCGCACATGCAATCGGATTTGGAATTTATGGTCCTCGGATTGTCCAGATGCTGGAGTCGAAAGAGCACTGGGATGATCTAGGTTATCAAGTTACATCAGGCGAACTAACCAGTGGCGCATCAGTTAGGGTCGATAGGCCTCAGGAAAACTCTCCATCATCTATCAGCCAGCACCAAACATTTGAACAAATTGTTTCGGGGCATTCATTCAAATCTCTTCCAGAAGAAGCCGATTGGGTTGCTGCACAGATTGCGTCTGACATTAGAAACGAAGGAGTCTCCCCTGAGGACATTCTTGTAATTTGCGCCGACGACAGAAATGCTCAGGGCTACTTTAGCGTCTTACGCCAATCACTGGCGCCCTATTCCATCTCCACCAACAACTTGCAAGACGACTCCTTTTCGATTCGTGATTTTCAATCGGAAGGGAAAGTGACTTTGTCGACTATTTATAAGGCAAAGGGCAACGAAGCGTACTTGGTTTATCTCATGGGAATTGATGCTCTTTTTCATGCACCTAATCCCAAAAATCGGAATCGCGCCTTTACAGCGATGACAAGGGCCAAAGGTTGGTTGCGCGTCAGCGGCATGGGCGTGCCAGCAGAAAAATTCTGCGCCGAACTGCGGATGGCGCAGGCAAATTTTCCAAGCTTAGTTTTTGAGTATCCGCGCCCAGAAGAGCTCTTCGTAATGAAAAGGGATCTTATTCAAATCGCACCTGAAGAAGTTGAAGAGGCAATCTCAAGACTCGCACAAGATATGGCACCGGAAGAGCTAGAGCATCTGCTGATGAAGAAATTGCGAGAGATAAGAGCTAAAAAGAAACCAAAGAAAAAAGCCAGGTAGAAAATTCGTGGACGCAACTAAATTTCGTCCCTACTTCAGATACGCCGGGCTCACCGTATCCAAGTTCGCTCTAGGTCACTTCCAAGTGACAAAAGATATGGTTTTTGAGTTAAGGCAACTGAACTACATCAACCAATGGAAGTCCATTTTGGACAATGAATGGTTTCATATTCTGTTGGAAGACTCGTCTCTTTTTGTCTTCTCGTCAATAGATGGAAAGCCAAGTCATAGTTACTATCCTTGCCCGTTAGATTTCCCTAGCAAAAGACAATTTCTATCAGAGCGGGGGCTGGAAAACACCCAGAGAAACTACCTCGCGGTTGCCGAAGACTATGACCTAGTTAGACAAACGGCACCCATCAAAGAATTCATAACTCCAATTAGGTATGACTTAGATCGGAGTGCATATCGCCGATGTGCACATCCTTCCGCGCACCTTCACATTGGCTGGGACAACCAAATACGCATTGCCACTAGACGAGAGTTCACACCCTTAGCATTTATCTTGTTCGTTATTCGACAGGTGTACCCAGACAATTGGGAAAGACTATTTCAAGAGGATAAAAACCTTCGGCTGGGAGAGAAGCTTCGGACAGACCTAGATGAAGTTATCCCACCGCATTGGCTTCCAGAGGATGAAATTCAGTGCTATTTGTATTGATTAGCTTATATATTTCACTCTCACCATGCCATCAAAAGCGCCTAGCCCTTTAATCAAGCAGACGCCTTCCCCGCCATTAACACCGCAATCGCCTCGGCCTCCGTCACCGGCGTAAACACCATCATGCAAAGCCCGGCCGCACTGTCGAACAGGGAGTCATCGCCACAGGATTTCTTCCAGGGGCCACAGCAACCGCCCGCCTGACACATCGAACGACGTGCCACTGATGAGTGGATTCGAAAGCCGGCGAGGTCTTTGGAAACAAACTGAAACAGCACCCGTTTTGGTGAATTGTTGCCCATCCAATTCGACGGCCAAACGCATGGCCGCCCGTATGATCGGCCGGTTCAAATTCAAAACTCAAAAGGACGCTCCCCATGGCTGCTGCGCGCACGGTCCACGCCGACCTCTGGCGGGTTTTTCTGCTGACCCTGGCATCGCTCTTTCTCATTCCGGCGGTCACGCTGGTTTTCACGCACTACGCGCTGCAGTCTGAGGACAAGGACTTCATCCAGCGCGTCAATTCTCAAATCAATGCCGCCACAAACCTGACCCCGGCGCAGAAGGCGGACGAGATGGCGTTTTACGACACGCACAGGCTGTCGATGGCCTGCGCCGCCACCGGGCCGGAGAACCAGGTCTTTCACGACAAGGTCTGCAGCCCTTACTCCATGCACTGGTGGTTTCACTGGGCCGAGCGCGCCGCGTTCTGGACCTTGATCCTCGGGGCCGCACTGCTGGTGGCGGCCGGCGTGCTGGGCGCGCTGGCCTTTGTCAACCGCGGCCTGCGTTATGCGAGCTTTGTGGCGGGTTGGCGGCTCATGACCATTTCAAGCGCGGTGGAGGTCACCTTGCAAAGCGCCATGCTGGTGTGGCTGTCGTTCTGGCTCACGGCTTACTTCTGGCACAGCTACTACATCAAGCTGGTGGGCCTGGCCGGCATCATGGCGGCCCTGGCGGTTTTTTATGCCATCTACACGCTGTTCAAAAAATTGCCATGGGGCAACACCATTGAAGGCGAGCTGCTGTCTGAAGCCGACGCCCCGCGCCTGTGGGACCGTATTCGCCAACTGGCGGGCCGCGTCAAGACATCCCCGCCGGACCAGATCATTGCGGGCATCGACAACAACTTTTTCGTGACCGAAGCACCCTGCACGGTGGCCGGGCAGACCCTGACGGGCCGCACGCTGTTTGTGAGCATCCCGCTGCTGCGGGTGCTGGACACCGCCGAGGCCGACGCCGTGCTGGCGCACGAGCTGGCCCACCTGGGCGGCGGCGACACGCGCAGCAGCGCGGCGCTGGGTCCCAAGCTCAACCAGTTTGACCTGTACACCTGGCAAATGCGCAGCGGCGGGTTGACCATCGTGGCGCACTACCTGCTGCGCCTGTACCGCATGGTGTTTGAATTCGCGCTGGCGCGCGACAGCCGCGAGCGCGAGTACACCGCCGACCGCGTGGCCGCGAAGCTGACGGCGCCGCAGTCCATCGTGCAGTCGCTGATCAAGATCTCGGCCTACTCCAGCTACCGCAACACGGTAGAGAACAAGCTGTTTGAGCAAGAGCAACAGCACACCGGCGCGCTGGGCATTGCCGGCTTTGTGGCTGAAGGCCTGCACCCTTATGCCCGCTCGGGTGAATTTGTGACGGCCATGAAAACCGCCGCCGTGCCGCACCCCTACGACACGCACCCGCCGCTGGCCGAACGTATGCGCAATGTGAACCACCAGGTGGCTGAAGACAGCTACGGCGCCATTGTGACCACCGTGCCCCAAACCACCTGGGCCGATGAGATATCGACCGCCGCCGCCATCGAGCAGCGGCTGTGGACAGACTACGAGCAGCGTTTTGCCGCCGCGCATGAACAAAGCCTGGCCTACCGCTATGAGCCGGCCACCGAAGAAGAGCGCGCCGTCGTGCTGCGCTACTTTCCGCCGGTGTCGTTTGACCTTGGCAATGACAAGCGCATTGACATCACCTACGAAGGCCTGCATGCCACGGCAGACGGCGGCGCGCCGATGTCATGGGACGAGGTCAAGGGCATGACATTCAACAACGGCAGTTTTGGCAACACGCTCACCGTCACCCACTTCGACAAGGGCATG
>Ga0102587_1002566_pt1 | contig 10287 bp, 9 predicted proteins | sample AraplaF_Col_mTSA_FD_76853 | JGI IMG/M metagenome (GOLD analysis project Ga0102587, IMG submission 76853) | Arabidopsis root microbial communities from the University of North Carolina, USA - plate scrape MF_Col_mTSA (SPADES assembly) (version 2) | ecosystem: Host-associated > Plants > Roots >... | reverse complement strand
GCTCCGGTGACATGGCGCAACTGCACCGCCTGGCCATCCACCGCCCGAACATCCAGCTGTCCTGAGGCTGGGACGACCAGGCCCTGGAGTTCTTCGCCTGGGGCGCCAAGAGCTGGGTCTGCGCCGGCTCGAACTTCATCCCACGCGAGCACGTGGCCCTGTACGAGGCCTGCGTGATCGAGAAGAACTTCGACAAGGGCCGCAAGATCATGGCCGCCATGATGCCGCTGATGGACTTCCTCGAAGGCGGCAAGTTCGTCCAGGCCATCAAGAACGGTGTCGCCCTGAACGGCCTGAGCACCGGTGGCGTGCGCAAGCCGCTGTCCGACCTGGACGCTGCCGAGAAGCAGGAACTGCAGCGCGTGGTTTCCGAACTCAAGGCCACCATCGCCCAGATCCACTAAGGAGCCCTGAACATGACTGAATTGCTGAGCAAAGAAGGCTACGCGGCGATCGCCGCCGATCTGCAACTGCGTACCCAGGCGTTCATCGACGGCCAGTTCCGCGATGCCCAGTCGGGCCGCACCTTCGTCACCACCAACCCGGCCACCGGCCAGCAGCTGGCCGAAGTCGCCGCCTGCGACGTCAACGATGTGAACGTCGCCGTGGCCGCGGCCAAGCGCGTATTCGAGGCCGGCACCTGGTCGAAGATGCAGCCGAACGACCGCAAGCACGTGCTGCAGAAGTTCGCCCAGCTGCTCGAAGACAACGCCCATGAACTGGCGGTGCTCGAGGCCCTGGACAGCGGCAAGCCGGTCAGCGAGTGCCAGACCGTGGACGTGCCGGAAACCATCCACACCATCCGCTGGCACGCCGAGCTGATCGACAAGATCTACGACGCCACCGCCCCGACCGGCCACGCTGCCGTGACCATGGTGGTGCGTGAAGCCATCGGCGTGGTCGGCCTGGTCCTGCCGTGGAACTTCCCGCTGCTGATGCTGGCCTGGAAGATCGGCCCGGCGCTTGCCGCCGGCTGCTCGGTGATCGTCAAGCCGGCGCAGGAAACGACGCTTACCACGCTGCGCGTCGCCGAGCTCGCTCATGAAGCAGGTATCCCGGCGGGCGTCTTCAACGTCGTGACCGGCGGCGGCAAGGAGGTCGGCGAGCCGATCGGCCTGCATATGGATGTCGATATGGTGGCCTTCACCGGATCGACGCCCACCGGCCGCCGCTTCCTGCGCTACGCCGCCGACTCGAACCTCAAGAAGGTGGTGCTCGAATGCGGCGGCAAGAACCCCGCGGTGGTTCTCGACGATGCCGAAGACCTGGACCTCGTTGCCGAGCAGGTCGTTAACGGCGCCTTCTGGAACATGGGCGAGAACTGCTCGGCCACCTCGCGTCTGATCGTTCATGCCAAGATCAAGGACGAACTGCTGAAACGCATCGGCGCCTATATGCGCGAATGGAAGACCGGCGATCCACTCGACCCGGCAAACCGCATCGGCGCGCTCGTCAGCAAGGCGCATTTCGAAAAGGTGAAGTCTTTCCTCGACGACGCCAAGACGGAGAAGCTCTCGATCGCCCATGGCGGTGAAACCTATAACGGCATCTTCATCGAACCGACGGTGGTCGAGGGCGTGACGCCGGCCAGCCGCCTCTTCCAGGAAGAAATTTTCGGCCCGGTGCTTTCGGTGACGACCTTCAATTCGCTGGCCGAGGCGATCGTCCTTGCCAACGACACGAACTACGGCCTGACGGCGTCCGTCTATACCGGTAGCCTGCGGAACGCCATCAGGCTCTCGCGGGAGATCCGCGCCGGCGTCGTCACCGTCAACTGCTTCGGAGAAGGCGACGCCAGCACGCCGTTCGGCGGCTACAAGGAGTCCGGCTTCGGCGGCCGCGACAAGTCGGTCTTCGCTCACGACAATTACTGCGAACTCAAGACCATCTGGATCGACGTATCCGAACGGTCGGTCGACGAGACGATCCGATGAGCCGCCATGTGATCAAGCGCCTGCCGATCGATACCGGCGTTTCGGGATGGGAGGCGATCAGCGAACGCGCCTTTCCCGCAATGGCGCTTGAACACGACATTACCGCGGACTGGCTGATTGTCGGCGCCGGATTTGCCGGTCTGTCGGCGGCCCGCCGCCTCTCGCAGTTGCGCCCTCAGGACAAGATCGTCGTCCTGGAGGCGCGTGAAGTCGCCAAGGGTCCGGCCGGGAGAAATTCCGGCTTCATGATCGACGTGCCGCACAATCTCTCTTCCGGCGAGTATTCGGTGGCCGACGAAGAGGCGACCAAGGACGAGATTCGACAGAACCGTCTGGCGATTTCCTTCGCAGCCGATGTCGCGGCGGAATACGGCCTGTCCAGGGAAACCTTCGATCCAGCGGGCAAGGTGAATGCCGCGGCCTCCGACCGGGGGCTCGGGCTCAACGACAACTACAGGAAGTCGCTCGAAAAGATCGGTGAGCAGCATCGCGTTCTCGATGCCGATCAGATGCGGGAGATGACGGGCTCGCGCTATTATCGCGGTGGGCTCTATACGCCGGGCGCGGTGATGATCCAGCCCGCCGACTATATCCGCGGCCTGGCGCGCGGACTTAGCGCAAAGATCGCCATCCGCGAGCACTCGCCGGTGCTGGAGCTTTCCCGCGAGGGAAAGTCCTGGAAGGCGAAGACGGCTCGCGGATCGGTCTCCGCGCCGAAGGTCATTCTGGGCGTGAACGGCCATATTCAAAGCTTCGGCCATTTCCGCGGGCGGCTGATGCACATATTCACCTACGCGTCGATGACATCGGCCTTTTCCCAGAACGAATTCGGCGGCGATATCACCGGCGCAGACCGTTGGGCGCTGCTGCCGGCCGACCCGATGGGCGCGACGGTGCGCAAGATCACCACAGATGGCCGTTCGAGGATCGTCATCAGGACGCGGTTCACTTACGACCCGAGCCTCCAGGTGTCGGAGAAGCGGGTCGCCGGCGTGGCGGCCGAGCAGCGCCGCTCGTTCGACGCTCGCTTCCCCGGAATGGAAAGCCTGCCGATGGAGTTTAGCTGGGCGGGTGCGCTCTGCCTGAGCCGAAACCACGTGCCGGCATTCGGCGAAGTCGAGGAAGGGCTTTTTTCCGCCTGCTGCGAGAATGGTCTCGGCACCGTCAAGAGCACGCTTGCGGGAATGATGGCGGCCGATCTGGCGACAGGCGCCGCAAGCTCCGAACTCGACAAATACAAGAACCAGCCGGAACCGGTGAGATTGCCGCCCGAGCCCATCGCGTGGCTCGGCGTCAACTCGGTCATCCGCCTGCAGGAATTGCGTGCTGGCCGCGAGGGATGATCCCTCGGCCCGCGCAATGTGAAGCTGCCCGCTCGCAGACTTCAATGAGAATGGGAACGTAAAACAGGAGTAAGAACAATGAAAAATTTTTGGAAGGCGCTCTGCGCCGCTGCAATGATCGGGGTCAGCATCCTTCCTGCTCGCGCGGAAGAAAAGACGATCACCATGGGAACGATGTCGTGGGAAGATCTGACGCCCATCACCGGTATCACCAAGAAGGTTCTCGAAGACGCGGGCTACACCGTCAAGGTGACCGAGTTCTCCGAATGGGGCATCGCCTATGCCGCTCTTGCCAAGGGTGACATCCAGGTTCTCACCTCGCAGACGGACTATGTCGCGCAGGACTACTGGGACAAGAACAAGAACCGCCTCGAAAAGATCTCGCCGGTTTCGCACGGCCTCTATCAGGGTGTTGCGGTTCCCAAATATGTCCCGATCGACTCGCTGGAACAGCTCAATGAAAACGCCGACAAGTTCGGCGGCAAGATCATCGGTATCGAACCGGGCGCCGGCCTGATGCGCGATACCTCGAATGCGGTCAAGGACTACGGCCTCAAGCTCCAGCTCGTCGAGGGCAGCACCGCCGCGATGACGGCGGCGCTGAAGTCCGCCTATGATCGCAAGGAGTGGATCGCGGTGACGATCTGGGAGCCGTCCTGGATGGTCCAGAAGTACGAGGTCAAGTACCTCAAGGATCCGAAGGGCATCTTCCCGCCGCCGCAGAGCTACTACTGGATCGGCCATAAGGGCTTCTCCGCAGAGAACCCGCATGCGCGCGAAGTGATGGCCAGCGTCTATGTGCCGCTCGCCGACATCACTGCCATCAACGGCGCGGTCAATGAAGGCAAGACCATGGACCAGGCCGTGCAGGATTGGATCGGTGCCCATGCCGACCTGATCAAGCGCTGGGAAAACATCAAGAAGAACTAACCACGTCGTGGCCGTCCGATCCGTCGGGCGGCCATCCTACAGCGCCGCGCGTTCTTTTGGACGCGCAAAGGACGCTGGGAGATTCAACGAGAGAAGCCAGCGCCGATTGGCTCAAGGGGATCGCTATGAAAACCGTAACTGCCGATATCAATGATGTCCTGATCGACTGCCAGTCCCTCTGGAAAGTCTTCGGTGACAAGTCCGCTGCGGCAATGAAGTCGATCAAGGAGCGCGGCCTCGGCAAAAAAGAGGTCTTGAAGGAATACAACTGCGTCGTCGGCGTGTCCGAGGCGAGCCTCCAGGTGCGGCGCGGCGAAATCTTCTGCATCATGGGCTTGTCGGGAAGCGGAAAATCCACGCTCATCCGCTTGCTCAACAAATTGATCACGCCGAGCGCCGGCAAGGTCCTCGTCAAGGGGCGCGACCTCGCCGCCCTGTCTCCGGTCGATCTCCGGCAGATGCGCGCCAGGAACATCGGCATGGTGTTTCAGAGCGTCGCTCTGTTGCCGCACCGCACAGTCCTGGAAAATGCGGCCTTCGGCCTCGAGGTGCAGGGAATAACCAAGCCGGAGCGAAACAAGACCGCCGTTGCCGCGCTCGAGAAGGTCGGCCTCGCAGACTGGGTGAACCGGTATCCGGGCGAGCTCTCGGGCGGCATGCAGCAACGCGTCGGTCTCGCCCGTGCGCTCGCTTCCGACCCAGAGATCATTCTGATGGACGAGCCGTTCAGCGCGCTCGATCCGCTCATCCGGCGCCAGCTTCAGGACGAATTCCGGCAGCTGACGAAAGCCTTGGGCAAGTCCGCGGTCTTCATCACCCATGATCTCGACGAGGCGATCCGGATCGGCGACCGCATTGCGATCATGAAGGACGGCGTCATCATCCAGACCGGCACGGCCGAGGAGATCATCCTCAACCCGGCGGATGCCTATGTCGCCGAATTCGTCGCCGGCATATCCCGTCTCCATCTGATCAAGGCGCATTCCGTCATGCGCAGTGTCGCCGAATTCCAGCAAAGCGCGCCGAATTCCGACATCGCGTCGCTGGCGCGCACGACGCCGGACGCCGACATCGACGAACTCATCACATTGACGATGCAGTCGGAGCGCGACGCCATCGCCGTCGTGGACAATGGTCAGATTGTCGGCGTGGTCACGCCGCGCAGCCTGCTGATGGGCGTCAAGGGACCATCCGCCCACGATCTGCCGGCGGCGTCCACCAACTGGAGCTGATTGACATGGATAGTTCAGGCTTCATCGATCTTTTTGACGAATGGACCGATTCCGCGCTCGAATGGGTGAGCGACAATGGCGAGTTCCTTTTCGATTCCATTAGACAGGTTCTCGAAGGGCTCTATGCCGGGATCTTATGGCTCCTGGAACTTCCGCCATTCTATCTGATCGCGCTGATCGTGGCGCTCGTCGGCTGGCGGCTGGTCAATGTCTGGTTCGCCCTGCTGAGCGGCGTCGCGCTGGCGCTTTGTTTTTCCATGGGACTCTGGCCGGAGACGATGAGCACGCTGGCGCTGGTCTTGACCGCAACCACGCTCGCCCTGGTGATCGGCATCCCGATCGGCATTATGGCCGGCTTCTTTCCCGCCCTCGATCGTTTCATGGAGCCCGGCCTGGACCTGATCCAGACGCTTCCGCCATACATCTACCTGCTGCCGGCGATCGCTCTGCTCGGCTATGGACCGGCGACGGCATTGATCGCGACCGTGATCGTCGCCGTGCCGCCGGCAATCCGCCTGACGTCTCTCGGTATCCGGATGACGCCCAAGGAGTTCATCGAACTCGGAGAGGCGCTTGGGATGACGCCGGCGAAGATGTTCTTCAAGATCCGCCTTCCCTTCGCGCTGCCGAGCATCATGGCGGGCATCAACCAGAGCCTGATGATGGCCTTCGGCATGGTCGTCATCGCAGGCATCGTCGGTTCCGGCGGGCTTGGCGAGACGATCTACGGCGCGATCAGAACGCTCGACATCGCGACCTCGATCAATGGAGCGATCGCCATCGTGGTTCTGACCATGGTGCTTGATCGCATAACCCAGAGTGCTGCTCGTCTGGGAACGAGGAGGAAGTCATGAATCCGTCCATCCTGCAGTTTTCGCCCGGCGCTTTCCTGGCGCCATCCGTCGATTGGCTCAACACCAACTTTCATCCGCTGTTTGCGGCGATCAGCTATCTGGTCGAAGCGGTGCTTTCCGGATTCGAAGCGGCACTGCTCTTCGTGCCGCCCTATGGGCTCATCGCGATCGTCGTCGTTCTGGCATTCGTCGCCGTCGGTCTGCGCGCCGCGATCCTGGCCGGTCTTTGCCTGGGCTTCTGTCTCCTCATGGGGCTGTGGACGGCATCGATGCAGACCCTGTCTCTGGTCACCGTCGCGGTCCTGATCTCCGTGCTCATCGCCTTCCCGATCGGCGTCCTGTGCTCGCGCTACAAGACATTGGAGGCGATGGTTCGCCCGGTTCTTGATGTGATGCAGACCGTGCCGCCGTGGGTCTATCTCATTCCTGCGGTGATGATCTTCAGCCTTGGACGCGTGCCGGCAATCATCGCCACCATCGTCTATGGCATTCCACCGATGCTCCGACTGACCACGCTGGCATTCAACCAGGTGCCGAAGGAATTCATCGAACTTGGCAGCGCCATCGGGGCGCCGCCTCGCTCGGTTCTTTGGAAGATCGAGATCCCCTTGGCCAAGCAGACGCTCCTGGTCGGGCTCAACCAGTGCATCCTTCTGTCGCTGGCCATGGTCGTGCTGGCCGGGCTCGTCGGTGCCGGCGGTCTCGGTGCTGAGGTGACGCGCGGCTTGACGCGCATGGAGATGGGGCTTGGTCTCAGGGCAGGCCTGGCGATCGTCGCTGTCGCCCTTCTGCTCGACCGGCTGTCCCGCGGCCTGCTCGACCGCGACAGGCTGCCGAAGGCGAAATGAGCAAGGACATAAAGAGATGAGAAACAGCTTCTTCTGCATCGATGCGCATACTTGCGGCAATCCCGTCCGATTGGTCGCCGGAGGCGGTCCACTGCTTGCCCATGCACCGATCAGCGAGCGCCGGGAGATTTTCGTCCGCGACCATGACTGGGTGCGCAAGGCGCTGATGTTCGAGCCGAGGGGGCACGACATCATGTCAGGGGCGATCATCTATCCGGCCTATCGGCAGGATTGCGATTTCGCCGTGCTGTTCATCGAAGTGAGCGGCTGCCTGCCGATGTGCGGCGCCGGCACCATCGGCACCGTGACCGCCGCGATCGAGGAGGGGCTGGTCAAGCCGCGCGAACCCGGCCGGGTCGCCATCGAGACGCCTGCGGGGAGGGTTGACGTGACCTATGAGGAGAAGGACGGATATGTCGATTCCGTTCGTCTCCACAATGTGGCGAGCTATCTCCATGAGGCTGATGTCGAGGTGGATGTGCCGGGAATGGGCCGTCTGCGCGTCGATATATCCTATGGCGGCAACTATTATGCGGTAATCGAACCACAGGATAACTGGAGCGGCCTCGACGGCGTGACCGCATCCGACATTGTCGGCTGCAGCCAGAGACTGAGGTCAGCCCTTGCCGGTATCTGCGATCCTGTTCATCCCGACGACCCGAGGATTCGCGGTGTGCATCACGCCATCTGGTGCGACCGCCCGGTGAATGACGTCTCGGATGGACGCTGCGCCGTCTTCTATGGCGAAAAGGCCATCGATCGCTCGCCGGGCGGCACCGGCACCTCCGCGCGCATGGCCCAGCTCTATGGGAAGGGGCGGCTTACCATCGGGTCGAGATACCGGCACGAAAGCTTGATCGGAACCATCTTCGAGGGCCGGGTCGAAGCCGAGGCGAGCATTGGACCCTATAGCGGCATTCTTCCCAGCATCGGAGGCTGGGCGCGCGTCATCGGGCACAACACCATTTTCGTTGACGATCGTGATCCGCTGGCGCATGGCTTTCAGATCCGATGAGCGCGTTTTCGGCAGGGAGATGACTATGCGACCCGATCAGCAACGCCAAGCAGACGACGCCGCAAGATCGGCTGGCCGGCTCAAAGTCGGGTTCGTTCTGGCGCGCTCGTTCACGCTGTCGGCCTTCGCACTCTTCGTGGATACGCTGCGGCTGGCCAGCGACGAGCAGGATCGTTCCGGAAGGCTTCTTGCCGACTGGCAGGTGATCGGCAGCACGAGGCACCTGATCACCGCGAGCTGCGGCGTCCAGGTTGCACCGACCTCCGATTTCGTCGATCCGGCGAAGTTCGACTACATCGTGGTCGTCGGCGGCCTTCTGGCGGTGGAGAACCCCGTCGACCAGCAGACCATCGCCTTTCTCAAGCAGGCGGATGCCAAGAAGGTGCCGTTGATCGGCGTGTGCACAGGTTCATTCATTCTTGCGGAGGCCGGCCTGATGAAGCGGCACGAAACCTGTGTGAGCTGGCTGCATTACAAGGAATTTCGCGAGCGGTTTCCCGAGCTCAGCGTTCGTTCCGACCGGCTCTTCAATCTCGATCGCCAGCGCGGCTCTTGCGCAGGCGGCAGCAGTTCCGCCGACATGGCGGCACTGCTGGTCAGGAAACGCATCAGCCGCGACGCCGAGCGAAACGCGCTTGAAGTGCTTCAGATCGAAAAGGCCCGGACGTCGGCGGATATACAGCCGCGGCGGCCGCTCTACGACGAGTATGAAGACGCCCGCGTCAAGGCGGCGATGATTGCAATGGAACAGTTCGTCGACGGCAGCATGTCGATTCAGAAGCTTGCCGCCATGGTTGGCCTGTCAAGGCGGCAACTGGAGAGGATCTTCATCGACAAGACCGGAATGTCTCCCGCCAAGGCCTATAATCGTGTTCGCATGGAGCGGGCGAAATCGATTCTTGCCCAGTCTAAGGCGCCGCTGATCGAGATCGCGCTCGATGTCGGCTTTGAAAACGCCTCGCAGTTCACGAGAACCTTTAAGCGCACATTCGGGCAGACGCCGTCGCAGCATCGCGCAGCCGCTTTGAGGGCGCACTGAGTTTACTCAGATGTCCTCCCACGGAAACGTGTCCAGCCGCTCGGCGCCCCTGGCCGTGATCAGAGCCTGGGTCTCCAGTTTGATGCTCTCGGATCCGGCTTCGGCGATCAGGCTTTCGACGTTGAGCACCATGCCCTCCTCGATGGCGCCTCTGAAATCCGGGTCGAAATCCGGATGCAGAAGGATCCCCGGCCACTCGTCCGCCATTCCGGTTCCGTGCAGAGCAAGCGTGTATCGATAAGGCTGGTATTTCTCCGGAATCCGCCACGATAACGCGTTGAATTCTGCGAACGTCATGCCGGGCTTCAGGATTGCGAGATTGTGCTCGATCTGATCCCTGGCCGCCGCGTAAAGTTCCTTCTGCTTGGTGGTCATGGCGACATGCCCTGCGGTCCACGACCGCGAGAGGTCGGCGCAATAGCCGTAGGGTCCGATCATATCGGTGTCGAAGGATATCATTTCCCCGCGCTTGATGACGTAGTCCGAACACTCCTGATACCAGGGGTTCGTTCTCGGGCCAGCGGTCAAGAGCTTGGTCTCCAGCCACTCGCCGCCGCTGCGGGCGTTTTCGAAGTGAAGCTCGGCCCAGATTTCTCTTTCGGTGCGGCCGGGCTCTGACATCTCGTACATCCGCGCCATGCCGGCTTCGCAGACACGGATCGTCCATCGCATCAGCTCGATTTCGTCGGCGCTCTTGATCGATCGCGCCCGCTCCGCCAGTTCCTGGCCGTCGACAAGCGTGAAGCCGCGTTCGCGCAGTTCGAAGGCGCCGGCGGGTTCGAGCCTGTCCACCGCAACGCGCCTGTTGCTGCCATGGCTGCTCACGAGGTCCGCGACCTCGTCCGCCCAGGCTTTCAGGCGGGGTTCCATCAGGTTGCCCGCCGTGAAGAATATCCATGACTTCGCCGGCCGGATCTCGTCGATGCCGGGAAGCCCGTCATTGACGTGCTCGGCGCCTTCGAATTCGAACAGTATCGCCGGACCATCGGCGAGGACCAGAGCGTAGCGCGAGGCGTTGTGCATCGTCCAAATGCTCATATTCGATGAATCGAAGGCATATCGGATGTTGACGGGGTCGTAGAGCAGCAGGGC
>Ga0102587_1002565_pt1 | contig 10301 bp, 10 predicted proteins | sample AraplaF_Col_mTSA_FD_76853 | JGI IMG/M metagenome (GOLD analysis project Ga0102587, IMG submission 76853) | Arabidopsis root microbial communities from the University of North Carolina, USA - plate scrape MF_Col_mTSA (SPADES assembly) (version 2) | ecosystem: Host-associated > Plants > Roots >... | reverse complement strand
CCCCAGTTTATTACCATTGATTCCACTTTGGGCATGCCTTACTGGGAAAGCTATGTATCAATACGATCAATACGACCACCTCATCATCCGCGAACGCATCGAGCAGTATCGCGACCAGGTTCAACGCCGCCTGAACGATGAGTTGACCGAAGCCGAATTCCTGCCGCTTCGCTTGCAGAACGGCCTGTACATGCAGCGTCACGCTTACATGCTGCGTATCGCCGTCCCTTACGGACTGCTGTCGTCGAAGCAGATGCGCATGTTCGCGCACATCGCCCGCAAATATGACCGCGGCTATGGCCACTTCACCACCCGCCAGAACATCCAGTTCAACTGGATCAAGCTGGAAGAAACGCCGGAAATCCTGAGCGACCTGGCTTCGGTGGAAATGCACGCCATCCAGACCTCGGGCAACTGCATCCGCAACGTGACCTCCGACGAATTCGCCGGCGTTGCCGCCGACGAGATCATCGACCCGCGTCCCTACGCCGAAGTGCTGCGCCAGTGGTCGACCTTCCACCCGGAATTCATCGCCCTGCCCCGCAAGTTCAAGGTGGCGATCAACGGCGCCGTGGAAGACCGTGCCGCGATCGCCGTGCACGACATCGGCCTGACCGTGGTGCATAACGAAGCCGGTGAGATCGGCTTCAAGGTGATGGTCGGCGGCGGCATGGGCCGTACCCCGATCCTCGGCAGCGTGATCCGCGCGTTCCTGCCGCGCGAGCACCTGTTGACCTATATCGAAGCGATCATGCGCGTGTATAACCTGCACGGCCGCCGCGACAACAAGTACAAGGCCCGCATCAAGATCCTGCTGAAAGCCCTGGGCGTGGAAGAATTCACCCGCCAGGTGGAAGTCGAGTGGGAAGACCTGAAAGGCACCGAGCAGACCCTGACGCTGGAAGAAATGGAACGCATCATCGCCTACTTCCAGCCGCACGCCTACAAGTCGCTGCCGGCCATCGACCCGGCCGCTGCCCACGCCGACAACAAGGCCTTTGGCAATTGGCTGAAGCGCAATGTAAAAGCGCACAAGGTGCCTGGCTACGCAGCGGTGGTGCTGTCGCTGAAGAAGACCGGCGTGCCGCCGGGCGATGCGACCGCGGAGCAGATGGATTTCATGGCCGACCTGGCCGACCGCTACAGCTTTAGTGAGCTGCGCGTGACCCACGAGCAGAACATCGTGCTGGCCGACGTCGAGCAATCCCAGTTGTTCGACCTGTGGCAAGAGATCAAGGCGCACGGCCTGGCTACCCCGAACATCGGCCTGCTGACCGACATTATCTGCTGCCCAGGCGGCGATTTCTGCTCGCTGGCGAACGCCAAGTCGATCCCGATTGCGCAGGCGATTGCCGAGCGCTTCGACCGCATCGACTTCCTGCACGATATCGGCGATTTCGAATTGAATATCTCGGGCTGCATCAACGCCTGTGGCCACCACCACGTCGGCAATATCGGCGTGCTGGGTGTCGACAAGGACGGCAGCGAATGGTATCAAGTGTCGATCGGCGGCGCGCAAGGCAACAACTCCGCCATCGGCAAGATCATTGGCCCGTCGTTCTCCGCGCAGCAGATGCCGGAAGTGATCGACCGCCTGCTGCAAGTATATGTACGCGAGCGCACTCCTGAAGAGCGCTTCGTGGACACCGCGCAGCGCCTGGGCATCGCCCCATTCAAGGAATATGTATACGCCACGCCGATTGAAACCGCTGGCCGCCTGGTAGGAGAAGACGAATATGCCTAAGCAAATCATCAAGGGCCGCGAAATCGTGGCCAACGACTGGACCCTGCTGCGCGCACCGGAAGCTGCCGAAGGCAGTACGGCCGAAGACGCCGCGACCGCTGCCGAAGCCCTGACCGTGCCGGCCGGCCGCGTGATCGTCCCCCTGTCAACCTGGCTGGCGCAGCGCGATGCGCTCGCAAGCCGCGCGGCAGCCGGCGAAATCGGCGTCTGGATCGCTCCGCACGAAGATCCAGCCGCCCTGCGCGAAGACCTGCCACGCCTGGCGCTGGTGGCAGTCGACTTCCCGAAATTCACGGATGGCCGCGGCTATTCCCATGCCTGGAACCTGCGTTCCCGCCTGGGCTGGACCGGCGAACTGCGCGCTATCGGCGACGTGCTTCGCGACCAGCTGTTTTCCATGCAGCGCGTGGGCTTTGACGCCTACGACACCCGTCCGGACCGCAGCATCGAAGACGCGCTGAAAGGCCTGACCGTATTCAGCGAGACCTACCAGGCATCGGTCGACCAGCGCGTGCCGCTGTTCCGCCGCCATGCCCGTCCAACGCCAGCCGCCGGAGCCTGAACATGAGCGAGCTCGCCACCCGTGTACGGGATACGCTAGCCACGCTCGAACGCGTTGCAGAAGAGTTTTCGCCTGCCGTTTTCGCTTCCAGCCTGGCTGCAGAGGACATGGTCCTGACGGACCTGATCCTGAAAGCCGGCCTGCCGATCGGCATCTTCTCGCTCGAAACCGGCCGCCTGCACAAGGAAACCCTGGGCATGGTGGAGCGCGTGCAGGAGCGTTACGGCTACGAGATCGCGCTGTATCGCCCGGTGCAGGCCGACGTCGACGCCTATGTGGAAAAGAAAGGCGTGAACGCCTTCTACGACAGCGTTGAACTGCGCAAGGAATGCTGCCAGATCCGCAAAGTCGAACCGCTGGGCCGCGCCCTGAGCGGCAAGAAATCCTGGGTTACCGGCCAGCGTCGCGCCCAATCTGCAACCCGCTCCGACCTGTCGGTGCAGGAGTATGATGGTTCGCACAGCATGGAGAAGTTCAATCCCCTGGCCGACTGGTCGGAACAGGAAGTGTGGGACTACATCCGCGCCAACGACGTGCCTTACAACCCGTTGCACGACCAGGGTTACCCGTCAATCGGCTGCGAACCCTGCACCCGCGCCATCCAGCCTGGCGAAGATGTACGCGCCGGCCGCTGGTGGTGGGAAAACCCGGACTCGAAGGAATGCGGCTTGCACCTGGTAGACGGCAAACTGATTCGAATTAAGAAAGTAGGCTAAATGAACGCACTGGTAGAACAACACGTCAATTCGCGCCACCTCGACGCGCTGGAGTCGGAAGCCATCCACATCCTGCGCGAGGTTGCCGCCGAATGCTCGAACCCTGCCCTGCTGTTCAGCGGCGGCAAGGATTCCGTGGTCCTGCTGCGCCTTGCGGAGAAGGCTTTCCGTCCAGGGAAATTCCCCTTCCCGCTGGTGCACATCGATACCGGCCATAACTTCCCGGAAGTGATCGAATTCCGCGACCGCCGCGTTGCCGAACTGGGCGAACGCCTGATCGTCGGCTCGGTGGAAGACTCGATCAAGAAAGGCACCGTGCGCCTGCGCAATCCGGCTACCGATTCGCGCAATGCCGCGCAAGCCGTGACCCTGCTGGAAACCATCGCCGAACACGGCTTCGACGCCTGCATCGGCGGCGCCCGCCGCGACGAGGAAAAGGCCCGCGCCAAGGAGCGCATCTTCTCCTTCCGCGACGAATTCGGCCAATGGGACCCGAAAGCCCAGCGCCCGGAACTGTGGGACCTGTATAACACCCGCGTCCACCCGGGCGAGAACATGCGCGTGTTCCCGATCTCCAACTGGACCGAGCTGGATGTGTGGCAGTACATCGCCCGCGAAAAACTGGCGCTGCCGTTGATCTACTTCGCGCACGAACGCCAGGTCATCCCGCGCAATGGCCTGCTGGTGCCGCTGACCGACCTGACCCCTGCGCGTGAAGGCGAGAGCATCGAAACCCAGGTGGTGCGCTTCCGCACCGTGGGCGATATCTCCTGCACCTGCCCCGTGTCTTCGGACGCTGCCGACGTGGACGCGATCATCGCCGAAACCGCCGTCACCCAGATCACCGAGCGTGGCGCCACCCGGATGGACGACCAGACCTCCGAAGCCTCCATGGAAAAACGCAAGAAGCAAGGATATTTCTGATGAACGCACTGAACGACAACCTGAACGAACGTAACCTGCTGCGCTTCATCACCGCCGGCTCTGTCGACGACGGCAAGAGCACCCTGATTGGCCGCCTGCTGTTCGACAGCAAGGGCATCTTCGCCGACCAGCTCGCAGCCGTATCGCGCGCCAAGCATAAGCGCACCGTGGGCGACACCATCGATCTGTCGCTGCTGACGGACGGCCTGGAAGCCGAGCGCGAACAGGGCATCACCATCGACGTGGCCTACCGCTACTTCGCCACGCCGAAGCGCAAGTTCATCATCGCCGACACCCCGGGCCATGAGCAGTACACCCGCAACATGGTGACCGGCGCCTCCACCGCCGACGCCGTGATCATCCTGGTCGACGTGTCGAAAGTGAAGCTGCGTGAAGACGGCGGCGTGGACCTGCTGATCCAGACCAAGCGCCACTCCACCATCGCCCACCTGCTGCAGATCGAGCACGTGGTGGTGGCCGTCAACAAGATGGACCTGGTGAACTACGACCAGGACGTGTACGACCGCATCGTCAAGGCATACCACGAATTCGCTGCAACGCTGGGCATCAAGGACGTGAAGACCATTCCGCTGTCGGCCCTGGCCGGCGACAACGTGGTCGACGCGAGCGAGCGCATGCCATGGTACCAGGGCCCTACCCTGATCGAGCTGCTGGAAGACCTGTCGGTGTACGACGAGTCGCACAACTCCGCCTTCCGCTTCCCGGTACAGCTGGTAGCACGCCACAATGGCCATGAAGCCAACGACTTCCGCGGCTACATGGGCCGTATCGAAGCCGGCAACGTCGCCGTCGGCGACAAGCTGGTGGTGCAGCCTTCCGGCCAGAGCGCGACGGTCAAGGAAATCGTCACCTTCGACGGCTCCCTGCAGAGCGCCAGCGCCGGCCAGTCGGTCACCATCGTGCTGGAAGAGTACGTGGACGTGTCGCGCGGCGACCTGCTGGCCTCCAGCGCGCAGCCGGCCTCCCTGCTCAAGCAGGTGAACGCCGACGTGTGCTGGCTGTCCGAGGAGCCGCTGGACCTGCGCCGCAAATACTGGATCAAGCACGGCACCAAGCAGACCGCTGCGAAAGTGACGAAGATCGATTCGATCCTTGACATCAACACCCAGCAGCGGCACGATGCGGATGCGTTGAAGCTGAACGACGTGGCGCGCATTGCGCTGACCGTGCAGCAACCGCTGGCGGCCGATGCCTACTCGGACATCCGCGCCACCGGCGCCTTCATCCTGATCGATGAGGTCACGCACCAGACAGTCGCTGCAGGCATGATCCGCCTCGGCGAGTAAGCTTCGCCAACAAAGGAAACCTGCGCATGCCATACGGGAAAGTGTATTTGATTGGAGCTGGACCGGGGGCGCAGGACCTGATCACCATGCGTGGCGCGCGGCTGCTGGCACAAGCCGACGTGGTGCTGTACGACGCGCTGGTGACCGAAGAAATGCTGGCATTGTGCCCGCAGGCCGAGAAGATCTCGGTCGGCAAGCGCGCCGGCCAGCGCTCCACCGCCCAGGGCGTCATCAACCAGCAACTGGTCGAATGCGCAGCACGCTACCGCCTGGTGGTACGCCTCAAGGGCGGCGACCCCATGCTGTTCGGCCGCGCCGACGAGGAATTGACGGCGCTTGAGCAGCACGGCATCGAAGTCGAAGTCGTTCCCGGCATCACCACCGCAGTTGCCGCCGCCGCGGCAACGCAGCAACCGCTGACCAAGCGTGGCGTGGCGCGCAGCGTGGCATTTTTCACCTCCTCCACCGCGCCGGGCCATCCGGAAGAACTCACCATCCCCTCCACCGACACGCTGGTGCAGTATATGGGCGGGCGCGAGGCAATCGCCACCGCCAACAACCTGCTGTCGCAGGGCCGCTCGCCGGACACGCCAGTGGTCGTGATCGAGAATGTCAGCCGCTCCGACCAGCGCGTCGAACGCATCACCCTGGCCGAGCTGGCGCATGGCCTGCCTGCCGCGCACGGTCCCGTACTGGTCATGCTGGGCAAGGCGATGGCGCCCCGTCCTCAGCAAAAACGGTAAAATATCGTCCTCTTGCAATGAGAGGAACAAGATGAGCCAAGCCCACGAAGTCCTGGAGCGCGCCCGCAATGCGCGCCTGGCAGGCAAATACGAAGACGCCTTGCGCGACCACCTGTGGTTTCACGAGCACGCGCTCGAGGAAGACCCGACCTTGGCCGGCGTCCGCCTGTCCTTCGCCCTGCGCGACTGGATCTACCTCGCCGAACAATTCCCGCTGGCGCGCCGCGCACTGCAGGCCATTCGCGACCGAGACACCCAGCGCATCCTGAACGGCAGCGCCACGCTGGCCCGCTTCCACGACGTCAGCGCCATCAACAGCGCGCTGGGCGAGGAACGCGCCACCCACGACCTGTTCACCCAGATTGACGCCCAACTGCCCGAACTGGCCAAGGATTGTGCCGAACTGGCCCTGCCTGCGCTGGTGGCGGTGGAGGATTTCCAGCTGGCGCGCCGCTATCTGCCCGACCCGGTGGCGCGCATCGCTGCCCTGGCCAAGCGCGTCAACGACTTCGCCGAAGACCTGGCAAAGCGCGGCAACACTTCGTCCGCCCCGCAGCTGCTGGCCTTCGTGCTGAATTACACCAAGGAAGTGCGCCTGGTAGTGGAAGTGTTTCGCCGCCTGGGCGAAGATGAGGAAGTGGCCAAGGCGAGCGCCGCGGCACTCGACTCCCTGAAATCGGAAGCACTGCGCGACGCCGTGCAGCGCGAATTCGACAATCCTGGCAGCACCATCGCCGCCATGGTATCGCACGCCAAGGGCGCCCAGGCCACTTAAGGCGCCGGAACCGCCTCGACCAGCCGTCCCTGCCAGCCGCCTGCCGAGCGGCTGGCCAGCACCAGCATCTCGCCTTCCCCCGCCTCCACGACCAATTGTCCACGTTCGTCCCACAGTGCGCTGCGGCCAGCGGACTGCCAGCCGCCGGTCGGCCCGCCATGGTTGGCCATCAGCACAGGCATCGCGTGGCGCACGGCATGTCCCTGCAGGATCGCACCGTCTTTTGCATAGCCGGCCGGCGATACAAGCACGCTGGCGGCATACAGGCCGGCGCCCGCGGTGGCCGCGGCCTGCGCATGGCTGGCATGGGTAAAATCGGCGCAGACGGCCAGTGCGACCGGGACCGCGTCGACATCGAGCGCAGCGCCGCCATGGCCGGCAACAAACACGGCCTCTTCGCCGTCATGCAGGTGCTGTTTGGTATATTCGGCCACCTGCCCGTCAGGCAGGAAGGAAACGGCGCCGATGTACAGTGCGCCGTCGATTCGCAAGGGCGCACCGGCCACGATGATCATCCCGCTGCGCTGCGCCAGCGCAGCCAGCGGCGCGAGGCGCGGATCATTTCCGCGCAGCGCCGTGGCTCCGGCAATTTCCGGCTCGTAGCCGGTCAGGGACAATTCGGGAAACAGCGCCAGCCGCACGCCAAGCGCCGCAGCCTGGCTGGCAAGCGCCGTGTGGCGTGCGACGTTGGCGGCGATATCGCCCTTGATGGAAAAGGACTGGATGGCCGCGACAAGCGGCAGGTCATGCGCCATCGGACACCGACTTGAGGCAGTAATCCGTCATCGCCTGCAGCACCGTCGGATCTTCGCCAACCGCGCCGACCGCATGGATCGCCATGCCGGGATGCGCCTGGCGCATTTCATCGAGGATCAGCGGCAGGTCGCGCAGTACGTGCCCGCCCTGCCCCAGGAACACCGGCACCACTGTCACGTCCTCGACGCCCCGCGCGGCGAGTTCCGCCACCTGCTCCGGCAGGCGCGGCGACATCAATTCAAGGAAAGCCAGCGAAACATCCAAGTCCGGGGCACGCGCTGCGACCATGTCGCGCAGGCGCTCGAACGGCTCCGCCCAGCTGGCGGAGCGGGCGCCATGCGCGAACAGTACCAGCGCGCGGCGGCCCATGCTAGTGCCGCTCCACCCAGTAAAGGGCTCCCAGCGCCAGCAACAAGTACAGCAGGCTTGGCATCAACGCCGTCACGAAGGCCGGCAGTGCCGACAGCATGCCGATGTGCGAGAACAGCGTATTCACCAGCAGGAAGCTTACACCGATCATGATGCCGATGAAGATCTTCAGGCTCACGCCGCCGGAACGGGTATGCAGGTAGGCGAATGGCAGCGCCAGCGCCATCAGCACGAAAATAGCCAGCGGATCGAACAGCTTTTTCCAGAAGGCGATCTTGAAACGTTCGGTGCCTTGCTTGTTTTCCTGCAGGTGGCGGGTGTAGACGGCCAGTTCGTTGGCCGACATATGCTCCGGATCGGAGGCGGACACCGACAGGATTTTCGGCGTGATCTCGGAAATCAGCTCTTTGCTGTCATGCCGCCTGATCTCCACTGCGCTGGTCGCCTGAGCATAATTGTTCGCCAGGTTGGCTTGCGCGCCGTCTGCGACCAATGCCGGATTGCTGAAGATATTCTCGGTCACGCCATTCAGGAGCCAGGTGTTGTTGCCTTTGAAGGTGGCCGTCTCGGCAAAGGTCAGCGTGCGAAGGCGGAAGCGGTTGTCGAAGTCGTACAGCTTGACGCCCATCAGTTGTCCATCCGAGCGCACTTCCCGCACATTGAAGAAGCGCGTGCCCTGCACCTCTCCGGTCATGCCGCCGCTCTTGATAATATCCTTGGTCCACATGCCGGAGCGGAACTCCGACGACACCGTGGCTCCACGCCCCATCAGGCGGATCTTTTCCGCCACCGGCGCCAGCCGCGGCGTAATCAGTTCACCAAAAATGAAGGCAACAGCAACCAGTACCAGGCCCACCTTCCCGACCATGACCGCCGCCCTGCCCGTCGACAAAGACGAAGCGCGCATGATCGTGAACTCGGAGGTCGACGCGAATTGCGCCATGGTGTAAATGGTGCCGATCAGGGCCGCTACCGGCAGCACTTCGTTCACGTGCTGCGGCAGCATCGTCAGGGTGAACAGGGCGGCATGCTGCATGCCATAACCGTTCTTGCCGACGACAGGCAGCTCGCCGGTCAAGTCAAAGAATGCCTGCAATCCAAGCAAGGCCGCCAATGCAAAAGCGACTGCCTGCAGGATCGAAACGAGGAAATAGCGTTGCAGGATACTCATTTGCGCGCGCCCCGTTTGAATGCAGCCCACATCGCACGTGGATGGTAGCGGTGGTTCACGTTCAGGCGCCATGCAAACAACGCCATTACTGCCAGCGCCATCGCCAGGTGCAGTGGCCACCAGCTCATGCCAAATGTGAAGTTGCCGCGCCGGATGCCGGATTCGAACACGTTGATCAAGTTGTTATAAGTGAAGAAGATAAGCACTGCGAGAATCAGGTTGGCCGAACTGCCCGCACGTGGATTGACGAAGCCCAGCGGAATGGCCAGCATCGTCAGCGCCAGGCAGGCCAGCGGCAGCGACAGGCGCCACATCAACTCCCCCTTGGCTGGATTGGTACCGGCGGCAATCAGCTCCAGCGTCGGCAGGGTTTTGGTTTCCTTCTGCGCATCGCTCTCGGACGACTGCTGCGAAACGCGCATGCTGTAACGCTCGAACTCCATGCTCTGGAAATCGGCATCGCCCGGCTTGCCCTGGTAGCGGCGGCCGTTCTTCAGGACAAGATGGCGGTCACCGGACGGCAGCGTCTCGACCACACCTTCGCTGGCCACCACCACGGAAGTGCCCTTGGCGTCGACCTGGTTGACGAATACGTTGCGCACCACCGCGCTGCTGCCCGCGACGCCCTCTACGAAGAAGATACGGTTGGCCGACGACGATTCCTTGAACTGGCCGGGAGAGACTTTCTGCAAATCTTCGCGCTTGGCGAAACGCTCAATGTACTCGGCACTCTTCGAGCGCGCCCAGGGCGTCGCGTAAAAACTGAGCGCACCGGTCAGCAAGATCAGCGGCAAGGCAAACAGGAACACTGGCTTGATAAAGCGCGTCAGGCTGACGCCCGCAGCGAACCACACCACCATCTCCGAATCCTTGTAGATCCGGGTCACCACCATTAATACAGAAATAAAACTGGTGAAAATCAGGACAATTGGCAGATAATTCAGGGCTGCGAACGCAATAAGCGCGATGACATCGCTCGACGCCACCTTGCCGCCTGCGGCTTTGCCGAGGATCGAAATCAAGGTCCACGTCAGGAGGATCGAGAACAGCACTGTAAAGGAAGCCCCGGCAGAGCTAACCAGCTCTCGGCGGAGGGCGCGATGGAAGATCATTCGACGTTTATAATTCGTTCTACAAAATTAAGGAGAAACCAAATGGACTTTAGCATAAAAGCACTCGACGCCAAGAACACCATCGCCAGCGCCAAAAGCGGCTGCGTCGTGGTCGGCGTTTT
>Ga0102587_1002562_pt1 | contig 10304 bp, 7 predicted proteins | sample AraplaF_Col_mTSA_FD_76853 | JGI IMG/M metagenome (GOLD analysis project Ga0102587, IMG submission 76853) | Arabidopsis root microbial communities from the University of North Carolina, USA - plate scrape MF_Col_mTSA (SPADES assembly) (version 2) | ecosystem: Host-associated > Plants > Roots >... | reverse complement strand
TGTGCCGGTGGTCAGCAGGCTGCCCTGGTTGGTGGCCGTGCCACTGCCGCCCAGGATCGACATCGCGCGTGCATTGCTGCCCGTGGTGCTGATCGATCCGCTATTGATCAGGCTGTTGCCGCTCTGTCCGGTGTTGGTCTGCCCCCATGCCGCTGTCATGCCGTAGGCGTTGGGACCGGCCGTGCGCATCACGCCCTGGTTGACCAGCGTGTTGTCGCTGCCGTTGGCGGCCATGGCGTCGTTGAAGGCGCCCGTGGTGGCGATGACGCCCTGCGTCGCGTTGACCAGCGTATTGCCGTTGCCGCGGCCGAGCAGCACGGCGCCGCGGTTGCCGCCGGAGGCCGCGCTGCCGCTCAGCGACAAACTGCCCCCGTTGCTGATGCTGCTTCCGCTATCGACCCGCATCGCGACCGGATTGACAGCATTGACGAAACTGCCTGAAGCACCGGGCGCGATATTGATCGACACATTGGTGGCGCTCACATCGGCCCGTGCAGGCGCCGCGATGTTGCCCGTGCAATTGACTGACGTGCCAGAGGCCGGCGCGATGTTGTCGCATTCGGCCAGCGCGACCGTTGGCATTGCCAGTAGCGCCATGGCAACGGCCGTTGCAATCGGCGGGGCCCGCGGCGGGGCGCTAGCGCACTCGCACGTCGATCTGGAATGCAAGCCGGGGGCACGCGTCGTCGGTCGCAAGCGTCGTCTCCGTGCTTTGCATGCCAACGAGCATAGTAAAAATTGCGGCGGATCGCCGCGCCGCATACAGGCAAACGAACCTCCGCTGACACTTGACATAGTCAATCGCGATACGAGCCGCAATCGACAGAAATAAGTGAAACCGCAGATATGTCAATTCCCTCGTTGGGGGGTTATTCGGCTTAAAAGGGTTGCGACACACTCCACGTCGCCTGGCACGGTCCGCGCGGGTTTTGCGACTGCACATCGATCGAAAAAAGGCAGCCAGGGGTCGGCTGTTCCGATCCAAAAAATTCAACATAACGAGATAACAGGGATGAAATCGAGACTTCTTTTGACGGGTTTGACCGCTGCAGTGCTTTCCGCCTGCGGTGGCGGAGATGGCGCGCCGTCGGCAACGCCCACGGTTACCACCACGTCGATCAGCGGCACCGCGGCGGTTGGCGCGGCGCTGGCAAATGCCACCGTGCAGGTCAAGTGCGCGTCGGGCAGCGGCAGCGCGACGACCGCCGCCGATGGCACGTTCACGATCAATATCGCGAACGCTGTGCGCCCCTGCGTGCTAAGCGTGACCACGCCTGACAATACGGTGCTGCATTCCGTGGTGGAAGCCGGTAGCGGCACCACCGCCGTCGCCAACATCTCGCCCTTCACCGAACTGATTACGGCTGCGCTGGCACAGGGCAGCACCACCGCGTTCTTCAACCAGTTCGACGCCGCCGCGCAAAACCGCGTGACGCCGGCAAACCTGTCGACCTCCAGCGAAACAGTGCGTCTGGCGCTGACCGGCGTCGTCGACCTGAACGGCTTCGACCCGCTCAAGGGCGCACTGGTGGCCGCCAACAACGGCAAGCCCGGCAACGCGCTCGATCAACTGCTCGATACGCTGGGCGCCCGCCTGAAATCGTCGAAGGCCACTGTGGACGACCTGGCCACGGCCATCGTCAGCAATGCGGGCAGCGCCGCGCTGGGAACGCTGCTGCAGAAAGCATCGGCCACCTGCGCGGGCCTGCGCACCGGCGAGTATTTCCTGGCAGGGCCTGGCACGACAACGGCCACGTCGGTAACCATCGACGCCGACGCGCTGACGCTGACGCAGAAGTTTGCGGCCAACACGGTTTCGGCGACCGCTGTCGCATCGACCGTGCTTCTGGCGCCGACCGACGAAAACTGCCGCTTCGCATTGCAGGACGTGCCCATCAGCGTGCTGGTGTCGAAGCTCGGCGTGAGCGTGCTGATGCAGACGCTAAACAACGTGCCGACCGGCTTCCCGATGTTCATGGTGCCTGTGCAGCAATTGCCGCTGTCCGATCTGGCCGGCGACTGGAACGCCGTGGCCGTAGCGTTGGGCAGCGGCTCGGCCCCCACGTCGCGCTCCACCTTCACGCTGGACGCCAACGGCAAGATGACGGCAGCCTCGTCCTGCAACGACGATAACGTCTGCACGCCGTGGGACGCATCATCGCTGCCCTCCTTCGTCAAGCAGGCGGACGGATCCTTCCTGGCCAGCGGCGCGAACGGCAGCACGGTCGCCATCGCATTCAAGAGCACGGACGGGGTAGTGTCCGCCGTGGTCAGCGATCAGAGTTCCCTCATGGTTGCCAGCAAACAGGTGGTGCGCACGCTGCCGGTAGTGGGTAGCAAGAACGCGTATTGGGACTACGTCGCCTTCTCGGATGGCAGCGTCAATTTCTCGCGCGCGTCGACCGAGATCCTCAGCACGGACCCAGTCAACAACATCTACACCCGCAAGCGTCTCGAAGACGGTCGTGTGGATGCCTGGAAGCTGAACGTGCCGGCAACCGGCTTGCGCTATCGCGCCAAGAGCAGCAGTGCCGACGAAGCGGTGCAACTGGCGCTGGGCAATACCGGCGTTGGCGTGAACCTTGGCCTGCATGTCAGCAAGCCATACTTCGACGTTTCGGTGAATCGTCCGTAACATCCGGTGCCCGTCGGCGTGTAAGCCGTCGGACATCTGGTTCCGTTGAAAACCCGCCTGCATAGGCGGGTTTTTTTATTTGCGCGTGCAGGCGGTTGCATCGCAGGCATCTATTGCGGAGCGCTTCAGGGGTTTTGTGTCTTCCTTCATCATCAGCCGACGCTCGTAAAGCATGAGGCCGATCTGGTCGAACGGCTTTTTTTCACGTTCGCTCAATGCTCGACAAGCAATGCGGTGAAACCTAATTGATGTCGTCACGTTCTGCTTGCGTATTAATTTAGTCGGCGGTTCCATAGGATTCGACTGATTTTGAACGTTGTTTAACTTTCGTCGTTTGCGCGATGTATCGCCAATTCCCGCCTCAATGAAAACGTCGTAACGTGCGGCGCTCAGGAACGTGAGTCGGCGCGTCGTAAGCGGTGGTCTATGCGGAAAATTTTGGCCACCCTGAGTCCATCGGCCGGAGGTATTGAACTGCCGAAGCTAAGACAAATTACTATCGGCAACATTCGAATGTCTACCGCCCGAGCTGCTCTCAATTTAAATCAACCAGCCTCCATGATTGTTGGATCGATTCAATGCATTTGGGATTGAATCGTAATAAATTTTTATGATTGATATTTAGATAAATATGGCGGCCGTAAAGAAATTATTTTTCGTAATTATAATTTTCGCAGCGACATGTTCGTGTGCATTGGAATCGGATGGGCCGCACCGTTATCCAATTGATTTTATCGATCCTAAATCAGTGATTGAGTATAAGGATGCGGCGTCAAGTGGGGATAGCGTCGATATGACATTAATTACTGATAAATCAGGCGTAGTGATGGTCGGACATTACCCTCCAGAGGGAGCATCTCCTCCGGCAATAGTAAGCGTATTTAAAGCCTGCGTCCCCGAGAAATTGTTCGTAATAGTTTCGTGGAATGCTGATATCCCGGCACTTAATACTGGAGGCAGTATTTATGAGATATACGCGTACGATCCGAAAATCGTAAACATTAACGGTGTAAAGAGTCTGCATTCAAACGATTCTCTGGCAAGGAAATTCGGTGTTGGGTTCGATGGGATACGGGAGGGTAGGAAGGTTACTTACAAATACAAAAATGCTGGCGTCGTAAAGCAACAGCTAAAGAAGTGGCGTTGCCGATAATCGGTCCCTTCACAATCAGGCGGCCGTCACGAAGCATCTCCGATGCTGCCTTGACCTGACCGGACAGCGCGGCTTCAAACAAACGTTCGAGGTAGACCCTTCGCCGATCCTCTGTGGAAGCACTAGATCTTGTATCGGAATACCCTGTGATTTTATATTCGTAATTTCAGTAATCAAAAAATAGATATATGTAAATCATAAAAATATTATTTTAGATTTTATTCTGTTTCTGTTGTTTGCGCGACGCAATGGCTGTTTTCGCCTGTCGGATAGCGGCGTAAGGTTTTGACGCACGAGAATGTTGGCCTCGCGTCGCAAGCGACGGCCTGCTCGGACAACGCGATCACGGCTGGTAAGGAGCAAGCAACAGTGAGGGATGTGACGGACGAACTGAAATCATGGGGCGACGGGCTGCCAAGGTCCGTGACGGGACAGCAGCCCTATCACCTGAAGGTGCCCGGTGCGGACAGTGCCACCGGCCTGTCCGTGGTGGCATTCGAAGCCACGGAGCGCCTGGGCGAGCCCTACAGCGTCAAGATCCGATTGACCCATCCAATGGACCTGGACCGGATGGAGTACGTGCGCCGCGACGCGACGTTCTCGATCGACCCAGGCGACTGCTCGGAGCCGCGCCAGTTCTCGGGCTGCATCTTCCGTTTTTCAAAAACCCGTCAGACCCGCGACTTCTGCGCCTATGAAATGGAGTTGCGCCCGAAGGTCGCCTTGCTGACGCTGACCAAGGCAAGTCGTGTCTATCAGAGAAAGACTGCGCCGCAGATTATCGAAGCCATTCTTCGCCGCCACGGCCTGGAAGGCCACCAGTTCGCTTTCAAGATTCGCCGCCAGTATCCGGAGCACCCATTCCGGCTCCAGTATCAGATGTCCGACTGGGACTATATTCGGCTGCTCATGGAGCAGGAGGGGCTGTACAGCTATTTCCTCCCGAGTCCGCATGGCACTGTCTTTGGCGATGTGTTTCAGGTCTGCGACGACATCGACCACTATATTTACCAGCCGGAATTGCGGGTTCCCTATCGGGAAACGGCTGGTCTGGAATCGGGTATTGAGACGGTATTCGATATTCAGACGCACGTGCATACGGTGCCTGAATCGTTTCGCACGGCCGACTACAACCCGGCGGATTCCTACGAACGCAAGGAAGGCGAGGCCAATGTCGCCCGCAAGGAAACGGGCAATTATGGCCAGTCCTACGTCTACGGCACGCATCACCTCGATATGGCGGGTGCGAAATGGGAAGCCCAATTGCGCCACGAGGCGGCGCTGGCTGGACAAATCGTCTATGAAGGCCAGAGCAATGTCCTGGACCTGCGGCCTGCGCGCATCCTGCGCATGGATATCAACCTGCCCGATGCGCCGCACGGTCAGGTAATCACGGAAGTCGTCCATATCGGGGCGCGAGACCAGGCCTATCGCAATACCTACCAGGCCATTCCTTCGGATCGGCGCTTCCGCCTGCCGATCGACGAGAGCAAATGGCCGCGCATCGCGGGCACGCTGAGCGGACGCGTGACGTCTCCCGGCAAATATAAGTACGCCTATCTGACGCAGCATGGTCTGTATGTCGTGCGCCTGGATCTGGATTTCGACAAATGGCCCAACGGCGGCGAGAGTGTGCCGATGCGGCTGGCGAAACCCTTTGCCGGAGCGCGGCAGACCGGCTTCCACTTCCCGCTGATCGATGGCACGGAGGTCGCCATCGCCTTCCGCGACGGCAATCCCAATAAGCCCTACATCGCGCACGCCCACCATCACAGCCGGCACGAGGACCTGATTACCAACCGGGACCGCTGGCTGTCGCGCAACGTGATCCGAACGCAGGCAAACAACAAGCTGCGATTCGAGGACTGGGAGGGGCAGGAGGGCGTCAAGCTGTCCACCGACTACGGTGGCAAGACGCAGCTCAACATGGGCTATCTGGTCGATCACAAGCGCCAGAAGCGTGGGGAAGGTTTTGAGTTGCGGACGTCGGGGTGGGGGGCTTTGCGGGCGGGCAGGGGGATGCTGATCTCGGCGGACGACCAGCCCAATGCGAACGGGCAGCAGCTTGAGATGGCGTCTGTCCAAGGTCTTCTTCAGCAAGCACTGCAGCAGACCGAAGCTTTGGCCGCCGCAGCCAAGGCAGCCGAGGCCGTGACCGCTGACTACGATCGGCAGAAGGCGCTGCTTAACGAATCCCTGTCGCAACTAAAGAAGGCGGGCATTCTGATTAGCGCGCCGGCAGGCATGGCGCTGGCTTCGAGAACGGATTTGCAGTGCACCGCCGCCGAGAACCTGATTGCCACGGCGGGCGGCCACGCGGATTTCAGCATCGCAAAACGCTTCACGCTGGCCGCGGGCGAGTTGGCTTCTATCTTTGCGCAGAAGCTTGGCATCAAGTTATTGGCCGCGCGCGGCAAGGTAGAACTTCAGGCGCAGAGCGACGAAATGCGTCTTCTCGCGGATAAGCACGTGACGATTACCAGTGCAAATGGCCGCGTCGTCATCGAGGCGAAGGACGAACTGCTGCTCAAGTGTGGCGGCTCGTATCTGCGAATGTCGTCAACCGGGATCGAAGACGGGACACGCGGCGACCGGACCATCAAGTCGGCGGCATTCAGCCGACAAGGACCGAGTTCGCTGGCGCAAGAAATGAACACGTGGAAGCACGCGAAATTTCACGACACCTATGTCCTTCGGAATCCATCGACAGGGGAACCTCTCTCCAACTCTGCCATTGAAATTGTCCGAGACGACGGCACGAGACTCAAGGTGAAAACTGATGCGGCCGGCAAGACGCCAGTCCAGAAAAGCATTTTCGTGGAACCCGTAAAAATTCGTCCGCTCGACTAACGCTCATTCGTAGCGAAGACTATGTCCGAATCCAATACCGTGTTCATTCCTAGTAGCGTCGACCAGAGCGGTGATCAGTACAGCTCCGCGACGCTGACCTCTGAGGAAGACCAGCGCGAAAAAATCGTGCTGGCAAAGCCGTATGTGATTCCGGTCCTTTTCATTCCCGGCATCATGGGAACCAACCTCCGCAAGAAGAAAGGCAAATCAAAAGCGTGGAGTCCACCGAATCTCGATCTAAGAGGCGGAATGGACCTGATCTTGCAAATATTCATCTACCTATTCAAAAATACCAAAGAGAGGGCCGATGATCTGGCAACCGAAACAGTCGAAATAGACCCCAGCGGTCCTATTGACGCGGGTGACAGTGGCCTGCCGAAGAACGTGTTGGTAGCGCGTGGCTGGGGTGCATTGCTGCGGTCCAGCTACCACCCATTCATGGGGCAGTTGCAGAACTTGCTCAATGATCTGGCCCGTTACGATTTCGAGCGGTGCGAAGCGGATTTCAAGGGTTGGGCGGAGGAATTTGGGCAGGACTCACCAACTGAATGGGGCGCAAAAGAGGGTGATGCTCTGACACGGGACGAGATTCTGCACGCAGCCAACTACCAATTCGATGTTTGGGCGGGTGGTTACAACTGGCTGCAGAGCAACAAGGATTCGGGTGCTGCCATCAAGGACCTGATCGAGAACACGATTCTTCCCTATTACAACAAGGGCAAGCGTGTGACCGTCAAGGATACGCCGGATGGCGAGGGGAACAATCAATGCAGTATCCAGCGCAAGAAGCCGAATCGGCCGATGGCGGAAAAAGTCATTGTGGTCACGCATTCGATGGGAGGAATGGTCAGCCGTGCGCTGACCGAGATTCATCAATGCGACAAGGTCCTCGGCGTGTCGCACGGCGTTCTACCCGCAACAGGCGCACCGGCCACATATAAGCGCATGCGCGCGGGCTTTGAAGGAATGGAAAGGCCGTTTCTGGGACGCAACGCGGCCGACGTTGTTGCCATCCTTTCGCAGGCTCCGGGTGGACTGGAGTTATTGCCGACTGCTGATTACAACGACGGCAAGCCGTGGCTGTTCGTCCGGGACAGCAAGGGAAACGATTTGATGCCGCCTTTGCCGGCGGAAGGAGATCCCTATAAGGAGATCTATCTGTCGCCAGCTTGGTATGGGCTTGTGCCTGATCACAATTTGGGGTTGATGGAGTCATCAACAGAGTTGCAGCAATCAGGAGATCGGAAAAAGCGTGATTCCCCTCGCAAAAAACTGAAAAATATTATCTCCATCATCAAGGAATTCCACGGTGCCATTGAGAAGAAATATAAATCACCCACCTATGCCCATTATGGGGCACAGGGAGTACGTGATGTAGGCAAGGACGCGGGCGGGCTGCTCGGATCAGGTCTGATGGCCGACAAGGACCGTATGGCATGGGGCGAGGTGTCATGGCAAATCAATGAGGTGTCCGATTTCGATCGGGCAACAACTATCGTGGTGCGGGACGATGGCAAAGGAACGCTCAAAACCAACCAGGGTTCCGTCCTAAAGATCGCCGGTCCTGAATGCCCCGGGGACGGCACGGTGCCGCTGTACTCGGGCGAGGCGCCAAGCAAAGCCGGTATTGCGATGAGCTTTGCGCATGGACAGAGTAGTCCATGGCAGAGCAATGAATACTTCGGCTATGACCATCAGGGAAGCTATGGTGACGTGCATCGGCGCTCGCTCTTTGCCACGATGTATGCCGTGATCAAAATGGCCCAACTAGCAAACTGGCACAAGAAGGAGAACCCATGAAACATGGATGGAGGACCCGAGCGATTGGGCGACATTTGGTGGACATTCCCGAGAGCACTAGGACGATTGAGAGCTATTCGTTCAACAAAGTCAGCATCGAACCTTTGCTGGATATCCGAAGTCAAGAGGATTACGAACGATTGATCACTCAGAAGGAACAGGCACTGCGAGAGGCCAAACATGAAAAGTTCGGCAGCATGTTCGTGGAGCGTGTGGCGCATGCGAATGGGGCCGTCACTTTGATCTCATGGAATCGACCCACCGGGGACGTTCTCTACGTCTTTGATACTTATTTTCGCGCAGGGACTCGTACGTTGAACTACGCCGGCGAAGTGGATCCTGATCTTAAGTCGACAGCCTTGGCCACGTGCGATGAGCTTTCTCGTGAGTGGTACCAGATTCCTCCAGGAAGAACTCCAGAAGGCGTCGGCTACGTAGTCGATGACGCAATTCTGGTGGACAAGGCTTTCAACCGAGAAAGCTGGCGCATGGTCATCCAACTGCCCAACAAGCCTGATGTTTTTTTTGAGCTCACATCCTATGCGCAAGAGCGCGTGGAGCCTGGCTTGCGCGAGCGAGCCGGGGGCATCGTTGCCGGCCTGCTCGGGACGATAGCGGGTTTTTCACGCTTGCGTGACCGAGCACGGCCGGTTGGTCCCATTCAAGCCGACGAGATCCTGCTGGCAAGCACTCAAGACGGAAAGCGCGGCTATGGTTTCAAATGGGAGGCGCCCGGCAAGGAGCATTCGCTAGCGGAGCCCAATCTGAATGCCTCACTCCGGGTCGGCGAAAGCGCCTACACCACCAATCGGGAATCCTTCGCCAGCGATGAAGAAGCACTGGAATTGTGGGATGCGGTGATTGATTCCATTCGCCTACGTCCGGGGGCCGTATGAAATCCGTCTCTCGCCGCCGTGTTCTTATGGTGATGGGTGCCATGCCTGTCATTGCACTCTCCAAACGCCTGGAGAACCTTCTGAAACCCAAGCTGACAGTTGGGGAAGCGATGCGCTATCTCTGCGAAGAGGTGTTTCCAACGGGCAATGAGAAAAGGTGCAGGTTTGGTCTGGACCACGAGTCGCAAGACATGTCTAGTGTCTTTAGGCAGATCCATGGCGCTCAGTTTGTGTAATCAAGATCGCTCAACAAGCACACTGGCACCAGAAGGAGCACCCATGAAACAAGGATGGAAGACGCGAGCGATTGGACGGCACTTGGTGGACATCCCTGGGATTGCCAAGACGATCGAGACCTATTCCTTCAACAAGGTCAAGATCGAACCGTTGTTGGATATCCATAGCCAGGAAGAATACGAGAAATTTATCGCTCGGAAAGAGGATTCGCTGCGTGCAGTGAAGCAGGGGAAGATTAACAGCTTGTTCCTTGAACGTGTGCAACACGCTAACGAGGCTGTAACGCTAATTTCTTGGGACAATTCTGATGCCGAGGAAAAGTATAAATTCTTCGTATTTGATACATATTTTCGCGCAGGTACGCGATTTCTTAGCTATTCGGGCGAAGTGTCACAAAGCCGAAAATCGACGGCTTTGGCTACCCGTGAAGAACTGTCTCGCGAGTGGCGTCAGATTCCCGCCGGGACAACGCCAGAAGGCGTCGGCTACGTAGTCGATGACGCAATTCTCGGGGACAAGGCTTTCAACCGAGAAAGCTGGCGCATGGTCATCCAATTGCCCAACAAGCCTGATGTTTTCTTCGAGCTCACATCGTATGCGCAAGGCCGCGTGGAGCCTGGCTTGCGCGAGCGAGCCGGGGGCATCGTTGCCGGCCTGCTCGGGACGATAGCGGGTTTTTCACGCTTGCGTGACCGAGCACGGCCGGTTGGTCCCATTCAAGCCGACGAGATCC
>Ga0102587_1002560_pt1 | contig 10307 bp, 10 predicted proteins | sample AraplaF_Col_mTSA_FD_76853 | JGI IMG/M metagenome (GOLD analysis project Ga0102587, IMG submission 76853) | Arabidopsis root microbial communities from the University of North Carolina, USA - plate scrape MF_Col_mTSA (SPADES assembly) (version 2) | ecosystem: Host-associated > Plants > Roots >... | reverse complement strand
CCCTTAAAGCCTGTGTCGGGAGCGAACCGCGCGGTTCGTTCCGCCTCAATGCAGCTCTGTGATCTTGATGCCGGTCGGCCCGAGGATGACGACGAACAGCACCGGCAGGAAGAACAGGATCATCGGCACCGTCAGCTTCGGCGGCAGGGCGGCCGCCTTCTTTTCGGCCTCGTTCATGCGCATGTCGCGGTTTTCTTGCGCCATGACGCGCAAGGAATGCCCGAGCGGGGTGCCGTAACGCTCCGCCTGCTGAAGTGCGAGACATACCGACTTGACGCCCTCGAGCCCGGTGCGTCGCGCCAGGTTCTCATAGGCAACCTTGCGGTCCTGCAGATAGGACAGTTCGGCCGTCGTCAGCGTGAACTCTTCGGACAGCGCGATCGACTGTCCCACGATCTCGGTGGCGACTTTCCGGAACGCCATTTCGACCGACATGCCGGATTCGATGCAGATCAGGAGCAAGTCGAGCGCATCCGGAAAGGCGCGCTTGATCGAGAGCTGGCGCTTGGAAATCGCGTTCCTGAGGAACAGCATCGGTGCCTGGAGGCCGAGATAAGCCGCGCCGACGCAGATGCCGATCTTGATCGGCATCGCCTGCTCCAGATGCGCGATCCCGAAAACGTAGACGACCGAGCCGATGAAGAGCACGATCGGCGCGACCATGCGGGCAAACAGGAAGGTGATGTAGGGTGCATGGCCGCGGTAGCCGGCCATGATGAGCTTGTCCCGCGCGGCCTCCTGCGCGAGCCATTTGGTGAGGTTGAAATCCTCGACGACCTTGGAGACGAGCTGCTTCGGGGTCTGGCGCAGCGAGACCTTCTCGTTCTTGTGAAGGCGCTCACGCTCGCGCTGCCGGATCCGTTCACGCTCGCTCGCCACCGCCTTCATGCGCTTGGAGAGACCTTCGCCGGCGAACAGCGGCATCACCAGCGTATACACCGTGGCACTGGCGGCGATGGCCGCCAGCAGCATGGTCATGAAGCGAACGTCGTGCAATTTCGAGACGAGGAAGTCGACCATACGGCACCGTCAGAAATCGAAGTTGATCATCTTCTTCATCACCATGATGCCGATCGACATCCAGACGACGCAGCCGACCAGCATCAGCTGACCGGTGGGATGAGTCCAAAGCAGCGAGATGTATTGTGGTGTCGTGAGATAGACGAGGAACATCACGATCGGCGGCAAGGAGCCGATGATGCCGGCCGAAGCCTTGGCTTCCATCGACATCGCCTGGATCTTTTCCCTCATCTTCTTGCGGTCGCGCAGCACCTTGGAGAGGTTGCCGAGCGCTTCAGAGAGGTTGCCGCCCGACTTCTGCTGAATCGAGACCACGATGCCGAAGAAATTGGCCTCCGGCAGCGGCATGCGATCGTAGAGCCGCGAGCAGGCCTCGCCGAGGGGCATGCCGATCGCCTGCGTCTCGATGATCGCCAGAAACTCGCTGCGCAGCGGCTCGGGCGCGTCGGCGGCAACGACCTTGATCGATTCGAACAGCGGCAGGCCCGCCTTGATGCCGCGGACGATCACGTCGACCGCGTCCGGCAGTGCTGCCAGGAACTTGGTCTCGCGACGCTTCTTCAGGAAGCTTAACGCCCAGCGCGGCAGGCCCAACCCGCCAGCAAAGGCAAGGCCGGCAGCGCCGATCAGGCCGCCGCCGGAGAACAGGGCGACCGCGAAGAACACGCCCGCCACGACGGCGGACACCACCCAGAATTTCTGCGGCGTCCAGTCGAGCCCGGCCTGCGACAGGCGGACGCTGAGCGGAACGCTCTTTTCCTGCAGGCGGCGCGCTTCGAGATCCTTCAGCGTCGTCTCGACCTGCTCGCGGCGCGAACGTTGAGTCTTTTCGGCCTGGCGTGCCGTGGGCGCCTCTGTGCGCGAGATCGAGGCACGGCGGCTTTCCGCCTTTCGTTCCCCGGACAGCAGCGGATAGAGGAAGACCCAGGCGATTCCGCCCACCGCTGCGGTGGCGAGGAATGCGAGGGCGAGGACCTGCATGTTCATGGCGGTGCTGACCTGCTCACGTCGTCGGCTTGACTTCCGCGGCGTCCAACGCAGCGGCAAGGCGCTTCTCGTCGCCGTAATAGCGGGCGCGTTCCCAGAACTTCGGGCGGCCGATGCCGGTCGAGCGGTGCCGGCCGATGATCTTGCCGTTGGCGTCCTCGCCGACCATGTCGTAGAGGAAGATGTCCTGGGTGATGATGGTGTCGCCTTCCATGCCCATCACCTCGGTGATGTGGGTGATGCGGCGCGAGCCGTCGCGCAGGCGCGCCGCCTGCACGATGACGTCGATCGAGGCGCAGATCATCTCGCGGATGGTGCGCGAGGGAAGCGAGAAGCCGCCCATCGTGATCATGGATTCGCAGCGCGACAGCGCCTCGCGCGGATTGTTGGCGTGCAGCGTCCCCATCGAGCCGTCGTGGCCGGTGTTCATGGCCTGGAGCAGGTCGAACGCCTCCGGGCCGCGGACCTCGCCGACGATGATGCGTTCAGGGCGCATACGCAGGCAGTTGCGCACCAGCTCGCGCATGGTCACCTGCCCCTCGCCCTCGATGTTGGGCGGACGGGTTTCCAGCCGTACCACGTGAGGCTGCTGCAGCTGCAATTCGGCCGCGTCCTCGCAGGTGATGATGCGCTCGTCGTGCTCGATATAGTTGGTGAGACAGTTGAGCAGCGTCGTCTTGCCCGAGCCGGTACCGCCGGAAATCAGCACGTTGCAGCGGACGCGGCCGATGATCTGGAGGATCTCCGCGCCTTCCGGTGAAATCGCGCCGAACTTGACCAGCTGATCCAGCGTCAGCTTGTCCTTCTTGAATTTGCGGATGGTGAGCGTCGGGCCGTCGATCGACAGCGGCGGCACGATGGCGTTGACGCGGGAGCCGTCGGCGAGGCGCGCGTCGCAGATCGGCGAGGATTCGTCGACGCGCCGGCCGACCTGGCTGACGATGCGCTGGCAGATGTTGAGCAGCTGCTGGTTGTCGCGGAAGCGAATTCCCGTGCGCTGGATCTTGCCGGCGACTTCGATGTAGACGGTGTTGGCGCCGTTGACCATGATGTCGGCGATGTCGTCGCGCGACAGCAGCGGCTCGAGCGGGCCGTAGCCGAGGACGTCGTTGCAGATGTCGTCGAGCAGTTCCTCCTGCTCGGCGATCGACATCACGATGTTCTTGATCGCGATGATCTCGTTGACGATGTCGCGGATTTCCTCGCGTGCGGACTCCGAATCGAGCTTGGCGAGCTGGGCGAGGTCGATCGCTTCGATCAGCGCGCCGAAGATGGTCGCCTTGACCTCGTAGTAATTGTCCGAACGCCGGCTCTCCATGGCCGGGGGCGGCGGCGCCTTGGCAGGAGCAAGCGGCGGGGAGGCGACGGCCGGCGGCGGCGGCGCGCGCGACACCGTCGGCGCCGAAGCCTGGGCAGGCTCGGGCGACACGGCGCCGGGCTTGGGCGCCCGAAGGTCGGTGTCTGTTCCGCTACGCTTACCGAACACTTAACAACTCCATGCGGCGGCCTATTTTCCCCGCAACTTGTCAATCAGGGGTGAAAACAGGGACGACTTTTGCTTCTTGGTCTCGCTGCGGCCGGTGAGGCGCTGGGCGATCTGAAGGAACATCTCAATCGACTTGTGGTTGGCGGAGATCTCCGCGATCATCTGGCCGTTGTTGGCCGCCGAGCCGAAGATCTGCGGCTCGAACGGGATCGAGACGATCGGCTGGCTCTCGATCGCCTTGGCGAACTCCGCGGCGGCGATTTCGGGCCGTTTCGGCACGCCGACCTGATTCAGGCAGTAAAGCGGCGGCCGGTCGTTGGGGCGCGCGGCCTTCAACAGATCGAACAGGTTCTTGGTATTGCGCAGATTGGCGAGGTCGGGGGCGGCCACGATCAGGATGTCATCCGCTCCGATCAAGGCGCGCTTGGTCCAGCCCGACCATTGATGCGGAATGTCGAGCACGATGCAAGGCATGGTGGAACGCAGCGTGTCGAACACGGAATCGAATGCGTCGCTGCCGAAATCATAGACCCGGTCGAGCGTCGCCGGGGCCGCCAGCAGGCTGAGATGGTCGGTGCATTTCGACAGCAGGCGGTCGATGAAGGCGGTGTCGACGCGATCGGGTGAGAACACGGCGTCGGCAATGCCCTGCGGCGGATCCTGGTTGTAGTCGAGCCCGGCGGTGCCGAAGGCGAGGTCGAGATCGGCGACGACGGCGTCCATTGCGAGATCGCGCGCGATCGCCCAGGCCACATTGTGGGAGATGGTGGAAGCCCCGACGCCGCCCTTGGCGCCGACCACGGCGATGATGCGGCCGACTGCCTTGGCTTCCGGTGCCGAGAACAGGTTGCAGATCGAGCGCACGACGTCGATCGCGCCGACCGGCGCGAGCACGTAGTCGCTGACGCCGCGGCGCACCAGCTCGCGGTAGAGCGTGACGTCATTGATGCGGCCGATCACGACCACGCGGGTGCCGGCGTCGCAGACGGTGGCGAGCTGGTCGAGCCCGCTCAAGAGGTCGTTGCGGCCGTCGCTCTCGAGCACGATCACGTTCGGCGTGGGAGCCGAGCGGTAGGCTTCGATCGCGGCCGCCATGCCGCCCATCTGGATCTTCAGATGGGCCTTGCCGAGACGGCGATCCTCGCCGGCCGACTGCACCGCGGCAGCGGTCTCCACGGTCTCGCAGAAAGCCTGAACCGACACGCGCGGCGCGGGGGCAATATGCTCCTCGACCGGCGGAGGCGCTGCTTCCGGCTGCTCTTCTTGGGACTGGCGAGCGTAGTTGATCATTTGCCGGTGTCGCTGAGTTTGGCCTTGTCGGCGTCGGAATAGGTGGTCGCCGTCGAGAGGCCCTTGCGATACTTCTCGAGACCGGTGATGCGCCTGGCCGTGTAGGACGGCGTTTCAGGCCGCGGCTGCTCGAGGTCCGACGGGTTGTCGACCATCGCCGCGAGGTTGCGCTGATAGGCGCAACCGTAATTGTAGTAGTCCTTGTTCTCGAACCAGCTCTTGTTCTTCATCGAAGGACCGATGTCCTCAGGCCACAGGCCGCAGGGGCCCGCGACCGCGGCGATCTTGGAATAGGTGAGCCGGATCGGCGGCAGGAAGCGTTTGTCTTCAGGCTGGTAGGGGCGAACGTTCACGCCGCGCGGCGGTACGCCCGCTCCTGCGAGCATCGCCTGGATTTCACGCATCGTGTCTGCGACCGGACGCGCATTGGGCGTGCCGGACGGCACGTCGATACGGATCGCGCCCGTGCCTTCGTGCAACCACGCCGATGCGACACCCATCACGTCCGCGCGCTGGGCGGCGGTCAATCCGCCGCGGGCATGGCCGACAAAGACGACGATCGAGCGGTTCTGCTCCTCGACCGCGATCGGATGGCGCTTCTTGTAGTCGTCGGGAATGGAGGCGGTGGCGATTTCGTCGTGCTGGCAGCCGCCGAGCGCAAGCGCCATGCCGACGAGCGCGCCACCGAGACGGATGGCGCGTTTGCGAAGCTGGGGTGGTCTTGTGATCATCGTGAAATCCCCGTTCCGCCTCAATCGGTGATGAAGCCGTAGGTGCCGCGGTAGTTCTTGGCCGGTTCGGTCCGGCCAGGCACGCCGTAGAGGCGGTTGATGTTGCCGATCAGCTGGGCCTGCGGATCCGCAGGCGGGGCAAAGCCGTCATCCGGCCGCGACAGGTCCTTCGGCGCCACTGCGCGAACGACATAAGGCGTCACGATCACGACCAGCTCGGTCGCGTTGTTGACGAAGTCACGGCTGCGGAACAGCGTGCCGAGGATCGGGAGCTGCATCAGTCCCGGCAGTCCGCTGACGGCCTGCTTGGTCTGCTGCTGGATCAGGCCGGCCATCGCCATTGCGCCGCCGGAGGGAATTTCCAGCGAGGTCTCCGCGCGGCGGGTCCTGATCGAAGGCACCGTCAGCGAGTTCACCGACGTCGAGGTCACGGCCTGCGACAGCGTGATCGCATTTTCGTTCGATAGCTCGGAGACCTCGGTCATCACCCGCAGGCTGATCTTGCCTTCGCTCAGCACCACGGGGGTGAAGTTGAGCGAGATGCCGAACTTCTTGAAGCTGATTTGGGTGGTACAGACATGCGTGGTGGGATCGCACGCATAGCCTGCCGGGACCGGAAATTCGCCGCCGGCGATGAACGTTGCCGATTCACCGGAGATCGCAGTCAGGTTCGGCTCGGCCAGCGTACGGATCACGCCTGCGGTTTCCATCGCGCGCAGGGTGGCCTGCACGGACGGTGCGGCGCCGAACTTCGTCGTCAGATTGTTGCCGTCCACGAGGTTCTTGCCGAGGGCCGTGAACGGATTCGAGTTGGAGAAGCTCACCACGGAGGTGCCGTAGTTGAGGTTGGCGGTCAGGTCGATGCCGAGCTGCTTGATGATGCTGCGCTGGACCTCGGCCACCGTCACCTTGAGCATGACCTGGTCGCGGCCGCGGACCATGATCGAGTTCACCACCTTGTCGGCGCCGCCGGCGAGGCGCGCGGCGAGATCGTTGGCCTGTTGCGCTTCCAGCGGGTTCGCCGCCGTGCCGGTCAGGACAATGCCGTCGCCGAGGCCGTCGATCTGGATGTCTGCATTGGGCAGGACCTGCTTGAGCGCGGCCCGGACGCCGTTGAGGTCGCGCTTGACCGCGATGTCATAGGCCGCGATCTGCTGACCGGCGGAATCGAAGAACACGATATTGGTCTGGCCGACCGCGGCGCCGATGATATAGGCGCGCTGCGCCGAGCGGACCACCGCATTGGCGATCTTGGGATCGGCGACCAGGACGTCCTTAATGTCGCGCGGCAGGTCGATCACGATGGACTTGCCGACGCCGAGCGAGAGGAAGCGCGCGTTCATCTGGCCATCCGCCGCAGCCATCGCCCCGGGACGGTAATCGGCGGCGACCACGGGGGTCAGCACCGGGTTGAATGCCAGTGCGAAGGCGGCCGAGAACGACAGGGCGCGGACCAATGAGGTTCGCATCGTCGTCAGATCTGCCCTGCATTTCATATCGACTGACCTCATCGTGCCTTTGCCGTCGAGCTCGGAATTCCGTAGCGGATGATCGAAACGCCATCGCGCTTCTGTGCGGAGTCATCGAGCGTGATCTCGCTCATCTTGACGTCGACGATGCTGCGCAGCGCCAGCGACAGCGTGCCGCTCTGGCGGGCCGCCGAGAGCGTCGCGGTCTGCGCGGGATTGAGCTCGAGCGTGACGGTCTTGCCGACCACAGCGTTCTGGCCGTCCTTCTCCTTCGGAGCCTGGTCGATGGCGAGGACGCGGATATTGGCCAGGATGATCTCGGAGGTGACGACGTCGGGGGCGCCGCTGCTCTGGTCCGGGTTCTTCAGCCGGCGCGTGAGAAGGACGTCGACGCGATCGTTGGGCAGGATGAAGCCGCCTGCGCCGGTCTCCGGCGAGATCTCGGTCGAAATTGCTCGCATGCCGGTGGGCAGGATCGCCGCCATGAAGCCCGAGCCTTCCGGTTTGACCAGCTTCTGGTCGCGGATCGGTTCACCCTGGATGAAGGGGGCGCGCGCGATCGACCCCGTCACCTGGGTCGCGCCCTCGGGACGTTCGTTGCGGCGGATGAAGGCGGCGCTGGCGGTCGCGGCAGGCCAGGTCTGCCATTGCACGTCTTCCAGCTTCACGGTCTGGCCGAGGCCGATGTCGTTCTTGGCCACCAGCACGTCGACGGTGGGAAGCTGCGCGACCGGAGCCGCTGGAGGCGGCGCAGAATTGTCCGAGCCGCTCGCCAGGTACGCGGCGACGCCGCCGGCGCAGATGGCGACCGTCAGGACGACAATGCGTGCCCTATTCATACGCTTCACTTTCCAACAAAACGCCGCGACGCTGCCGCCGCCGTAATCGGCAGTTGACCAGCTATTCGTCAAAGCATGGTTAATGAGGCGTATCTAAATCGGCTTAACGCCGGGTTTACCCGGTACGTTCAGCGCAGTGCGAGGTGAGCGAGGTCGATCGCCTTCACCCATTCGGTCTCGGGGTAGACCATCAGCGCACTCAGGGCGAGCGCGATGCCGTAGGGGATGCCGCTCTCCTTGGCGTGCAGTCGCGCGAGCCAGGCCTGACCCGCGAGGCCATAGGGCAGCGGCCATTGCCGGAACTGGAGCAGGAGCAGCGTCAGCGCGCCGCCGAACAGCGAGGCGTAGAGCAGGAAGTTCATCAACGGGCCGAACCCGAACCAGAGCGCGACGGAAGCCGCGACCTTGGCGTCGCCGCCGCCGACCCAGCCCATCGCAAAACAGGTGAAGGCCACGACCAGGAGAAGCGCGCCGGCGCCGACGTGACTCAGCATCTCGTAGGGTGCCATGCCACCGGCGAGCGCGAGCGCGAAGAAGCCGGCGACCAGCGCCAGCGACACGCGGTTCGAGATCGTCATCGTGAAGAGATCGCTCGCAGCGGCGAACGCCATCAGGGCCGGGAAGAGCAGAAGGCGCGCAAGGTCGAGGATCATGGGCTGCGTCTTGAGGCCTGGGTTTGCCGCGGGAACTGGCGTCGGGCGATGCTAGCCGGCAGTGCTAAATAAACCGACAACGGCAGCAGGGGGCGCGCGGGGGGCCGAAGCCGCGGAACGCGCGCTCACCAGAGACTGGCAATGCGCGCGGCGAGCGCGACGGTTGCGAGCAGCAGCGCAAGGCAGATCCAATAGACCGGGGAGCCGGCCTGCGCCGCCCCTGTCTCGCTCGCCGCCACCGCGGCATCGGTTCTGTACTCGCGAAACGCCACTGGAACTCGCCGTCGTCAAAAACAAAGGCCCCGGAGGCCCGGGGCGTTTGCCGTCGTTCGTCGGTTGCTTACTTCAGCGACGTGCTGATCGAGGTGAACTTGGTGTTCAGCGTGGTGCCGAGATTGTTGACGACGGTGATGATGGCCAGCGCGATGCCGGCGGCGATCAGACCGTATTCGATGGCGGTGGCGCCGGATTCATCCTTCGCGAAACGTGCAATCAAGTTCTTCATGAACAAAACTCCATCTGGGGTGGGGATCGCCTCGTTCGGCGCCGTCATTGACCCCATGACCATGAGAGCCGAGCTCTTTCGGTAGAGTTAATTCGATCGAGCAAACCGGCTTCCGGCGCGATGCTTTCGTCCAGAGTGAATTTCGCCTTAAGACCGCGGCTGGAATTCGCTCCGGTTCCAGATGCATCGTCAGCACGGAGGCGACTTCACCCTCCCTTAAATCTAGCGGAGTAGGCGTAAGAGACTGGAATCCGCGAGAGAGGCGACGATGTCGAGCCTGCCCATGCTAGTCGCCTTGATGCTCGGCGAGACCATCGTGAAGGTGATCCCCGTCACCCTCGCGCTCGCGGCCGTCTTCACCGTGCTCGAGCATTTCTGGGCCTGCAATCCCGGCGCGCCGTGGTGGCGCAAGCGGGAGATCGTCACCGATATCTGTTACTGGTTCTTCGTTCCGGTGTTCGCCCGCACCATGCGGATCGGACTTCTGATCGTCGGCGCCAGCGCCATCTTCAACATCCACGATGCCGACGGGCTCATCGCCTTCTACGACAACGGCCATGGCCCGCTATCGGAGCTGCCGCTGTGGGTGCAGGCCCTGCTGTTCCTGATGCTGTCCGATTTCATGCTGTATTGGCTGCACCGGCTTTTCCATGACGGCGGCTTCTGGAAGTACCACGCCGTCCATCATTCGTCGGAGGAGATCGGGTGGATTTCCGCGGCCCGCTTCCATCCCGTCAATCTCATGCTCGGGACGATCAGCGTCGACGTGGTGCTGCTGATGGCCGGCATCTCTCCGAACGTCATGATCTGGGTCGGCCCGTTCACCACCTTCCATTCGGCCTTCGTGCATGCCAACCTGAACTGGACCTTCGGGCCGTTCAAATATCTGCTGGCAACGCCGGTCTTCCACCGTTGGCACCACACCTCGCTGGAGGAGGGCGGCAACACCAATTTCGCCGGGACGTTCCCGATCTGGGACGTGATGTTCGGCACCTTCCGCATGCCGGAGGGACGGCTGCCGCAGGACTACGGCAAGGACGAAGCGACCATGCCGAAGGAGTTCGGGGGCCAACTGGCCTATCCGTTCCGCCGTTAGGCTCGGACTGGCGGCCGTAAACGCCGGTCCGTTCAAACAATAGTCGGCGAGTTTGCGGAACGTTCACGAATTAAAGGCAGGTTATTGGGGTCGGGCACTGGCTCCGCTGTCAGCTGGTTGCTTCTGCCGGTTTGTGACGTCCCGAGGGTAAGAGTATGCGTAAACACTTGCTGCGCCGTCATGCGCGCGTCTGTCTTCTGGTGTCTGCCGCAGTGCTGGCATCGCCGGCTG
>Ga0102587_1002555_pt1 | contig 10317 bp, 8 predicted proteins | sample AraplaF_Col_mTSA_FD_76853 | JGI IMG/M metagenome (GOLD analysis project Ga0102587, IMG submission 76853) | Arabidopsis root microbial communities from the University of North Carolina, USA - plate scrape MF_Col_mTSA (SPADES assembly) (version 2) | ecosystem: Host-associated > Plants > Roots >... | reverse complement strand
CTATTTCCTCGCTTAACTTCCGGCAGAACCCCCGAGCATGAGCAGTCGCTACAACGCCGCCGACATCGAAGTCCTCTCCGGCCTTGACCCGGTCAAGCGCCGGCCGGGCATGTACACCGACACCAGCCGCCCGAACCACCTGGCGCAGGAGGTCATCGACAACTCGGTGGACGAGGCCCTGGCCGGCCACGCCAGCGCGATCGAGGTGATCGTGCACACCGACGGCTCGGTGCAGGTCAGCGACGACGGCCGCGGCATGCCGGTGGACATCCATCCGGAGGAAGGCATCCCGGGCGTGGAGCTGATCCTCACCAGGCTGCATGCGGGCGGCAAGTTCTCCGGCAAGAACTACAACTTCTCCGGCGGCCTGCACGGCGTGGGCGTGTCGGTGGTCAATGCGCTGTCCAGCCGGGTGGAAGTGACCATCCGCCGCGACGGCAGCGAATACCGCATGGCCTTCGAGCACGGCGACCGCGCCAGCGCGCTGGAAGTGATCGGCAGCGTGCCGAAGAAGAAGACCGGCACCACGCTGCGTTTCTGGCCCGACCCGAAATACTTCGACACGCCGAAGATCCTCGTCTCGCGCCTGAAACACCTCCTTCGCGCGAAGGCCGTGCTCTGCGCGGGCCTCACCGTGCGCCTGCTCGACGAATCCACGGGCGAAACCACCGAGTGGTACTTCGAAGACGGCCTGCCGGATTACCTGCGCGGCGAACTGCAGGGCGCCGAAGCGCTGCCGGCGAGCCTGTTCGTGAAGCATTTCGCGCGCGAAACCGACGCCGTCGATGTGGCCCTCGCCTGGCTGCCGGAAGGCGAGCTCGTGCAGGAAAGCTACGTCAACCTCATTCCCACCGCGCAGGGCGGCACGCACGTGAACGGCCTGCGCTCGGGCCTGACCAACGCCATCCGCGAGTTCTGCGACCTGCGCAACCTGCTGCCGCGCGGCGTGAAGCTCGCGCCGGAAGACGTCTGGGAGCGTCTCGCGTTCGTGCTCAGCATCAAGTTGCAGGATGCGCAGTTCGCTGGGCAGACGAAGGAGCGACTGTCGTCCCGCAACGCCGCCGGTGTCGTCGAAGGCGTGGTACACGACGCCTTCAGCCTCTGGCTGAACCAGCACGTCGACTACGGCCGTAAACTCGCCGAACTCGCCATCAAGGCCGCCCAAACCCGCCAAAAGGCCGGCCAGAAGGTCGAAAAGCGCAAGGGCTCGGGCGTGGCCGTGTTGCCCGGCAAGCTGACCGACTGCGAAAGCCGCGACCTGGCGCACAACGAAGTCTTCCTGGTCGAGGGGGACTCGGCCGGGGGCAGTGCCAAGATGGGCCGTGACAAGGAAAGCCAGGCCATCCTGCCGCTGCGCGGCAAGGTGCTCAACACCTGGGAAGTCGAGCGCGACCGCCTCTTCGCCAACACCGAGATCCACGACATTGCGGTTGCCATCGGCGTCGACCCGCATGGTCCGAACGACACGCCCGACCTGAGCGGGCTGCGCTACGGCAAGATCTGCATCCTGAGCGATGCGGACGTGGACGGCTCCCACATCCAGGTGCTGTTACTCACGCTGTTTTTCCGCCATTTCCCCAAATTGATCGAATCGGGTAATGTCTATGTCGCGCGGCCGCCGCTGTTCCGGGTGGACGCACCCGCCCGGGGCAAAAAGCCGGCGTCCAAGTTTTATGCCCTTGACGAAGGCGAGCTGACCGCCATATTGGACAAGTTGCGCAAAGATGGCGTGAAAGAAGGGGCCTGGAGCATCAGCCGCTTCAAGGGCCTGGGCGAAATGAGTGCGGAACAACTCTGGGAAACCACACTCAATCCGGATACCCGCCGTTTGTTGCCGGTGCAATTGGGCAACCAGGATTTCCTGCAAACCGAGACCCTGATCACCAAGCTGATGGGCAAGGGCGAAGCCGCGGCGCGCCGCGAATTGATGGAACTGCACGGCGATGCCGTGGAAATTGATGTTTGATGAAGCCTGAGATATTTTTTTCCTTTTTGTACCGGCCGCTGCGTGCCCTGGGTTTGCCCCTGGCACTCATGGCTCTGGGCGCATTGTTCGCCTCGCCCGCCCATGCCGACATCTGGGGTTATGTCGACAAGGACGGCATTGCGCACTTCTCGGCAGTGCGGCTTGACGACCGCTATGAACTCTTCTTCCGCGGCAGCGAAAGTTTCAGCGCCGGCGGCGGTGTCAAAAGTGGCAAGGCCGTCGGAAACGGTGCCAACCTGGCCACCGGCGTGGCCAATGCGCCGCCCAAGCTGCTCGCTTACTTTGATGTGTCGCCCAATTACAAGGCCGTCAAGCACCTGCTGCGCGAGGCTTCCGCCACGCACGGCATCGACTACGAACTGCTGCAGGCCTTGATCGCCACCGAATCGGGCTTCAATACCCAGGCCGTCTCGCCCAAGGGCGCGGTTGGCCTGATGCAACTGATCCCGCCGACGGCGGAGCGCTATGGGGTGCGGGCCAGCAAGGATGCCCCCATCCAGAAAAAGCTTACCGATCCCAAGACCAATATCCGGGCCGGTTCGAGCTACCTCAGCGACCTGATCGCCATGTTCCCGGGCCAGCTCGAGCTGGCGATTGCCGCCTACAACGCCGGCGAAGGGGCAGTGCAGCGTGCCGGCAACAAGATACCCAACTATCCTGAAACCAAAAACTACGTCAAGACCGTGATGCAGCTCTATAACCACCTCAAGCCACCCAACATGATGGCGGCGCCCGGCGGCCGGGTGCGCATGGAGATGATGGGCGGCACCACCGGCCGCGGCAACATGGTGCCGACCACGGTCGCATCCACCGCCACGCCGGAGGCCCCGGCCGAGCGCAACTGAGGCGGCTCATGTGCCGGCTTTTGTCGGCTTTCCGCCTGTAGACCCGGCAGCCTGAAAGCGGCGTTTTCTTTTCATAATCCCGTACCGGCCGCGCCTGCGCGCACCGGCCCGGCATCAACCGATCCAGCCCAAGTCAAATCACGATGGATGACCTCTTTACACCGGACGCAGTTGCTCCCGTTCCCGAACCCGCCGACCAGGATTCGCTGGCCGCGTACGCGCAGAGGGCTTACCTTGAATACGCGCTGAGCGTTGTTAAAGGCCGCGCCTTGCCCGATGTCTGTGACGGCCAGAAGCCGGTACAGCGCCGCATCCTTTTCGCCATGTCGCGCATGGGCCTGGGCTTTGGCGGTGCCAACGGCGCCACCGGGGCCAAGCCCGTCAAGAGCGCGCGCGTGGTTGGCGACGTGCTCGGTAAGTACCATCCCCACGGCGACCAGGCCGCTTACGACGCCATGGTGCGCATGGCCCAGGATTTCAGCCAGCGCTACCCGTTGATCGACGGCCAGGGCAATTTCGGCTCGCGCGACGGCGACGGCGCGGCAGCCATGCGCTACACCGAGGCGCGGCTGGCTCGCATCACGACGCTGCTGCTCGATGAGCTCGACGAAGGCACGGTCGACTTCGCGCCCAACTACGACGGCTCCTTCGAAGAGCCGCGCCAGCTGCCCGCGCGTTTGCCCTTCTCGCTGCTCAACGGCGCCAGCGGTATCGCCGTCGGCCTGGCCACTGAAATCCCCAGCCACAACCTGCGCGAAGTCGCCGACGCGTGCGTAGCCCTCATCAAGACGCCCAAGCTCTCTGATGACGAGCTGTTCTCGCTGATCACCGGCCCCGACTATCCGGGCGGCGGGCAGATCATTTCCAGCAGCGCGGAAATCGCTGCCGCCTACAGCAGCGGTCGCGGCTCGCTCAAGGTGCGCGCGCGCTGGAAGATCGAGGAACTCGCGCGCGGCCAGTGGCAACTGGTGGTGCAGGAACTGCCGCCCGGCGTCAGCACCCAGCGCGTGCTCGAAGAAATCGAGGAGCTGACCAACCCGAAAATCAAGGCCGGCAAAAAGGCCCTGAGCCAGGAGCAGGTGCAGCTCAAGCAGACCGTGCTGGCCGTGCTTGACGTGGTGCGCGATGAGTCCAGCAAGGACGCGCCCGTGCGCCTGGTGTTCGAGCCCAAGACCAGCAAGATCGGCCAATCCGAACTCATCAATACCCTGCTGGCCAATACCAGCCTCGAGAGCTCCTCGCCCATCAACCTGACCATGGTCGGGCTGGACGGCAAGCCGACGCAGAAAACCCTGCGCCAGATGCTGACCGAGTGGGTTGAATTCCGCCAGACCACGGTGCAAAGGCGTTCGCAGCATCGCCTGGACAAGGTGCTGGCCCGCATCCACATCCTCGAAGGCCGGCAACTGGTGTTGCTCAATATCGACGAGGTGATCGCCATCATCCGCCAGTCGGAGGAGCCCAAGGTCGCGCTGATCGCACGTTTCAAGCTCACCGAAATCCAGGCGGAAGACATCCTGGAAATCCGCCTGCGCCAGCTGGCCCGGCTCGAAGCCATCAAGATCGAGCAGGACCTTAAAAATTTGCGCGAAGAGCAGGCCAAGCTTGAGGAAATCCTGGGTAGCCCGGCGGCGCTGCGGCGCCTGCTGGTCAAGGAGATCGAGGCCGACGCCAAGCAGTTCGCCGACGCGCGCCGCACCTTGATCCAGGCCGAGAAAAAAGCCGTGCTCGAAGTCAAGGTGCTGGACGAGCCGGTGACCGTGGTCATCAGCGACAAAGGCTGGGTGCGCGCGCGCAGCGGCCATGGGCACGACCCGGCGGGCTTTGCCTTCAAGGCCGGTGACGGGCTCTACGGCACGTTTGAATGCCGCACCGTCGACACGTTGCTGGCCTTCGGCTCGCGCGGCCGGATTTATTCGGTGCCCGTGTCCTCGCTGCCCGGCGCGCGCGGCGACGGCCAGCCCCTGACCACCATGATCGACCTGGAGTCCGGCACGCAGCTGGTGCACTACTTCGCGGGCCCCTCCAACGCCGCGCTGCTGCTCAGCGCCAGCGGCGGCTACGGCTTCCTTGCCACGGTCGAGAACATGACATCGCGCCTCAAGGCCGGCAAGGCTTTCATCAGCTGCGCCGAAGGCGAAACCATCTGCAGGCCCTCGCACGCCGCCTTCAATAGCGGCGCGACGCCCATGGTGCCGGCTACGCATGTAGCCTGCGCATCCACGGGCGGACGCATCCTGACCTTTGAAATTGCCGAACTCAAGATGCAGGCCGCGGGCGGCCGCGGCCTGATGCTGATAGACCTCGAAGCCAAGGACACCCTGGCCGGCGCGGCGGCTTACACCCGCAGCGTCAGGATCGAAGGCATAGGCCGCGGCGGCAAGGCGCGCGAGGAAACGCTGGAAATCCGCACGCTCAACAACGCCCGCGCGGCACGCGCGCGCAAGGGCAAGGCGGCCGACCTGGGCTTCAAGCCGACCGGCATCACCCGCGTCGAATAAGTTCCGAAGCCCGCAGCCGCAAAGCTGCGGGTTCGCCAACCTTCAGGCGTTCAGGCCGCGAGAAGCGTTTCCAGCTTTCTGAGGCCCGCCACCGTTTCCAGGCAGGCCTGCGCCACTTCCTTGCCCTTGGTCAGGAAGTGGGCGGTGAAGAACTTGCGGTGTTCCTCATGCTCATGGAAATGCTGAGGCGTCAACACTGCGGAGAACACCGGCACGCCGGTTTCCAGCTGTATGCCCATCAGCGCACTGATGACGGCGTCGGCCACAAACTCATGGCGGTAGATGCCGCCATCCACCACCAGCCCGCAGCACACCACGCCCGCATAGCGGCCCGACTGCGCCAGCTTCTTGGCGTGCAACGGAATCTCGAAAGCCCCCGGCACTTCAAACGTATCTATGGATTCAGGGCCCACGCCCTGCCTGGCCATTTCGGCCAGGAAGGCGCCGCGCCCCTGGTCCACGATGTCTTCGTGCCAGGAGGACTGGATGAAGGCGTAACGCGCCTTGGGTGTGCCACCGGAATGGATGGCGGAAGGAAGGGAAGTAGTTGTCTGACTCATGGATGGCCTTTGTTAGGTGTTACCAGAATCAGGGCGCACGAGCCTGCGGCGAGCGCGCGGGCATACGGCCGCCGGGCGGAAAACTCCACACCGGTAAACGCTGCCCACGGCCCAGCCGTTTGCATCGCGCTCTCTTTCATCCGGACTGTGACCGTCGGCTCTGGAATCAAACCAGATCTGCTGACCCTTGTTTCCGCGTGAATGCGGTAACAAGGCGCTCGCGGGCTGATGCAGTTGCCTGCAAACACCGCCGGTGGGGAATTTCACCCCGCCCTGAGAACGCTGCCCCGGCAAAATGGCCGGAGCGTGCTGAGTTTAATCGCCCTCAGCCAACCTTGTCTTCGGACTGCCCGGCTCGCCCCTTTGTATACGGGGGAAGCCTCGTGCCGGGACGAGTTTCAAGGCGATTTGGCCTTCACCTTGGCGTAGCGAAACTCGCGGCCTATTTGGGGCGGCTGCATCCGCAGGCTGTCGCCGTCAATGGCCAGTCGCAATTTGTCGAAGCGTACGGAGCCGTAGTTGCCCAAAGCAGCGGCAAACACAAAGTGGTTGTGGCTTGGGTCCTGGGGGCGATGCTCGACAACCGGATAGCTGCGCATCGCGCCAAGGTAAAACAGGCTGACTTTGTTGATCGGCACGTCGAAGCTGTTTGCTTCCACGCTGGTGAAACGCATCCTGCGCGCCGGGACGGTAAGTCCGTTGACCGTGAAATCGACTTGCGCCAATGCGGCCACTTTTTGCGCGTCAGGGCCCTCGAAGCTAACCTTGGCAGCGGCTCCTGGCTCCTTGCTGGAGCGCAAAAAGGTAAAGGTGGGCGCTTGCGACGTTACGCTGGACTCAAGCACCACATTCGAGTTCTCGATGTGCCAGCGGCCTTGGTCCAATTCATCAACCGAGCCGACCATCAGAAAGAACCGGTAACTGCCATCACTGCTCAAGCGCAGGCCGGAGGCGGTTTCCATCACACCCTGAAGCATGTAGTCACCGGCCATGTCTTCCCGTGGGGTCGATTGCCCATGTGATGCGCCAATAAAACCCGCCCAGATCAGGATAAGGCCCGCGGCCCGGCGCGTGAAACAGGCGGCAGGCCGGGTCATGGCACTCACGCTTATTCGACTTCGGCGACCAGGTCGATCTCGACGCAAGCACCCATGGGAATCTGCGCCACGCCGAAGGCGGCGCGCGCATGCGTGCCGGCATCACCGAAAATTTCAGCGAAAAGTTCACTCGCGCCGTTGGTCACCAGGTGATGCTCGGTGTAGTCGCCGGTGGAATTGACCAGGCTCACGAGCTTGACGATGCGCTTGACCTTGCCCAGGCCCACGGCGGCTTCCAGCGTGCCCATCAGGTCGATGGCGACCGAGCGCGCTGCGGCCTTGCCTTCTTCGGTCGTCATGTTCCTGCCAAGCTGGCCGACCAGGGGCTTGCCGTCTTTCTTGGCGATATGGCCGCTCAGGAACACCAGGTTGCCGGTCCGCACAAAAGGCAGGTAAGCCGCAACAGGTGTCGCCACGGCGGGCAGGGTGATGTTCAGTGCTTTCAGTTTGTCGTACGCGCTCATGATGTTCCCTTTGGTTGAAGGCCGTTCCCGCAGTTGGGGGTGTGCAGGGAATTGTAGGGCGGCCCGTCCGCGCACCGGCCTGTAGCGGCATGAAAGGAAGTGATGCAGGCCCGGCGCTGGTGTGGTGTTTTATTCGGGCTTGATGCCCGCCTTGCGGACCACGGCGCCCCAGCGCTCCACCTCGCTGCGCATGAAGGCGCGCAGCTCGTCACGGGTCGAGCCCTTGAGGTCCACACCCAGGGTGTTGAGCCGCTCGCGCGTTGAGGGATGGGCCAGCGCAGCGACGGCTTCATTGCGCAGTCGCTCGACAATTTCTATGGGCGTGGTGGCCGGCGCCACCAGGGCCCACCACTGGTTGAACTGCATGCTCTCCATGCCGGCCTCCCGCGCGGTGGGCACTTCGGGCAAGGAAGCCAGGCGCGTGCTGCCGGTCACCATCAGGGCCGAGATCTTGCCCGCGCCCAGCAGTGCGCTGGCGCTGGCCAGCGTGGCGAAATGGGCGTCCACCTGGCCGGCCGCGACGTCGGTGAGCGCAGGCGCCGAGCCGCGGTAGGGAATCGCGCTGACCTTGATCCCGGCAGCCGTGGCGAACAACTCGCCGGAAAGATGGCTGATGGAGCCGTTGCCGCTGTTGGCCAGCGCCAGCGGCACCTTGCTGGCGCGGTAGTGTTTCAGGAAGCCCTTGATGTCGCCGTTCTTGTAGGGCGTGCCGCTGGCAAACAGCATCAGCGGCGAGGTGCCGACCATGGAAATCGGCGTGAAGTCGCGCAGCAGGTCGTAAGGCATTTTGTTGAACACCGCGGGCGCGATCGCATGCGGCAGCTCGACGATGGCGAAGGTGTAGCCGTCGGGCGCGGCCTTGGCCGCGGCCTCGGTGCCTATGCGGCCCGATGCGCCGGAGCGGTTGTCCACGATGACGCTCTGGCCCATGGTTTCGCCCATGCGTTGCGCGACGGCGCGTGCAATCGCATCCGTGCTGCCGCCGGGCGCCCAGGGCACGATGAGGCGTATCGGCTTGTCGGGGTAGGCCGCATGGGCGGCAGTGCTTATCAGGCTGGCGCCGGCCAGCAGCAGGGCGGTGAGCAGTCGGGTCTTCTTCATGGGGAAATCCTTTGCGGTCTGGGAAAGTTCGGGGAAACGGGAAATCAGGGGAAGGTGTCGAAAGCGTCGCGGTCGCCTTTGGCAGTCAACAGCAGCAGGGCGTGTTCGGAGGAAGCGATCTCGCCGCGCGCGCGCAGCTGAGCCAGCGCGCCCAGGCTGGCACCCGCGCACAGCTCCACCCACAGGCCTTGCGCGGCCAGTTGGGCGCTGCCCTCGCTGGCATCGGCATCGCCCACCATCACAGCGCCGCCGCCCGAGCGTTGCACGGCCAGCATTTGCTGCAGCGTGACGGTGCTGCCGGCAATGGAAAACTGCGCGGTTGCGCCGCTGAATTCGCCCTGTGGCGCTGCGCCCTCCAGCACGCGGGAAAGGCGCGGGAAAGGCTCGACCGCCCAAAGGCGCGGCATGCGCGCGATCAGCCCGGCCTGCAGCAGGTCGCGCAGGCCGCTGTAAAGGCCCCAAAGCAGGTCACCGCGGGCGGTGGGCACCAGCACGTGGTCGGGAATGCAGCCGTCCGCCACGCATTCAAGCGCCACCGCGCGATAGCCTTCCACGCCGAAGGCCGGGCTGCCGACGGCGGGCACGCTGTAGTTGGTGAGCGCGAAAGCGCCGTCCTGCTCGACGCGCCGGCGCAAATGCTCCCAGCGCCCGAAGCCGCGCCCGAAAGTGATGCGCCTGGCACCCAGGCGGTGCAGCGCGCGTGCAAAGGGTTCCGGCATATCCTGGTAGGTGGCGACTTCGCAAGCCAGGCCGGCCGCGGCGCAATAGGCCGCCGCTGACACCGCCGCATTGCCGCTGGAGGCCAGCACGACGGTTTCAGCGCCCACATCCAGCGCGCGGCTGACGGCCTGGGCCGACATGCGGTCCTTGTGCGAGCCCGTGAAATTCGCGATGGCCGAGAATGCGATGGACTGGCTCTCCGCCTGCGCGCCTTTCGACCATGGCGGCAATGCGGGCGCTTTCTTCCCGCGTGACGGGATGGTCCGGTTTCATCACGAAATCGGTCAGTGAAAAACCGGTAACGTCGGCAACCAGCAGGCGCGCATCAAGCAGCGGATCGGCGATGCCCGCCGCCTGCAGCCGTTTGCGGGCTGCGGCAAGCTCGGTCGAAACGGTCCCGTCAGCGCCGCCACTCAAAGCTGTTGTTCGCCAAGCTGGGCAAGCTGACCGGCCTGATAATCAGCAATCAGCGCGTCGACAAGCTCGTCGATCTCGCCTTCGATCATCCGGTCGAGCTTGTAGAGGGTCAGGTTGATGCGGTGATCAGTGACCCGCCCCTGCGGAAAATTGTAAGTGCGGATACGCTCGGAACGGTCGCCGGAACCGACCTGGCTCTTGCGGTCGGCTGAACGCTCGCTTTCCACCTTCTGGCGCTCGATGTCGTAAAGACGCGAACGCAGAACCTGCATGGCCTTGGCGCGGTTCTGGTGCTGCGACTTTTCAGAACTGGTAACGATCAAACCCGTCGGAAGATGGGTGATGCGAACGGCGGAGTCAGTGGTATTGACGTGCTGGCCGCCTGCGCCCGAAGCGCGCATCGTGTCGATACGAATGTCTTCCGGGCGAATTTCGACATCGATATCCTCCGCCTCCGGCAGCACGGCAACAGTGGCTGCCGAGGTGTGGATGCGGCCGCTCGCTTCTGTTTCCGGCACGCGCTGCACCCGGTGCACGCCGGATTCGAATTTCAGCTTGCAAAACACCCCTCGCCCGCTGATCGTGGCGATGATTTCCTTGTAACCGCCCGCCTCGCCTTCGCTTG
>Ga0102587_1002549_pt1 | contig 10350 bp, 10 predicted proteins | sample AraplaF_Col_mTSA_FD_76853 | JGI IMG/M metagenome (GOLD analysis project Ga0102587, IMG submission 76853) | Arabidopsis root microbial communities from the University of North Carolina, USA - plate scrape MF_Col_mTSA (SPADES assembly) (version 2) | ecosystem: Host-associated > Plants > Roots >... | reverse complement strand
CAAGGGCAGCAGCGCGCTGCGCTGGCGCTGCTGTACCGCGCCACGCTGTCGCGCCTGGTCAGCCGCCAGTCGCTCAAGCTGCACCACGGCGCCACGGAAGGCGAATGCCTGGCGCATGCCCGCACAGCCCATGCCGCCGGCACTCTCGACAGCGCAAGCCTGGCGCTGGCCGACCAGGCCACCACGCTGTGGCTGAACGCCGCCTACGGTGCACGCTGGCCCGCCGGCGACGCAGTAGCCGCACTGTGCGGCAGCTGGCAAGCCCACTTTGACCGCGAGGCAGCATGAAACGGCGCTATATCCTCCTGCTCGCGGCCGTTGCGGCGTTGCTGACCGCCGGCATCTACGCATCGTGGGACCTGTTGTACCACAAGGTCTGGCGCGGCGAGTTGCACCACTCGGACGCGCAGTCCAAGAACCAGATGCTGGCCGCGACGCGCCTGCTGGAAGCGCGCGGCCACAAGGTGCGCATCGAGCCGATGCTGAACTACCAGCTGCTGAACCAGCTGCCGGACGGCGTGCTGCTGCTGTCGCCTTACGCGCGCCAGCCGGATGAACGCCAGGCCGCGCTGCTGCTGGCCTGGGTAAGGCGCGGCAATACCCTGGTCATGACGCCAGGCTGGGTGCAGAACACCGACGACAAGGCCGACCAGCCGCAAGCGATCAGCGAGCAGCTGCCCGACGCGCTGGGCAGGCACTTCGGCGTCGCCATGTCGGGCCGCACCCGTATCGACGAAAGCTGCCGCCTTGATCCGCTGGAAGCAAAGCACCGCGCCAAGCTGGCCGCTGCAAAAAAGGAACAGGCCGACGAAGATGATGAAGACGACGCCGCGCAGCCGTCGCGGCCAGCCCACCTGGACCAGCCGGCGCAGCAGGAGCCGGATCCCCCTGCCCGCCTGGTCTGCCTGAACACGCCCGGCGCCGCCAACACCATCGAGCTGCGGCGCCAGTCCGACGCCCTGCAGCGCTTCGAAGGCAAGGGCCCGCAACCGCTATGGGGCGACACGTACGAGCTGGCCGTGCTGGTCTACGGCGAAGGCCGCGGCAAGGTCGCCATGGTGGCCGTCGACGCCGGCGACAGCTACTTCGACAACGATGCGCTGCGCCAGTTCGACCACGGCGAGCTGCTGCTGTTGCTGGCCGGGCAGAGCGGTCCCAAGGCGCCGGTCATGCTGGTGCAGCACAACGAGCCGGTCAGTTGGGCCGCCTGGCTGTGGCAGCACGGCCGCCTGGCCGTCCTCGGCCTGGCCGCCGTGCTGCTGTTGTGGACCTGGAGCGCCTCGCGCCGCTTCGGCCCAATGCTGCCGGAAGCGGCCGCCCCGCGCCGCGCGCTGATCGAACATATTGAAGCCAGCGGCCGCTGGCTGTGGCGCTTGCCGCAGGGCCGCGCCTTGCTGCTGGACGCCGTGCGCAAGCGCACGGAAAAACAGCTGCTGCGGCGCCTGCCGGAACTGCACGCCCTGGGTCCCGCCGAACGCGCACGCCGCCTGGCGCGTTTGACCAAGCTGCCGGAAGCGCATGTCAGCGACGCCCTGCTTGGCGCGCCGGCCAGCCGTGCCGCCGATTTCACACGACAAATCTCCATACTCCAACAATTGCGAGCCCATCATGAGCGATAGCATGTCCATCCCATCCAACAACGCCATTCCGGCCGACCGCCTGGCGCAGGCGATCGACATCGTGCAGCGCGTGCGCGAGGAAATCGGCCGCGCCATCGTCGGCCAGAAAACGGTGGTCGAGCAGGTGCTGGCCTGTTGCCTGGCGGGCGGCCATGTGTTGCTGGAAGGCGTGCCCGGGCTGGGCAAGACCCTGCTGGTCAAGGCGCTGGCCAAGACTTTCGCCGGCGAGTTCTCACGCATCCAGTTCACGCCCGACCTGATGCCGGCCGACGTGATGGGCCACGCCGTTTTCGACCAGCGCCAGCAAACCTTCAGCATCCGCAAAGGCCCGGTGTTCACCCACCTGCTGCTGGCCGACGAAATCAATCGCGCGCCGGCCAAGACCCAGTCCGCCCTGCTGGAAGCCATGCAGGAGCGCCAGGTCACCATCGAAGGCGAAGCGCACACGCTGGAAGCGCCCTTCATGGTGCTGGCCACCCAGAATCCGCTGGAAAGCGAAGGCACCTACCCGCTGCCGGAAGCCCAGCTTGACCGCTTCCTGATCAAGGCGCGCATCGCCTATCCAAGCGAGTCGGAGGAAACCGCTATGCTGCTGGCCGTGACCGAAGGCCGCGTCGGCGACGCGCTGGAAGTGGCGCAGGTGCGCACCCTGATCAAGCCGGAAATCCTGGTCGCCCTGCAGCAACTGGTGGCCCACATCCGGGTGGACGAGGCGGTCGCCAACTACGCCGTGCGCATGGCGCGCGCCACGCGCCAGTGGCCCGGCGTGGCGGTCGGCGCCGGCCCGCGCGGCAGCATTGCACTGATCCGCCTGGCACGCGCCATGGCCCTGATGGCGGGCCGCGATTACGCCACCCCTGACGATATCAAGCAAGCCAGCCTGCCGGTGCTGCGCCATCGCATTGCCCTGTCGCCGGAAAGCGAGCTGGATGGCCTGGGCGCGGACGACGTGCTGGCCGCACTGATCGACTCGGTCGCCGCGCCGCGCAACTGATGAAACCAACCCGCCGAATGTTCCTGGCCCTGCTCGGCCTGACCGCGCTGGGCGTGCCGGCCAGCGCATGGCCGATGCTGCAGGCGCCGTGGCAGGCGCTGGCCGGCACCCTGCTGCTGGCTGCCGGCGCCGATGCCCTGCTGGCGCGGCGCCGCCCTGCCCTGCGCGCGGAACGCAGCATGGCGGGCGTGCTGCCGGTCGGCGCCTGGCACGACGTGCGCCTGACCCTGCACAATGAAGGCAAAGCCGCGCTGCAGCTCGACGTGTTCGACGATTACCCGCCCGCCTGGGAACTGGAAGGCATGCCGCACGCCACCCGCCTGGCGCCCGGCGCGTTTTCCACCATGACTTACCGCGTGCGCCCGCTGGAGCGGGGCGACGGCGACTTCGGCACGCCATGGCTGCGGGTGGCCGGCCCGCTCGGCCTGTGGCAGGCCACCCACCGCATCGGCCCGCAACAGACTGCAAAAGTATTCCCCGACGTGGCGCGCCTGCTGGGCCAGGCCCTGCGCGCCACCGACCGCCAGGCGCCGACCGCCGGTTCGCTGATCAAGCGCCAGCGCGGCGAAGGCACCGATTTCCGCCAGCTGCGCGAGTACCGCCGCGGTGACAGCCTGCGCTCGATCGACTGGAAGGCCACGGCCCGCCACCGCAAGCCGATCACCCGCGAATACCAGCTCGAACGCGACCAGCAGGTCGTATTCCTGCTCGATACCGGGCGCCGCATGCTGGCGCGCGACGACGACACCAGCCATTTCGACCATGCGCTGTACGCGGTGCTGACGCTGGCCTTCGTGGCCGGCAAACAGGGCGACGCGGTAGGTTTGATGAGTTTTGGCATCGACAACCGCTGGCTGGCGCCGGCCAAGGGCCGCATTGGACTGGACCGCATGCTGGCCGGCGTCTATGACCTGCAGCCGGGCGAAGCCGCGCCCGACTACATGCGCGCCGCCAACGACTTGCTGAACCGCCTGAACCGGCGCGCCTTCGTGGTACTGGTGACCAATGTGCGCGATGAGGACGATGTGGCGTTGCGCCAGGCCGTCGACCTGCTGTCCTCGCGCCACCTGGTGATGTGCGCCAGCTTGCGCGAGCGCGCACTGGACGCCGCCAGCTCGGCACAGGTGCAAGACTTCAACGATGCGCTGCGCCTGGCAGCCAGCGAACATTACCTGCAGCAGCGCCAGGAAGCCATCCGCCGCCTCGGCCTGCGCTCAGGCCACCTGGTCGATGTCGCGCCGGAGCACCTGGCCGGCGCCCTGCTGAACCGCTACCTCGATATCAAAGAAAGCGGAGCGCTGTAAAGGCGGCAACCAGGATGCAGCCCAATGCCGCGCCAAGCTTCACGCCGAAGTCGGCTGGTGCCGGCACTGCGCCGAAACGGTTGGTGTCCGCCGTGCCGGGTGCGACCACCATGTAGATCAGGAAAATGAACTGCAAGATCGGGAACAGCAGCATAAGCGTCCACCAGCCCCCGACATCGAAATCGTGCAGCCGGCGGCGCGTCATCACCGCCAGTACCAGCAGCGGAATCATGAAGATCACCGTGCCCATCGTCATGACGCGCGCCTCGCTGGCAAAGTAGGACTGCAGCCCGAAAACGCCGACCGCGATCCCTGAAAGCAGGCCAAACAGGATGGCCAGCGGAATACCTGCGAGGCTGTACGCAACAAAACGCACGCGCCCGATACGCCCATTCCAGCAAAACAGCCGCGCCTCATTCGATGGTGCAAACGGCAGTTCCAGCCCTGCCTGGGGCGCGGCGTAGGGGCTTTGCATCGCTTACTGGCTGTTGTCGATCTGCGCGGCTTCGGCCCTGGCTTTGTAGTCGGCATAGCCCGGCATTGAGATGGCAAGCACCATACCCGCCGCGAACATGATTGGCATGAGCGAGGCCAGGATGATCACGCCGATGGTGTTCGGGCCAGGCGGCGGGCCATAATCGTTGCCCTCGGACTCGCCCGGAGCGAAGATCAGGTACAAGGCGAACAGGAAGCCGACGATGGGCACCAGCGACAGCAGCAGGTACCAGCCCGATTTGCCGAGGTCATTCAAGCGGCGGCGACCAATGATGACGGCGGCAGCCAGTGTCACAACAGTCAAGGCGAGCAAGCCGAAAATGAACGTGGCGCCGATGGCTTCAATTCCCCGTCCGGCTGCCAGGGCCGACACGCCCATCACGATCGCGAAGATGAAAAATACCGGCGTCAGTATCAAGCTCAGGGCGGCGCTATAGGCAAGATAGCGCACGCGGCCAATGCGTCCACTGACGGCAAAAAACTTTGGCTCATACGTTTCATTGCTGGCTGGTTCGCGCAGTTCGGCCTGCGGCATCGAATAAGGATTACTCACGGTTGCTCCAGAAGAGGATGTATCGTTATTAAAGTTACCACCGAGAAAATATTACATTATTTTTTTACTAAGATACAAGGCCGATTTCAATACAACACCCGGCTTGCGGCTTGCACGCGCGACTGCGATACTTTCTTCAAAGACTGGACGGTTGCACAAATTCACGAACACCGCCATGCATCCCTCACTCAAGTGCCAGGGCAAGTTTTCCCTGAACTGGACTTACCTGAATGCCATCGCCTCCGGTGTGTCGGCAATCGACCTCGGCGGACTGGCCCTGCGCAACAAGCATGACGCCCACCAGTTTGTGCGCGAATACGGTTTCGACATCGACAACCCGCATGCGCGCGAAGTGATCGCGCGTGCCCATGGCGAAGCGCTGGACTTTGTCAGCAGCAGCTTCCTGACGCCAGCCCAGGCGGCCATGATCCCGCTTGAAGTACGCCAGCCGGAAGATCCGCTGGACTTGCTGGTCTACGCCTCGCTGCACGGCAATGAACCGGTGGAGCTGCGCCGCATGTGGTCCTGCGCTGTGCTGAAAGTCATGCACGGCATCTTCTACATCGATAACAACCTCAAGCTGCGCTACTTCAACACCATCCGCCAGCAAGTGTTTGCCAGCCTGGATGAAGTGATCCATGAAGAAGACGGCCAGTTCTATTTGAGCGATGGTGAAATTTGCCTGCCCTTGCTGCACTTTGACCGCAAGAACAATAAAAGCCGTGGCAGTATCCTGCTGAAGCTGTTGCAAAAGGCAGCCTACCTGGCGGCCGACATCTTCGACCACCTTGGCGTGCGGCTGATCTTCAATACCCGCTTCGAATGCCTGCTCGCCTTGCGCACACTGCAGCGGGCCCACCTGATCTCGGTGACCAACGTCGACTCCCAACGCACCCGCAACACCCTGCTCGACATGGAAGCGGCAAAGGAAATATTCACCCAATACCGCTGCATGCTGGAGGCCGCCGAAGGCTACCCGGCCGACCTGCTGGAAAAGATGGATGCGGAACTGATGGAAATTTCGTCACCCCAGACGCAGGCCGACAACCCGCACAGCGGCGCCGGCTTCAACAGCATCCAGGTCACGGTGCGCAAGATGATCCACCTGCCGCCGGACGACCCGGCAGCCAGCGGTCCCGACTATGACGTCGGCTTCTTCTTCGAGTACGAGATCCAGCTGATGGACAAGGCCAGCCACGGCCGCACGCTGGAAGGCCCAGCCAGCCACGACGCCTACAAGAAGCGCCAGGTCGAAACCGCGCGCCTGCGGGTGCTGGGGCGCGACCTGGTGCGCTATCTCGATACCCAGCCGGCAGAGCGAGCCGCCTAGTGCGGCCTGACGCCTTCCGGCGTGGCCGTCGATGCCCCCGGCGGCATCACATGCTCGGGTGGCATGCCTTCATGGATCAAGCCACGAATGGCGCTGCGCAGTTCAGGACTATCCGTATGCTTGTGGACCGAGACGGCGTGCTGGACAGCGACTTCCAGCAGCTCGTCTTCATTGTCTGCCGATATTGCGACGCTGCATTGAGCCTCGCTGGGAAATTCGCGGCAGTCGATGTATTTGCGGGTCATGGCGACCTCCCTTCCGAAGAGCTACTTACACTATAGGACGTTTGGCCCGCAATTCCATGCTACATTTGCCTGCCTGTTAACTAAGCATGGAGGTGCAATGCTGGTTCGTTCAATCGCCCTGGCCTTTGCCCTGTTCGCAAGCACTGCCCACGCGGCGCCGCTCGATCGCGCGCTCGAACAGAAGATGGAAGCCAATGCCCAGCGCTACGTGATTGCCAGCCAGGCAGTGCTGGTGGCGCGCAACGGCGAAGTGATCTTCCGCAATGTCGCCGGCGCACGACGCGACGAGCTGTTCCCCGCCTATTCGGTCAGCAAACTGCTGGCCAGCGTGCTGCTGATGCAACTGGTGGAAGCCGGCCAACTGGACCTGGACAAGCCGGCCAGCGCCTATCTGGCAGGGCTGCCCCTGCGCTGGCAACAGATTCCGCTGCGCCTCATCCTGAACCATAGCTCGGGACTGCCGGAATATTTCGATCCGGGAAACCTGTCCAGTCCCAGCTTCCCGCCGAACCTGCAGGCGGTATTTGCCGCACTGGCCGACAAGCCGCTGTTGTTTGAACCAGGTACCGCTACCCGTTACACGCAGACCAACTTCCTGCTGCTGGAGGCCGTGCTGGAGGCGCACTACGGCAAGCCGTACACCCAGTTGGCCAGCGAGCGCATCATCAGCAGGCTGGGATTGACGAACACTTATCTTGGCCTCGCCAACGCCAGCCGCCGCGGCATGGTGCGCAACTACGTCGGCAAGAACGGCAAGCTGCAGGCCGATCCGGTAGTCCAATGGCCGGAATATGCCAACGTCCATGCCGAGCTGTTCACCACGGTCGACGACCTTGCAGCCTTCCTCAACGCCGTCGCACGCGGCGAGCTGGTAGGAAAGGAAACACTGCGCAAGCTGTGGCAGCCGCAGAAGCTGGCCAATGGCCAGGACAGCTGGTTCGCTTCAGGCTGGGAGTACGGCAAGAGCGGCGGCTACGAGTTCGTCGGGCACGATGGCGGCGCCAAGGTGCGCGTGCGCCTGCTGTGGCCGGAACGCGATGGCGGCGACAGCTACACCATCGTCTACCTGACCAACGGCAGCGCGCAGAACGTCTGGTCGCGCACCCTGGTCGAAAGCCTGATGGCGGCAATCGATCCGGCGCGGTTCTCGATGGAAGCAGTTTCCGAGCAGCTGATCGACTACGCCGGCCGGCCCGCAAGCACGCCGGCGCAGTTCCAGGCACTGTTGCAGCAACTGCAAACGCTGGCGCTACGCGACGGCGCGGCGCTGGAGCGGCGCATCAACGAAACCGGATACGCCATGCTCGAAACGCGCGGCAGCAGCGCCGCCATCAAGGTATTCGAATTGAATACGCGCCTGTTCCCGCAGTCGAGCAACGCGCGCGACAGCCTAGCGCAAGCACAGGCGGCAGCGAAGTCGCCTTGAAGGCTGCTGGATGACGCTGTCGCCGTGGCTGCTGTTGCTGCTGGCCTTGCCGCTCTTGCAGCTCGGCCGGTGGGTGCTGCACCGCGCGCCGATGCTGGCGCGCTTCAGCATCCCCGTGCCGGTTGTCGGCGGCCTGCTGTTCGCGCTCGCCATCCTGGCGCTGCGCTTGGCCGGCCTTGAGTTTGCGTTTGCCACCAAGGTCGACGCACCATGGTGGACCTGGCTCGTCACAGCCGATTCCGAATGGCTGGCACGGCCGGCAAAAAACATCAACCTGCCTTTGCTGATCGGTTTCTTCACCTGCGTCGGCCTGGCGGCTCCGCTGCGCTTGCTCGCCACCGGCGGCCGCATGCTGGTGGTCCTGCTGCTCGGGACTACGGTACTGGCTGTACTGCAGAACGCGATCGGGGCGACGGTCGCGGCGGCGCTCGGCGCCCCAGCCCTGCTGGGCGTCATGTGCGGTTCGCTGACGCTGGTCGGCGGCCACGGCACCGCGCTGGGATTTGCGTCGCGCTTCGAACAGGCCGGGATGGCATCGGCAGCAGCCATTGGCGCCTCCGCGGCAACCTTTGGCCTGGTCGCCGGCGCCCTGCTCTCCGGTCCCCTCGGCACATGGCTCTTGCGCCGCCATAGGGCAGACAACCGCGCCGAAGTCGGCACGCCGCCACCCAGCCCCGCCGGCAAGCCTGTCGTGGCCGACTTCCTGCAAGACGTACGGACGCTTGCTGCCCACGGCCGGGCGGCAGCAGGCCACCTGCTGCTTGTCGCACTCAGCGTCAAGGCCGGCGCCTGGCTCAGCTTCGGCCTCGACAAGCTGGACGCGCCCATGCCCGCCTACATGGGCGCGCTCCTGTTTGGCTTCGCCTTGCGCGCCGCCCACGATGCCGCAGGCGCACGCTGGCTGCGCAGCGACGTCATAAACCAGATCGCTGCCGTGCTGCTACCGCTGTTCCTGGTCATCACGCTGGCCCCGCTGAATCTGGCTGAGTTGGCTTCTGTCGCCGGCCCCATGATGGCCATCCTCGCCGTCAACACGGCGATGACGCTTGCCTTCGCTGCCTTCGTGATCTATCCCCTGCTGGGGAGCGACAGGGAGGCAGCGGTGGCGACGGCCGGGCTGACTGGCTACGGCGTGGGTTCAACCGCGACAGCTGTCGCGGCAATGGACGCCATAACGCGACAACATGGCGCCGCACCGCGCGCCACGACCATCGTCCCGCCGACCGGAGGCTTCCTGATTGACCTGGCGAATGCCCCCGTGATCGGCGCTTTCCTGCGCTGGATGTGATTCAGTTTTTCTTCTTGGTGGACTTTTTCTCGAGCTCTTTGGACGCTGGTGTGGAGCCGCCCTGCACCCCAAGCGCGCCACCGGTCCCCATGCCGCCGGCAACTTCCTGCGCCTTGTAATTCCGCACAGCCTTGACGAGCTGGTTATACGAATCCATGAAGGAAGCGATCAGGATCTTGCCTTCCGGCGTGTTGGAATAGCCGCCCGCCGCGCCGAAGCCGCCGCCGCCAAACAAGGCGCCGCCCACATTGAAGTCATAATTCTTGGCACTGCCTTCCGCCGCAGCCAGCTGGATGCCCGAACGGTTATCCACCATCAGCAAGGTAGTGGAAGCCTCGTTGGCCTTCAGCCCGCCAGCAACGACACCAGCCACGCTGCCCAGCAAACCCAGACCGCCGAGGGCGCCGCCGACACCCTGCGTGCCTTTCTGGCTGAATGTGATGCTCGGGCTCATGGTGTAGTCAGCCGCCACCATCTGGCCCTTGCCGTAATTGCTGCCGGCCCGCATTTCACCCGACGAAGCCAGCGCCCGCTCCTGCATCAGCTTGCCCATCGCGGCGCCGCGCTCCACGACGACAAAGCAGTTCGACTGCTGGATCATCATGCGCAGCACGGGCACGGTCGAGCCGAGCTTGTATTGCGACAGGTGGTGATACCAGGGCGCAGCCGTATCCTCCACCACCCCGAGGGTGCCGAGCGGCTTGTCACATTTTTCCAACTGCTGGTTGGCATTCGACGCGGTGGCGCCGCCAGCGGAACCGGTGGCCATGGTCGGCGCACCGCCCAGCTTGGGATCGGTGCCCGCGCAGGCAGACAGCAACAGCAGCGCCAGGCCGGCAGGGCCTGTTTTGAAGTATTTGTCCATGTTCACTCCCCAGTAGAAACGACCGTTTGATCTCATCGGCGTCCTTTGAGAATAGGCCACATCGACAAAAAATCTATGTATAGTTACTACCGCAAGACCAACTCAACTGTTTGAAGGAACCCTCATGAAAAAACTGATCATTGCCGCCCTGGCCCTGTCTTGTTCCGCCGCTTTCGCCGCGGATCCGGCGCCGGCAAAGAACTCCCAGCAATCCAAGATGACGACCTGCAA
>Ga0102587_1002547_pt1 | contig 10361 bp, 11 predicted proteins | sample AraplaF_Col_mTSA_FD_76853 | JGI IMG/M metagenome (GOLD analysis project Ga0102587, IMG submission 76853) | Arabidopsis root microbial communities from the University of North Carolina, USA - plate scrape MF_Col_mTSA (SPADES assembly) (version 2) | ecosystem: Host-associated > Plants > Roots >... | reverse complement strand
CGCAGCCTGCCGGAACTGCTTGATCTCGTCGAACGCGTCCGCAGCGTGGCAAAGGGTGCGGCGCTGATGACGGGAACGACGGTCACGGACGAGATCGTCAGCGGCGACGCCAACCTGATCGGCAACACGCCGCTCGAGGCGCTGATGCATCGCCAGCTCGAGCATCTGGGGCCGCCTGAGTTCGATGAGGACGACCGCAGGATGGCGGCAAAATTCCAGGAGACCTTTACCGGCGAGGATATCGCCTCCGCCTTCGAGCGGTTCGGCCTGAAACTGCGCCGCGGCATTTCGCTCTGCGACGCGATCTTCCCGCCGGAAAACGGCGCCGGAACCCTCGTCGGCTCCACCGATGTCGGAACGGTCAGCTGGGTGGTGCCGACGGTGCAGATGCGCGGCGCAACTTACGCGATCGGCACGCCCGGCCACTCCTGGCAGCTGGTCGCGCAAGGCAAGCTTCCGGCCGCCCACAAGGGCATGGAGCATGCGGCAAAGGTGATGGCGAGCACGGCGATCGAGCTGATCCTCGATCCGGCGCTCATCGCCGCCGCCAAGGCCGACCACGCGGCACGGCTGGAGGGCACGCCCTTCGTCAATCCCACCCCTGATGATGTCGCCCCGCCGATCCCCGGGCGCAGCCATGGTTAAGTCATCGATCGACAAGCGAAGGGAGGCGCTGCGATGACTGAGCCCGGTTTCCTTGACATCATCAGCTTCGGGCCTGACGGCTGGGGGCCGGCGCTTGCGGCCGGCGCGTGGATGACGATCCTGATCGCGATCGCAGGCTTTGCGATCGGCGGCGTCATCGGCACCTTCGGTGCCTGGGCGAAGATTGCTGGCGGCCCGCTCATCCGAGGCTGCGCCGAGGCCTACACCACCGTCCTTCGCGGCATTCCCGACCTGCTGGTCATCTACCTCTTCTATTTCGGCGGCAGCGCCGTGGTGACCGCCGTCGGCCAATTGTTCGGAGCGGAGGGTTTCGTCAGTTTCCCGGGCTTCATCGCCGGCGCGCTTGCGGTCGGCATCACCTCGGGCGCGCAGCAGACCGAGGTCTATCGCGGCGCCTTTCGTGCCGTCCATCCGGGCGAACTGGAGGCGGCAACCGCCTGCGGCATGGGTCGGCTGCTCAAGTTCCGCCGCATCACCGCGCCGCTGACGCTGCGTTATGCGCTGCCCGGGCTCGGCAATGTCTGGCAGGTGGTGCTGAAGGAATCGGCGCTGGTCTCGGTCACGGGCGTCGTCGAACTGCTGCGCCAGGCGCAGATCGGCGCCGGATCGACCAGCCGCCCGTTCGACTTCTTCTTCATCGCGGCGATGATCTATCTCGCGATTTCCACGGTCTCGGGCCTCGTTCTTCAGGTCACCGAACGCCGGTTCTCGCGCGGCGTCAGGAGGGGCTGATGGATATCAAATTTGCCCTCGAAACCTTCTGGAGCTTGGCGGCGGCGCTGCCACTGACGCTGGAGCTTGCCGTCACGTCGATCGTGCTCGGCTCGGTGCTGGCCCTGGGGCTGGCGCTTGCGCGTCTGTCCGGCATTCTCGCGCTCGATCTCTTTGCCCGCGTCTATGTGTTCCTGTTTCGCGGTACGCCGCTGCTCGTGCAGATCTTCTTGATCTATTACGGTCTCAGCCAGTTTCCGGCCGTGCGCCACAGCATTTTCTGGCCGATCCTCCGTGAACCCTACTGGTGCGCGGTGCTGGCGCTGATGCTGAACACGGCCGCCTATGCCAGCGAGATCATCCGCGGCGGGCTGCTTTCGGTGCCGCACGGCCAGGTCGAGGCAGCGCGGGCCTGTGGCATGGGGCGCGTCATGATCTTCCGTCGCATCGTCATGCCGCAAGCGCTTCGCCAGGCGCTGCCCGGCTACGGCAACGAGATGATCTCCATGGTCAAGGCAACCTCGCTCGCCTCGATCATCACGCTGATGGAAATCACCGGCGTCGCTGCCAAGCTCATTTCGGAGAGCTACCGCGTCATCGAGGTCTTCGTCGTCGCGGGGATCATCTATCTCGCCATCAATTTCGCGCTGACCCGGCTCGTCGCTTTCGCCGAAGTCAGGCTGAACCCGCAACTGCGCGCGCCGCTGGCGATCTCTGCCGAACTCAAGGGAGAAGCCCATTGAACATGTCCGCCGCCGTCACTGCACCGGTTGCCATCCGCGTGCACGATCTTCACAAGAGCTTCGGACCGGTCGAAGTGCTGAAAGGCGTGTCACTCGACGCACGCGAGGGCGAAGTGATTTCCATTCTCGGATCCTCCGGCTCCGGCAAGTCGACGCTGCTTCGCTGCATCAACATGCTGGAGGTGCCGAATTCGGGCACGATCGAGGTCGCCGGCGAGGCGATCCGGCTGAAGACGCTGAGCGACGGGCGCAGCCGTCCGGCCGATCAGAAGCAGGTGGACCGCCTCCGCTCCGAACTCGGCATGGTGTTCCAGAGCTTCAATCTCTGGTCCCACAAGACCGTGCTCGAAAACGTCATCGAGGCGCCGGTGCATGTGCTGAAGCGCCCGCGCGCCGAGGCGATGGAAGAGGCCGAAGCGCTGCTTGCCAAGGTCGGCATCGCGGACAAGCGCAACCACTATCCCTCGCATCTCTCCGGCGGCCAGCAGCAGCGCGCCGCGATCGCCCGCGCACTCGCCATGCGCCCGAAGGCGATGCTGTTCGACGAACCGACCTCGGCGCTCGACCCGGAACTGGTGGGCGAGGTGCTGCGCGTGATGCGGGGGCTGGCCGAGGAGGGGCGGACCATGCTGGTGGTGACCCACGAGATGGGCTTTGCCCGCGACGTCTCGAGCCGCGTCGTGTTCGTGCACAAGGGAACGATCGAGGAGGAGGGGCCGCCGCACGAGGTCTTCACCCGTTCGAAGTCCGAACGCTTCCGCCAGTTCATCAAGAGTTGAGGTCTGCCGCGAGCGGATGATCGATTACTAACAACCAAACCAATCAACATCCACAAAAAGGGGAATGCTGTAATGAAAAAGATGACCGCAATCATGGCTTCGGCGCTTGCCGTTGCCGCGGGGCTGATGTCCATGCCGGCTCAGGCCGAAGACAAGAAGTGGACCAAGATCACGATCGCCACCGAAGGCGCCTTTCCGCCCTATAACCTGACGAAGGCGGACGGCACGCTCGACGGCTACGAGATCGAGCTCAGCAAATATCTCTGCGACCACATGAAGGTCGAATGCACCGTCATCGCCCAATCCTTCGACGGCCTGATCCCGGCGCTCAACGCCGGCAAGTTCGACGCGATCATGGCCGGCATGTCGGCGACCGAAAAGCGCAAGGAAGTCATCGACTTCTCGATGTCCTACGGCAGCACCGGCCAGGCCTTCGCGACGCTGAAGGGCGGCGATCTGGAAACGCTGCCGATGAAGGGCGAACTGTTCTCGCTCGCCTCCAACGAGGCCGGCGCGCGCAAGGCGGTCGATGAATTGAAGCCGCTGGTCGAAGGCAAGACCGTCGGCGTCCAGACCGCCTCGATCGCCGCGCGCTTCATCGACGAATACCTGAAGGACGTCGTCGAGGGGCGCGAGTACAAGAAGACCGAGCAGCACGACCTCGATCTCGTCGCCGGCCGCGTCGACCTCATCATGGCATCGATGGGCTATCTGAAGACCGCGGTCGAAAAGCCCGCCAACAGCGACATGGTCATCGTCGGCCCCCGTTTCCAGGGCGGCTTCCTCGGCGCCGGCAGCTCCGTCGGTCTGCGCAAGAGCGATACCGAGCTGAAGGCGCTGTTTGACGACGCCATCGCCGCAGCCAAGGCCGACGGCACCATCAAGCGCCTGTCGGAAAAGTGGTTCGGCTTCGACCTGACGCCGCAATAAGGCGGTCCGCCACCGCTCTCAACCCAAGCGCCGCGTGTTCCGTCGGACGCGCGGCGCTTTTGCGTGGCGGCGCTAGCGGTTGACTCTCATAAGTAGTGCCTTATGATAAGTCATGGCTTATGAAGGAAAAGTGCTCACTGCGCTCGCAGACCCGACGCGCCGGGCGATCTTCGAGAAGCTTGCCAAGGGACGTTCCTCGGTTGCTGATGTCGCCCGGTCCTTGCCGGTCTCGCAGCCGGCGATCTCGCAGCATCTGAAGGTGCTGAAGGAGGCGGGGCTGGTCACCGACGAGCCTCAGGGCCAGAGGCGCATCTATTCGATCGATCCGGCGGGCCTCGGGCCGCTCAGGCAATGGTTGGACCGCTTCTGGGAGGATCAGCTGGCCGCCTTCAAGGCGCTGGCCGACAGCGACGAGGCTTCGGGAACTGAGCCGAGGGAACCGGAGCGATAGGGGGCGGAAGCCCTACAGTCGACACGCCTCCGCCGCGACCACGTCAGCAATGGGAGGAAAGGATATGCATATGATCGAGCCGGCGCCGGTGCGCAAATCCGTAACCGTCAACGCTCCACCGGAGCGCGCCTTCGAGATCTTCGTCGCGCGCATGGGCGACTGGTGGCTGACGACCCACAGCCTGACGGCGAGCGGCCAGAGGGCTGTTATCGTCGAGCCCGCCGCCGGCGGCCGTTGGTATGAGGTGGGCACCTCGGGCGAGGAAAAGGACTGGGGGCGGGTGCTCGCCTATGAGCCGCCGAAGCGGATCCTCTTCGCCTGGCAGCTCAATGCCGAATGGACCTTCGATGCCGATTTCGAGACCGAGGTGGAGGTGACCTTCGAACCGACGCCGGAAGGCGGCACCACCGTGCTGCTCGAACATCGCGACCTCGCCAACTACGGCGCGAAGGCGGAGGTAGCCCGTGCCTCGCTTGATTCCGACGGTGGCTGGGCAGGGCTGCTCGCAGCGTTTGCGGCGAAGGTGGGGTGAAGCGTCGAGCCCGGTTGGTTTGGCGTCGCATCGAAGGCGGCGCGCTTCCAACCTTGTTTCGAACACAATCGCCCCGTATACACCCGGCCATCGGCATTGCTTATGAGCGCTGAAAATTCTCGCCGCTCGCAATCGCCGCGTCGCATTAGACTTTTGACCACGGATGTACTGGCACTGGTGTAAGAGCGATGATGAGGAAGGTCGGTGCGGTTTCGCCCCGGCCTTTTTTGTTGGCCCCACTACGGAATGATGATCTTCATCTGGTCATGGGCTCCCGCTGCTTTGAGGTTCGACGCTGCGCCAAGCTGCGCACGTTCATCTGAGGTTCATGACGGGTGCCGGAAAATGACCCGACGAACAACAGTTGGACGATGCCATGAAAAGAATAGGTGCAGTACTCGTAGCCGCGTCTACGGCACTGTCGGCGGTCTCGGCGCAGGCCGTGCCCATGTCTCCCGTTTCGGTGGGGCAGTCAGTTTCCCAGCCTGTCGAGTTGATCCACCACAAGCCAGGTCATTACGGCGGACCGCCGCACAAACGCGGGTATAACGGCTACCGTTACGGCGGCAACCGTCACAATGCGGCTCCACGATACGGCTATTACAATGGCTACGAGGGCTACCGCTACCGTCGCGACGGTTACCGTCGGCACAGTGACGGATGGTGGTATCCTCTGGCGGCATTCGGGGCAGGAGTGGTTATCGGTGGCGCGATCGCGCAGCCACCTCGCAGGGTCTATTCCAACGCGCCGTCTGCGCATGTCGAATGGTGCTATGACCGCTACCGCTCGTACAACGCCTACGACAACACTTTCCAGCCCTATTACGGGCCGCGCCAGGAATGCGTGTCGCCGTATTACTGATCAGCACGCCTGCTTGACGGTGGCCATGGGTTCGAAGCCTTGATGGCCATCGATGCGCCGTGTGGCCGCCTTCGTCCGCCGCCAGTTTGCACTTCGGCAATGACGGCGGCCGAAAAGCTTGGGGACGGCCGTCGTCTCCACCTTCCGACCAATCTGGTGGGTTGCCCGATTTCGCGCGAGGAGCGGCAGGGTTGGCGGCCGAGAGCGTTGCGGCGAGCCTTTACTTGGTTGGTGTCGGCCGCACCAGCGTGACGACGCGTGGCTTTGATGGCGCATCCAGCCATTCGATCCACTTGTCCCGTTCCTCGATCGTGTCGAAGAACCGCCAGAGCTTGTAATCTTCTTCGGTCGTCTGCAGCATCTCGCCGAGCGAGACGAGCTCCATCGGCAGCTCCACCTCGTTGCCGTCGTAGCGAATGAAATAGATGCCTTCGGCGGCGAGACGGACCACCTGGCCGGTGCCATAGGTGCCATCGGGATCGTCGACGGTGAAGTACATGCCGGTCAGGGTATCGAGAATCTTGTCGTTCATGGGTTTTGGATGCCAGTTCAAAGAATACGATTCATCAGACCGTCGCCTGCCGCCGGAATTAAGGCAAGCCGAAATATCGAGTGTCCACGTCTGGTGAAGAGGTCAGGCAGCGTTCCAGACGGTGCGAGGCGGCAGAAGAGTTGACAAAGTGGTGGCTGACCGGAACCATCTCGTCGTCAACAGAAACAGTGCCCACAATCAAATCATGCAGATATCGATACCGCAGGAGGCTTTTCCCGCGTTGGGAACTGTCGCAAATCCCGCTGTGCTCTACGATGGGCTCAGCGCTTTTGTCTGTTATGAAGCTGCTCCGAGCGCTGGCGGCGGTAATGTCGTTCTCAAGTTCGGCGACGTTATCGATTTCCGGATTACGCCGATGAATGTCGATGGCCTGCCGGAGTGCAGGTACCCAATCCGTCCATGGGCGTTCAATGAAGTCGTGGACGGTGACGAAGCGGCCAAATGGAAAGTCCTCAATCCGCGTTTCTGGCTCATATCCTTTAACGACGTAACGATCGAGGTTCTGTTCGAGACGGTCTCGCTCGAGCTTCATGACGAGCGAGGCGGGCCGCTGCCCAGGACGCTGATGAGCGCCTTGAGATGACGGTCTGAAGACGGCAGCTTAGCCGACTCACTCTACTCCCGGCTTCTTCTCCGCCGACGACCGCCACCCTCGCCATCATCGCCCGTCACCTTGCGCTCCGGCAAAGTCACGACTGCAGAAAGCTTCGGGAAGGCGTCGACCTTGTTCGGCATCGCCATGGCGTTGATGAAATGCTCCTGAAATTTTGATTCAAGCGCCGTCTCTATCTTCTCGATTTTGCTGACAGTTTGCTCGATCTCGCGACGATGGCCGCGGTTGAGAAGCGCCATCAGGGCGCCGGTGCCGGCGGCGTTGCCGACGGCCTTCACCTCGGCGAGCTCACAGTCGGGAATGAGCCCGAGAACCATTGCATATTTCGGATCGATGAAGGAGCCGAAGGCGCCGGCGAAGCGGATCGTATCGACATGGTCGATCTCGAGCTTTTCCATCAAAAGCTTGATGCCGGCATAGAGCGCTGCCTTGGCGAGCTGGATGGCACGCACGTCGTTCTGCGTCACGGTGATGCGCTGCTCGCCTTCATGAAGCAGATAGGAGAAGGTACGGCCGTTCTGGATGATGCGTGGGCTTTTTTCCGCCATCGCGCCATCGACGACGCCGTCCTCCGAAATGATCCCCGAGAGATACATCTCCGCGACGACCTCGATGATCGCCGAGCCGCAGATGCCGGTGACGCCGACAGCGGCGGCGGCTTCCGCGAAACCCTCCTCGTCGGACCATTTATCGACGCCGATGACGCGGAATTTCGGCTCCAGTGTTTGCGGGTCGATGCGCACGCGTTCGATCGCGCCCGGTGCCGCCCGCTGGCCCGACGAAATCTCGGCACCCTCGAAGGCTGGGCCGGTGGGCGAGGAGGCGGCGACGACACGGTTCCTGTTGCCAAGCACAATTTCGGCGTTGGTGCCGACATCGACCAGGAGCATCATCCTGTCCTGGCGATAGGGCCCTTCGGCAAGCGTCGCGCCGGCGGCATCAGCGCCGACATGGCCGGCAATGCAGGGCAGCATATAGAGCCGCGCGCCGCGGTTGACGTCGATATCGATCTCATGCGCCCAAAACTGCAAAGCGCCGGAGACGGCGAGTGCAAACGGCGCCTGGCCAAGTTCCGTCGGGTCGATGCCGAGGAACAGGTGATGCATGATCGGATTGCCGACGAAGACCATGTCGAGAATGTCGTGGCGGTCGACTTCGCCCTCGGCGCAGACCTTGCCGATCAGGCCGTTGACCGCCTCGCGCACCGCCTTGGTCATGGCTTCCCGGCCGTCCGGGTTCATCATCACGTAGGAAACGCGGCTCATCAGGTCTTCGCCGAAGCGGATCTGCGGGTTGGAGGCGCCCGAGGAGCCGACGATGCGGCCGGAAAGCAGCGACACCAGATGCATGGCGATGGTGGTCGAGCCGATGTCACAGGCAACGCCATAGGCCTCGTTCTTCAGGCCCGGCCACAGGCCGACGATGAAGGGGCGGGACGAATCCATGTCGCGGTGGATGGCGGCGGTGACGGCCCAGTTGCCCTTGCGCAGGATCGTCTGGACCTGCGGGATCAGGTGCGGCGCAATCAGGAGATCCTTCCAGCCCCAGTCCTTTTCCAGCATCACCTTGAGACGGTCGAGGTCGCCGAGCGGCTTGTGCATGTCGGGCTCGTCCACCTCGACATAGCAGAGCTGGACGGCGGCATTGCGCTCGATCACCCGATCGGTCGCGGCCTTGCGCACGACCTGCGCGTTGATGACAGTGTCCTGCGGCACGTCGATGACGAGGTCGCCGAGGATCTGGGCGGAACAGGAGAGGCGGCGGCCATCGGGCAGGCCGCGGATCTTCTCGTAGCGATCTTCCTTGGCGCCCTTTTCCGAGATGTGCTCGTTGGAGGAAACGATCTTGTGTTTGGCGAAGTTACCTTCCTGCACCACGATCTGACAGCGCCCGCAGGTGGCCCGCCCGCCGCACACACTTTCAACATAGACGCCGAGCTTGCGCGCCGCATCGAGAACCGGGGTGCCCACCGGGAAGCGGCCGCGTTTGCCCGAAGGCATGAACAGCACCAGAGGTTCCTTTTGCGCGGCTTCGGTCATGTTGGTCTCGATCTCGGAAGTGCCTTCGATGCGCATGCTCTAGTCTTTCGTCAGGTCCGCTTCAACAGGTGAGCGAAGCACGGCTAAACGGTTTCAGACTGCACCGGAACGCCGCCCGATAGTTGTCCAATCCCGACATGGAAGCATCTGTTTCAAACAGTTAAGGCGTGAGGCTTGGTGGCCGGTCAGGCTACTTGCGCGACAGACGCCGGGCGTTGCTGCGCACCCGCTTGCCATAGGGCCTGAGCGCTGCGGACGCAATCGCCGTTCCGTGGCCGGAGGCCGTGCCGCCGGCCATCAGCCGCAGCGTGTTGTCGAAGGCAGCTTTCCAAAGGGCCATGTTCACGGCCATGACGCTTTCCGCTGAGGCCGCGATCTTCTCGGAGATCATGCGGTGAAGCTCGGTTACGTCGTGGGACTTGCCCGTAAGCGCCGCCATCTGCATTTCCTGCAGCCGGACGGCGATGACGAAGGGTGCTTCAAACCAGAGGGTCGCGGCATCGAGTCGAAGGCGGCGTGTCATGGGTGATCCCTTGTGCTGCGAGGTTGGGTGCCGAAGTCGGTGTTATAGCGCTCCCGTTTGTATCACCGCGAATGCGACGGGAGGAGGGCGGCGACGAGACGCGGATGGCTTCTCATGCCGTTCCCCCTCGCAAGACGTAACCTACTCGCTCGCTGCCGCACCGCCGGTGCGGGCCGCGCGACCGCCGCGGCGTCCACCGCTGGCGGCTGCCGGTGCGGCCGCAACGACGTGACCGCCTTCGGCCGGCTTGTGGTCGCGATAGGTCATGATCCAGTTGCCGCAATTCTGGTCGGTGCCGTTCAGGACGTTGGCGGCGCGTACCGCTTCCATTTCCTGCGGGCGGCAGGGGTTCATGATCGCCGATGTCATGCCGGCACCGATCACCATCGGGATGAAGCCGGCATTGATGCCGTGGCGGTGCGGCAGGCCGAAGGAGATGTTGGAGAGGCCGCAGGTGGTGTTGACCTTGAGCTCCTCGCGGAGCCGCCGCAGCAGCGCGAAGACCTGCCGGCCAGCGTCGCCCAGGGCGCCGATCGGCATGACCAGCGGATCGACAACGATGTCGTGCGGCTTGATGCCGTGATCCAGGGCGCGCTCGACGATCTTCTTGGCGACGGCGAAGCGCGCGCATGCCCTGGTCGTGCAGGCGCCTGAGGCGCTGCAAGGTGGTCAGCAAGGGCTTGAGCCGCTGCGTCTCGACCAGGGCCTTGCTGGACAGGTCCAGCAGGCTGTCGAGCCGGTCGGCAGTGACCCGCAGCACCCGCTCGGCGCCCTCCCCGGCACGCCTGGCCGGCTCGGGGGCAGTCGGCTCTGCCACGGCAGGTGGCGGAATCGACGGTGCGGGTGACGGCGAGGCTTCAGGCACGGGCGCAGGCGGTTCGAACGTGCGCCTGCACAAAACTGGCAACTTCCGAAGCCCGAGCCTAACATGAAGCATGACCAGCAAACGCCAGATCGAG
>Ga0102587_1002538_pt1 | contig 10392 bp, 13 predicted proteins | sample AraplaF_Col_mTSA_FD_76853 | JGI IMG/M metagenome (GOLD analysis project Ga0102587, IMG submission 76853) | Arabidopsis root microbial communities from the University of North Carolina, USA - plate scrape MF_Col_mTSA (SPADES assembly) (version 2) | ecosystem: Host-associated > Plants > Roots >... | reverse complement strand
CTCGATGCCATACGACACCGGTGCGGCGAATGGACTGCAGGGCAGTCACACCGTCTTGCCGCACCGGTGTCAGTATGGCACTGTGAAGAGCGTGCACATTGAGTGGGATAACAGTCAAAAAGTCATTGATGGCGAGCTCGCGTGGACAGCAGTAAAGGGCCATTTCCACATTCCCCGCGATGAATTCATCAAGGAGGTTGAGTCCTTCCATTTCAGGCTCATCGAGCAGATGACAGTTCGCGTTGGCCAGGTTGCATCAGGAGCGCTTCCTCCAGAAATACGCATCGATCTTCAGCAGCTGCGGGCTGAACATGAGGAGCGCCGGAATGCATTTAAACTCGCCCTTAGCAATACGGTTAGCACGCCGTGGGATGAAGTTGAGCGTGCAATTTTGCTGATCTCCGCTGCCAGGAACCTTGAATCTGAATAGGAGTGCCTATGTCGCTGCGTGAAAATGATGCCTTGCCCGAATTGGTGAGTCTGGCTAATCAGCTGCCCTATGAATATGCGGATGGCGATGGCATAGACTTTGAGCCGCATGATACATTCATGTCGATCGAAGATACGGCTCACTGGTTCCATGCTTGGACCGGTAATCCAAATGCTGATGCATCGAAGTTCCGTGTGTTTGGCCAAGATGGCACAGGTGGATATGTCGCATTCTGGACAGTGCGCCCCGGTTCCGACTTGTTGGAGCAGCCGGTTGTGTTCTTGGGATCTGAAGGCGAAACTGCGGTTTTGGCTCGCAATTTCCATGACTATCTTTGGCTTCTTGCAGCCGGGATAGGTCCCTACGAAGCTGCGTCTTATCCAGATGCACCTCGCGTTGTACAGCCCGAGTTGAATTCGTTCGCTCTCAGGAACGCGCCTCCTGCCCGCGCCGCTACGCAAGTTCTGCAAGACGCGCAGGCAGAGTTTCCGTCATTTGTTCACGATATCGAAGCTCAATGCCGATAGCGGCCACCAGCTCACGTCTGGATTTACAAGAAATTTCCAATGACTTTAGATGACCCCACCCAACGCCGCGTTGTGGCTGCGCTCCTGGACTGCGACGGTTCGTGCAGAGATATCAACTTTGCGGAGAACATATCAACAACTGGAGCGATCGGCGTTCTAGAGCGTCTAGAGTCATCTTGGGCACTGACGCAAGCGATGACGGGAGACGGCAATGAAATCCCGAGCACTGCACTGCAAAGCACTCTGCGGCAATCAACTGGCTCACTGAGCACTGTCTGGAGCGGGGGACTTAACCCTGAGCATATCCAGGCTTATTTCTACTGGGTCGAGCCAGATCGAGTGTTTTGCGAACTTACCTTCTTCCCTCAGGACTTTGATAGCCAAACTTTTAGCCTATTGGGATTTCTTGCAATGCTAAGAGATCTGACCATAGCGGCGCGAAGTGATGAGTATTATCTTCGCTATGAAGATGCCTCATGGCGCCACGGGGAACACGAGAAGGATGGGGTGATTCTTTCTGATAAAGTGCTTTCGCTTTCAGCTGTGTGACGGGTCACGGCGCTTCTAACTTGAGATCGATCGGACATAGAGCAGATGCTTCCTTACCTGATTGAGAGCCGCGAGCCAACTGTTCGACTATTCGAGCTGGATGATGGCCGGTTTCAAATCCTCGATGACGCGGAAATCTCGCCGTTTCTGCCAGGGTTCGGTTACCTACTTGTCGAGAGGCGACTGGCCGACTTCTTTGTCGAGCATGACGTGCAACGCATCGTCTACGAGGATGCCGTATTGTTCGATAGGGCTTCCGGCAAAGAATATAGAACACATGTTCGAGTCCTCGTGCGGCAGTATTTCAAGCCGGAGGAAATCCATGATCTGGACCTTGAAGGACCACGTCTACTAACAATGAACGACGAATACTATTTTGTAAGCCCTGAGTTGAAGACCCTCTTGCAAAGCGCTCCCTTCGAGTATTTCTGCTTTAGCAGGGGACTAGAAGGGTTTGCAGGAACAGGAAGCTGAGAACGATTGCGACAGATGACGAATACGAATCCCAGCGTCGAAGAAGTAACAAATTGGGCCTATTCGGGGACTGAGTGGCCCGTTGAGGAATGGGACTTGTTTCTCTCTTGGACAGGCGAGGTGGAGCTGTTCATTTCGCTGGCCACCGACCATAAGTGCCCGCACCGAGTGTTTTTCTTGCATATGCTGTACTACATAGTTGGAACGACCTATGGCTTGAAGAGAAAAGACGAGTCAAGTTCCCGTATCGCGATGTTTGCTTCAAAAGGTCGAACCGTGAAGCATGGCGATATAAAGAAGTGGGTAAAGGACGTCGACTCTCTGCTAACGGGTAAGCGAACATATAGCTACGATGACTGGCGCGGTGGAAAGCTCGCCGGCTATGCGTTCAGCTAGGAGCGACCTCGGTTCCGGCTGCTCTGATAGCGGTCAACAGCTAAGAGCAGCTCCCATTGCTTCACGATTGCCTGGAAATGATTTTGAAAATGCTGAACACGAGACTCTTTGATGCCATTGCATCTCAAGCCGATCTGAGTGACCCTGCGGAGCAATTCCTTGCCCAAAGATTCATGATCGAAGCCCTCGGTCGGGTCACGACCCGGTTGCCGTTAGTTGCCCAATCTGCGGCCAACCTGGCCAATCGCTTCATCGTCGGTACCGCAACTGCGGAACAGGTGATAGAAGAGCGTGTTCGTCTTTGGAGCGCAATTGAAGGTCGATCTCAATCAGACGACCCAGAGGTTCTCAAAATTAGAACCGCTATCTGCGTGTTGCATCCGATGGAGTTGGAGGTAACTGCCGAGGCGCTGGAATACTTCTTTGCGTTTTGGGAGCGCGGAGGATTAGGCCAGATTGAGCTCGAAGCTGCTGTGCAGAATAAATACGGCTTAAGCGCATGCTAACGGGTCCCAAGGCGGTAAGTGCAACGGTCGTATTGAGAAGAAGATGAATCAACCTGAAAACTTCGAGCTTACAATCAACGGATCCCGGCCAGAATTGCTGAACGCGATTTGCGAAGGCTTTGTCTGCGAATCGTTGCATATTGAAGGTCAGGCCCCCGCGTCGGCGAATGTTACCTATTTGAAGTTTGGCGGTACCTGGTATCGCCTTTACTTTGAATTTCGCTGCATATTTTGGCGCAGACATGGGGAAGAAGAGCTTCCTTGGTCGAGCGAGCATCCATGGACGGACTACGCAGATCTGGCGAATACGTTCAAATTCGCCGGGCAACGCCTTGTATCATGTACGGAAATGGCGTCCGTGAAAGGCAGCGAGGTGGCCTTCGTATTCGAGCAAGGATTGAAGGTATCCATTAAGGACAGTGATGACCGAACTTCGTTTGAAGTCACCAACCTGGCACCACCGTCAACTTGACGTCGCATTTAACAGGAATTGGCAAAGAACATAAGGAAGCAATGGAGCTTAAAAAGTTAATTGGCGAGTTGACGGTGAGCGGCACCTACCGACACGCGTTGTTCTATAACTTTCCCGGAGGCCTGCGCTTCGAATTATCAGAGAGTGGAAGCGCCCTCGACCTGGTTCTAACCGCATTACGTAAATCAACGGCGATATGCGAGGATGCCCTCGGGCACGGCGACTTCGTGGTTCACTTGAAGCGCTTCGTTGGCGCTACGCGCTTCGAGCTTAGAGATACTCTTCGTGAGCTTAAGCTCGCAGGGATTTCGATTCCAAGACTGCGTAGCACGTGGGTTGAGACCAACGAGGACGATGATTGGGGTGATGGATTCTGGGTCAACTGTGCGTTTAAAGTAGGTGCATCCAAACTTCAAAACCTGCTGTGGTGCGCATTGGTAACCGACTTCCAGCCAGTTCGCCCGAATCCGCATTGCCTGATCTATTTGATCAACGCCGTGGACGGAGTGCTTATCCACCCATACGATGACCGTGGTATGGACGTCATATGTAAGGTTCCTTTTCTTCTCAAGGGGCTCTATGAGAAGCACAATTCCTGGCTTCTTGATTACGATAGGGCTGCCATGGATCAGACCTTCAAGTCAGTATGAAAAGTAGATGATCACAATCGACTTCTTCAGATGCGAACAAGGTCAAATCGACTCATGCAGTTGGGACGACGCCTTCGAGCGCTTCCCATCCACTGGCATATCGGTCCCCGACCAAAGTGCCTTATCTTCGCTAAGCGAAGCGCTTACCGGTGACGCCAGTTACCCGGTTAAGTGTCTTCCCATGGCCGTAGGACCGATCTACGAACTAAGCTCAGATCTAGTGGTCGCGATTCGCCGCTCGGATGCGGAGAGCATGAAGGATGCAGGCGTACGCTGGGCACAACTAAAGCCATGGAATGAGTTCGAAATCAACCCTATGGACCTGGCCGGCTTCTTGTTGGAACTGCGCACGTTAGTTGACTCACATGGAGGACCTCATAGTTCAATTTTCGTCTGGATGGAGCCAAACGATCAACGTGGCCCCTGACGCAACGTATTACAATCAGCCGATGACGTTAGCGTTCCGGGTATGGGGAGGATAGCTGTATGAGCAAGAAACCTGAACTAAGGTCGTGGAGTTCCAAGCAAGCAGTGGCCATCTTGGCGGTCGATAACATCCGCGTTAGCGATTATTGCGTCGAGCTTCTTAAGCGAATTGAAGACGGTCACATTACCCACGAGGAAGCGAAAGAAGAGATCTTGCGCAGAGCAAGGGAAATGGTCTAGGGAGCCCAAGACAAATTTGGTGAGGCAACATCGGTGCGGTAGTTTATTGTCTGAACCTCTCACGCAAGGGTTACCTCACTCAGATGAACTGGAATCTTTTGGGCTACTCGTTGCCGCCTATCACAGCGAGGAGAACTTGCCCCAAGCCTTTGAACTATAAAGAAAGACGGGTCATAAACCAGGTCGACTAAGAAAATAGATTTTGACCAGGTGGTTAAGGAAGGACGGTTCGGTACCAATGACGTTGGATGACCTCAAAAAGATAACGCGAAAAACTATTCAGAGTGCCGGTCCTCGGTACACTCCAGGCGTCAAGGAAGACGCGCCAAACCTTCATATTCAGGGACTCGAACGAGCACTCAGTGGCCTGACAGTAAACTCAGACTTCAAACGGCTCCTGACGGAAACCTCGAAGTCGTTGTCCGAAGCACTAGGGAAGGGTGGCGGGAGTTCGCCAGCATTGAAAGCGCTCGCGGCCAAGGTGAATTCGGCGGCTTCTTTAATCGAGCATCTAGCCAAGCAGCCCCCGCATCGCGGACGAGCGATTGCGACCCGATTGACCGAAACTACCGATGAACTTGTGGAGTCGCTGCAGGTGGAATCTCATCGAATGTCGAAGTTGATTTGGGCGAAAAGGGAGGAGCTGGCACCGATTAAGGAGCGGAGAGATCCTTCCGATAGCTCGGCGATTGCAGGCATTGAGGCTGAGATTTCAAGGCTCCAGAGTGCAGAGAACGATATGCGTGGAGTCCTGCGTGAATGCAGGGCATGTAAGGCGTTACTAGATTCAAGCGCGCTGCAGCTGCGACTAGTTAATCGTGCGCTCCTGCTCGGCCCTTGGGGGAGCGGCAAGACCCACTTCCTGTGTGACTTCGGTTTGGCGATGTTAAAAGCCAAGGTTCCGGCCGTAGTCCTGCTCGCGAAGGACATCTCAGTGAGCGGTGACATTGGCGCGAATTTTTGCAAAGCGTTCGGTGTGGGGTCATCGGAAGAAGTTCTAGCTTCCTTGAATGAAATGGGGCGAAGCACCAATGTGCGAGCTCTCCTCATGATTGATGGTATCAATGAAGGTGACTTCGACACTTGGCGAAAGTTCGTTCTACGTCTGACAGCGAAAATCAAGGCATACAAATTTGTGGGACTTGTTCTCAGCTGCCGCACTCCAATGGAAAAGCTAATTCTGTCTGATAGCGTGCGAAAGAAGTATGTGCAGCTTCATCATCCTGGATTTGGCGAATTGGAGTTCGATGCCCAGCGAGAGTTCTTCTCGTTCTACGGCGTACCGCTTCCAGAGGTTCCGCTTTTGACGGAGGAGTTCTCACGCCCATTGACGTTGAAAATTCTGTGTGAGTCCTTCGCGGAACTTCCTAAAAAGGAGCAGAAGAAAGGATTCACTGGTTTGACGTCTGGGCAAAAGGGGATGACCTTCGTACTTGAGAGTTTCGTGAAGCGGCGGGCCGAGCACGTGGAAAAGGACCTCGGCCTGCCGGCACTGTTCTGCTGGAAGTTGATTAAAGGTGACGACGCAATCCGAGATCATTGCTTAAAGGGGCTGGCACCCTACATGGCAGAGAAAATGGAAGAGGCTATACCGTTTGACGAAGCTGTAAAAATAGTTCGAGCGCGCCCCGAAGTCTCAACTGCGCCGGCTGCGCGGGCTCTTTTGGCGCGATTAATTCAGGAAGGGGTTATACACGACTTCGCGAGATGGACCGATGATGGCCGCACCCATGAGCGAGTTGTTGCGTTGCCCTACCAACGCTTTAGCGACCACATAGTGGCCAGACATTTACTGGCTCACCATTTAGACAAATCTGAGGAATCCGCAATTCGAAGCAGCCTCCTTCCGGGTACTCCGGTTGGGCGGATATTTGAGATTCAGAACGAGTGGAGCACTGAGTATGCCAGTCCTGCATTGGCCGAGGCGGTAATCATTGAGTTCCCCGAAACCGTCAAAAAGAAAATCGCGGAAGGGCAACGGGAACTCTATTTCTACCTGCCCAAGAATTCGCAAGCCTTAAGTACGTACTATCGTCCGTTCCTGGACGGTTTTAGTTGGCGTGCGCCTTCGACTATTGACGCGAGCACTGAGAGGATTATCGTTGCGTTGGTCGATCCGAAGTATCCGGAGGCTTATCGTGCCATGATGGATGTGCTCGTGATGGTCGCCACCAAACCATCGCATCCGCTGTCCGTGGACCGACTGTTGGCTCATCTTAGGGGCCTCAGCATGGCCGAACGTGACCTCTCCTGGAGCGAGGCGTTGCGAAATTCAGATTCTGGAAGCGCGATCGATAGGGTCATTCATTTCTATGCCGACGCGTCACTAGACACATTGTCCCATGAGATCGCATCCCTTGCGGTGAAACTACTGGCTTCGTTCCTGACAACCACCGATCGGCAACTAAGGGACAAAGCGACTCTGGGTCTGGTTCGCGTAGGCGAGCGTCATCCCGCATCGCTGTTTGCATTTGCCGAAGATGCTCTATCGTTCAATGATCCATATGTCGCGGAGCGTGCACTCGCGGCGATGTATGGCGTAACGATGAGTCTTCGGGATGAAGGCAACGGAGAGTTCAACATCGCATTGTCACGCCTGGCTTCCTTCCTGGTGAAGGACATGTTCTCACCCGAGGGAAGGTTTAAGACCTGCCACGTTCTCACCCGAGAGTATGCGTTGGGCATCATTCAGCTTTCCACGCTGATTTCACCGGGGGCGTATTCCGGCGAATCTGAACATTACTTGCAAGTGCCGTTCCCCGGCATTCCTTCCCCATTTCCTGAGTCGCGGAGGATTTCGCCGAGCACCATCAAGAAGGTTACCTCGGCTATCCATATGGATTTCGGCAACTACACGATGGGCCGACTGATAAAGGGACGAGCTAATTACGACAACAATCATCCAGAGTACAAAGTGATTCGGCGCCAGATCGAGTGGCGTATGGCGAATCTTGGCTACAGTAGTTCGAAGTTTAAAGATGCCGACAGCGAAATTACTAGGTCCCAGCACTACCATGGGCGCAGCGACACCGCGAAGGTAAACCGGTACGGTAAGAAGTACGCCTGGATCGCATACTTTGAGATGTACGGTCTGAGGCAGGCACAAGGACTGCTTGATCGTTTCGAGCGGCCGAGCGACATGGATATCGATCCAAGCTTTCCAATTCTTGAGGAAGTATCGTTACCCATCGTGGATGCATTCTTCAAAAAAAAGCGCCTTCCCAAAAAGCATTTGCGCTGGATGAAAAATGGTCCGGCACCTGACTACAGCGCCTTGTATCGCTTGGAAGAAATTGACGGACAACCAGGACCTTGGCGCCTGCTGTCTGGATATGTGAACGAATCGGACAAGGCGACATCTCACAAACTTTGGGCGCACATCCATACGTACCTGGTCTCACCCGACGATGTCGCCGGCTTGGAGAGAGAGTTCATGCAAGAAGGATTTCCTCCCCATGAACTCAGTCATCAAGCTGAAGACCATGATACGTTTGCAGGAGAGATTGGATGGCTGCATCGCTTTAGAGCAAAGCCTGCCGACGAGGATATCGAGCCCGTTATCGCATACGGGCGCCATGAGCGACACCCGTTTCCTGAGCCCATGAAGGAGGGATGGAGGCGCGCGGAAGTCGCTCTGCTTCTTGCGTACTTCAATTCAACCTCAAAGGAGAGCAGGGTAAGGAGTCGCGCTGTTCTGGAGAAGCACCTGAAGCACATAAATAAAGGGCTTTCTGAGGAGGATCAACTGACAATTCACGATGTCACTGACGTGAGCAAAGTTCCGACGGAGGAAGATTTCGAGGCGGGCCAAGTGATGCGCATGCAATGGGCTACCGTTGGCGGTTTTGAAGTCGAGCCATTGGCGTGGAAATTCTCTCCAGAGGGGCATGGTTCGGAGCTGAACAAGATTAGGTACCAAGTGCCGGCGCCGTCGTTCGTTGAGGCGTTAGACCTTCGTCCGAGACTGCGCTCAGTTTCGTTGTTTGACAGCGCCGGCGCTCGAGCAACCTTCTACATGAAGGAAGGCGAGGATTATGCGGACAGCATTGAGCTTCTATATATTCGGGAAGACTTGCTGCAACATTATGCTCGCGAGAAGGGGAAGCGTGTTGTGTGCATATGTTGGGGAGAACGGGAAATTCATCATTCAGAGGCACAGGAGTTCTGGGAAGACGAAGGACACCCAGAAGGACTCAAAGTCGAGGACACGATTTTTAAGTCGTTTGATGTAATTTGACATACATGTGATTGAGTTCGTCGCACGAAGGATAGTTGAGCCAATTCTTCCGGAATCGGCTCGCATCATCGAGCGAGCAGTTGTATGCGACCATTACATGTGTTCTCGGCCGGGGTGTCACATCTTTAATCGACTTTGCTGACGTGTAGTAGCGCAGACTTGATCAGGCACCTGCTGTCAGGTGGGAAGCCTTTGTCCAGATACAACGTCATACCCGGTACGACGCTCATCCTCACCAGGATCGTGATCAAGACTCACTTCATCAACCGTTTCGGCTTCTAAGAGCTTCATGGCTTCATTGGGCCAATAAACACTCAACCATCCGTCGGGTGCTGTGCGCCCATCATTTAGCGATACTCGCTTGTTCACCTAAATGTATATTCCGAGCAAAGAGCGGACCAGCACGAACTCCAACCCATCTAACAGCCGGCACCAGGGCAAAGTTCGCGCAACTACAGCGTATCGCTCAATCGGAAGTCTTCCATTCCTCATTAACAGGACTAGTCGGATCCTCGAACCTCAGAACCGAGCCGTGCAACTGACTTTCTTTCTTTTTTGCGCTAGAGCTAACGAGGGCTTCGTTAAGCACCTCCGTCACCGCTTCGTCAAAGGTGATCTCGCCGTTGATAACTCGTTCTTGAATGAGCCTTGACGATGCGTTGAGCGTCGCGCCCTCGAGGTTGCAGATAGCGTTCGCACTATCAAAAGAAAGCTGGAGGCGCCGCCGACGTTTCTCATGTTCCATCACATGCTCCATAGTTAAGGTTCATGACTTGTATCGAGGATTCTAACGGTCGGAATCGAGTCAGAGTCGCGATGACGGCCTGGACTCGTCTGACACCTAGTGTTCGATCGAGTCCAAGTGGTCGTTGCCGACTGCGCGCTTCCTTTGCGATGACGAAATCTGTGATCCTACCCATCGTACGGTAAAAAGTGCTTTAACCAAGGGTGCGAAAAATAGCCTAGTCCCATCTTTCGCCGCAGCGCAAAACTCCATTAAAAAGCTCTTCTCCAATTCATTTCTCCGTTCGTTTCCGATAACGAGATAGGCTCACATGGACAACGGACCAATTCACTAGGCAGGCTGGGACTAATGCTCCTGATTGATCGCGGTCATGTTGTGAGAAAGAGGTGCAGAGCAAACCCATATGGATTTGACGTTAGATAGTGGATCAGATTCGCGTTCAATGACACCGCCAACCCTGAACACGCCCTTGTCCGTATTGATTACGTAGACCTCAAGGCCATCCTCATCGACGGCAGTGTAAACCGCATGAATCTCGCGGAGTTCAGGCTTTTTGTCGAACGCAAAAGCTGGTTCTTGAATCAGCTTCATAAGCAGCGGAGTTCTGTGTTCGATGAAGCCAAGCGCAGTTTGCAGATTGTCGAACCTGAAGCGCCGCAGAATAGGTTCGCCCCCATTTGGGAGCGGCATTACGACATCTAGTCGGTAAATCGCCACGTTAGCGCGGCACTTCTTCGAGA
>Ga0102587_1002536_pt1 | contig 10404 bp, 10 predicted proteins | sample AraplaF_Col_mTSA_FD_76853 | JGI IMG/M metagenome (GOLD analysis project Ga0102587, IMG submission 76853) | Arabidopsis root microbial communities from the University of North Carolina, USA - plate scrape MF_Col_mTSA (SPADES assembly) (version 2) | ecosystem: Host-associated > Plants > Roots >... | reverse complement strand
CCTCGCCAAGATCGGCGTCAAGCTCACCGAGCTGCGCAAGGACCAGGCCGACTACATCGGCGTGAAGCAGGAAGGCCCGTACAAGAGCGACCACTACCGCTACTGATCCGGCGCGTCCGCCAGGAACGCAAGAAGCCCCGGAGCAATCCGGGGCTTCTTTGTTTCTGGTGCCTGAGAGTGCGGCGGCCGCCTCGCGCGCCGAGACTACGCGGCGACGACCTTGATCGTCGTCCTGAATACGTCCTTGTTCGGATTGGCGACGGCGATGGTGAGCTCGCCAGTATTGTGTACATCTTCTTCGAGCAGGGTGATCTTTCCCTCGGTTGCGCTCAACCTCTTGAAAGCCCGGTCCTTGCCGTTGACGGTTGCCTTCGTCTCGGTCAGGAAGCCGCTTCCGGTGACAGTCAGCTCCTCCAACTTTCCTTGCGTCAGCTTGGCCGGGGCAACCTTGAGCTCGACCTCTCTCGCGTTGAGAGGGTTGTCGCGGTCTATCGGCTTCCTCATCGCAAAAACCGCGTCGAAGACGGCGCCCAGCTTGTCGGTTGCCTGCTTGGAGAACATCCCCGCCAGGGCTGCGAAAGCGGCCATCCCGTAGGGATTCAACTGCAGGGTGGAATTGGCGGGCACCGACTGTGCCGCAGACCCGTTCGAAAGAGTTGGAAGGAGAAGGCCGCCCCGAACGATGAAGTAGAAGAGCACAGCAAGCGTCATTCCGATCGGCACGCGCAAGATCATGAACCACAGCCAATTCGTGCTCAGCTGGCGATTGCCGACGTAATCTCCGAACGACGTCATGGTGTGCGTGAGGCTGCCGAGTGCCCCGGCGACCATCACGGTAAAGAGCATCTGCTTGTCGGGCTCCCAGGAATGGCGCGAAAAGAAGATGTGAAAGTCCTTGAATGCGTGACCGCTGCCTTGTGGACCGCCGGATTCGAGGATGGGCCAAGTCGCGATCAGCAAATAGAAGAACAGCACCGTTATGATCAGGTAGAGCGCTCCCATGACGTTGACGGCGTGATTGGAGGGCGGCGTGATTAATTCAGCCTTGACGTCGCCGGCGGCGGCGTCAGCGCTACGATCTGCCATGACAACCTCAATGCAAATGAATTGAAAGAGTAGCCTGAAATTGATCGCGTTATAGTAGATGTAAAAGTTTGGTGCAACTACGCACGCCGTTGCTGCGACTAACCGGCGCGCCGGTCCTTGCATCCAGCCCTTGCATGACGTCTGCCGCAGCGCACTCAACGGCGCGGCCAGCGCCTTTATGGATTGACTGGTTGTATCCGGGGCCGGACAATCCGCCGCGGCGGAGGGAAACCATGCAACAAGAACATTTCGACGTCCTCATCGTCGGTGCCGGGCTATCAGGTATCGGTGCGGGCTATCATTTGCAGGCCAAGTGCCCGGGCAAGAGCTACGTCATCCTGGAGGGCCGCGACTGTATCGGCGGCACCTGGGACCTGTTCCGCTACCCCGGCATCCGCTCCGACAGCGACATGTTCACGCTCGGCTATTCCTTCAAGCCGTGGACCGATCCGAAGGCGATCGCCGACGGGCCGCAGATCCTGAACTATGTGCGCGAGACCGCGACCGAGAACGGCATCGACAAGCACATCCGCTTCCGCCACCGCGTCAAGCGCGCCTCGTGGTCGACGCCGGACGCGCGCTGGACGGTGGAAGCCGAGCGCATCACGGGCGAGGGCGCGAGCGAGCTCGTGCGCTTCACCTGCAATTTCCTGTTCATGTGCTCGGGCTATTACAAATACGAGGCGGGCTACACGCCGGAGTTCAGGGGCGCCGGGGATTTCGCCGGCCGCATCGTGCACCCCCAGAAATGGACCGAGGACATCGACTATGCGGGCAAGCGCGTCGTCGTGATCGGCTCGGGTGCGACCGCGGTCACGCTGGTGCCGGAGCTCGCCAAGAAGGCGGCGCAGGTCACCATGCTGCAGCGCTCCCCGACCTATGTGGTGTCGCGTCCGGCGCAGGATCCCGTCGCCAACAAGCTGCGCCGCAATCTGCCGGCCCGGCTCGCCTATCATCTGATCCGCTGGCGTAACGTGATGTGGGGGATGTTTTTCTTCCAGCTCAGCCGGCGCCGGCCGGACAAGGTGAAGAATCTGATCCTCGGCGGCGTCCGCATGGCGCTCGGCCCCGACTACGACGTCGCGACCCATTTCACGCCGCGCTACAATCCCTGGGACCAGCGGCTGTGTCTGGTGCCCGACGGCGATCTCTTCAAGGCGATCCGCGAGCAGCGCGCCTCCGTCGTCACCAGCGAGATCGACACGTTTACGCGCGACGGTATTCGCCTGAAGGACGGAAGCGAGCTTGCGGCCGACATCATCGTGACCGCGACCGGGCTGGTGCTCCAGGTCGTCGGCGGCCTGGAGGTCAGTGTCGACGGGCGCGCCGTCGATTTCGCCAATACGCTGACATACAAGGGCATGATGTATGCCGACGTGCCCAACATGGCCTCGGCCTTCGGCTACACCAACGCGTCCTGGACGCTGAAATGCGATCTCACCTGCGAGTATGTCTGCCGTCTCATCAACTACATGGACCGGCACAATTTCCGCCAGTGCATGCCGCACAATGACGACCCCGAGATCACCGCGCAGCCCTCGCTCGATTTCACCTCGGGCTATGTGCAGCGCTCGGTGGCCAAGATGCCGAAGCAGGGCTCGAAGCAGCCGTGGCGGCTGTACCAGAACTACGCGCTCGACATCGTCACCCTGCGCTTCGGCCGGATCGACGATGGCGTGATGCGATACTCCTGATCGCGCCGTCGTTACCGGGCAAGATGGCAATGCGTCGTTTTGCGTATACGGCCGCCGGGCTGAATCGGCCAAGCTGGCGGACGGTTAACGCCGGATTTACGGATGGGTCCTAGCCTGTCTCGGCCGGGGTGACTCGCAAGGCCGAGGTAAGCCCAATGGAAGCCCAGAGAATCGCCGTCGACGCCGTCGTCGCGCTGACCGATTGCGACCGCGACGCCGTCATCGCCTTCATCCGCCGGCTCTATCTCGCCGGCGTCACGGATCCCAAGCGCCTGACCTTCAAGGGCCTCCAGGCGCTGTCGCGGGCGTAATTTGGCCGATCGGCCGCCGCCCGGTTCCCTCGTTTGCTCTCCCCAGTGTGAACGGCAACCTGCCGCTGAGTGTCTTGTCGCACCCGTTCGGCGGGAGTAGATCACGTCCCCGGCTGGGTTCACTGGGGAACGGGGAAATGTTGAAGCAGCTTTTTGCGCCGCAACTTGTCATTCTTTATGTGCTGGCGGCCTCGACGATTTACGTCCACTTCCGCGGCAAGCAGCGGTTGCGCTTCGCGCGCCAGCTCGGCGATCACTCGACCTATCTCGCGCCTTATAATGTGCTGATGTATGCGGGCTCGGCGGTGCCGAACAAGCCGGTGATCCCGGTCGAGCAGTTTCCGGAGCTGAAGCCGCTCAGCGAGAACTGGGAGACCATCCGCGACGAGGCCGTGCGTCTGTTCGACGAGGGATTCATCCGCGCGGCCGCCAAGAACAACGACTGGGGCTTCTACTCGTTCTTCAAGAGCGGCTGGAAGCGGTTTTACCTGAAATGGTATGACGACTTCCTGCCGTCGGCAAACACGCTGTGCCCGAAGACGGTAGAGCTGCTCAAGTCGATCCCGAGCGTACACGGCGCGATGTTCGCGATGCTGCCGCCGGGCGGCAAGCTGGGCGCGCACCGCGATCCCTTCGCGGGCTCGCTGCGTTACCATCTCGGCCTGGTCACGCCGAACTCGAACAAGTGCCGCATCCTGGTCGACGGCGTCGAATGCGTCTGGCGCGACGGCGAGGCCTTCATGTTCGACGAGACCTTCATCCACAGCGCCGAGAATGCGACCGACGTCAACCGCATCATCCTGTTCTGCGACGTCGAGCGTCCGATGAAGTACGGCTTCATGACCGCGATCAACCGCTGGGTCAGCCATCACATCGTCAAGGCGTCGGCGACCCAGAACGTCGAGGGCGAGAATGTCGGCGTCCTCAACAAGGTGTTCGGCAAGCTCTACGAGATCCATCTTGCCAGCCGCAAGGTCAAGGAGTGGAACCGCAACGTCTACTACACGCTGAAATACTCGCTGACGGCACTGATCCTCGGCCTCATCGTGTGGTCGGCGCTGAAGTGATGTCGGTCCGTAGGGTGGGATTAGCCCGCGGCTGCGCGAAGCGCAGTCCGCCGGCGTAATCCGCCGTCCGGTGCATCCAATCGACGCGTCCTATGTCGGGCGATGCGCTGGCGGATTACGCTGCGCTAATCCGCCCTGCGATCACAGGATTTGTCAGCTTTTTCAGTGATGGTGCTTGTGCCCAGCGGAGCTATCAGCGCGTTGATAACCTCGCAGCTCCGCATATCGCTGCATCTGGCTCTGATCGAGCAAGGCCGCGGTCGACAGATGATATTTGAGGTGGCTCTCGCGGAGCTGCCCCTGCGTTTCGGCAATGGCCGCAATACTCGTCTTGAGCGCTTCCGATGTGATCGCGCGGGAGGAGAAAAGGTCTTCCAGCGCTCTCTCTTGTTCGACGAGCTTGTGACCCAGTGGAACGGTTTCCTGCTTCATGGCATCGAACAGCCGCCGGACCTCGACGCGTTGATCGGCGGTCAGGTCGAGACGATCACCTAGCTCGATCACGTGGCTGGGACCGGGATATCCATTGAGCTCTGCGGCAAGAGCGAGGCCCATCCCGCGGCCGGCGCGAAGATCGTCGATGTGCTGCTGCGACAGCGCCTTGATGGGGCGTCCTTCAAGCCCGGCATAGGGCTGGCTGGACTGTGCGCTGGCGGCGCTAAAGCTGAGGAGAAGAGAGGCCGCAAGCAGAAGGAGGCGGTTCATGAGTCTGGCTCCATCAAATCGAGCGAGCTGATGCCGAAGCATCGGACCCGGCTGCGAGTTATCCCTATCGCGATCGAGCGATCCCGGAGTGCAAATCTTGCTGGATGGTCCGGCCCATGGCAACAAAGATCGCCGTGATGAAGTGCCCAATGTGGAGCAGGCGATGGCCTCCTTGCCGACCGCGAACGCCGAGATCGTGCAGTTTTTCCGCCAATGGCTGGATACCTTCGCAGGCTATGTCCGCGAGGTCGACTATGCCTCGGCGCGGCCGCTCTTCCATCCCGATGTGCTGGCCTTCGGCACGCACAACGATGTCATCCCCGGCCTCGATCAGTGGGTCACGACGCAATGGGACAATGTCTGGCCGAAGACGGCCGACTTCCGTTTCGTGCTCGATCAGGCCTCGATCCTGGCATCGCCCGACGGCACGATGGCCACGGTGATCGCGCCGTGGACCAGCACGGGCTATCATCCCGACGGCAGGACGTTTCCGCGTCCGGGACGCGCGACCATGGTGTTTGCGAGGAACGGCGACGGCTGGCTGTGCGTGCATTCGCACATGTCGCTGAACCGCGGGGTGCCGCAGGCCAGCCACGCCAACCGGCCGGTGAAGGCCTGGTGAAAAGCAATTGGTGAAAAACAAAAAGGCCCCGGACGTGTCCGGGGCCCTCTGATTTCAGGTCGCCGTAAGCCTTACTCTGGCTGACCGATGCTTACCTTCAGCGTGCCGACGCCGTCGACGCCACATTCGAGCTTGTCGCCGGGCTGGAGCTGGGAGACGCCGGCGGGGGTGCCGGTCATGATGATGTCGCCGGCGGCGAGCTTCACCTGCTGCGACAGCTGCCAGATGATCTCGGGCACGTTCCAGATCAGCTCGGTGAGATCGCCCTTCTGAGCTTCCTTGCCGTTGACCGTGAGCCAGATCTTGCCCTTGGCGGGATGGCCGATCTTGGAGGACGGCTGAATCGCGGAGCAGGGGGCGGAGCCGTCGAACGACTTGCCGATCTCCCACGGACGCTCCTTCTTGCGCGAGGCGATCTGGAGGTCGCGGCGGGTGAGGTCGATGCCGACGGCGTAGCCATAGACGTGGTCGAGCGCCTTGTCGGCGGGGATGTTGAGGCCGCCGCTCTTCATCGCGACGATCAGCTCGACCTCGTGATGCAGATCCTTGGTCAGCGGCGGATAGGGGATCGTGGCGCCGTCGGGCACCAGCATGTCGGCGTGCTTGGCGAAGAAGAACGGCGGGGCGCGCTCGTCGTTGCCCATCTCGCGGATGTGCTCGAGATAGTTGCGGCCGACGCACCAGATGCGGCGAACCGGATATCGGCCGCTTTCCCCGACGACGGGAAGCGAAGCCTGGGGCGGAAGCGGGATGACGTAGGAGGCGGCGTTCATGAAGCGGTCTCGCTGCTCTTGGTGGGGTGGAACGAACTCTATGCGGTTGCGCTGATCGGCGCCAGAGCGCCGGAATGATGGTGTTGCAGACGGAAGAACGAGGCGTAGCGGCCGCCGCGGCGGAGCAGCTCGTCATGCCGGCCCTGCTCGACGATCTCGCCGCCCTCGACCACCAGGATGGCATCGGCATGCATGATGGTGTGCAGGCGATGCGCGATCACGATGGTGGTGCGGTCCCGGCAGAGATGCTCGATCGCCTCCTGCACCTGCCGCTCGGACTCCGAATCCAGCGCGGCGGTGGCTTCGTCCAGCAGGATGACCGGCGCGTTCTTGATCAGCGCGCGCGCCACCGCGATGCGCTGGCGCTGGCCGCCGGACAGCTGTGTGCCGTGCTCGCCGACCGGCGTGTCGTAGCCGAGCGGGAAGCCCATGATGAAATCATGCGCGCAGGCCGCCTTGGCGGCGTCGATGATTTCGTTCTCGGTCGCGCCCGGTTTGCCGAAGGCGATGTTGTTGCGGATGGTGTCGCGGAACAGATAGACGTCCTGGCCGACATAGGCGGTCTGGGCGCGCAGCGATTTGCGCGAGACCGCGCCGATCGACTGGCCGTCGATCACGATGTCCCCTTGCGTCACCTCATGGAAGCGCAGCAGCAACGCGAGCACGGTCGATTTGCCGCCGCCGGAGGGCCCGACCAGCGCGGTGACCTTGCCGGGCTCGGCAACGAAGCTCATGCGGTTGAGCACGGTCTCGCCGCTGCGGTAGGAGAAGCTGACGTCACGCAGCTCGATCCGCGCATCGGTGAGCTTCAGCGCCGGCTTGTCGTCGTCGGAGCGCTCGCTGGCCGGGCTGTCGACGACCTCCAGCAGCATCCGGGCGCCGACCAGCTGGCTGTTCAAATCGATGTTGAGCCGCGCCAGCCGCTTGGCCGGCTCGGTCGCCATCAGGAAGGCGGTCATGAAGGAGAAGAACGCGCCGGGCGTGGCGTTGAGCGCGACCACGCTGTAGCCGCCGTACATCAGGCAGCCCGCGACCGCGAAGCCGCCGAGCATCTCCATCAGCGGGTTGGAGCGGTTGGCGACGCGCGCCATCTTGTTGGCATTGCGCTCGACGATCGCGATGTTCTCGTCGATGCGCTTCTGCATGGTGTCTTCGAGCGTGAAAGCCTTCACCGTGCGAATGCCCTGCAGCGATTCCTGCATGGTCTCCATGATGTCGGCGGTGCCGGTGAACTGGTTGAAGGCGAGGCCCTTGATGCGCTTGACCAGCTTGCGCAGCACCAGCATCGCCGGCGGCACCGCGACGAGGCCGATGAACGACATCAGCGGATCCTGCCACACCATCACGCCGATCATGGCGAGCAGCATCAACAGGTCGCGCCCGATGGCGTTGACCAGCATGTTGAGCACGTCGGTGATCGACTTGGCGCCGGCCGTCAGCCGCGCCAGGAATTCGGAGGAATGCCGCTCGGAGAAGAAGCCGACGCTCTCGCGCATCAGCTTTGCGAACAGCTGGCGCTGGTTGGTGGCGAGGATGGCGTTCGAGATCTTGGTGAGGATCACCATGTGGCCGTAAGTCGCCACGCCCTTGATGAAGAGCAGCAGCACCGTGATCCCCGAGAACATCGCGATGCCCGGGATGTTCTTGTCGACATAGGCCTGGTTGATGACCTGGCCCAGCACATAGGTCGCGATGGCGGTCGCGCCCGCGGCGACCGCCATCAGCGCGAAGGCGACGAGGTAGCGCCGCCAGTAGACGATGCCCTGTTCGGTGACGAGGCGGCGAATCAGGGTCGCTGCTGCATAGGGATCGTCGGTGATTTTCTTTGGAAACTGCGCCATCCGGTGTCCATTGACGGCGCAGGACAAAGCCTGCCCGCGCGTCAGGGATCGATGGGCCTCTGTGCCCGCTCAAGCCGGGCTTTTCAAGCCCAATTAAGGGCTTGCGTCGGACGGGAATCTAGGCCGAGGCGGCGTGGCGGAGCTCACCATGGCGCTCGTGGAACAGCTTGTCCTCCCACGCCAGCGCATGGGCGGCGATGGTCTCGAGGTCCTCGTATTGCGGCCTCCAGTCGAGCAGGCTGCGGATGCGGCTGGTGTCGGCGACCATGGTCATGATGTCGCCCGGCCGGCGCGGGGCGTATTGCACGGCGAAGCTGCGGCCCGAAACCCGCCTCACGGCGTCGATCGTCTCCAACACCGAATAGCCGCGGCCGTAGCCGCAATTGAGCGTCGTCGAGGCGCCGCCATTGCGCAAATAGGCGAGAGCCGAGCGATGCGCCTGCGACAGGTCGGTGACGTGGATGAAGTCGCGGATGCAGCTGCCGTCGGGGGTCGGATAATCGGTGCCGAACACGTCGATCTTGGCGCGCTGGCCGGTTGCGGCTTCCACCGCGATCTTGAGCAGATGCGTGGCGCCGGCGGTGGCAAGACCGATGCGGGCCTGCGGGTCGGCGCCGGCGACGTTGAAATAGCGCAAGGTCACGTACTGCATGCCGTAGGCGGCGGCGACGTCGTGCAGCATGATCTCGGTCATCAGCTTCGACGAGCCGTAAGGCGACAGCGGCCGCGTCGGCGCGTGTTCGGGGACGGGCACCTGATCCGGATTGCCGTAGACGGCGGCGGTCGAGGAGAAGATGAAGCGATTGATGCCGCGCTTCACTGCGACGTTGAGCAGGTTGCGCGCGGTCATGAAGTTGTTGCGGTAATAGCCGAGCGGATCGCGCATCGAGTCCGGGACGACGACGGAGCCGGCGAAATGGATGATGCTCTCGATGTCGTGCTGGGCGATCACGCCCTCGAGCAGGTTCTCGTCGCCGGCATCGCCGATGAACAGCGGCACGCCCTCAGGCAGATAGGCGGAGAAACCGGTCGAGAGATCGTCGATCACGACGACGTCCTCGCCGGCTTCCGCCAGCGCGAGGACCGTGTGACTTCCGATATAGCCGGCGCCGCCGGTGACTAGCACAGTCATGATCTCACCCGTCTTCGATCAACGCGCAAAGCTAGCGCTTGCGTGGTGAAGAGGGGGTATCGGCAGCCCTGAACTGGTCACTATGCTTAATGTTGCGTATAGGGGGCCTGTGAAACGGAGCGTGACGTGGCGAATTCCCCCGGCGATCTCGAAGTGATCGTGCCAAATCTGCACAGGCGCTATTCCGGGGTCACCGCGACCAACCGGATGGTCGCGCCGCGGCTGGCGAAGCTGTATCGCGCCGCCTGGTTCGGCTCCGACGCGCCGGAGGGGATCGCGCGGCTCGGCGGGGCCGGGCTCTTCAAGCTCTGGCGCCGCAAGCAGCCCCTGATCTGGCATGCGCGGCGCAACAACGAGATGATCGCGGGCGTCGTGCTGCGCGCGCTCGGCTGGCCCTTGAAGCTCGTGTTCACCTCGGCGGCGCAGCGGCATCATAGCTGGATCACGCGCTGGCTGATCCGGCGCATGGACGCGATCATCGCGACGTCGGATCTCTCGGCCGCCTTCCTGAAGGTGGAAGCGACGGTGATCCCGCACGGCGTCGACACCGACGTTTACGCACCGCCGACAGATCGCGCCACTGCCTTCGCGGAAGCTGCGCTGCCGGGCCGCTACGCCATCGGCTGCTTCGGCCGCGTGCGTGCGCAGAAGGGCACCGATCTGTTCGTCGATGCGATGTGCCGCCTGTTGCCGCACCATCCGGATTTCACCGCCGTGATCGTCGGTCAGGTCACGGCCGAGCAGACGCCCTTTGCGAATGATCTGAAGAAGCGGATCGAGGCCGCCGGCCTGCAATCGCGCATCGTCATCACCGGCGAGTTGCCGATCGAAGACGTGCAGCGCTGGTATCAGCGGCTGACGATCTACGCCTTCACCTCGCGCAACGAAGGTTTTGGCCTGACGCTGATCGAAGCAATGGCGGCGGGCAGCGCGCTGGTCGCCGCGCGCGCCGGCGCGGCCGAGCTCGTGGTCGAGGATGGGTTAAGCGGCGTGCTGATCCCGACCGGCGATGCCGATGCGCTGGCGGCGGCGCTCGAGCCGTTGATGCGCGACGTGGCCGCGGCGACGGTGATGGGCGAACGGGGGCGGGCGCGGGTGCTCGCAAAGTTCAGTCTCGATGCGGAAGCGGCTCGGATCGGGGAGGTCTATCGGCCGCTGCTCTGACGTGCCGCG
>Ga0102587_1002534_pt1 | contig 10406 bp, 9 predicted proteins | sample AraplaF_Col_mTSA_FD_76853 | JGI IMG/M metagenome (GOLD analysis project Ga0102587, IMG submission 76853) | Arabidopsis root microbial communities from the University of North Carolina, USA - plate scrape MF_Col_mTSA (SPADES assembly) (version 2) | ecosystem: Host-associated > Plants > Roots >... | reverse complement strand
AATGCCACCTGCAGCGCCTTGCGGCCGTAGCCCTTGCCCTGGTGGAGCAGGTCCACCATCAGGCGCCAGACACCGAACTCGCCTGGCTGGCCTTCCAGTTTCAGGTCCACATACATCAGGAAGCCAACCAGATCCTCGCCCGCGTAGATGGCACGGGCCTGCATCTCCGGGTAAAAGCTGGCTTGCGCAATCGAATAAGAATTGCTGGCGATGTAATCGCGCTGGTGGTCCAGCAGCCGCAGGTCGGTGATGTCGTCGAAGTTCTGCCGGGTGACAGCTCTCAGTTGGATCTCCATGATTCCTTTCCTCCTTGCGCCGGGACCAAAAACAAAAACCCCGGCAAGTATCCTTACCGGGGTTTTCGTCGTGGGACGTCCGGCTCGGGGGTGGCAATTTGCCAGAAGCCCCGAGCGCACGCGCATCAGGGCTATCTGGTGTGCTTAATGCAGTTGATAGCGAAATTGCGCATGACTGTCCTTTCTTAATCTGGGTTATACAAAACTTACGAGCGCTGATTCTGCGCTCTACGCGAATGCAGTGTCAAGAAAAAATTTGTATAAATATTCACTCGGCATTCTTGTACAGGACATCGATGCGCTTGATGATCTTTTCGCTGAGCTTGGCGGCATTGGCGTAGCGTTCATGCAGCTGCGGCACAGTGATCGTGTTGCGCAACAGACGCTTGCCGTTCGGGGTCGCCAGGGCATGGTAGCGCTGCTCGATGCTGTCTCCCTGTGCAAGCGCGGAGTCGAGGTAGTTGCGCAGCTTTTCATGCCGGTTGCGCCAGCCGCCTTCCGACGTTTCGATCGCGCGGTGGTACGCCTGGTACAGCGTAAGGATATCGTTCAGCAGCTCCTCGTCTTCAATATTGATCAGCTTCCCGCTCGATTTGAAGCCTTCAAAGCGGCTACTGGTGGGGATGAAGAAGCGGTTGGAATACACATTGATCCACGCAGGTTCGAATTTCTCCGCATCCGGGCTGCCTTTCGGATCGAGTTCGGCCAGGTAACGGAACTGTGCATCGGATTCCCGATAGGCTCCCGGCAGCCAGTTCAGTTGCTTGATGTCGCCAGCCAGGTCGCCTTTCAATCCCAGCAGGAAAGTGCGTACCTGTTTCTGCTCATGGCGATGCTCGCTCATGCTGTGGAACCAGATGCTGATGCTGACCGCAAATACAATGATCACGATTTCCAGCGCGATCTCTTTCAACTTGTGCGCCAGTCCATGATGCTTGCTGGCCGCCATATTGATGACGTTCTTGCCGTGCTTTGCTACCTCGAGTTCTGCCATGGTGTCCCCGCTAGAAAGAGCTGGAAATGATAGCCGGGATTAACTTGCAAAATGTCACTCTTTATCACGCGTGCTCCACTATTTCCACGAGTTTGCTACCGTGAGTAGATGATGAGCATCTACAAGCACGCGCTATCGCTGCTGCTGGCCTGGCATGGCCTGGCCGGTGCAGCCGAGCCAAGCCGGATCAGCGTGCAGACGCTGGCGGCGGGCAAGGAAGTGGCGCGCATCATGCTGCCAATTGGCCAGCAGCATACGGTGCAAGTGGAAGCGAACCAGGTCGAGCAGGATAACCGCGGCACCACGCACGCGCGCGGCAATGTGCGCGTGACCATCCGCACCGGCGGCAATGGCGGCCCGGCCACCACTATCGTCGGCGAAGAAATCATCATCAAGCGCAAGGTGCTTGATACCCGCGAGCTCGCCGCCATCCGCGCGCTGGAAGCCATGGGCGCGCCAGGCAAGCGCGATGCGGCGCGCGACCGCAAGGAGCTGGCGCGGCTGAAGACCATCGTAGCCTCCCACGGCTGGCCCGGTGCCCGTTTTGCCGGCCCGGAACTGTCGCAGAATGCGTTCACTGTCCTGATGCGCATGCCCGAGAAGGAGCTGGAGGCCCTGCTGCCTGCCCTGCGCGAGGCGCAAGCACAGAACGACGTGCCGGGCTCGCAACTGGCGCAGGCCGAAGACCGGCTGCGCGTTGCCAAGGGCCTGCCGCAGCGCTACGGCACCCAGCTCGCCAGCGGCAAACCGACAGTCATAGAAGACGAAGGCGCGCTGGAAATCCGCCGCAAGATGATGGGGCTGCCGCCAATGCCGACGACTTCCGGCCATTAGCTATTCCGTGATGTAGAAGACTTCCCCGCGCGGCGAAAATGGCAGGCGACGCCCGTCGGCCAGCAGGTAGGCGTGGTCCATGCTGGTTTCCAGTTTGTCCTCGCACCAGCCGTCCGTCACTACCAGCACCGGGCCGTGCGCCGGCATTTCGCCTTTGCGCGCCAGGTCCCGCAGGTGATCGAAGCCTGGTTGCAGCACGGTTCCGCCGCGGCCGCGCAGGGTGAACCGGTCGAGCAGGTTTTCCGGTTCGACCCAGCCGCAGTCGTAAGCCACGGCATCGCAGCAGACCAGGCGCACGGCAATGACGTCACGCGCTATCGCGTAGCTGGCGATCGCGCCGAGCGCCTTGCCCAGCATGGCTGGTTCCATCGAGCCGGAAGTATCGAGCAGCACGCCGAAGACCCGGCTCTTGCGTTCCTCTTCTGGAGGCTTCGACAGCGAAGGACGCGGGATGTCGGGCGTGGCACCCTGCCGGCGCGATGGGCGTGCGTAGCTACGGCGCATTTCCAGCGGCGGGAAGCGCTCGTCGAACCAGTGCGCCAGCCGTGCATCCCACGGAATCGGCGGCTGCGACAGGCTGCGTATTTCTTCCAGCAGGCCGGCGGGAACGGTGCCGCGGCGGCCATCGTATTCCCAGCGGTCCATGCCTTGCGCCAGCGCACGGCGGCAATACTCTTCTGCGTCGGTGAACTGTGCACCTCTATCTTCACCCAGCAAATCAGGCTGGCCTGCGCCACGCAGCGTGGCCAGTTTGCGTGCGCGGCGAATATCGCGTGCCAGGCCGTCGTAGATTTCGTCGGCGGACTGCCCTGCCAGGTCGGGATCATGCAGCATGCCGATGGCTGGCGGTGACCCAACCTGCATCTCCAGCAGCCAGCTATTGATCGCAAAATCGCAGGCGACATTCCACAGCACCGGATCGCGCCCTCGCCGTCGCGACGCGTGGTTGAGGCCAGCATGCAGCAATTCATGGGCGAGCACGAACAGCGTTTCCTCGTCGTTGAGGCCAGCCGCTGGGTTGATCCAGATGCGGCGCGCCCCGACATCGATGGCAGCGACGCGAATATCGTACTGCTGGCAGATACGGATATCGTTCTCCAGGTCGAAGCTGGCAGCCAGGGCGCCCAGCAAGGGATAACGGTCCATCATGCGGCGCCTTGCCCGATGTTCACGGCTTTGCGGATTGGCAGCCTGCCCGGCAGGAGCGCCGCCGGCGATGGCAAGCGCGCGGCCGACACCGCGCGCAATGCCGTCTGCCAGCAGTTCGTGCCAGGGTGTTGGCGCCTGGCGCCGCCATGACACCGGCCTTTCGTCGAGCGCCACAAACAGCGAAGCACCGCCAGCAGTTTCTGCGTGCCAGGCCTGCAGCGGCGCGGGGCAGCCGTCGATGCAAAAGCGCTGCAGCAAGGTTTCCACGCTGGCGTCATCGCATTCGGGTAAACGCCATTCTTCCGGCAATTCACCGAGCTTCAATTCAGCACAGAATCGCCATGCCGACACCAGCGCGGCCACCTCCCACAGCGCCGCCGGCTCGCGGCGCCGCACCAGTCCAAGTCCAAGGGAGGAAAGGGCAATGCCAATGACGCGCGCCCATTCGGACGGCTGTGCGCGCCGCTTTGGATGCAGCCATACCGTGCCGCCCGGCGAGACTGCGAACCACCCCTTGGCAGGAACAAACTGCTGCGTCGAGTCGGCGCGGAAATCGACCTGCCCCGCAATGGCGCCCAGCACCGGATGCGCCAGCACCTGGGCAATCCCAGCCTGGCGCGCAGCCGCGGCCGGATCCAGCTTCTTTTCCTTGCTCATGCGGATTCCTTCTGGCTGCGGCCGGCCAGCCGCGGCAAGTCGCGCGCCACTTCGACCAGGAACCATGCAGGCAGGCGGCGGCCTTGCGCATCTTCGCCGAGCAACGATTGTGCGATTTCGACGCTGATACGGGCCAGGTCGCGCAGCATATCCTTGGCGCAGATCGACAAGGCCTGATGCGCGCTGCGTACAGCCGACTCTTCCCCCGGCAACTCTTTCAGCAGGTGCGCGCGGAACGATTGCGCCAGGAAGTACAGCACGTCGCGATCCGACGGCGCATCGGGCCAGCTCTGCTCGCCCTTGATGATGGCATGCAGGCCGTGCTTGTGCCGCAGCTGCTTGAGAAAGCCTTTGAAGTTGCCGGCATGGTTTGGCGACAGCAAGCCGTAGGCCAGCGCATCCAGCATATCGTCGCCGGCCTCTTCGCCAAAGGAGTGCAGCGCGTCGGACAGCATATGCCAGCTGCGCGGCGTAGAGAAAGGCTCCTCATGCTTCGGCGGCTCGCTCCACAGGTGGTCGGGACGCAACTGGATGTACTCCAGCACCCAGGGATGAATGCCTCCTTCGCCGTTCGCCCATTCCAGCCACTGGCGGTGGTCGGAGCGCAGGTGGATATGCGCCATGCGGTTCACCAGTGCAGACGGCATCGGCTTGACGATCGCGGCATCCTTGGCGCGATTGCCCGCGCCAATCACGATGGTGCCTTTGGGAAGGCTGTATTCTCCGATGCGCTGGTCCAGGATCAGCGAATAGAATGCCTTCTGGATCTCGTGCGACGAAGCATTCAGTTCGTCCAGGAACAGCACGAAAGGCTCATCGCGAACGATGTTCGCCGGCGGGAAGAAGCGCGAGCACTTGCCGTCGATTTGCGGAATGCCCAGCAAATCTTCCGGCGCAAGCTGGCTACCCAGCAGGGAGACGCACTCCATGCCGACTGCTTCCGCAAAGCGGCGCACCAGGGCGCTCTTGCCGATGCCCGGCGGGCCCCACATGAATACCGGGCGGGTAATCGCAACGTGCAGCAGGAAGTCGATCGCCTGCTGCTGGTTCAACATGATTGCCGATTGCATGCGCTTACTCCTCCCGTTCCAGTTGGCGGCGCAGTTGCTGCTTCAGCGCGCGCCGCGACTGTTCGACGCGCTGGTGGCCGCCGGCCTTACGCTGGCGCGCCAGCACGGCCAGCGGGTTGCGCGGCTTGGGTAGTTTGATGGTTACCTTCATTGCTTATCCTTTCACGCACACGACTTGCTTCAGCGTGTGCACGATTTCGACGAGGTCGGACTGATGCGCCATGACCTGGTCAATGTCTTTGTAGGCGGCGGGGATTTCATCCACCACGCCGCCATCCTTGCGGCATTCGATGCCCTGCGTCTGTTCGGCCAGGTCGAAACGGTTGAATTTGCGTTTCGCCTCGCTGCGGCTCATGCGTCGTCCGGCGCCGTGCGAGCAGGAGCAGAACGATTCCTCGTTGCCCTTGCCGCGCACGATGTAGCTGCGGGCACCCATGCTGCCGGGGATGATTCCCAGCTCGCCCTCACGGGCCGAGATGGCGCCCTTGCGGGTGACGTACAGCTTGTGGCCGAAGTGCGATTCCTGCGCCACGTAGTTGTGGTGGCAGTTGATCGCCTCGCCGTCGAGCTTGAACGGCGGGACGTGCGGCTCCAGTGCAGCCACCACGCAGCGCATCATTTCGCGCCGGTTCAGCATGGCGTAGTCCTGGGCCCAGTCCACTGCTTCCACATAGTCGTCGAACAGCTCCGAGCCTTCGCTGAAGTAGGACAGGTCGCGGTCCGGCAGGTTCACCTTATGCCGCATCATTTCCTTACGTGCAGCGGAAATGAAGTAGCGGCCGATGACATTGCCGATGCCGCGCGAGCCCGAATGCAGCATGATCCAGACGCGCTGCTCTTCATCGATACACAACTCGATGAAGTGGTTGCCGCCGCCGAGGGTGCCGAGCTGGCAGATCCAGGTCTGCGCGAACTTGTGCTGCATCTTCATGATGCCCTTGTGGCGCGCCACGATGCGGTCCAGGCGGTCGTTCAGCGGACGTCCGACGCGGGCGTGGGCCGAGCCGCGCACTTTGTCGAACGCATGCTGCTCGAAACCGACCGGCACCAGCGTTTCGATCGCGCTGCGCACGCGCGCCAGGTTGTCGGGCAACTGGCTCGCAACCAGCGTGGTGCGCACGGCGTTCATGCCGCAGCCGATGTCGACGCCGACAGCGGCAGGGATGATGGCGCCGCGCGTCGGGATCACGCTGCCGACAGTTGCGCCGATGCCGGCGTGTACGTCGGGCATGGCTGCCACGTGCGGATGCACGATGGGCAGGTTCGAAATATTCAGCAGTTGCTGGATGGCCGAATGATCAATGTCATCCGTATAGATGTGCACAGGCACCAGGCCTTTGTGCAGGCTTTGCTTAATTGGCATAACGTCTTTCGTTATGCCGGGGCTGTGAAAACAAAAACCCCGGCAAGTTTCCTGGCCGGGGTTCGTGTTGGAAGAACGACCGGCTCGGGTGGCTTGATTGCCTGCCCCGAGCGCTCGCGCTGCGGGGCTATCTCATTTGCAGATTGTGGATAGCCGTACGTGGCATGGTCGTCCTTTCGAAAATGGGGTTAGTAAAAAATCAGTGGACGCGATTCTGCGCTCATTGCAAACCGTGTGTCAAGAAAAATCTTCAGCACCCTCAGTCAATCAGTTCTTGTCGTCAATCTTTTCCGCGGGCTTGATGCGGCCCTCTTTAATTGGCCAGATCAGACTATTTTGAGTCGTGATGAGGTAAATGGAATGACCGCTCCAAAGCTGCCAGAACACATGTGCTTCGGTCGGCTGCGGATCGAGCAAATGCGATACGGTCAGCGCTTTAGTATCGGCATTCGTCTGGAAGCTGATGCAGCTTTTGCTGAAGGCTCGGTTGGCGGTCATTATGCGGCCAGTTGCATCGGTATCGACGCGATATGTGCCTCCGTATGGAACCACATCGTCTTGCGTCGTACCCGGAAGTAGATAGACTTGCCAACCACCTGGCTTGGGCAACACCACGGAGTTGTAGTTCTGCGCGCATGGCTGGAATTCGGAATTCATCCCGGTTTCGCGCGCGTTGGCTGCATGCTCCTCATACTCGCTCAGCGCCTGTGGAACTTCGTACTGCGAAACGGTGCCGAACAAACGTCCATCCGGTCCGACTGCCGCGCGGTACCAGGCATACAGGCCGTCACCTTCACCCCTTCCGTAAAACGTGACGACGATCACGCCTCCTTTTGCTTCCGTTATGTAGCCTTTCACGCGCTGACGCACAGTTGACGTCATCAAGGGCACAACCTCGTCGCTCACGATGGAAGCTGCATGATCGTGAATGTAGATTTGCAGGCCGCGTTCTTCGGCGGCCTTCAATGCAGCCTGGTCGGGCTGCTGCGCATGCGCAGCAGCGGCAATCACCGTTGCGAGGAAAGCGGCGTGGATTATTTTCACGAGTTGGTTCAATTGCCGTGTAGTTGCGTCCATTCTTCCATGCTGCTCGGCGTGAAGTCGTCCTTCGACTTTCGCAAGACCGATTTCTCTTTCCCGACCTTTGCGAATGGTGGGTAGCCATCCTGCTCGATGAATTCGCCCTGAAGCGCGCGCGGTTTCAGTTTTCCGGAGAAGGTCAGAATTCTCTTTGCATCCCGGCCCTCACGTGGGAGGCCTTTGAAATGTTCGGTGCCTCGGGAGTAGTCCGCTTTGAATGAAATCTTCCCTTCCTTTTCGTCCAGGGAAATGTCGTACAGTTTTGCCGACGCCGGCTCGGCGGACCCGATCGCGACTCCGATGTCGCCGAAAAGGGTGCCGCCATTCTTATACAGGCTCACATAGTATCCGGATACAGCATGAGGGTCTTCGCCATCGCTCCACACCTGGTTCGAATAATGGCCAACCAGCGATGGCGCCGTTATTCCTGCCTCGCGGACATAAGACGTCACTGAATCGTTTTCATGCGCAGCAATCGTCCTTAACACCTCGGGACTGTTTTTGTACTTTTTCTTCAAGGCCTTACTTTGCGCTTGCGCGCCTCCGCAATACTTCATGACGGAACGCTGAATTCTTTTCCGATCGCTTTCGGCTAACTCGCTATCCCATTCCCCAGCTACATGTTGACACGTATCGGCGTAACGAATAAAACCCTGCACATCAGCATTTTCGCCAACCGCAGCAATGCTGCTGGTAGCGAGCCCAACTGCGATCATCAGTATTGCGACTGTTAATTTCATCTAACTCGTCCACCTTCACCATTATTGCGATAATAATAACTGATCGAAGAGATTGCCCGCGTACAATATTTGCTGCAATGTTCAGGAGATGGGAATGATATGTTGTCGCCTCGCGTCCGCGTTCGCACTTGCTGTGGCATGCGCCAGTGCCAGCGCGGAGAACCTGATTAAGGCGTATGCAGACAAGGCAAGAAACGTCCACGTCGTCACAGCGTCCGGCAAGGACATCAAGTTGACGACGGACCGGCGGGCGGACGACGTGCGGCTCTCGCCCAATGGCGAGTCTGCAGCCTGGCTCGTGCTTTCGTATTTCGCCGCAGATGGCAGGAAATGGCCCACCGAGCTGCATGTTTATCACGGCGGCCGCACGCGCTCCAGCAAGTGCGGGCTGATTATTCGCGAATATTGGTTCTGGAAGAACGGCACGCATGTCGCCACCGATTGCGGCGGCCTCCATTTCGCCGGGATCGAAACGCTGTATGACGTGCGCACGATGAAAGAGGTCGACAGCTTCGACCAGGCGGAAGTGCCGGTCGAAAAGCGGCCGGAGTGGTCAACGGCGGACAAGGAATAAAAAACGCGTCCCGTGGGACGCGTTTTTTGTGGAAGCGGTAAAGCTTAGCCGTTCAGGCGCTGCTCCAGCTTGGCCATATTGTCCTTCAGCTCTTGCGGCAGGTGGTATGCCAGCTTCTCGAACAGTTCAGCGTGCAGCTTCAGTTCTGCGCGCCATGCGTCCTTGTCGATCGAGGTGATGGTCTCGAACTCCTCGGCGGTGAATGGCAGGCCGTCCCAGGTGATGTCGCCGTAGCGCGGGGTGGTGCCGAAGATGTTTTCGACGCCGCCGCCATTGCCTTCAACGCGCTCCAGCATCCACTTCAGCACGCGCATATTGTCGCCGAAGCCTGGCCATACGAAGTGGCCGTTTTCGTCGGTGCGGAACCAGTTGACGCAGAAGATCTTAGGCAGGGTGGCGCCCTTGCCTTCCAGGCGCTTGCCCATGTCCAGCCAGTGCTGGAAGTAGTCGCTCATGTTGTAGCCCATGAACGGCAGCATGGCGAACGGATCGCGGCGCACAACGCCTTGCTGGCCGGCGGCTGCAGCGGTGGTTTCGGAGCCCATGGTCGCAGCCATGTACACGCCTTCGATCCAGTTGCGTGCTTCGGTGACCAGAGGCACGGTGGTGGAGCGGCGGCCGCCGAAGATGAAGGCGGAGATAGGCACGCCGGCTGGATCATCCCATGCCGGGTCGATCACCGGGTTCTGGGTTGCAGCCACGGTGAAGCGGGCGTTCGGGTGCGAAGCCTTGGTGCCGGACGCCGGGGTCCAGTCCTTGCCTTGCCAGTCGACCAGGTGCGCAGGCGCTTCCTTGGTCAGGCCTTCCCACCAGATATCGCCGTCGTCGGTCAGCGCGACGTTGGTGAAGATGGTGTTCTCGTTCAGGCAGGACATGCAGTTCGAGTTGGTCTTGGTGTTGGTGCCAGGAGCCACGCCGAAGTAGCCTGCTTCAGGATTGATCGCGTACAGGCGGCCATCCTTGCCCGGCTTGATCCAGGCGATGTCGTCGCCGATGGTGGTGACTTTCCAGCCGTCGAAGGTCTTCGGCGGGATCAGCATCGCGAAGTTGGTCTTGCCGCAAGCCGATGGGAAGGCGGCGGCAACGTAGTGCTTCTTGCCCTCTGGGGACTCAACGCCCAGGATCAGCATGTGTTCTGCCAGCCAGCCTTCGCCGCCGTTCTTGGCGTCGTTGTAGCCCATGGTGGAAGCGATGCGCAGTGCGAAGCACTTCTTGCCCAGCAGCGCGTTGCCGCCGTAGCCGGAACCGTAGGACCAGATTTCGCGGGTCTCTGGGAAGTGCACGATGTACTTGGTGGCGTTGCATGGCCATGGCACATCTTTTTCGCCGGCAGCCAGCGGCTTGCCAACGGTATGGATCGCAGGCACGAACTCGCCATCGGTACCCAGCACGTCGTACACGGCCTTGCCCATGCGGGTCATGGTGCGCATGTTGACGGCGACGTATGGGGAGTCGGACAGTTCCACGCCGATGTGGGCGATCGGCGAGCCCAGTGGGCCCATCGAGAACGGCACCACGTACATGGTACGGCCGGCCATGCAGCCGTCGAACAGGCCGTTCAGGGTGCCGCGCATTTCTTGCGGGTCCATCCAGTTGTTGGTCGGGCCGGCCGCTTCCTTGGTCTGCGAGCAGATGAAGGTGCGGTCTTC
>Ga0102587_1002531_pt1 | contig 10409 bp, 10 predicted proteins | sample AraplaF_Col_mTSA_FD_76853 | JGI IMG/M metagenome (GOLD analysis project Ga0102587, IMG submission 76853) | Arabidopsis root microbial communities from the University of North Carolina, USA - plate scrape MF_Col_mTSA (SPADES assembly) (version 2) | ecosystem: Host-associated > Plants > Roots >... | reverse complement strand
GAACAGGCCAAGCATCATCGGCGATATTGGAGCGTCGACTTCGATGACGGCGGCGGCGAAGACCGCGATCTTCGACCAGATGACACAGCAGCATATCGACTTCATGCTGTCGAAGATCCCGAAGGGGCGCTTCGTGCTGGTCGAAGAGCTCGCCGCGATGGTGAGCTGGCTCGCATCCGAAGACTGCGCGTTCTCGACCGGCGCGGTGTTCGACATCTCGGGCGGTCGCGCAACCTATTGAGGACAGCATGATCCGGGAAGGTGGATGCCTGTGCGGCGCGGTGCGGTTCAAGGCGGAGGGCGAACCGCTCAACGTTCGCGTCTGCCATTGCCGCACCTGCCAGAAGGCGATGGGCTCGCCCTTCTTCGCCCGCGCGCAGTTCGACCAGCGCGCGCTGACCGTCGAGGGTGACACCGCCCGCTACGCGTCCTCCGAGAACATCGACCGCGTGTTCTGCAAGCACTGCGGCACGCGGCTGTTCGCCTGGCGGCGCAATGGCACGCTCGCAGGCGTGTCCCTCTCGGTCTTCGACGATCGCAACGCCTTCGCGCCGACCGAGCACATCTGGGTCTCGGAAAAGCCGGCCTGGCTGAAGCTCGACGACGGCCTCGTGCAATATCAGGGGACGATCCCGGCCTAATTGCGCGATGGCACGGCGGCGTGCCGCCGGCGCTCGGTTTGCAGCGTGGCATTTCGGGACCGCTCTTCCTATCTTGAACCCAAGCGTTGCTGCACCACCGGTTTGGCCGGGTCGTCCGCAAGGCCGCAGACAAACCGGGATTGACGAGCCGTGAACATTTCCCTCTATGACGTTTCCGTCTGGGTCTTTCCGATCCTGATCGCCGTCACCTTTCACGAAGCCGCACATGCCTTCGTCGCCTACCGCCTTGGCGACAACACGGCCTTCCAGCTCGGCCGTGTCAGCTTCAACCCGTTTCGTCATATTGATCCGTTCGGCACCGTGATCCTGCCGGCGATGCTGGTGTTCGCGCATTCGCCCTTCCTGTTCGGTTATGCCAAGCCGGTGCCGGTCAATTACCGCAACCTCAACAACCCCCGGCTCGACATGGTCTGGGTCGCCTTGGCCGGTCCCGTCACCAACATCCTGCTGGGGCTGATCGCCGCGCTTGCCATCCACGCCCTGTCCCTGGCCCCGGCCGGCTCGGCGCGCTGGATCGCCGAGAACATCTGGAATGCAATTCGGTTCAACGCCGTGCTTGCCGTCTTCAACATGATGCCGATTCCGCCGCTCGACGGCGGGCGCGTCGCGGTCGGGCTGTTGCCCCGGCCCCTCGCCTCGGCGCTGGCCCGGCTCGAGCCGTTCGGGATGCTGATCCTGATCGCGCTCCTGATCCTGCTACCGCTTGCAGGTTCCAGGTTCGGTCTAAATCTTGATGTTATTTCAGCAATACTGCGAACGTTGACCGGTTATGTGATTCAGGCTGTTCTCTTCCTGACCGGCAATGCGTAGTTGAACAGCGCCACCGAACACAAGCCGAAGGGCCAGAGGCCGACTTGGTCAAAGCTGCCGATATGCTGATCGCGCGACGCGCGGACACCCGCGCCCGCGCCGATTTTGCCACCTGGAAAATGATGGCCAAGCTCAACGGATCGTCCGCGCTGCCGCCGGAGGCGCAGGAGTTCCTGGCGAGCTACCAGAACCTGCTGGCGCAGATGAGCGAGGGTGACGCCACCGAGGCGACCATCGGCGCGATCTACAAGGCCTATTATGCCGAGATGGGCGGGGCAGGAACGCCGCCCGACGTCCGCCCGCGCGCGGCCGAGCCGGCAGCGGACAATGTTACCGCCTTCCGCCGCCCGGCGCCGAAGCCAAAGACCACCAGCTTTTTCGGGGGTGGCACGGCCGCCGGTGCCCAGAAACGGCCACTGCCTGTGGCGCTGATCTTCGCCTGCCTGGTCGTGGTCTATGTCGGCATCCGGCTCTACTGGCGCTGAGCCGTCTTCTTCTTTTTCTTCTCGTCTCGCGGCTTGAACTTGATCTCGACGGTGCGTTCGAACCGGTCCTCGGTCAGCTCGGTCGGCGGTATCGGGAAAGGATCGGATTTGTGGACCATGGCGATCGCGGCGGCATCGTAGGCCGCGTCTCCGGAGGATTCCACGACATCGACCGAAACCACGTTCCCTCGCCGGTTGAGGGCAAAGCTCACCTTTGCGGTCTGGTCCTTGGGCTCCTTGCCCTCCGGATTGACCTTGTGCGCGGCCAGATGCGCGCTGACCTTGCGGTTCCAATCGGCCGTTAGCTTCAGCAGGTCCTTGCCGATGCCGAGCACCGGCGCCATGGCTTTCTCGCCCTCGCGCGTTGCGTCTTCGAAAGTCTGCCGATCGGCTGCAACCGACTTCTGGGATGCCTCCATGGCCGGCGTTTCGATCGCAGCGACCTTCGGATCGTCGTCCTGCTCCTTCTTCGGCTTGTTCTCGGTGACGATACGATCGGCATCCTCGACCTGTTGCGGCCGATCCTGGGGAAGGTCCGTCTCCTTCGTCTCGGTCTTTTGCTCAGGCAGTGCCGGGCGCTCTTCCGACTCGTCCGATTCCGACGGCGCGACGGGCAGATTGGACTCTTGAACCGGCGGCGACGTCATCTCCACCGCGAACTCCGCGCCGGCTGCGCCAAGACCATCGCCGTCATCATCGGCGCGCAGATGCGCCAGCGCGAGAGCGGCACCGCCCAGATGAAGCCCGAGCGCCGCCACCGCGGCCAGGATCCAGAGCTTCCGGGATGGTCTGAGTTCGTCCGACATAGCGGGCCTTCTCAAGGCTGAGCGGCGCCTGCCGCAGGCGCGCCCGGAGCGCCTTCCAGCGCCACCAGTTTCACTCGCGTATAGCCGCCTGAACGCAAGAGCTCCATGATGCCCATCAACTCCCCATACGGTACCGACTTGTCGGCGCGCAGGAAGACGTATTTGTCCTTGCTCATGTCCGACAGGCTGTCGAGCGTCCCGATCAACTCGGCCCGGTGGACCGGGTTTTCTCCGATCGCAAGCGTCAGATCGGGCTTGATGCTGAGATAGGTCGGCTTGTCCGGCTTCTTCTGCGGCGTCGCGCTGGACGTCGGCAGGTCGATCGGCAGATCGACCGTGGAGAGCGGAGCTGCGACCATGAAGATGATCAGCAGCACCAGGATGACGTCGATGAACGGCGTGACGTTGATGTCATGCGTTTCCGAGAAATCGTCGTCTTCGCCGTCATTGTCTGCGAGCGAAACACCCATGATTCACTCCGCCGCGCGCGAATGCACGCTGCCGTGACTGCGGTCGAGATCGCGCGACAGCAGGCGCGCAGCCGCACCCGAGGCGCGGCTGACGAGCTCGAGATAGCCCTTCGTCACGCGCGAGAAGTGGTTGTAGATGATGACGGCGGGGATCGCGGCGACGAGACCGATCGCGGTGGCGAGCAGCGCCTCGGCGATGCCGGGCGCGACCACGGCAAGGTTCGTGGTCTGCGACTTCGAGATGCCGATGAAGCTGTTCATGATGCCCCAGACCGTGCCGAACAGGCCGACGAAGGGCGAGGTCGAGCCGATGGTCGCGAGCACGCCCATGCCGATGCGGATGCGCCGCGCCTCGGCGCGCACGATCTCGGAAAAGCTGGAGGCCGCGCGCTCCTTGATGCCGGCATCGCTGGACAGGCCGGCCGACATCCGCGCCTCGCGCAGGGCCGCCGCCAGGAAGGACGGCAGAATCCCCTCCTTGGCTCCGAGCGCCATCTGCGCTTCGGCGAGCGAGCGCGTCTCCGAAATCTTCTTCAACGCCGAACGAAGCTTGGCGGAGGCGACCGACAGTTCGATCGATTTGGCGATGAAGACGGTCCAGGTCATCAGCGATGCGAAGGCGAGCCCGATCATCACCGCCTTCACGATGACGTCCGCCGACATGAACATCACCCAGGGCGACAATTCCTTCATCGCCGGCGCTACGGCGGCCGCCCCGTCGGGCTTCGCGGTCGTCGACACGGCGGTCGCCGCCGGAGCGGTCGCCGTGGAAGCCGAAGGCGCCGGGGCACCGGGCGCGGTGGCCGCTGGCGCGACCGGAGCCGGACTGACCGGGGCAGGCTGAGCCGCCGATTGCGCCGCAGGCGGGGGGGTCTGTGTCTGGGCGGAAACAGGAGCTGCGAGCCAGGCGGCCGCCAGCATCGCGGCTGCGGCAAGGCTGGCTCTTGAGGTCATGGTCTTCATACTTCGGCCCAGTAGCGAATGAGGTTGTGATAGATACCCGTCAATTTGACCGTTTCGGGATCGTCACGCCCGAGCCGTTCCACCAGCGCCTGTATCGCGGTGTCGAGGTCAAAGATCATGCTCCGGGCTTGATCGTCCCGTATCATGCTCTGAAGCCAGAAGAAAGACGCAACCCGCGTTCCCCTCGTCACGGGGGTGACGAGATGCAGGCTGGTCGAAGGATAGAGCACGCAGTCGCCGGCCGACAATTTGACTTCGTGCGAACCGTAGGTGTCCTCGATCACAAGTTCGCCACCATCGTACTCTTCCGGCTCGGCGAGGAACAGCGTCACCGACAGGTCTGTGCGGATGCGAAGGCCGGTCAGACGGTCGCCGCGGATCGCATTGTCGACATGCAGGCCGAAATGATGGCCACCGCTCGCCGCATAGCGGTTGAACAAAGGCGGGAAGATCTGCAGCGGGACCGCCGCCGCGATGAAGCGCGGATTCGACGTCAGCGCCGAGATGACGCGGTTGCCGAGTTTTCGCGCGACTTCGCTATCGGGTGGCAGCTGTTCGTTGCGCTTGACCATGGCCGACTGCGCACCAGCAGTCGACCGCCCGTCCTCCCATTCGCTGGCATCCATGATGCGGCGGAAATCCGCCACATCATCTTTGCTGAGAATGCCAGGCAGACACGTCAACATGATCAGAACTTCGCCGTGGTGACGATGTAGAACGCCCGGCCCGGCGCCACCGCCACGAACGGCACCGCGCTGCGATAAAGCGTGTCGTAGTACAGCTTGTTGGTCAGGTTCTGGGCGTAGAGCTTCATCGTCCAGTTCTTGTCGATCTTCTTCTCGACAAAGGCGTCGAAGCGCCAGTAGCTCGGCAACTCGTTGCCGGTGTTGGCTGCGAACGTGCCGCCATAGACCTTGGATCGGTACACCGCCTGGCCGCCGAGCTCCCAGCCGTCGTCAAATTTGTACTTGGTCAGCATGCTGAACGATTGGTGGGCGACGTTGGCAAGCTGCAGGCCGAGATTGGAGGCAACGCCGCTCTGCGTCACCTTGGATTGCATCAAGACGAGACCGCCGAAGATGCTCCAACGATCGGTGATCCGGCCCTCGGCTTCGATATCGATGCCCTGGATTCTGTAGGCCGCGCCCGATGTGAGCAGGCCATTGACCGTCTCGCGCGCATTGTCCTTCGTGGTCTGGAACAGCGCACCGGTCACCAGCAGATGGCGATCAGCGAGCTCCCATTTGGTGCCCACCTCGATCGCCTTGTTGCGCTCGGGTCCGAGCAGGATGGTCGAGTTGGCGGGAACGCCGCCGTAGTCGGTGCCGGTCGCGTCAAGCTCCGAGCCGAACGGATTGGCCGAGGTCGCGTAGGCCGCATAGATGCTGCCGATCGACATCGGCTTGTAGACCGCGCCAACGTTGTAATTGACGAGGTCGCTGCTCTGCTTGAGGTAGGCCGAGTTCGTCGACGCGCTCTGGCTGTAGCCGTCGTAGCGCACGCCGCCGTTGACGATGACCGTGTCCTGCCAATTCGCGGTATCCATCACATACACGCTGCTGGTGTTGACACCATAGCGCGTCGGATTTCCAACCAGCGACGGCGTGCCGAAGGGAATGTTGGTATATTGCGGGGAGTAGAGATTGACCCCCGTCACGGCACCGCTGCTGGTGAAGGGGCTCCCGGCCAGTTCCGACGCGAGGCCGGCGTAACGGTCGATCGAGATGTTCTCGTTCGAATATTCGACGCCGAACACCGCGGTGTGCTTGACCCCGCCAGTGTCGAGCTTGAACGTGGCCTCGTTCTGGTTGGCCCATACGTCGACGTTCTGGTAGCGGCTCTGCGCGCTCGCCGTCGTGGTCCAGAGCAGAGGATTGGGGCTGGTCGTGTTCGGGTTCTGCGGCAGCGTGCCGATATAGTTGAGCAGCGAATGCTCGCCGCGCACCTTGCTGGTCAGCGTGATGGCCTCATTGACCTTGTACTCGATCGTGCCGGTGCCGAAATCCTGCCGCGCGGTCTGGAAGTCGCGGTTGAGGAAGCCGTACCAGTTCTGGCGCGGAATGCCGGCCGAGGTCACCGGCACGTTGCCCTGCTTGTAATAGGGCACGCCGAAATCCGGATAACCGCTGAGATCGGTATGGACGTAGTTGGTCGTGATCTTGATGTCGCTGGTCGGGGTGTATTTGGTCGAGATGAAGGACCCCCAGCGATTGTCGGTCACATAGTTGCGGCCGGCGACGTTGGCGTCCTGGAACACGCCGCCGGTGCGAACCGAGAAGGTCGGATCGATGACCTGGTTGACGTCGAGCGTGACGCGCTTGGTCATGTCGGTGCCGAACTCGGAATCCACGCGCTGGAAGTTGCGATCACCGGCCTGCTTGGTGACGATGTTGATGGCACCGCCGGCGGTGCCGCGGCCGGCGTAGGACGATGCCGGCCCGCGCAGGATCTCGATCTGCTCGGTGAAGAAGTTCTCGCGGATGGACACGGCGGGATCGCGGATGCCGTCGATGAACACGTCGTTGCGCGCGTCGAAGCCGCGGATGAAGAAGCGGTCGCCGAACGCGTTGCCGCCCTCGCCCGAGCCCAGCGTCACGCCCGCGGTCGAGCGCCCGATCTCCTTCAGGGTCGTCGCGTTCTTGTCCTCCAGCACTTCCTTGCTGAGCACCGTGATCGACTTCGGCGTGTTCAGCATCTTCTCGGGAAACTTGCCCGAGGCCTGGACGTGGTCGACCTTGTAGGGCGCGGCCGGATCGGCATAGGGATTGCTGTCGGGAGCGCCTGACGGCGCGGTCGGCGCGGCCTGCTGGGCCGCCTGCTGACGCTGCGCGGCGCGGCGAAGCGCGTTGCGGGCCCGGACCTGCTCCGGCGAAGGCTTCGAGGCCACTGGACGCGGACGCTCGACAGGAGCGTCGACCGTCACCGGCGGCAGGTTCGACTGCTGCGCTTGCGCGCCGGTCGACACCGACGCCACTGCGATCAAGCTCGCAACCGCCGAGGCCTTCTTGCCTGAAACGCCCGCGAACTTTTCATCCACCAGATCGAATGTTGCGACCGAACGCAACGACTTCGGTGCGACCACCTGCCCCATTACCAAACGCCCCATCTTCCTGTTCGCTCATTCACTTCGACGAACGATGGATTGTTGGTATCGACCGCAAAATAGTGGGTCAATGCGAGCGCCTCGCAAGAACCCTTGAATCGATCCAGATCAAAACAATTCTAAACTGCAGTTTGAAATCGTTCTAAACGAACATTGGACTCGTTCTAAAGACGGCGACGCAATTGCTGCGTCATTGACCGTCTTTCTTTCAGCATCAATCGCTGCTCGGCGGCTTCATCAGCGAGAACAATTCATCGACGGTTTTCTGCGCGACCGCGCGCACGCGATCGGTGTTGTCCATTCCCGCGATGTTGACGCCATTGACCACGGCTTTGATCTCGTCGCGAAAGTCGGTGAGGAAGCGCAAGGGATCGCGTTGCTCGTTGGCGACACGCGCGATCAATCCCGTGATCAGAATCTGACACGCGATCAGCTTGCCGTTCAATTCGTCCATGCTGCGCTCCCTTGTGGCGGCGCCGATATGGACGATGGCGAAATTCCTGACAACCGAAACGGCCTCCGCGCGACTTAGAACCATTCTTGTTGTCGGCACCGAGTTGCGGCTCGGCATGGTCCCGTTGAGGTCGAGCACACCGTCTGCGAGTGCACCACAAGACTTGCCCGCTGGTCGGCCCGGTTTGGAAAATGCAGCACAGCACAGCGCTGCAGCAGGGCACTGCCCAAGCGGTGCAAAGCTTTCCGATTGTTTAGGATTCTCAACGGATAGTGCTGTTTACACTGGAACTTGGCGTGTATTATACAAGCGCGCTGGAACCCTGCGATTGCCCCATAATTCATAACTGAGGGCATACGAGCCGACACGAGACGACATGAAAAAGTCCCGGCCGATCCTCTGGATTCTGATCATCGCGGCCGTGGCCTCCGCGGGTTACTACGGTTGGTACAAATACGGCTCGCCGGACGCCGGAAAAGCCCAGACAGCTCAAAAGGGTCCGCCCCGCGCGCCCCCCATTCCCGTCAGCGTCACGCCGGTCCAGAAGGTTGATTTTCCGGTCTATCTGACCGGTCTCGGCACGGTTCAGGGGTTCAACACGGTCCAGGTCCGGACCCGGGTCGACGGCCAGATCGACAAGATCGCCTTCACCGAAGGGCAGATCGTCAAGGACGGCGAGCTTCTCGCCTCGATCGATCCCCGCCCCTATCAAGCCACGCTCGACCAGGCCAAGGCCAAGAAGGCGCAGGACGAGGCAAATCTGGCCAACGCCAATCTCGAGCTCCAGCGCGCCATGAAGCTCGGCGAATTCGCAACCGCGCAGCGGGTCGACACCCAGCGCTCAACCGTCGCTCAGCTCACCGCCCAGATCGCCGCCGACGAAGCCGCGATCGCCAACGCCCAGACCCAGCTCGACTACACGCAGATCAAGGCGCCGATCACAGGTGTCGCAGGGCTCCGCCAGGTCGACATCGGCAACATCGTCAACGCCTCGACGCAGACGGGCATCGTCACGATCTCGCAGGTCGAGCCGATCACCGTGATCTTCACGGCACCGGAAGACCAGCTGCCCTATATCAGCGAAGGCCAGAAGACGGGCGCACTCAAGGTGATCGCCTTCACCACCGACGGCAAGAAGACGCTGGCCGAGGGCAAGCTTGCGGTCATCAACAACCAGGTCGACACCGCCAGCGGGACGATCCGCCTCAAGGCGGTGTTCGACAACAAGGACCACGCGCTGTGGCCGGGCCAGTCGGTCTCGACGCGGCTCCTGGTCCGGACGCTGAAGGACGCGACCGTGGTTCCGGATGACGCGGTCCAGCATTCGACCAACGGCCTCTACGCCTATACCGTCAACCAGGACAACAAGGCCGAGCTGCACAAGATCAAGGTCAGCTACGCCATCGATGGACATTCGGTCATCGAGGAAGGGCTGAGCCCTGGTCAGCAGGTGATCACCGGCGGCCAGTTCAAGGTGCAGCCCGGCAGCCTCGTCTCAACCGCGGTGGCAAGCTCGAGCCCGGCCCCGCCCCAGAACAAGGTCCGACAGGAATGACCGGGGGCGGGATTTCGGCACCTTTCATCCGGTACCCGATTGGCACCTCGCTGCTGATGGCCGGCATTCTCTTTGTCGGTCTCGTCGCCTATCCCTTGCTCCCGGTCGCACCGCTGCCCCAGGTGGACTTCCCGACCATCCAGATCACCGCCAATTTGCCGGGCGGTAGCCCGGAGACGATGGCCTCGTCGGTGGCGCAGCCGCTGGAGCGCCAGTTCGCCCAGATTCCCGGCATCGCCCAGATGACCTCGACGAGCTATCTCGGCACGGCGTCGATCACCATCCAGTTCGACCTCAACCGCAACATCGACGCCGCCGCCCTCGACGTGCAGACCGCGCTGACGATCGCGCAGCGCCGGCTGCCGATCGAAATGACGATCCCGCCGAGCTTCCGGAAGGTGAACCCGGCCGACTTCCCGGTGCTGTTCGTCTCGCTCGGCTCGGCGACCCTGCCGCTGTCTGCGGTCAACGAGTATGGCGACATCACCATCGGCCAGACGCTGTCGCAAATCCCTGGCGTCGCGCAGGTCCTGATCTACGGCGCGCAGAAATTCGCCATCCGCGTCCAGGCCGATCCGGAAGCCGCCGCCGCGCGCGGCCTGTCGCTCGACGACATCAGGACCGCGGTCTCGCGGGCCAATTCGTCGACGCCGGTCGGCACGCTGAACGGGCCGAAGCAGGACGTCGCCCTGCAGGCCTCCGGCCAGATGGACAAGGCGGCCGACTACAGCAAGATCGTGGTGGCCTGGCGCAACGGCTCGCCGGTCAAGCTCGACGAGGTCGCAAAAATCTATGAAAGCGTCGAGAACGACAAGATCGCGACCTGGCTGAACGGCGAGCGGGCGATCGTGCTCGCGATCCAGAAGCAGCCGGACGCCAACACCGTGGCGGTGGTCGATTCGGTCCTGGCAAAATTGCCGACGCTGCGGGCGCAGATTCCGCCGTCGGTGACGATGCAGGTGATGATGGACCGCTCGGTTTCGATCCGGCAGGCGGTGGCCGACGTCGAGGAGACGCTGCTGATCGCAGTCGGGCTGGTCATTCTGGTGATCTTCCTGTTCCTGCGCTCGGCTTCCGCCACCTTCATTCCGGCGCTGGCGG